>ENA-OQIW01000002-OQIW01000002.1-human-gut-metagenome-genome-assembly--contig:-NODE-2-length-156634-cov-3.515517_pt1 | contig 156634 bp, 166 predicted proteins | sample MGYA00242586_ERZ504751 | MGnify/ENA primary metagenome ERZ504751 (study PRJEB26092, sample SAMD00036349) | human gut metagenome | host: Homo sapiens | study: EMG produced TPA metagenomics assembly of...
AAAGAAAATTTCTAAAAAATTCACGAATTACAAAAAATAAAGGTCTAAAAATATGGTATATAGTTAGATATAGAAAATTTTTGCGGATAATTGTATCAAAAAACAGGACTAAAAAGTTTATTAATTAAATACGAAAGAATACAGGTGTTTTATTTGATATGATTAAAGCATGAAAAGTACTATATAAATATCTTTGAGATTTATATAGCATTAAGAAGGAAGGTGATTCCAATGCCGATGAACAAATAAAATAATATCATCCGCTACACACAATTTTTTAAAAAAGGAGATACTTTTATGGGCTGGTTAGGAGTTCTTATTATAATCGTTTTATTATTCTTTTCAACACAAATTTCTGCCGGAATAGGAATATTTCTTTTGATTTTTGCAGGAATTTTAGTTTTAGTAGGAATATTTTCTATTGCAGATGGTAGTATAGGTTCCGGAATTTTTTTCATAATTTTAGCAATTGTTTTAGGATTATTTGCGTTAATTTGGTTTTAATAAATCATTACATATTTTAGGAGGACATAATTATGTTATTCAACAGTTTTCATTCAATCATTTATTTCTTAAACAACAAGCATATTTATTTCGACACCACCGCTGTTCTCAGCGGTGGGTTTGAAGGATTTATTCAGCGTTGCTCGGCACCGTTTGACAACAGAGACAAAAAAATTTACATACCGTTTGCCGTGATTAAAGAACTTTCCGACAAAATTAAAGACCCTCAGGATGAATTTAATTATAGAGCAAAAAAAGGCTCTTGAGGTTATTTCAAAATATAAAGATATGAATTTGCTTGAAATAACAGGTAGCAATACCGAAAATGATTCTTCAAAACAGCAGCTTGTAAGAATAGCGGTAAAGTACAGAAGTAACAAAGAACTTGTATTTGTTACACGCAATCCTACTCTTGCAAAAGATCTTATTCTTCAGAACAATATCAAATCATACAAAGGTAATCGCATCTGTGTGTTTGACCTTGATGACAGAGGCCTTTTTACCGATTATGAAGAAGAGAAAAAACAGTGTGCCAAAAGTACGCCAAAAGATAATTTTGACGATAAAAGCAGAGATATTTTAAAAAGTTTTGGTTTATTATAATTGGAGGTTTTATTATGTTTGAAAATAATTATTTTAACACACAGGAAAACACAACTGCAAAATCACCGTTTTCAGTCTATGCCGAAGAAAATCACAAATTGATTTTGCCGGAAAAAAGGACAAGTCTTGATGAAATTGATTTCCTTCTTGATAAAGGCTACATCGGAGAAAATGAAAAGCTTCTGTTGATAATTACAAATAATATGTGTTTTGCAACAAGTCGCCAGCTTACTCAAATGTTTAATTTAGCAGGCTTTAATATTGATCAGGCAAAAACTCAGAGTATGCTTAAAAAACTTAAAACAAAAAGCTTTATTAAGCAGGTTGAATTTTATAATCAATCAAATGAAAGTATGAAAAGCAGTTTTAGAGCATATACTCTTGGTCAGCATGGTGTAGGTATATTGTACGCAAGTCAGATAAAGCCCAAATTACAGGGATACATAAATGCAATGTCAACATCAACAATCAAAAAGACTCTTGCTGTAAATCAGCTCATTGTAGCTATGCTTGAGTATTATCCCGGTTCTTTTGAGGCACATTCTGTGGTACTTAATAAAGATCGCACAGAGGATGGCTTTATTATCCGTCCTAATGCGATTGTTAAAAATGAAAATGGAGTTTACTTCATTGATTGTATTCGCAGAGATGACGGTTGGAAAGAGGAGTTTGCAGACAGACTCAGCAGGTATAACAAGGTTATTAACGATTATGATTCTTTGAATTATAAATTTAGTAAAAAACCAAACTTATCGTTCTTGCAGAGGATTCAAAACATTGTGATGAAGCAAAAGAGTTTACCTACTCTTATTCTGATATAGAGATCTCCTACATTGACGATATTTTAATCTATAACAATCCACAGACAGTGAAATTTCTCTGATAATTGAAATCTTCCCTGCCAATGGGTTGCCCATTGGCAGGTGATAAAAACTTTTTCTTTCTTAATAAAATTCACAGTTTTCAAAAAACTATAAGTTCTGAATAATTTATAATGGTCACAAAGGATGAGAAAGGTGGTCATTATTATGACAGAACAAATTACAATTAACGGAAAAAAGGTTTATGAAGGCACAGTAACATTTGTAAGTAAAGGCTATGTAAAGATTACATTGCTGTCAGGGGACAAGGGTACATTATTTTTAAATGAAATTACTGATTTACCAATCAATTTGATAAGTCATTTCAAGGTGGACAGTAAAATATATGTACTCATAAAGAAAAGATGTTTTGACGGTACATTGGTTTTATCGATGAAGGGATTATTTAATAAAAATGTATCTACTTACAGTAAGAGAGAAAGCTTATATTGTACAGCAATTTCAACTTGTAACTTAGGTACATTCGTACAGATTACTCCTGATTTAATAGGTTTAGTTTATAACATTTATCTGCAGAAGGGTACAAGTTTACTTGCAAGTGTCTGCAGTATAGATGATATCAATCACAGGATATCTTTAGTTTCCGAAAGTGTTCTTTATGATGAGCCGGATGCACGAGTAAATCTTAACTATGGTGACATAAGTATGGCACAGAACATGGCAGAAGAATGTGCAGCTTAACTAAATAATACTACTTTTAAACAGCGATAATTTGAGGGAGGTGATTTTATGAGTAGCAGAAAATATACTGCTTGGGACAACTCTGATCGTGAGGATTTCTATGATAAATATGGTAATCTGACAACAACACATGTTGACAGATACGATTTAAACGGAAACTATACTCACACAGACGTTTATAACGAGCATGGAGAAAAGATTGATAGCTTTGTAAAGTAATATCAGTCTGTCAGGCAAGAGTATTGTTTCGGCAATACTCTTGCCGAACATGAATTTATATTAATAGATTGTGAGGATGATTTTATGAAACCCAGTATGTTTAACATTGCCCAACTTTATAACGATAACATTCTTTTATACAATACATATTCGACATCGCTTGTTGAAATAGAGCCTGCAATTTATAATAGAATTTTTATTGATGGTAATTATTCTGATCACAAAGATGAAATAGACGCACTTTTTGAACTTGGGTTTCTTGTTGAAAATGATTGTGATGAGCTGTCAGAGCAAGAGTTATTACGCAAGACTGTGATAGAAAACAACAGTGATAAAATCGCAAATATCATTATTGCTCCGACTATGGAATGTAATGCACATTGCTACTATTGCTTTGAAAAAGGATTCCGCAAAGGCATAATGACAAGAGAAACAGCTGATTGTTTGATTCAATATTTATTTGAGCATTGGAATCATGATGAACTTGGAATCACATGGTTTGGCGGGGAACCCCTAATTGTGACAGATATTATTGATTATATAGTGGATGGGTTGATAAAAAGAGGCATCAATTTTTCATCAAAAATTACAACAAACGGTTCTTTACTTACTGAATCGGTTATTGAAAAAATAAAAAGCAAATGGAATGTAGAAAAAATTCAAATTACTGTTGACTCAATCGGAGAAGACTACAATAAAATAAAAAACTATTCCGATTTGAAAAATCCTTTTGAAATCGTTATGCAAAACATTGAGCTTGCTTTATTAAATGATTTACAGATAAAAGTAAGAATAAATTTCGATCCGGAGAAAAAGCAAACTGTTGTTAATACATTTAATTATCTAAAGGACAGATTTAAAACTTATGATAATCTTTCAATATACTTTGCACCAATAGATGAAGATTCATCAATTGTAAAAAATATTAATCAAAATTTTACTGAAATGAACGAGCACCCGTATATATCACTAATTAAGTTTGGAAGAGAGAATAAACTGTTTCGTGGATTCCCTGATGTAGAAAATGATATAAATAAAAATACATCACCCAGAATAGCATTGCTTAAGAAACTTAAAATTTTCCCTTCTCCGACTAATTGTTATGCTACTTGTCCGAGTGTATATTCTATTGACAGTAATGGCAATATATATAAATGTCATCGAACACTTGGAAGAAAAGAGTTTGCAAGTGGGGATATTTTTAACGGAATTAAGAAAAACAGTGAGTATGAATTTTTCTGCAACACAGATTTAGCGTATGATGAATGCAAAGAGTGTGCTGTTTTACCGATATGTCAAGGTGGTTGTAAAATCAACGGACGAATATTTAGCGGTAAGGAAGCATGTGCACCTTGCAAAATGATAATTAATAATCTAATCTTGTTGTACAAGCAGGACTTAGAGGCACTATATGAAAGGAGGTGATGAAATGAAGATCATAAATTATCAGTCCAAAAAGGATATGAGCATATTTATGGAGGCAAGTGCTAAACTCAGCTATTCAGGCTGTGACAATGACTGTCCTAAATGCAGAGTATCTGACGGCTAATAATAGCTTATAGGCAAGGTGGTTCTTTCTTGCAATAGATTGCAGAGAGAACCACCATTGAAAAATTCATACAAATATTAATTTATTGGAGATATATTTATGGACGATTACACTTTTGAAAAAGATGAAGTCAGCAATGACGAAAAAAACTGTGGAATATGGATTCGATAGCTGTCACTACATTGATTTTTGGGCTTTTCCTACAAATAAATGTATGTCCTTTGATGTGCCAAAATATGAAATTATTTGTGATGTTAAAAATGTTTGGTAAGTAAAAATAGAGAGTGTCTAAAAAACGGCACTCTCTGATTGCTTTTATTGACAAAAATATTGAAATAAAAATAAATTTATTGTATAATTATTTTCAAGGTGATAACTTATGAATAATAGTAGTTATGAAAACGATAACAGAACATTTATAAATGACGGTACAATAATTAACCTCAAAGGTACTGAATATAGAATTTTAGAATTGAAAGGCAGAGGTGCAAGTTGTGTTGTATATCTTGCCGAGAATTGCTCTAATAGCCGTAGGGTGCTTATCAAGGAATTTTATCCTAAAAAATGTGATATTACAAGAGATGAAAATAATAATTTAGTTATATCAAACAGTGACATTAATATATATAGAATTCTCAAGGAACAGTTGCGTAAAGCATATAAACTTCAACTTGAATTTCATAATAGTGATGAAACAGGCAACTATACCAGTGATGCGGAAACGATGGTTGAAGCGTATTCAACACTCTATGTCATTATGAATAAGGTTGTTGGCTCATCATATGATAAGGTAGTTCCTGAAAATATCACTGATGTGCTTGAAGTCTGCAAATCTGTTGCAACAGTCATCGGCTTTTATCACAAAAAAGGATATTTACATCTTGATATTAAGCCTGACAATATTTATGTGTTAAAAGAAACAAATCAAATTATAAATCTTTTTGATTTTGATACGGTAAAATTAAAGTCTGACCTTGAAAATGGTAACTATATAGCAAATTCAAATGAAATTGCTGCACCTGAAATTTCAAAAACAAAAATTGACGAGTTTACCGGTAAGTATTTACAAGAGGTTGACGAGCGTGCGGATATTTATGCTATCGGTCATATTCTTTTTGAAAAGGTTATGGAAAGGAATGCAATCAAGTCGGACACTATACTTGGGAAAAAATTCAACTTAACTAAAACAAGGCTTTTAGAAAATTCATCTCCACAGTTGCGTGAAATGATACAGGAAATATTACGACACACAGTTACAGGAATGAAATCTGAGAGATATTCAAATACGGACGAACTTATAAAAGCATTGGATCAGGCACTTAAAATTGCAACTGAGGAAAAAGATGGTTATTTGATTGATAATAACATTACTGTTACAACATCAAGCAACTATTATATCAGCAGAAAGGACAAATTGTCAGAAATCCGACAGCATTTAGAAAATTATCATATTGCATATCTTTATGGTATTGGCGGTATCGGTAAGTCAGAAACGGCAAGAGAGTATGCTGAAGAATACAGGTGCGCTTATACAACAATACAACTTTCTGTATATTCAGGTGATTTAAAAGCCTTGATTGCCGGATTGAAAATTGCCAGATCAAAAATTTCAGACGACTGTGATCAAACTGACGATTATTTTGAAAAAGATATAAATATTAGATATGGAACTAGGTTAGCCATTTTGTCACAAACAATGATGAATAATGAGAGAACTTTACTAATTATTGATAACTATAATGTTGAACCTGATTCAGATGAATACAAGAGAAATGTAGAAGTGATGAAAGACCTTAAAAAGCTGCATATTCATATCCTTTTTACGACAAGAACATTACCGAATGACGATAAAACTAAAATTGATGTAGAAGAATTTTCAAAAGAAGAGTTAAGACATATGTTCTTTGCCATAAATCCAAAAGATAAGGACAAAAAGGAACGAATTGCGCAGGTAGATGAACTTATAGAAACAGCGTACAGACACACTTTAACGGTTGACCTTGTCGCACATCAAACCGCAAAAATAGAGGAGTACGGAAAGAAAACTCTTGCCGATTACATAGAAATTTTACAGAAAAGCGGAATGAACAGTGGAATTAATGTTGCAGTGTATAATAACAAAGATGAAAACGAAAAGAGTGCTGTTATTTTTGAACACATTAAAGCGTTGTTCAATCTTTCATCTCTTACAGATAAGGAAAGGTATATAATGGTAAATGCCTGTCTTTTGCCGTTATCCGGTATGCCCGTTGCAGAATTTGAAACCTTTATCGACCTGGAAAACCACCCTGATTCTGAATCAAGTGATGGTTGGGGCGAGGATAGCACAATCACTAATCTTGTAAAAAGCGGTTGGATGAAAAAAATAGACAGCGGAGTGTCGAGAATTGCACTTCATCCCCTTGTTGCAGAGGTTGTGGCAAATGAACTTCAGCCTGAGATAACTGAGGATAAATGTCAAAAATTTTGTGGTTCAATAGAAAAATTGGTAGATAATTGCAAAAATGATTTTGAAACGATAGAGCCATACAAAGATTTGTTCAATAAGAGTGCAAAGAGACTAATGGAAAATGAGGATGAAAAAACTGCAAATTATCTTAGCAGCGTGTCTTATATATTACCAAAACTAGAACACCAATCGGACGCACTGCTTTATAGTTTAAAGGCTCTAGAAATACAAGAAAAAGTGCTACCTGAAAATCTTTTGAATATTGCTAATGCTTTAAATATTGTAGCTCATGCATATAGCTATTTAAATGATCCTGAAAAGGAACTAGAATATAAATTAAAAGCCTTAGAAATACAAAAAAAAGTGTTGCCTGAAAATCATCCTGATATTGCAATATCTTTAAATAATGTGGGTGTTGCATACGCTGTATTAGGTGATTTGGAAAAATCGCTTGAATATTTATTCAAATCCTTAGCAATAGAAAAAGTATTGTCGGAAAATTATTCTGCAATTGAAACTTGCCTAGATAATATATGTTTCGTATATGATGAATCAGGAGAGTATGAAAAGGAACTTGTATATTTATCAATAGCTATGGAAATCAGAAAAAAAGAGTTTCAGAAAAATCAATCTGCTATTGCCTCATTATATAGTGATATGGGTTATGCATATTATAAAATAGGAGATTATAAGAATGGACTTAATTGCTATTTAAATGTTTTAGCAATGGAAAAAGAGTTTCCTGAAAAATATTGTTTTATTGATGCAACATTTAATAATATAGGTTTGGGTTACATGAAATTAAGAAAGTATAATGAAGCATTACCTTATTTGTTGGGGGCAACCTCAATGTTTGAGAAAAGAGTACCTAAAAATAATATTCAACTTGCCAAACTATATAGTCGCATTTCAAAGGCTTATGCAAATTTAGGAGATGAAGAAAACTCAGAAAAATATTTAAAACTGTATCATCAATATAATGATCAATAAATATGTCTTTATATTAAAAACTAAAAAAGCGTTGCGTGAAAACCGCCTTGATATTCCAGCATCATATAATAATGTAGGTGGTGCATATGGCGAATTAGGAGAGTATAAAAAGGCACTTGAGTATTATCAGAGAGTATTGTCAATCCAAAATGATACATTGCTATAATTTTATATAGCCCAATTTATTAGCTGATTTGAATAGGAGGCAAGTGTGAAAGAATATCAAATTAATGTAAATAACAGCAAAAATCAAATTCAAAAATTTATTGTAAAGGAATATGACAACTATGTAGTGTTGAAACAATATTTATCAAATGAAATTGATTTGGTAAAAATTCCTGCAAAAATTAATAATAAGAATGTCACTATTGTTGGAGATTGTTGTTTTTTTAACCATCCTGAAATTATAGATGTTTACTTTTCTTCTGCAATTCAATCTATCGGTAACGCTGCTTTTGCCTATTGCAAAGGAATAAGCAAGTTGGATTTGCCTGATTCAATTAAAGAAATTGGTGTATCTGCATTTAGAGATTGCACCGGTTTGAATAGAGTTGTAATGCCAAAACATTTGAAAGTTTTAAGTGCAGGTTTGTTTGCTTTCTGCCACTTGAATTGTGATGCAGAAGTTGTTCTGCCACATGAACTTGAGGAAATAGATGTTCACGCTTTTTATAGCGGTGGTTCTTTTGAATTGAAAATTCCTGATACCGTCAAAAGAATTGCGGTAGGTGCATTTAATGGAGGACCAAAAGTTATTACCTCACTTCCGTATGATAAAGGTTGGTATCTTGATTGGCCTTATGGAGAAAAAATTGTTTTTTCAGATGGACAAGAAGGCATTGTTTCAAACATTACATATGTAGGCATTGATTGTACAAATTCCGAAATTTTGGAAGTTACAATCGGTAATAAGAAACAAAACATTTTTTATCCCTGTTGTGGAGAAAATGTTTATAAATTTGAAAATATTCATAGTCAACAGATGATGCAAGAGGATATTAAAAATTATCCTGAAGTAGAAGAATTATATCAAGCATGGATTAACGGTTTGGTATGATTATTTATGCATTGTGTGAAGAATTTTTTGTAAATTAATTATTAGAAAAGACAAGCAACAGGTTTTCAATCTGTTGCTTGTCTTTTACACCGTCTTAAACATATTCTGTTTTAGCGGTTGTGTGCCGAGAGTTTTCTCAACTTCTTTTCTTGCTTGTTCCAGTTCTTCAAGCCTTATCATTTCATCCTTGGCATCATCCAAACCAAGATGGGTATAGGTGTTCATCGTGACACCAATATCGGAATGTCCCATAAGGTACTGCAATGTTTTCGGATTCATTCTTGCCTTTGCCATATTTGAACAGTAGGTATGTCTGCAAATGTGAGGGGTGATATTAGGCAGTTGCTCTCTGAAAATATCGTTGTATCTCTTGATCGAGTGATTAAACCTATGCTCCCAATGCATTGCTACTTCTGGCATTCCTTTTGAATCTCTGAACAGAAAACCGCAATGTCCTGCAACCATAATTTCAGGAAGATTTGTGGGTCTGTTTTCAAGTATTCTTTTGAAGGCCTGATAAACATCTTCCGTCATAGGTAGTTTTCTTGTGCCGGCATTTGTTTTTGTTGATTCAATCACATACTCCATTTTTGAGGTTCTCTGCAACTGGTGGTCAATATTGATGATTCTGTTGTTCATATCAAGGTCATTTATCGTCAACCCACAAAATTCTGAAATTCTCAAACCGGTGTGAAAGAGAATGTAGAAGACATCATAGTATTTGTAGTAAACATTATCGTAACGAACAAATTTCAAAAACTTGTTCATTTGCTCTTTTGTCAGAGCCTGTCGAGTGTGTTCAGTGTTTATGATAATGCCGAGTAATTGGAAACCGAAAGGGTTCTTAATTAGAATGTCATCATCAACTGCCATTTGAAATGCCGGTCTTAAAACACCTCGCACTGTTTTTATTGTACTCGAGCCCCTTCCGTCTTCCTGTAATTTAATGAGAAACAGCTTTGCATCGGAAGTTTTGATTTCACCGATTTTGCGACTTCCAAATTGAAAACACTTTATCCAACTCAAATTAGACCTACCAAAATCCCATATCAATCATCTTCATCTGCGAGTATGGCATACCTGCAACTTTAATCTTCTCTCTAACTGGTTCAAGTCTTGCAGAATTTTTTGCGTTCTGTGTTTTAATTAATAATGCCACACTCTCTACATGAATCGGTTATTCAACGAAAAACATACACAACGCTTATTGTACAAGGGAATGGTGGAAGGTTCCTTTTTCCTTGCATAGCAGAGAAATGATGAGACAGAAAGCGTTATTTTCATGTTAGTTCGTCCAATTTAATTTGTCTCATTCTCGGACTTTGTTTTGATAGTTTTCAGCCACTCCTGTGTATGAAGAAATGGGTGTTCTTCAGGTTTACGCAAAAACATTGTTTGAAAATGTAGTTCACTATCAAACTCGACAATTCTACGTATTAAATCTTTATCTATTCCCATGTGAGAAAGGAAAATAGAAATAATGGTTGCTTTCAAGACTCGTATTGAATCATTTATTTGCAAAAAATCTAATACACCAGTTTTGTTCTTCTTATAATGAGAATAATAATTTCTAGTATCACCGAGTTCCCTATAGAACAATTCAGCAATTTGTTCATCCGTCATATCCTTGCATTTCTCTTTATTACACGCCAAACATTCAATATCTTCTGCATTATTCCTAATAATGCCAAAGTACAGATTATCCAACTCTTTTAAGCGATGAGATAAAGATTTTTTCCCCAAATAACCAGCCGTTATCCAACCAGAAATATCACCTATATTTGAAGAGTTGTACTTCCAATCTGGCAACACACTTTGAAATGCTTCTTCAAAAATTGGGCGATTTTCTTCTTTAAAGATTTGAGTTTTAATGACTTTTGTTGCTGCCTTTAATGCTTTCTTTAATTTTTCTTCTGTTTCTGCATCACCGGATATTCTTGTATGATATCCATCTAATATTCTCATATACTCAACGAATATATCCTCTGCAAATATTTCTTTTCTACCATTCACGGAAAAATATATTCTCCTTAACAATGTGAACTGGTCATCAAAACAGAATTTACGCCAATTAGCAAAATACAGAGTCAAGTTATCTTCAAGTACATAATAGTATGTCCTTGGACTATCCGTAACATCTTGATTCATTAGGTTATAAGAATAATCATGATTAATATATAACCAGCTCTTAAGTTTCTGTCCTTCGATCGACAGCCGGATATTATCTGCTATAGATACTTTGCCAATCAACAATCCAAAAAATTGCATAATGCATTCTATATCATTCTGTATTTTCTGAATATCTGCTAACTGATTATATTTTACGCGAATTCGAGGTTCTTTTTTTATTTTAATTGCGATGTTATCTTCGAGTGATAATATACTCTCATGCGTTTTTGATTCAAAATACAGTTCGATTTGTGGATTTTTTTCATGGATAACAATAGAATCTAAATGAGCCTCACCAGCAGCCAGTTCATCTTGGTCTGTACAAGTATAAAAGACAGTTTTAATACCAAGCCATTTGGTCAATTCTCGAATAGCAAATGAAAACTCTTCTATTCCAGAAATATCTGTTCCTTTTGAAAAATCAAAATTTTGCATTAGAACATAAGACGCCCTATGGCATGAAGTATAATCCAGAACTCTGTTTCGTCCTGGTTTTGCATATCCATTTACAAATACTTTATATTTATATTGACCGTCTTCTCCGATAAAAGTTTCAGGAAAAACAAGGCCATGAAATCTGCTATAAAATTCTAAGTAATTTCCATCAATCAAAAGTTCTCCTACTTCTGAGTTTCTTGAATCGTTTTCTCTATGCCATGTACCAATATGTCGCTCCATACACTACAACTCCTTTCCTTTATCCATTGTTTCGTAAGTAGTGGTATTTATCCAACCTCTTGCTTGATGTCAAGTTACATTAAAACACCTTATCAAAGCAGTAATTTTCACTTAAAATTTATCATGTATACTAGCGTCTTGATTTTACTCATCAGCTTCTCTTTGCAGATTAATAATGAAAACTTCATTGGAAATTCTGTTTTAACTCTTCAATAGAAACTGTATCACATAATTTAAGTATAAACCATTTGTTCGGTGAATTCAATCTCATTAAAAAATGTTACTGCTTTTTATGTATAAAAAAACACCCTGTAAATTGTACAGGATGATAATAAATATATTAACTATCAAATAAGTGATGTTTTATGTTTTTAAAATTTAGAATAGGGGAGAAGTAGTCTTTTAGTAGTCTGCATTATTTAAGCTTATAAACTGTGGTGTAGGAGTGATAAGTATTTACTCGGATAAGCATTATCCAAAGCAAAATATATAGGTATAGCAAATCTTTTTTAGTTACAACTATATTAACGATAACTCTGCTACAATAATGTCTGTTCTAACTCTATTAACGATAAGGCGTGAAAGCTGATTTTAAAATTGTTGAAAAGTAGTCTTTTGGTAGTCTTATACTTTTCAACTGACCATGATTTGCCGAGGTTTACAAAGATATATTGCGGTTTGAAAAGCGTTCGTGAGTCATCCCATGGCACACAAACATTATTTTAATCAAAGTACAATTCCTCCCGATTTGCCGTAATATGCCGCTATAAATTTTGCAATATCTATATTTGAGTATGCTATTTTGTGTGTTGCTGTATTTTCACTATTCATCTATATGTTCCCCTCAAAATGATTTTGAATTGTCGCTATAATATGACAATTTTACCTGTTAACCGAAAATTTCTTCGGGAGTGTGTCCGAGCAGAACATGGAGTCTGGCACTTGTGTACATGACTTTTTGACACAAATATTCAAGCTTTCGGTGGTTGAATGCGATATCATCACGGTTGTAGATTCCGCTTCCCATGATTACTTCGTATACAGATTCTTCGGAATTGTCGGGTTGAGTTGCAAAACAAATCATAATATCGTTCGCATAATCGTCTGCGTCCTCTTTTGAAAGTCCTGTTTCATTTCTTAAAAACGAACGCATTTCAAGAAAATCGGGAGTCTTTTTAAAATAGCAGTCATCTTCACATCTGAGAAATTGCTCTTTGTCAAGAACGCAAAATTTCTTTCCGATTTGACGATATTTCAGCATTTCGTATTTATCAAGACTATCGTCATCAAATTCAAAAAAGTAAAGATATTCTGCAAGAATTTCCTGTTCAAGAGCAGGGGTTTCTGAGCCGTCATCGTAAATATCGTCCTGATTAAATACACAAAAATACCTGCCCTTAAAATTCATATTTTCAACAAATGACAAAAAATCTTCCTCGCTCACAGGCTCGTTTTGGCTGTTGTAAATTTTAAGAAGTTTGCCGATTTCGATAACTCCGTAAAGATTTGCCGCAGCCGCAAAATATCTGTATAAAAGGTCTTGTGTTTCCTTTGAAAGTGTGCATTCTGAATTTTTCATGTGTCTACCTCAAATTATATCGTACTCTGACTTATATTGTCAGTTTATCATAATTAATCTCACATTTCAACAAGTCTGTAAACAATTTCAGATACTTGCCAGATGATTAACTTCTAAAAGACAGTTGCTGGGTGGTTTAGCACTGTGTATGTGCAAGCTTTCAGGTTGCCGTGCGGAGGACTGTTGCACAGTAAATATAGCGGATTATATAGTGCCTTTTCACCTAAAATAAGCCATAGATTTCTTGCTCTGCTTTGCGGCGTTTTATTATATTTTGTGACAAATTTTGCATAAAATAACCAAAATAGACTATATTTGATTATCACTTTAGTGAAAATAAATCATATCTATGGCAAAAATCTTGCGTAATTATACCTATAATTTGTTAAAAAACACTTTTTTTTAATTGTTTTTTCCATATTCTCCTCTTTTATTGCTTATTGATGCTTTCTGTGGTATAATTCTATAGATGTATTGCGTAAGTTAGTTTTGGGTTGAGGAGTATTAAATATGAAAGACAGAAAAATGTCGTTTTATAACAGAATTGTGAAAAGAATGCTTGATATTATCTGTTCACTTGCAGCGATAGTGTGTCTGTCAGTACTTTACCTTCCGATATGTGCCATAATAAAATGCACGAGCGAAGGTCCTGTTTTTTTTAGGCAGAAAAGAATAGGAAAAAACAAAAAATATTTCAATATTCTGAAATTCCGCACAATGAGAATTGATACTCCCAAGGATTGTCCTACACATCTTCTTAAAAATCCTGAACAGTATATAACTAAGGTGGGTGCGTTTTTAAGAAAGACAAGTCTTGACGAATTGCCTCAGATTTTTAATATTTTTAAGGGCGATATGTCGGTTATCGGTCCAAGACCTGCACTTTGGAATCAGGATGATTTGATTTCTGAAAGAGATGAGTACGGTATAAATGATTTAAAACCCGGCTTGACGGGTTGGGCGCAGATTAACGGCAGAGATGAGCTTCCTATCCCTGAAAAAGTTCAGATGGATAAGATTTATCGTGATAATGTCAGTTTTGTCTTTGATGTAAAATGTCTTTTTATGACAGTTGCAAGTGTTTTTAAGCATGATGGTGTAGTTGAGGGCGGAACAGGAGCAATTGCAGATGAAGAATAATCGTAAAAAAGTTATGATTCTTACTAATCATTCTTATATGCTGTATCGTTTCAGAAAAGAATTGATTGAAGAACTTATGAAAAATTATGATGTTGTTCTTAGTATGCCTTTTGTAGGACATCATGAGGATTTCATCAATATGGGATTGCGTTGTATTGAAACTAAGATGGAGCGCAGAGGGGTTAATCCGATTCACGATTTTTCACTTATGAAATTTTATAAAAAAATATTACAGGAAGAAAACCCTGATTTGGTAATTACATACTCTATCAAACCAAATGTTTACGGTGGATTGATGTGTGAAAAGTTAAATATTCCGTTTTATGCGAATGTTCAGGGATTAGGAACGGCGTTTCAAAAGCCCGGACTTGCTCAGTTTGCGACAGTTCTTTATAAAACAGCCTTTAAAAAGGTAAAAACGGTATTTTTTGAAAATCAGGTTAATGCAGATGAATTTGTTGACAGAAAGATTATTTCTGTTGAGAAAGAAACTATTTTGAACGGCGCAGGAATCAATCTTGAAATTTATGAGTACAAGCCTTACCCGAAAAGTGATCCGCCGCATTTTTTGTATCTTGGCAGAATCATGAAGGAAAAGGGCATGGATGAATTGTTTTCTGCGGCTGAGAAGCTTCACGATGACGGCTATAAATTTGTACTTGACCTTGTAGGCTTTTTTGAAGATGAATACAAGGAAAGAGTTGAGTTACTTGAAAGTAAGGGCGTTGTAAAATTCCATGGATTTCAGGAAGAACCAAGACCTTACTATGCGACCGCCGATTGTGTTGTAATGCCGAGCTATCACGAGGGTATGAGTAATGTAAATCTCGAAGCTTCGGCAACAGGCAGACCTGTCATTACCACCGATATTCCAGGCTGCAGAGAGTCGGTGGAAAATGAATATACAGGCTGGCTTTGTGAACCTAAAAGCGTTAACAGTCTTTATGAAAAAATGAAAGCTTTTCTTGAAACAGATATTTCAAAACGAGAAGTTATGGGTAAATACGCCCGACAAAAAATGGTGGACGAATTTGATAAAAAAATCGTTGTAAACGATACAATAAAGGCTTTAGGCTTGTAATAAATATAGATTTTTCAGGTGTGATTTAATGATAATTTACTGGTCCATGATACTTTGGACTTTTTTGATATATATTTTGTATGATATCACTCATAAAGAAGAGATAGCGCTTACCGATTATAATTTACAACAGGGAATACAAAGAAGAGTTCCGTGGGCGTATGCTTTTTTAGTTTTCGGTTATTTCATATTTTGGGCATCAATGAGGCACTATGTTGCCGATACAACCGCATATGTTGCAGCTTTTAATAACTATTCAACAAACTTTTCGGAAGAGTTTCCAAAATTGAATTGGGATCCATGGTCTTCCGAGGGCAAGGGAGTTCTCTTTAATGCATACAGCATTTTCTTTAAGTGTTTTATCTCAGATAATTACACGCTTTGGCTGAGTTCAATTGCGATTTTCTCAGGTGTGTGTGTAATGATAACATTGAGAAAATATTGCATGAATGCAGATTTCTTTTTGGCTTCGTTTTTGTTTTTGGCATTTCTGTGTTATTCGGGTTATATGCTCAACGGAATGAGACAGTTTATTTGTGTTGCCGTGTCATTTTTGTGCTGTGATTTTATTATTACCGGCAAGTTTTTTAAATTCTTGACTATGGTAGCAATTTTGATATTTATCCATTCCACGGCAATTTTCTTAATACCGATTTACATTATTGCCAGGTTAAAACCTTGGAGCAAGTCAGTTTGGCTTTTTATTTTTGCAATGTTATTGATTACTGTTTTTGCCGAGCCGTTTTTTGGCAAGGTTGATGAATTTGCTCAAGGCACATCTTATGAAAATGATATAAGTACATATTTTAAAGAAGACGACGGCATTAATCCGTTGAGAGTTTTATTCTATGCTGTTCCACCGATTGTAGCTTTTGTTTATCGGGAAAAGTTAAGCATATATTACGAAAAAATGCCTGTGCTTTCTTTGTGCGTAAACTTGTCAGTATGTACGGCGTCAATTTATCTTGTAGGTATGGTTACCAGCGGTATCTTTATTGGTAGGCTTCCGATTTACAGTGAATTATACGATTTAATTTTGATTCCTGTTTTGTTAAGGATATGTTTTAATGAAAATAATAGAAAATATGTCTATTTTGGATATGTTGCAGTATTATTGCTCTATTATTATTTAACAGGACCGACATATTACCATAGCGATTACTTTGGTGGATTTTAATTATTTGATTTAGGGGTTAATAATTTGAATGTTTTAAGAATATTACATATTGTAACATACATGGGGCGTGGCGGTCTTGAAACTATGATTATGAATTATTACAGAAACATAGACCGTACTAAAATTCAATTTGATTTTCTTGTGCATCGTCAGGAAAAGGCTGATTATGATGATGAGATATTATCTTTAGGCGGACATATTTATCATATGCCTATGCTGAATCCGTTTTCTAAGGCTTATTTTAATGCGCTTGATGACTTTTTTGATAATCATAAGTACGATATTGTACATTCACATTTGGATTGTATGAGTGCATATCCTTTGGAAATTGCACAAAAACATGGCGTAAAGGTGAGGATTGCACATTCGCATAATAAAAGCCAAGACAAAAATTTAAAGTATCCCATTAAGCTTCTTTCAAAACATTTAATTCCTAAGTACGCTACGCATCTTTTTTCTTGCGGTAAAGAGGCAGAAGATTGGATGTTTGGCGGAAATGCATATACTGTCTTAAATAATGCAATTGACGCTGAAAAATATCGGTATGACTGTCAAATAAGAAATCAAGTGCGTGACGAACTGAAAATCAGTAAATCTGATTTTGTAATCGGACATGTCGGAAGGTTTGCTCCTCAAAAGAATCATCCGTTTTTGATTGATGTTTTTAAGAGCGTACATGATAAAAACAGAAATTCCAAACTGCTTCTTGTAGGAACAGGTAACGGGCAGAGTAATATAAGAGAAAAAGTTGATAATCTTGGTTTATCGGATTCCGTGTTTTTTTTAGGAAACAGAGGAGATGTGAATAGAATACTACAGGCAATGGATGTCTTTTTGTTTCCGTCTTTGTACGAAGGATTCGGTATTGCAGCACTTGAAGCGCAGGCTGCAGGATTGCCGTGTATCATTTCTGATAGTGTTCCGTCTGAATGCAGAGTTACAGACCTTGCTGAGTCGTTAGATTTGAACTTGCCGATTGATGAGTGGGCGGATGTTGTCTTAGAAAAACAAAGTACGATTAGAAAAAACACGATTGATGATATAAAAAAATCAGGTTTTGATGTTAAACAGAATGTTGTAAAACTTGAAGAATTTTATTTAAATTCGGTTGAGGAATAATAGTTATGCAGACTTTAACAGTGTTTACACCTGCTTATAATAGGGCACATACAATAGGTCGTACATATAAATCTTTGTGTTCCCAAAAATGCAAGGATTTCGTGTGGCTTATAGTTGATGACGGTTCAACTGATAATACGGCTGAATTAGTAAAAGACTGGATATCAAAAGATAACGGCTTCGAAATTCAGTACATATATAAAGAAAACGGCGGTATGCATACTGCACACAATGTTGCGTATAGAAATATACATACCGAACTCAATACTTGTATAGATTCTGATGACGCTTTATCTGAGAACGCTGTTGAAAAAATTATAAACAAATGGAATCAGGTTAAAGGCAGGGGTTATGCAGGTATTATTGCACTCGATGCCAATATGAATACGGGAAAGGTTATAGGAAAAGGCTTTCCTAAGGATATGACAGAAACCACATTGTCGGGTTATTATGCGTCAGGTGGCTCAGGGGATAAGAAGCTTATTTATCGTACCGATATTATTAATTCAGTCCCTGAGTATCCGGTATTTGATAATGAAAAATATCTTGCACTTGCATATAAATATAAATTGATAGATCAGAAGTATAAACTTGCTGTTTTAAATGAAGTAGTGTGCGATGTAGAATACCAGGAAGACGGTAATTCACACATTATGTATAAGCAGTACATGAAATGCCCAAAGAGCTTTGCCTTCTGGAGAAAGATATGTATGCAATATCCTGATTCTAATAAAAGATTATTGGTAGATTGTGTACATTATGTTGCCGACAGTATAATAGCAAAAAATAAACATTATATCAAAGAGTCACCCAGAAAAATGCTTACAGTTTTGGCTACACCACCGGGATTATTATTGTCGTTATTTTTTCGTATAAAAATGGATAGTTTAATGGAAGTGAAGTAGATTATTATGACAAAAGTTTTATTTCTTATACCTAATCTTGCACACGGTGGGGCTGAAAAAGTTTTGGTTAATCTCGCCAATAATATGGATAAAACAAAATTTGATGTAACAGTTCAAACTTTATTTGATGTAGGCGTTAATCGACAGTACCTTAACTCTGATGTAAAATATATCGGCGGTTTCAAGAGAATGCCTCGTGGCAATACATATGTGATGAAACTTTTTTCTCCTGAAAAACTGTATAAACATTTTATCAGAGACAACTATGACATAATCGTTTCTTACCTTGAAGGTCCTACCGCACGAATTGTAAGCGGTTGCACTAAACCAAATACAAAGCTTGTCAGCTGGATTCACTGCAAAATGGACAACCCCGCAATCGGTGCAGTAGGTTTTAGAAATTTTGAAGAGGCAAAGAAGTGCTATAACAAATTTGATAATACTGTTTGTGTTTCAAAATGGGTTATGGATTATTTTTCAAAGACATTTGAATTTCAAAAACCTATTCAGGTACTTTATAACACAATTGAAACAGACAAAATACTTGAAAAGTCCGTCGAATCTGTCGATGATATTAAATTTGACGATGATTGTGTAAATATATGTTCTGTCGGAAAGCTTACTGCAGTAAAGGGTTTTGACAGGCTACTGAACATACACAAAAAACTTCTTGATGACGTAGTTAAAAATAAAGTTTATTTGTTCGGCATCGGTGAAGAAGAAGGTAGCTTAAAAAAAACTGCACAAAACCTTGGCGTTGAAAATACATTCCAAATGGTTGGTTATAGAACAAATCCGTACAAGTATGTAAAAAATTGTGATTTGTATGTATGTTCATCCCACAGCGAAGGATTCAGTACATCTGTGACGGAGTCACTAATAGTCGGTACGCCTGTTGTGACTACTCTTTGTTCGGGTATGACCGAATTATTAGGCGAAAACAATGAGTACGGTATCGTAACAGAAAATGATGAAGATGCACTTTATGAGGGCATCAAGAAAATGCTGACAAAGCCTAATTTGCTTGATGCTTATGCCGCAAAAGCAAAAGAGCGTGGTAAAGCTTTCAGTACCGAAAAAACAGTAAAAGCTGTTGAAGAAATGTTATTGTCTTTAAATTAAGAGGTTGTAATGGATTTTAGTAAGATTAAACTGATTATTTGGGATTTAGATGAAACACTTTGGAAGGGTACGTTATCTGAAGAAAGTGTTGTTTTACCTGATGAACATAAAAATCTAATTATTAAACTGACGGATATAGGAATTGTAAATTCTATTTGCAGCAAAAATGATGAGGCACAGGTTAATACTGAACTTGAAAAATATGGAATAAAAGAATATTTTGTTTTTCCGTCAATTGACTGGACACCAAAAGGTAACAGAATATCTAAAATAATTTCCGATATGCAGCTTAGAGCTCAAAATGTATTATTTATAGATGATAATTCCTCAAATCTTGAAGAAGCAAAATATTTTTCTCCGCAATTATTGACAGCAATGCCGGATATTATTCCGGAGTTAATATCTTGGGTTGACAGCAAGACTCCTTCGGATTTATCTCATAAGAGACTTAACCAATATAAAATACTTGAAGAAAAAGCTGTTGATAAACTTAATTATAATTCTAATGAAGAATTTTTAGTGAGCAGTCATATAAAATTAGAGATACATAATGATTGTTTGAAAAATGTTGAGAGAATACATGATTTGGTAATGCGTTCTAATCAGTTGAATTTTACTAAAAAAAGGGATTCTGTCGAAACATTAAAAGTTTTATTTAGTAACCGGTCCTATAATTGCGGTTATGTTTCTGTTAAAGATGATTTTGGTGATTACGGTATTGTTGGCTTTTTTGCAATAAAAGACAATGTTTGTGAACATTTTCTGTTTTCATGTCGTACACTTGGCATGGGAATAGAACAGTACACATACAACTATTTAAAAAGGCCTGTACTGAAGATTGTCGGAGATGTTGTAAGTAACCTTTCAACAACAGAATTGCCATTTTGGATAAATAAAAGTATGGAATCTGCCAACAAAAAAGGTGCTGAAATAAAGAGCAGAGGTGAACATAAGGTACTTATCAAGGGACCTTGTGACTTGTTCCAAATCTTTCCGTTTATTGAAAAGTCAGAATGTATTGATACTGAGTTTACATATGTGTTAGATAGTGGAGCAGTTGTTGAAAGTACAGCACATACAACGCATATTGTAGAGGCAAATATTCTATCGGATAAACAAAAAGAGCTGATAGTAAATGAACTTCCTTTTATGGATTTGGGTGCTTATGATAACAATATATATAAGTTGCCATATAAAGTTGTTGTGCTTAGCTATCTTCAGGATTGCAATCTTGGAGTGTATCAAAGAAAAGGCACAGGAGAAAAATTTGCTTTTATTGAGTACACAAGTGATATGACAAACCCTGATAATTACGAAAAGCTGATTAATCAAAATTGCAGCACCGGTGGATTTAATTTTACAAAAGAATTTTTGGATTCTTTTTCGCAAAAATATGAATTTTTAGGAAGAAATACTCCGGATATAATTCTTGAAAATTATAAATATATTCGTTCCCATTTAAATTCAGACACCGTAATGGCAATAATGCTTGGTGTGGAAATTCCGTATGATATGGGGGATAATGCAGCTTATAAGGACAGGCATATTATTCATAAGCAAACTAATGATTTATTAAGAAATTGGGCAGCCGAAACTAAAAATGTTGAATTGATTAATGTCAATAAATATGTTAAGAGCAGTTCGGACTTTTATGACCATATAAACCATTTCACAAAGCCTGTTTATTATAATTTAGCTAAAGATATAGTGGAAGTAATTAATAAAAATACAGATGGCTCTGTTAAAAAATATGGAAAATGGAAAATAGCTTATATGAAGCTTCACGATTTTGTTGGAAATTTGTTGACAAAAAATAGAAGAAAAATGGGATTGAAATGGAAAAATCGATTAAAACTGTAAAAACTAAAACACGACATATGGGACTTGAATGGTTAAGGATAGTATCTATGTTAATGATAATTTTACTCCATTCTATTGACCATAGTGGTTTGTACGAAACACTTGTGCCCGGAACATCTATTTATTATGTTGAGCAGTTTTTATATGCTCTTGTTCAAGTATGCGTCAATTGTTTTATACTTATTTCGGGATATTTTCTTGTAACTTCTTCTTTTAAATTGAAAAAATTAGGGCTTTTATGGGTTGAGGTAGTTTTTTATGCATTGGTTATAAGAGTGGTTATGATATTGCTCGGTCAAGTTGATTTTTCTATAACATCTATCCTTTCTTGTTTTGTACCTATTATAACCGGCAGATATTGGTTTATAACAATATATTTTGGTATGTACTTATTGTCGCCATTTTATAATATTGCAATTAACGCAATGACTAAAAAACAACATAGAAATTTGTTATTGGTTTTGTTTTTTCTTCTTTCAGTTTGGATATCCATACATCCGGCATTTAAGGGTATTGAATTCCGGTAATGGATGGGGTTTAGCATGGTTTACATTTTTGTACTTTACGGCTTCCTATTTCAGACGCCATTACACACCGAACGGAAAGTGGGGAAAATATTTTGCAATATTTTTAATTTGTCCGGCTTTGATGGTAATAGGGCTGTTTGTATCCAATGTGCTTAACATAGCTTTATTGAAATCTGCTGTTGATAACTGGTGGAGATATGACTCAATTTTTGTATATGTCGCATCAGTATCGTTGTTGTTGATGTTTTTAAATATCAACAAAATTGATTCCACTACTAAATTTTCAAAATTCATCAGTGCTGTGTCCGCTTCAACTTTTGGTGTGTATCTTATACACGCACACGCAGATGTATGTATTGCAAAATGGTGGCAATTTATCGGCATTACAAGCAATGTTAATGCTTGGTGGTATGTGTTGTATCAATTGTTTGTTGTTGTTGCTATTTTTTCAATTTGTGTGATAATTGATTGTATTAGAAAGCAATTGTTTAAAGTTTGCAGAATTGATTCTGCTATAAAAAAATTATTTGATAAAATAGAAAGTACGGGTATGCTTCTAATACATAGGTGGTGATTTTACGAGTTCTGATTTTAAAAAAATATCCGTGATAGTGCCGTGTTACAATATTAGGGAATATTTATCTCGTTGTATTGAAAGCATATTGGCACAGACATATAAAAACCTTGAGATTATTTTGATAAGTGACGGCTCTACAGACGGTACTGATGAGGTAATTAGAGAATATGCAAAAAAAGATTCAAGGATTATTCCCATATTCAAAGAGAATTCCGGTGTTTCTGATACAAGAAACAGAGGCTTAGACATAGCAACCGGTGATTATATCGGTTTTGTAGACGGTGATGATTATATTGATCCTGAAATGTATGAAACTCTTTTGAAAAATGCCATTGAAAACAATGCTGATATATCACATTGCGGTTATCAGATGGTTTTTCCGTCAAGAGTTGATTATTATTACAATACCGGAAAAAAGGTTATTCAGGACAATAAGAAAGGGATTAGAGATATTATCGTTGGAGATTATGTTGAACCGGGTGTTTGGAATAAATTATACAGAGCGGATATTTTAAAAGAATTGCGTATGCCGCCCGATATAAAAATAAATGAAGATGTAATCTTCAATTTTTATGCATTTGTAAATTCCCAAAAATCTGTTTATGTAGGATATTCCTTATTATTATTATTGGTAAGAAAAGGTTCTGCAGCAAATTCTGAATTAAATGAAAATCAGTTATTCGATCCGGTAAAAGTTAGAAAAATGATATACGAATATTGTATGAGTAATTTGGATGACAAATTAAAAAGTATTGCTTATTGCTCTTATCTTAATTCAATTATGAGACTATACAGAACTGTTCATAATAATAGCCTAAATCAATATAAAACAGAAGCTAAATTTTATAGAGAGCAGATTAAAAAGGAAAAATGTAGATTTGTATTATCTAAACGAGTTTTAATAGATAAATTATTATTTTTCCATTGCACAGGGTTACTAATGTTTATTTACAATATATATGATAAATTTTTATCAAAGAATACTAATAAATACGAGGTTAAGTAAATGAACCCGCTGATAAGTGTAATAGTTCCGATTTATAATGTTGAAAAATACCTTGCAAGATGTGTTGATAGTATTGTAAATCAGACATATAAAAATCTTGAAATAATCCTTGTTGATGATGGTTCGCCTGACCGTTGTCCTCAGATGTGTGATGATTATGCCGAAAAAGACAGCCGAATCAAGGTTGTTCATAAAAAAAACGGTGGACTTTCCGATGCCAGAAATGCAGGAATAGCTGTTGCTACAGGAGAGTATATCAGCTTTATTGACAGCGATGATTGGATAGACTTAGAAACTTATGATTTAGTTTTAGAAAAAATATTAGCAACTAATTCTCAAATAGGTGCTTTTAATTTAAAATCAGTTTCTAATAGTAATTTTAAAACAGAATATAATGAAAATTACATTGTTATTGATTCGCAAAAAGCTATTGAAAATACAATAGATAATGTAAATGTCAGAACAGTTGTGTGGAATAAGTTGTATCATCGCTCGGTTCTTGAAAATTTATCTTTTCGAGTAGGGAAACTCAACGAGGATGAATTTTTTACTTTCTATGCTCTGTCAAATGCTGAACATATTGTATATCTTTTTAGACAATTATACTTTTATTATCAACGACCGAATAGCATAATGGGGACATACTCATTAAAAAGATTGGATATGTTAGATGGTGTAAAAGAAAGAATGGAGTTTGTTGAAAAGAAATATCCTGAAATTTATACCAAAGCGAAATTATCATTTTGTCAATGTTGTATTTATCAATACCAGATGCTTTTAAGAAATAAAGATGTGGATTTACAATTAATTGGCAGAAAGAAGGTAAAAAAATATAGAACTTCATTGAAGTTGAGTAACCATGAGATTAAAAATTGTCGTTTTATTGATAAATTATCGTTAGTTATTTCAAACAATAGTATCGGCTTTGAATTAATATGCAGAGTTAGAAATATATTTAATTTTGGACTTTAAGAGTAAATGGGAGAGTTTGATATGATACCAAAAGTTATTCACTATTGTTGATTAGCTTCGGATTATGTTAGATATATAAATACAGGCTTAGTATTTGGTGCGGTTAAGAATCATTATATAATTGAGAAATTAATGAATGGATATTCAAATTATGAATATCCATCAGGTACAAATGTTTCAAGGGATACAAAAGTATTAGAAAACCTGCTTCCTAATTGGCGTAAATCTGATACTAATCAAATTTTTGACGGAATTTTGATTATCGGTTTAAAGGATTAAGGAAAATGGGCGAAGCATTTGTATATGTACACATGGCTGATAGTAAAACCCATCAAAAGAGAATTGAAGAAATAACAAATCAAGATAAATTGAAATTTAAAAATAGGGCTGTTTGGAAGATAAAATGCATAGTGAGAACTTCGAAATTAATATCTTATATGGACCGTAATAAAGGAAAAAGAATTGAGAAAATATATACTTTTTTAGCCTATGATTTTTTAGATAACGGGGCAATGTATTTCTTAAAAAGAATGTTAAAAAAGATATTTTAGATTAATGTAAATTTATGGTGATTTTGTGAAGATTATATCAGTTATAAATAATAGAGTAGTAAATCCATTTAAAGTACTGTTTAGGGAGATTAGGCATGGGCATGTAAAACTTGCTTTTATGCGTTTTTTTGCTTCGCTTTTTAACGGTACCGTAATAGCTCGTAATTTATTGGGTAATGTTGATCAATATATATTGAATTATTTAGAGAGAGAATATAGTTATGTTCTTGAAAAATATAATGATTATAATGTGGGGACAATGTATATTGATGATGCTCCTGTATGGGTATGTTGGTTGCAGGGATATGAACAAGCTCCTGTATAGTAAAAAAATGTATTGATAGTATAAAAAAATCGACCACAAGAAGAGTAAATATCATTTCATTAGATAATATGAATCAGTATTATCAATTACCTGAATACATAATTGATAAGCATAAGAAAGGCTATATTAGTAATACTGAACTTGCAGATATATTAAGAGTTTCACTTTTATCAGATTTTGGTGGAATATGGATTGATGCTACAATTTTTATTCCTAATCATTTGCCGGATGATGTTCTTAAATATGTAATTTTTTTTTCTGTAAAAGAAAGTCCTCAAAACACTCCGGATATGTTTCGGAATATTTATGGACTACATTTTTATTAGCATCGCATAAAAACTGTGTCATAACAACAGCTGTTAAGGACTTATTTTACGAATATTGGAAAACAAATGATTATCTGATAGATTATTTGTTGTTGGATTATTTTATAAGATTGGTTTACAATAACTTACCTGAGGCAAGATCTTTGATTGATAACTTACCATACAATAACGAAAAGATTGAAGAACTGCAAGCCCGTATGAATTTAGCTTTTAATCAAAAGGAATATGACAAATTGATAAATGAATCGAATACTAATTTCTTTAAGCTCTCTTGGCGTATTCCATTTGATAATGAAGATAAAAACGGAAATATGACTTATTTTGGGCATTTTATAAACAGAACATAATAAAGATAGTAGGTGGTAAAGTGCCGATAGTTAGCGTCATAGTGCCTGTCTATAAAGTCGAAAATGTTTTGCATTATTGTATTGACAGCATTTTAAATCAAACATATAAAGATTTTGAACTTATCCTTGTTGATGACGGTTCGCCTGACAACAGCGGAAAAATTTGTGATGAATATGCCAAAAAAGATAATCGAATAACAGTTATACATAAAGAAAACGGTGGTGTGTCTTCGGCAAGAAACTGTGGTATTGATGCTGCAAAGGGTAAATATATATGCTTTGTTGACAGCGATGATTATCCATGTATAAATTATTTGCTCGATATGGTTAATATGTGTACAAAATTTGATGGATGTGATTTGCTACTGGGCGGATTTAATGTTGTATCCGATTATAAATCAAACATAGAAAAAAAGGTATTATTTACCGAAGATCATAACTATTCTTGTGTTTCAAGGCTGGATTTTGTAAGGATGTATGAGAAATGGGTAATTCAAATGCCATGGAACAAGCTTTATAAATTAAAGATAATTCAGACAAGTAAAATTCGATTCGATGAGAATTTTAGTCTTGGTGAAGACGTACTTTTTAATATTGACTATTTGACTAATTCTAATGGTAATATTGCGATACTTAACAAACCTATTTATAATTATACAAGAACCGGAATTGAGTCATTGGACAATAAATATTATCCTAACTTAAAATCCATATATGATAGCATATATGAACGAATATTTGAATTTTGTGACGAGTTTAATTTATCAAACACTGATATTCAGCATATGTACGCATCCTATTTTTATTCGATAGAAAATGTTTTAAAAAATACTTTTTCTGAAAAGAATAAGGCTACTAAAAAAGATAAAATCAGATATAATAACTCTATTATGAAAAGCAAGGAATTTGTGCAGTCCTTAAACAATTCAGATTGCTATATCAATCCGGCTTATAAATTTGCTTATAAAAGCGGTAAATACAGATTGGTGATGTTAGTTGATAATTTGGTTAAAATGAAAGGTGGCAAATAAATTGCATCCCATAAAATCAATAGAAGCGAGAACTCAATCGTATGTTCTTAATCATTTTGAAAAAAGTAAATATGCAAAGAGATTAAGAATGTTAAAAGATACTCATTTGGGTGAAATGTGTTTTATAATAGGCAATGGTCCAAGCTTATCCGCCGATGATCTTGAAGTATTGCATAAGAATAATGTTTTGTCCTTTGGTTTTAACAGAATATTCTTAATGTTTGATAAAACAAATTGGAAACCGGATTTTTATGTGTCACAGGATGAAAAGATGCTTTTTAATTGTCAAGATGATGTTAATAATTTAGAGATAAGCGCTAAGTTTATACCTCTTATTAATAAGTACTTTCATAATATTGATATCAAGGATGCTCTATACTTTAATATGCATTCGTCAATACAGGGAGTACCAGTTTTTTCAGACAGTGTGGATTCCTACATAGGTAATTCAAATACAGTGGCATTTTCAGCTGCGCAAATTGCTGTTTATATGGGATTTAAAAAAATATATCTTTTAGGTGTCGATCATAATTTTGCGGTTTATCAAAATGATAAAGGTGAAATTATCAACGATAAAAGTGTTAAAGATTACTTTACTGATGAGTATAACAAAGATAAAGAAAATCTATATATACCGAATTTAGATGCAAGTACGAGAGCTTTTATTTCAATGAAAAAATATTGTGATGAACACGGTATAGAAGTGTATAATGCTACCCGTGGCGGAAAACTTGAAGTTTTCCCGAGAATAGATTTTGATATGATTTTTTAAGCTTAATGAGGTTGTGGATGGATAAAAATAAAAGTCAGTTAAAAACAGGTGTAATATTAAACTATATAAATTTATTGTTAGGAAATTTGATTCCTGTTTTTTATACGCCTGTAATGTTGCAATTGTTGGGACAAAGTGAATACGGATTGTATAAGTTGTCAAGTAATATAACAAGTTATCTTTCTCTGATTTCTCTTGGTTTAGGTTCCGCTATTACACGTTATCTGATTAAGGCTCGTGAAGAGGATGGAAAAGAAGCCGAAGAAAAAATGTTAGGCTTATTTTCTCGAATCTTTCAGGTTATAGCAATTGTAACATTTGTGGTGGGTGTAATTCTCAGTTTAATTTTGGGGCTATGGTATAGTGCTTCATTGACATCATCAGAATTAATGACAATGAGAGTACTTGTTTTTATTTTATCTTTAAATACTGCACTTAACTTTTTAATGACACCGCAGATATCTGTTGTAACTGCACATGAGAAATTTATTTTCCTTCAGTTTATGAATATTGGTACAACATGCATTATGCCGATACTTAATTTAGTTGTACTTTTCTTTGGATTTGCATCAATCGGCATGGCAGTTTCAAGCTTAATTCTTAATGTAATAATTAGAATTTTTTACTACATATACATGACCAAAAACTTAGGTCTAAAAGCCATATATTCTAAGCCATCTGCAGGTGTTTTAAAGGAAATATTATCATTTTCGTTTTGGATATTTGTTGCGAATGTTGTCGGTCAGTTGTATAATTCAACTGATGTTGTAATGATAGGAGCTATACCCGCCTTGGCTACTGTGGGGGTAGCAGTTTATAATGTTGGCGGTGTATTCAACGGAATAGTATTTAGTTTAACCACAGCAGTTTCTAATTTATTGGCGCCTAAAACTCAAAAAATGGTTTTTTCAGGTGCTACAAACGATGAATTGACGGATTTGGCAATAAGAATGGGTCGAATTCAATGTTACATAATTACACTGTTAGTAACCGGATTTATTTCTTTTGGACAACCGTTTATTAGTTTTTATGTTGGCTCAGGCTATGAAGATGCGTATTGGGTAGCGGTGTTAATGATGATACCAAATATGATTCCGCTTGTACAGAGCATATGTTTGAGCATTATTATTGCACAAAACAAGCATCGGTTTCGATCTATAGTGTACCTTGGTATAGCTATAGGAAATGTAATCGGAACTTGGTTTTTAATGCATATTATGGGTATCATAGGTGCGGCTTTAATGACCGGTATAGCTTTGATTATCGGTCAGGGATTTGTTATGAATTGGTATTATTGGAAGAAAACTGGTTTAGACATGATCCGATTTTGGAAAAGTGTGGGAAAAATTTATGTTTTACCGATTATAATGTGTTGCATAACTTTAGTTGTCTCTCATTTTATTAATTTCTATAATATTTTTGCTTTATTAGTAGGCATAATAATTTATACTGTCTTATATGTTATTCTTAATTGGCTTTTTATCATGAATGATTATGAAAAGAATATTTTTATACAACCATTGAGAAAAATATTTACAAAACCAAAAAGGAGTAAATGAAAATGAAAATAATAGGTATGATTCCCGCTCGTGGGGGTTCGACAAGATTTAATAACAAGCCGCTTGCTGATATTTGCGGCAAGCCTATGGTTTACTGGGTATGGAAACACAGCAAAGAGGTATCGTGCTTTGACGAAGTATATGTTGCGACTGACAGTGATGAAATAAAGAATGTTGCAGAAGGCTTTGGCGCAAATGTTATTATGACATCAAGCGATTGCGAAACAGCAACAGAAAGACTTTACGAAGTTTCTAAGAAAATTCAGGCAGATTTGTATGTAATGGTAAACGGTGATGAGCCGTTGGTTCTTGCCGACGATATTGTTAAGTGTATTCCCGAATGTATTCCTGAAGATGGTTTTTATGTTTCAAATCTAATGACAGATTTCTCAAATCCCGTTGAAGTTGTTGATCCGACAAATCTTAAGATTGTTACCAACAAAGACGGTGTATGTCTGTTTATTTCAAGAGCACCGATTCCATTTCCAAAGGGTGAAATGAATTATGCATATCAGAAGTTTGTAGGCGTCGGTGCATTTACTAACGGTGCTTTGGAGTATTATCACAACACTCCAAGAGGTCCGATTGAAAAAATTGAAGAAAATGATTCTTTTAGATTTATAGAAAACAGAAAAGATTGTTATTACATCAATGCTCATTGCAAGACGCTCTCAGTTGATACACCAAAGGACAGAGTTCAGGTTGAGAGATATATGAAAGAGCATGATATGGCTTAAAGGAGAACTTATATGTTTAAATTAATTGCCGGTCCGTGTGCAATTGAATCTGAAGAAATGGCTATGGATATTGCCGAAAAAATGAAAGCCATGACGGATAAATTGGGGATAGATTACACCTTTAAAGGCTCATTTGATAAGGCTAACAGAACATCAATTCATAGCAAAAGAGGACTTGGAATTGATGAAGGGTTGAGAATACTTCAGAAAGTTAAGAATACATATAACATCCCTGTTGCAACCGATATCCACGAATCGTGGCAGGCGGAACCCGTTGGCAAGGTGGTTGATATTGTTCAGATTCCTGCATTCCTTTGCAGACAGACTGATTTATTAGTTGCTGCCGCAAAAACAGGTAAGTGTATTAATATCAAAAAAGCTCAATTTCTTGCACCGTGGGATATGAAAAACTGTCTGCAGAAGGTAGTTGAAAGCGGTAACAGTAATGTTATGTTATGTGAGAGAGGTACAAGCTTTGGCTATAATACACTTGTTGTTGATATGACAGGTCTTATCGAAATGAAGAAATTTGGATATCCTGTTATTTTTGATGCAACACATTCTGTTCAAAAGCCCGGCGGCAAGGGTGATGCAACAGGCGGCAATCGTGAATATGTTGAATACCTTGCCAAGGCAGCGATTGCTGTCGGTGTTGACGGATTATTTATGGAAACTCATCAAAATCCTGATGAAGCTTGGTCAGACGGTCCTAATATGGTAAAACTTGATGATATGGAAGAATTGTTGACAAAACTTGTAAAAGTATATGAGGCGGTGCACTGAAATGCCTGAAATTAATATAACCGAAGAGGGCAAAAAGCTTTTTGATGTCGAAATAGCTGCAATGGAAGCTGTTAAAAATGTCCTTGATGAGAGATTTGAAAAAATAGTAAAGCTGATTTGTGATTGTAAAGGCAAGGTCGTAATCACGGGAATGGGTAAGCCCGGACATATCGGTACAAAAATTGCCGCTACAATGGCAAGCCTCGGTACACCGTCGTTTTTCCTTCACCCCGCAGAAGCTCAGCATGGCGACTTGGGTATGCTTGATAAGGACGATGTTGTAATTGCAATTTCTTTTTCCGGGGAGAGCGAAGAGGTTACAAAACTTATTCCGAGTTTAAAACTTATCGGAGCAACACTTGTCGGCATATCCGGAAATCCTGACAGCACTCTTATTACACATAGTGATTATTCGTTTGTGTTCCCACCTATTAAAGAGGCTTGTGCATTAAATCTTGCTCCTACATCGAGCACAACTGTCGCACTTGCATTCGGTGATGCATTGGCTGTGTGTGCGTCAAAAATTTACGGCTTTAATGAGCAAAATTTTGCATTATTTCATCCTGCAGGTTCACTCGGCAAAAAGCTTGTTACTAAAGTTGCCGACCTTATGAAAACAGGGGAAGATAACTCTGTTGTAAGTATAAATACTCAGCTTAAAGATGCAATTGTCGTTATGAGTAAAAAAGCGTTGGGTATTGTATGCGTTGTTGAAAATGATAGGCTTGTGGGCGTATTTACAGACGGCGATTTAAGAAGAGCACTTTCAAAAGAAATTGATGTATACAATATTGTTATTGACGAACTTATGACTAGAACACCGATTACGGTTTCTTCAAATTTGCTTGCGGTCGAAGCATTAAAACTTATGAATGACAGGAATATATCGGCTCTTCCGGTTGTGGATGACGGTAAGCTTGTCGGTACTATAAGAATTAATGATATTACCGGAATGGGAATTGTATTATGATTGAAAATATAAAAATGCTTGTTATGGATGTTGACGGAACGCTTACCGACGGTAAAATTTATTACGGTAATGACGGTGAACTGTTTAAGGCATTTGATGTTCGTGACGGGTATCGCCTTGTAAAATGCGGAGAATACGGAATCATTACAGCAATTATAACAGGCAAAACCTCAAAAATTGTTGAAGGCAGAGCAAGAGATTTAAAAATAAAGGAAGTACATCAGGGTGTAAGCAACAAAATTGAAGTTCTCAAAACCTTGATAGAAAAATATAATCTTGATAAATCACAGGTTGCCTATATCGGTGACGATGTGAATGATATTGAATGTATGCAGTATTGCGGTTTCTCTGCCTGCCCTGCTGACGCAATTGATGAAGTAAAAAATACAGTCGATTATGTTTGTAAAAATATAGGCGGCCACGGTGCAGTCAGAGAATTGATTGATAGGATAATTTAAATAATAATTAGGGTTGTATGTGGTGATTCTATGAAAGGTATAATTTTAGCTGGTGGGTCGGGGACTCGACTTTATCCTCTGACAAAGGTAACATCTAAACAACTGTTGCCGATATATGATAAGCCGATGATTTATTATCCCATGTCGGTGCTTATGAATGCAGGAATCCGTGATATTCTTATCATATCGACTCCGCAGGATACACCCCTCATGGTGAGGGTTTGAATGTCCGTGACTGGCTTTATGTTGAGAACCATTGCAAAGCGTGGATACGACGGAATCGGAACTGATATTGCCGACAGTTATTCGGGAGTTATAAATATTTACTGATGCCGATTCAGATGGCTACACAGTTGACAGCACACCGCTTAATCTTTCCGATAAAGATAAAAAGTGGTTGGAACTTAAAGATGATTTTAGGTATTAGTGGTATATTGTAAGTTTATATGAAGTAGTTTGATAGGTTAATAAAATATAACTTGTGTCTAAAATTAATAATGTAATTAAAAAGTGATTATAGGAGCGAAACTTATTTTATGAAAAATGGAGTTAATACAGCAATAACTAAAAACTACAGTATTTCAATTCTTAGAGTTGTTGGTATGTTTTCAATAGTTTTTTGCCATTTTTTCTCATGGCTTGGTTTTTCGTTTTTATCACAATTTTTAAATTTTGGAGTATATTTGTTTCTTTTTATTTCTGGTTTTTGTATGCAAACAAAAATATAGCAGAACCGAGAAACTGGTTTTTAACACGGTTGAAGAAAATATTAGTTCCATATTATATTTTTGCAATCCCCATTGTACTTTTGTATTTTTTGTCGACAGGTTTTGATTTAATAAAAAGTATAATATATCTTTTTTGTTTGCAAGGAGTTTACTTTATATGTTCTTTTATTCCTTTTGCAGAGATAGAGCCCCTCGGAAATCTTTGGTTTATTACTATAATTTTGCTATGTTATCTTCTAACAATAATTTTAAAAAATTTTGAGAAAAAACATAATGTGAGTGTAGTTGGAGCTACTGTTGTATTATTATTTATTTGGTTAGTACCAAAAATTTTAATGTGCTTTTCCCTTCCGTACATTGATACGCAATATTTTGTGGCTTATTTTATTGGATATTATATTTCAAAATTCAATGTAAAAAATAATAAATGGACTTTTTGGCTGTTGGGTTTGTTTATGTTTGCTGTTGCTATTGTTATTAGATTGACAGCTAAAATGTACATTGACGGTATATATGAGTCAGAATATCTTGTGTTTGTATCGTTGACACAAATTGCTGTGGCAGTTTCAGCGTATTTTATTTGTACATATTTAGTCAATAACTTTGCCATGCTTGAGAGTATGGCAAAATCTAAGATTTGGTCATTGTTTGATGTAATGTCATATCCAATTTATATAACTCATTATGCATTTTTGACCGGCATGACATCAGTGAGCAATTTTGGATTTTCAACACTAATTTCAATTGTATTGTTTATTTTATTTACCGTTATTAGCTCCTCCATCTTGTACCTAATAAATAATAAAATTATAGATTATAAAATGAAGATGAAACAATAAAAAAAGAATCTCCATAGAAACGATTTTGTAGTAGAATTAAGTTACAACACAAAAATCCGAGAAGAAATCGTCAATATGGATACTCTTGATTTTACACTGATACACAAGAAAGGTGTAAAGGGTAAAATTATTTTTACTACCCCAAAATACCCGGAGTTAGATAATGTTATAACTATATTTAAAGCTTATTGAAATGCACAAGCCCATAAATACTTGGACTTGTGCATATTTTTTACTTTTTCTTCTTTTTCAATTCATTTTTGAAGCATTTTTTATCGAATGAGGGGTTGAAGGCGTAGAAGTTCTTTTCGTTGAGTTTATCGGTTAAGAGGCGGAGGTTTTCGCCGAAGCGTTGGTAGTGGACAACCTCACGGGCACGCAGAAAGCGAATCGGATCTTTTACATCGTAGTCATCGCAGAATCTGAGAATGTTATCGTAGGTTGTTCGGGCTTTTTGCTCAGCCGCCATACTTTCGTGGAGGTCGGTTATCGGATCGCCTTTAACCTGCATTGATGCAGCTGTATAGGGAAAACCTGCTGCCGCCTGTGGGAAAATTCCGGTTGTGTGGTCAACAAAATAGTCACCGAATCCCTGTTCCTTGATTTCATCCTCGGTGAGGTCTTTCGTCAGCTGATATACTATTGCACCGATCATTTCAAGATGATTAAGTTCCTCTGTGCCTATGTCGGTGAGAGTGCCTTTGAGTTCCGGCAAGGGCATTGCAAATCGTTGACTCAGATATCGCAATGACGCACCCAACTCACCGTCCGGACCGCCGTATGGCAGAATGTTACTTATTTTGACTGAGAAATATGCTGAGATGGGAGGCTTTGCGGTCAAATATTATTCTTTTTATAATTATGGATAGTAAGTCGTTTTGCGTTTTTAAGGGATAAGTTTCTTTAATCGTGAAAGCATCATTGATTAAATTATTCTTTATAAGAATATTGATTGCTTTAATTACAACTTTTTCAATCTTTTCAATTCTTACGCTGTGCGATGAATGGCAGTTGCCGTGAATGTAGGCGGAGCATTGGAGAAAATTATTTTTAATCGGAACGAGGGTTGAATTGCAGTTTGAACACTTGACAAGATTTTGAATAAGGTGTCTAATTTCGGTTTGTTTATGGGAATGTTCTTTACCTATTATTCTTTGCAAGAATAATATTTGCCTTGTTTGTTCAAAAATTACTTCATCAACAATCGGTCCGTGAATGCCGTTTGAAATTATCAAATTTTCGTTATAGAAATCTCTGCCCGTTTTGCAGATTGGATTCCACCTGATTTTGCCGATATAAACGGGATTTTGCAGAATATATTCAACGGCACGGCAATCCCAGCGGTTGCCCTTGGCGGTTCTGATTTCTGACGAATTCAAGTTGTCACAAATCATATTTATATCTTTATTATTCAAAAAATCGGCAAAAATTTTACTGACAATTCGGGCTTTTTCAGCGTCAACCACAAGCCTTCCGTCTGTCACTTTATAGCCAAAGGGTGCAATGCTGACGATGCCGCCACGCTCGGCTTTTTCGGTCATTCCTCGTCTTACCTCACCCGAAAGCCGAATCGAATAGTATTCGTCCGACCATTCGATAATTCGTTCAATCAGCTTGCCGAAAGGACCGTCATCAACGGGTTCGGACACGCTGATGACTTCAATACCGTTTTTTCTCAACAGCGATTTATAGAAAATGCTTTCCTCCTGATTGCGGGCGAATCGTGAAAATTTCCAGACAAGTACGGCTGAAAACAGTGGAGGCTTTTGCTTTGCAAGGCTTATCATTCGGTTAAATTCAGGTCGCTTGTCGGCATATCTTCCCGAAATTCCGTTGTCACGAAAAATGAAATCCTCATCAATCAGATAGCCTTTTTCATCTGCAAATTTTCTGATGATTTTCAGCTGACTGGACGGTGAAAGCTCAGTTTGATTTTCGGTTGACACCCTTATGTATGCCGCCGCAAAGTGATTTTTATTGTGATTTCCCGACAAATTAATCACCTCTTGAAAGAATAATTCTTTTATGTAATAATATGCCTGCGATTGGAAGAAAATTCTTCGGCAAATTTCTCGAAAACACTTTACTTTGCTAACGCACTAATGTATAATATACAGAGATTGTTTTGCAAGGTGATTTGCAGAACATAGGTAGAGAGTATATCAGATTACGGAGGAATAATTATGAAAAAGAAAAAGTTACTTTCATTACTTCTTGCAGGTGCAATGTCAGCGTCAATTTTTGTAGGTTGCGGTTCTTCTGCAACGGACTGGGATTATATCTCAAATAAGGGAGAGTTTGTTATCGGTGTTACATATTTTGAGCCGATGAACTACCTTGATGCAGACGGCAAGCTTACAGGTTTTGAAACTGAGTTTGCAGAGGCAGTTTGCGAGAAAATGGGTGTTACTCCAAAGTTCCAGAAAATTGACTGGGATTCAAAAGAGGTTGAGCTTAACTCAAAGACAATCGACTGCATCTGGAACGGTCTTACAATTGATGACGACAGAAAGACAACAATGGATATTTCAACTCCTTATATGGAAAACAAGCAGGTTATGGTTGCAAAATCTGATGTTGCAGACAAAATCAAGTCAGCAGATGACCTCAAGGATAAGACAGTAGTTGCAGAGAAGAAGTCAGCAGGTGAAACTGTTGCTCAGACAGACGAGTTCTTCTCAAGTGCAAAGTATGTTTCTGTTGACGCACAGGCTAAGGCTCTTCTCGAGGTTAAGTCAGGCACAGCAGATGTTGCGGTTATCGACTATGTAATGTCAATCGGTACACTCAAGAGCGGTTCTGACTACGCTGACCTCAAGGTTGTTGACGGCAAGGACTTTTCACCTGAGCAGTACGGTATTGCACTTCGTAAGGACAGCCCCGAGACACTCAAAAAGCTTAACGATGCTATTCAGGCGGTTGCCGATGACGGCACACTTGATAAGATTGCAGAGAAGTACAGCCTTCAGGATCTTCTTCTTGTAAAAAAGAAATAATTTAATTAAAATAAGTTTGTACATACAGGGCGGACTATGTTCGCCCGTTGTGCTTTTTATTGATTATAAATTTACAGGTTCAAATTTGTAAGCCTTTTGATATATTCAAAACTGAAAATACTTGGATAGAGTGGTATATAAAATGGATCAATTTTTTAATGTAAGCGGTCAGTTGCTTGAGGGATTCGGCGAAAACTGTATAATTTTCATTGTAACCCTGCTTGCGGCAATTCCGCTCGGACTTATTATCTCAATGGGTTCAATGTCAAAATTCAAGCCGTTAAAATGGCTGACAAAAACATTTGTGTGGATAATCAGAGGTACTCCGCTGATGCTCCAGCTTTTCGTAGTGTTCTATGTTCCGCCGCTTGTGTCAAACGGCAGTGTGACATTTGCACGAATGAACGCCGCACTTATCGCATTTATAATCAATTATGCCGCATATTTTTCTGAAATCTTCCGTGGCGGTATCGAGTCTGTTCCAAAGGGACAGTACGAGGCAGGTCAGGTGCTTGGCATGACAAAGGGTCAGATTTTCTTTAAGGTTGTGCTTTTGCAGGTTGTAAAGAAAATTACTGCACCCATGGGCAACGAAATTATTACTCTTGTAAAGGATACTTCGCTTTCAAGCGTTATCGCAATTCCGGAAATTCTTATGAGAGCAAAGGACTTCTCAATGCAGGGACTCATCTGGCCGCTTTTCTATTCGGCAGTATTCTTCCTCGCATTCTGCGGAATTCTTACCTTGCTTTTCTCATTTATTGAGAAAAAGCTTGATTACTACAAGGGTTAAGGGGGAAAGGTTATGTCTTTGTTAAATGTTGAAAACATCCGTAAAAGCTACGGCAAAACAGAGGTTTTGAAAGATATCAGCTTTTCTCTTAAAAAGGGCGAGGTGCTTGCGATTATCGGTTCATCGGGTTCGGGCAAGACTACGCTGTTAAGATGTCTTAATTTTCTTGAAACTCCGGGCAACGGCAAGATTTCCGTCAATGACAAAGTGCTTTTTGACAGCAATGACAGCTCTGCAAAGAGCGACAGCGAAATCAGAAAAAGACGGCTTCACTTCGGACTTGTGTTCCAGTCATTTAACCTGTTTCCGCAGTATACGGTTATCGAGAATATTATGCTTGCTCCAAAGCTTGCCGCAAAAGAGCAGATAAAGCAGACAGGCGAATATATGGGCGCAAAAAGCTATAAAGAGGCTCATGAAATTATCAAGAGCAATGCAAAGTCTTTGCTTGAAAGGGTAGGACTTTCCGAAAAGAGCGAGTCATATCCTTGTAACCTCAGCGGCGGTCAGCAACAGCGTGTTGCAATTGCAAGAGCGCTTGCACTCAATCCCGATGTTCTCTGCTTTGACGAGCCTACCTCCGCACTTGATCCCGAACTCACGGGTGAGGTGCTTAATGTTATCCGCAGTCTTAAAACCTCCGACAGCACAATGATTGTTGTAACTCACGAAATTGAGTTTGCAAGAGATGTTGCCGACAAGATCATTTTTATGGCTGACGGTGTAATTGCCGAAGAAGGCACTCCCGAACAGGTAATCAACAATCCGCAAAATCCAAGAACCCAGGCGTTTTTGTCAAGGTTCAACTGATAACTGAATATTAGGTGAGGAAAGCACTCGAAAGGGTGCTTTTTTACATATTTTTACAAATAACCTTGAAAAGTTTATGCCATTGTGCTATAATAATCGTGTCGTTCACTGACAAAGGCGCAAAGCCTGAAAAAATGAGAAATCCCGATAGGGAAAACGGAGGAAAAACAAATGAAAAGAATTTTCACAATCAGCGTTGCGGCTGTTATGGCACTTCTTATGGTGCTTTCACTTACAGCTTGCGGTAATTCAACACTCGGCTATTACAAGCTTACAAGTGCAGAAGCAAGCGGTATGAGCTTTGACAGCAGTACTCTTGCCGCTGTCGGTATGGACAAAGGCTATATTCTTCTTAAAGAAGACGGCAAGGCTAAGCTTTCTGCAGCCGGTCAGGAGCAGGAGCTCACATACGATGACAAGAACTTTACAGCAGGTAGCGAGAGCATTCCATACACACTCAAAGACGGTGTTATTACAATGGAAAAAGACGGCACAAAGCTCGTTTTCACATTTGATGCTAACTTCAAGCCCGAATCTTCTGCTTCAGAATCATCAAAGTAATAAAACTTAACGGTGCAAAAATTTCGGCAGTCCAAATCGGACTGCCGTTTTTGTATATCCAACCCAAAAAACAAGGGCAGCGGAATTCCGCTGCCCATAATTTTTATAAGATTTTATCAGTCTGAAAGACACTCGTCAAGCGCATCAACAATTGCGTGCCTGTCCATATGCTGACCGATGAATACAAGCTTGATTTCTCTGTCGCCGTATTTTTCGTCCCATTTTTCAGCCATATCCGGATACTCTGCAAGATAGAGCTTCTGCTGTTTCTTTGGGAATGCGGCAAGCCACTTGCCCTGTTCCGTAGCAGTAATCTGAACGCCTGCCTGCTCGAATACATAAACATCTTCTCTCTTGTCATCAAACCAGAGAACACCCTTTGCACGGACTACGCTCTTTGGCCAGTTCTCAACAAACTGCTGGAGCTTGTCCTGATTGAAAGGACGAATGCGGTGGTAAACAAATGAACCGATGCCGTACTCTTCTTCACCGTCCTCATGATCGTGGTCGTGGTGACAGCAATGGCCGTGTTCGTGGTCGCAATGAGAGTGGTCAAGGCCGTCCTCATCATGGTCATGATCGTGATGCTCATGTTCGTCATGGTCTTCATCGTGGTGTGATGGTGGTGATGATGACCGTGACGGTCTGTATCCTCGTCATCTTCATCCTTATCATAAATCTGAGCCCAACCTGCGGATGCGGCTGTTTCTTCAAAATTAAAGCACTTTGTATCGAGAATATCCTTAACTTCAACCTTGCCGAACTGTGATTCAATAATTCGTGCCTTTGGCTGAAGTGTCTTAATCATAGCCTTAACTCTCTTGAGCTGTTCCTCTGTTACCTTGTCAACCTTGTTGAGGATGATTGTTGAACAGAATTCAATCTGCTGAATAAGAAGGCTTTCAACATCCTCTTCGTCAACATCTTCCTTGAGGAGATCATCACCGCAGCCGAATTCCGTTGCCATACGGAGTGCGTCAACAACTGTAACAATGTTGTCAAGACGGACAAGCTCGGGAATATTGTTTTCCTTATCGCCCTCAAGAACTGAGATTGACTGTGCAATCGGAAGGGGTTCACAGATACCGCTCGCCTCAATGAGAATGTAGTCAAACTTGCCTGACTTTACAAGGTCTGTAATCTGGTTGATAAGGTCAACGCTCAAAGTACAGCAGATACAGCCGTTTGTAAGCGGAACAAGGTTTGTATCTTTCTGAGTAACAACGCCTGCCTTTTGAATAAGCTCTGCGTCAATGTTTACTTCACCGATATCGTTTACGATAACGGCACACTTGTAGCCCTCCTGATTGCCGAGGACATGGTTGATAAGAGTAGTTTTGCCTGCACCGAGATAACCTGTAAGAAGCGTTACGGGAACAGGAAGCTTAATGTTAGCCATATATTTCATTTCCTTTCGTTGAATTGTGCTTATTAATGCGGATTACCGCTGTCCTTAAATATAACACTTTGCAAAATTATTGTCAATACAAAGTACGGAGTGCGGTCAATCCGAATAGCTGATTATTGCTGTACATTTTGTGTTTTTTTGTATAATCACCTTTTATTTATTTCGGTTTTATGTTACAATAGTCAAAAGTAATTTTACGGAGATAGATTATGATTGTACTTGCATCTGCTTCACCACGAAGAAAAGAGCTTTTAAGTTTTATAACAACCGACTTTAAAATTGTTCCCGCAGACATTGACGAAACGGTTGAGAACAATGTTCCGCTTGAAAAGCGTCCCGAATATCTTGCCGTCAAAAAGGCATTGCATATTTCAAAAAACGGTTATGAAAAAGATATTGTAATCGGTTGTGACACGGGAGTTTTTGTTGACGGCAAAATGCTCGGCAAACCTAAGAACAGGGAAGATGCCGAGAATATGTTAAAACTGCTTTCGGGCAGACAGCACAAGGTTATCACGGGTTGTTGTACCGTCAAAAACGGTGTTGCAAAATCATTTTCCAATGTAACGCTTGTTGAATTTTTTGAACTTTCCGATTCGGAAATAGAGGAGTACATTGCAACGGGCGAGCCTTTTGACAAGGCAGGTGCATACGGAATACAGGGCAAAGGTTCTCTGCTTGTAAAGAAGATTGACGGCGACTATTTTAATGTTGTCGGACTTCCCGTAAGTGAATTAAACAGGATTTTGAAAAAGGAGTATTCATATGAATGATAATATAAATAAAACAGTCAATGAAATTCTCGAAAGCTATTCAAAGCATGAACAGACTTGCAGACTTTCGGAGGATAACATTATCAACAAATCTGTGCTTATTCAGGTGCTTGAAGAAATCCGCAAGCTGTTGTTTCCGGGCTACTTTGACAAGAACAGAGTAAGAGAAGAATACATCGGCTATATTGTAGGCGACAGAATAGAATTTATTCAGTACAACCTTAAAAAACAGATTGCAAAGGCTTTAAAGGGTTGCGAAAAGTGCAACGACCTTTCATATGACGAGGTTATGGAAAAGTCAGAAAAGCTGGTTTATGAGTTTCTTTCAAAGATTCCGTCAATCCGTGATTACCTTGCAACAGATGTTGTTGCAGCCTTTAACGGCGATCCTGCCGCATACAGTACGGATGAAATCATTCTTTGCTATCCCGGATTTTTTGCAATCACGGTTTACAGAGTGGCACATGAATTGTGGAAACTTAAAATCCCGATGATTCCGAGAGTGCTTTCGGAGTACGCACACGGGCTTACGGGAATTGACATTCACCCGGGTGCGACAATCGGCAAGTATTTCTTCATTGACCACGGCACAGGCATTGTAATCGGTGAAACTACCGAGATAGGCGAGAATGTAAAAATCTATCAGGGTGTAACCCTCGGTGCGTTGTCAACAAGAAAAGGTCAGCAGCTTAAAGGTGTTAAAAGACATCCTACTATCCGTGATAATGTTACAATCTATTCGGGTACAACTATCCTCGGCGGTGAAACCGTAATCGGCAAGGGTGCAACAATTGGCGGTAATGCCTTTATAGTGAACTCAATTACTGAGGGTATGAAAGTAAGCATTAAAAACCCCGAACTCCAGTTCAGTCCCGACCTTTCGGAAAACAATCAGGACAAGTATTGGTATTGGATGATTTAAGCCTATGTTTTAATTGAAAATTGAAAATGGAAAATTGAAAATTTTGGTCGGGAAGAAAGTTTTGTGTAGAACAAACTTCACATTCCCGACCGTATTCGTATTGATTTGCTTTGCAAATCATTTATATGAACAAAATTCTATAAAAGAACAATTTCGTAGGGGCGGATATCATCCGCCAGTTTGATGAAACCTTATGTTTATCAAAAATGTTTTGATGTAGAAAAAATTGTGTATCGCAATAACTTTGTAACAGCAAACAGATTATACGAACAGGAGAAATAAGTAAATGCGTATTGAACATATTGCAATGTATGTGGAAAATCTTGAAGATGCAAAAAACTTTTTTATAAAATATTTTAATGCAGTACCAAGTGAAAAATATCATAATAAAAAAACAGATTTCCGTTCGTATTTTTTAAGTTTTGAAGATGATACAAGGCTTGAAATTATGAACAAACCAAGCCTAAATGATACCACAGACAAATTGTCAGGTACAGGATATGTACATATTGCTTTTAGCGTAGGAAGCAGAACTGCTGTTGATGAACTCACTGAAAAAATGAAGTCTGACGGCTATGAGGTGTTGAGCGGACCGAGAGTTACGGGTGACGGCTATTATGAAAGCTGTATTGTCGGTATTGAAGGAAACTTAATTGAAATTACCGTATGATTTTTTAATAATCGAACTTGAAATCACAAAATCAGATTATATAAACCACAACAAAAGGAAGTGACAATATGCCCGAATTTACAGTACGGTACGCTAAGAAATCAGAACTTGACCGTGTGAATGAAATTCGTTATCAGGTCAACAGGGTTCATTCAAACGGCAGACCTGATATATTCCGAGATGATTTCTGCGATGAGATGAAAAACATAGTATACAAAGTTTTTGACGGCGAAAATTCCGATGTTATCGTTGCCGTGAACGGTGACACAATCTGCGGCTTTGCAACTGTTGAATACATAGTCAAGGAGAAATCTCCGTACGGTTTGCAGAGAAAATTCTACCGGATTGCAGAATTCGGAGTTGATGAAAACTTCCGCAGAATGGGTGTTGCAACCAAGCTGATAAGCTTCTGCAAACAAGAGGCTAAGAACAGAGGCTTTGACAGACTGGAACTTGATGTGTGGGAATTTAACGAGGGTGCAATAAAATTTTACGATTCTGTAGGATTCAAAACCTACAGAGAATACAAGGAAATGAATATTTAAACCGAAAAAAATCCGTATGAAGATTGCTCCATACGGATTTTATTTTGTGTATCAAATTTTATTTATTGCCATTTAAAGGTGACGAGTCCGTAAACATAGATAAATGCGATAGCTGTAGGAACTACATATTTGAAAATCGGTTTCATCCACGAACGCACTTTCATACCGATGCCCATGTTGGCTTCTTTAATGAAGTTATCCCAACCCCAGCCGAACTTGTTGCAACAGAACAGAGCAAGCACAAGAGAACCGAGAGGAAGAACATTTGTGGAAACAATGAAGTCCCAAAAATCAAGCCATGTTGTACCCTCTGCAAACGGCTGAAAATGAAGAACGCTGAATCCGAGAGCCGTTGTGAGTGCAAGCACAAACACTACAATTCCGCAAATAAGACTGCCTTTTATTCTTGACCAGCCTGTCAAATCACGAATCATTGCAAGAATATTTTCGCAAACACCCAAAACGGTTGACATTGCCGCAAACACCATAAACAGGAAGAAGAGCGAACCCCATATTCTTCCGCCGGGCATATTGTTGAACACGGTTGCCATTGTGTCAAACAAAAGGTTCGGACCTGAATTAACTTCAAGGTTGTAAGTAAAGCAGGCAGGGAAGATGATTATGCCTGCAAGCAGAGCTACGAGTGTGTCAAGAGAGATAACATTGATTGCCTCGCCCATAAGTGAACGGTCTTTGCCGATATAACTTCCGAAAATAGCCATACCGCCCATACCTGTTGACAGCGAGAAAAATGCCTGATTCATCGCACCCACAACAACATCACCGTTGATTTTTGAAAAGTCGGGTTTGAGGTAAAATGTCATACCCTCACCCGAACCGCTCAAAAACAGACTGTGGATTGCAAGCACAATCATAAGTGCAAGCAAAGCAATCATCATATATTTTGTTATCCTCTCAAGTCCGCCCTGAATGTTGAACGAGAGTATAACAAAGGCGATAACAACCGTTATCATCATAAAAATAACATTGACTGACGGATTTGCAATCATTGTGGTAAATCCGAGGTCACGGTTGTTACCCGTCAGAAAATTTATGAAGTAGTAAATTATCCAACCGCAAACAACTGTGTAAAAAGCCATAATTGCAAGGTTGCCCACAAGGCATACCCAACCGAAACCGCCCCATTTTTGCTTTGGCTTTTCAAGTTTGCGGTACATTTTAATCGGACTTGTCTGTGCCGCTCTGCCCACCGAAAATTCCATTATCAAACACGGAATTCCCAAAACAATAAGACAGATGATGTACACAAGCATAAAACTTCCGCCACCGTATTGTCCGCACATCCACGGAAACTTCCACACATTTCCGCAACCGATTGCACAGCCCGCCGAAAGCATTATAAAGCCGAGTCGGCTTCCTAATTTTTCACGATTCACAACACAAGTCCTCCTGCCGAATTTATTTTATCTACACAATATTTTTCCGTCATAAATACTGCTCCTTTGTTTATTTTGCAATACAAAGAGTAGTATAGCAAATAAAATACCATTTGTAAAATTGATAAAACTGTGCTATAATAACGAAGATATCGTTCGTATAAAAGAGGATTTAGTTATGGATACCAATGTGCTTAAAACCTTTGTAGCTGTGTGCGAATATTCGGGATTTTCTGCTGCAGCGGAAAAGCTCGGCTATACCCAGTCAACCGTTTCATCACAGATAAAACAGTTGGAAAGCGAGCTTAACACGGTGCTTTTTGACCGCTTTTACCACAGAATCAGCCTGACTTCCGAAGGCATAACGGTTCTGCAACACGCAAGAGAAATTCTTGAATCTCACGAAAAGATGCTTGAAGATTTGCGTACCCCCGAAACAATTGAGGGCAACATTCGCCTTGCAATGTCAAGTTCTGTCTGCAACCGATTTTTTAAAGATGATTTTCTTGAGTTCAGAAAGCATCTTCCTAATATTTACCTTGTCGTTGTCGAAAGCGGTACAGAGCAGATGTTTGATATGTTACGCAAAAATGAGGTTGATTTGATTTTTACGCTTGACAGCCACATTTATGATTCGGAATTTATAATTTGTGCAGAGCATGAGGAAAAGGTTCACTTCTTTGCATCAGTTGACAATCCACTTTTGAATAAAGAAAATATTTCGCTAAAAGAATTATGCACCGAGGATTTTGTACTGACCGAAAGTAATATGAGCTACAGAAAATTGCTCAACAATGAACTTGCCGCACAATCGCTTGAAATTCACCCTGTTTTGGAAATAGGAAACCCTCTACAAATTTGTTCTCTAATCAAAAACAGCAAAATGATCTCGTTCTTGCCTGATTTCATCACGGAGGATTACTACAATTCGGGAGAGATAAGACATCTTCCAGTCAACGATTGTGATGTTTCGGTGTGGACGCAGTTGCTTATCCACAAAAACAAGTGGAAATCTCCTGCGCTTAATGCGTTTATTGATTTTTATCGGGATGTTATACGAAAATAAAAAGTATCACATTTTGCCCTACGCACCGCCGTATTGCGTTATGATAATCTTGGCAAGCTTTGCGTTCGGCTTTTTGATATTGACGGGGTACTGTAACTTTTTTTCATAGACAAACATCAGCAATCCTCCTCGTTTTCCCACGGCCACGGTCCCTTTATCCAGCTCCACATATTGGTGCTTGTCATACTCTTTTTCAAAGGACCGAATTTTTCTTCATATTCTTCAACAAGCGGTTTCAATTTTTCTTTGAAACCGTTCATTTTTTGTATCATTGCCGTATCGTGCGGATGAGTGTCAAGATAAATCTGAAGGTCAAGTGCGGCAAATTCGTAGGTTGAAATTTTCTTTAAAAGAATTTCTCTTTCAGTCAAGTCCCTCACCGCATTTCTTTCCGTAGAATGGTTTGTTGAGAACGGGGAACATTGTACCCGACTCAAGCCCCTGCAACGGGCTGTAGGTTGGGGAGTCGAACTGCTGAAAGGGAACATATGCCATAGCCTCGCTCGTTCTCTTTGGCAGACACGGTATTCCGTACTGCTGAGAAATAATTTCTTTAATATCCAATTTAATTCTCCTTTTTGTTCAAACTTATGAACATTGCTGTTCATTCTCATAATATGCCCGTTTCATACTTGTGTTTACATAATAAAAAAACAGAGCCGACAGCAATGCCGTCAGCCCTGATACAGAGGTTTTACCGTGAATATCCGATTAAATGTTAATTAACCTTTTTGGCAGAATTTGAAGTAACCTTTGCAATGATTGCAAAAACTACGCAAAGCACAATTCCGATTGCCGAAACGATGCCTACAAGAGTGAAGTTTGTGTTTGAAATGAGTGAAAAATCAAGCACACCGCTGTCGGGATTCTGAAGTGATGCAAAAACTGCAACAGCGTCAACAATTACGGCAACCATAAGTGAAAGAATTGAAATTGATGCCGAAACTGTTTCCGTAAGGTTCTTTTCAATTTTCTTTGCAACGCTGATTTTTTCACTTCTGAAGTTAAGACAGCCGAAAAGCCAGAATACAGCCGCCGCATTAATTATTGTTTCGGGAATCATATATGTAGCGTTGTAGCTGAGTGAATAGAGAAGTCCGTCGGTTGACGGGATTGAAACACCTGCCCATACGGTACAGCCTGAAATTACATGACAGATATATCTCAAAGCACAAACTCCTACCGTGCCTGTTACGGCAGCGGCAGACGGATTGCTGACCTTGTTTCTGAGAAATCCTGCAAGACCGATAACCGTGAATGCGAATATATAGTCCAAGAAAATGATTGTTACGGCTGCCCAAAATGAAGTTGCGTATGAAAGGGTTGACGCAGTTTGAATAAGCTGAATAATGCTGAATACAAATCCCGAAAGCAATCCCCATTTTACACCGTGACGATATGAGATAATTACAATCGGAACAATGCTGAATGCGGTAACACTGCCGCCGTAGGGAAGTTCAAGGATTTTTACAAAGCTTAAAACTGCCGCAAGTGCAATCATAATTGCACATTCGCACATAACAAGTGCATTTTTCTTATTGTTCGTTTTCATTAAAACTACTCCTTAAAATAAAATTCTCTCGGAGAAAAAACACAACAAAAAAGGAGTATGCCAAAAAGACATACTCCAAGTGCGTACACTTCAAGCTTGATATGTCCCTTCGTTGGCATTATCCAAATCAGGTTGACGGTCGAAATCGAATTTCCTCTCAGCCGGTAACAGCTCCCGTTTTGTATGTGATTATTCTCACTCTGATTACAAATATTACACATCTTTAGGTTGTGTAATATCTACACTATAATTATAAACTGTATTTGACAATTTGTAAAGTCTTTTGTGTGCAATGCTACAGATAATCACATATTAATTGACAAACACTTTGCTTTTGTGATAATATGTATCCTGTGATTTTGCGGTTTATTGCCGAATGGCAGTAAATTTTGCAACAATTGATAAACTAATTGAAGAAGGTTTTTTAATGGACAGCAGATTTAATTCACCGGCTGAAATTGCGTCGCTGGTGTCAAAATCAGGTGTAACAAAATCAATGCTTTCTCTGCCGAAAATGATTTTGCTCGGACTTATGGCAGGCGCATTTATCGCATTCGGCGGTGCGGCAAGCGATGTTGCAATGCACGGAGTTGCCGATGTGGGGCTTGCAAGAGTGGTTGCAGGCGTAATCTTCCCTGTAGGACTTATGCTTGTTGTGTTTACGGGAAGTGAACTCTTTACAGGCAACTGCCTTATGATTATTCCGACGCTTGAAAAGAAAATCAAGCCTGTTTCAATGATAAAGAATCTTGTTACGGTTTATATTTCAAATTTTGTCGGTGCAATGATTATTGATTTGCTGATATTTTTTTCGGGACAGCTCAATTATTCAAACGGCGGACTCGGTGCTTTTACAATCAAGGTTGCACTTGCCAAAACAACAATAAATCCTGCAACGGCAATTATCAGCGGCATACTTTGTAATATTCTCGTGTGCCTTGCAATCGTTATGGCAACAGGCGCAACAGATGCAATAGGTAAGATTTTCGGTGTATTTTTCCCGATTTGCGCATTCGTAGTCTGCGGATTTGAACACTGCGTTGCAAATATGTTCTATATTCCGACAGGTGTTATGGCGGCAATGAATCCCGAATATGTTGCAAAAGCTCAGGAGCTTTACGGTATTACGGCACAGCAATGCCAGAATCTTGCAAATCTTTCGGGTTGTGAATCTCTGCTGTTCGTTACAATCGGCAACATAATCGGCGGTATGGTCTTTGTGGGACTTCCGCTCTATTTTGCCTATATTCGCAAAAAGAAAAGTGCTTAAAATACATAAACATAAATAATTCATGAGAGCAGTCGTTTTGACTGCTCGTTTTCTTTTTAGTGCAAATTATTTAAAAATATGTTATAATAAGCCTTACAAAACAAAAACGGAGGATATAATGGATTATTCACAGATTCTTTCACAGCAGTTTAATATTAAAGAGGAGTATGCAAAGAACATCATCACATTGCTTGATGACGGCAACACTATTCCTTTTATTGCACGATACAGAAAGGAAATGCACGGTTCAATGGATGACCAGTTGATTCGTGAATTTGCCGAAAAGCTTGAATATTTAAGAGGACTTGACAAGCGCAGAGATGAAATCCGTTCACTCATTGACGCACAGGAAAAGCTTAACGATGAAATCAACCTTGCACTTGACAAGGCTGCCACACTAAGCGAACTTGAGGATATTTACCGCCCGTACCGTCCAAAGAGAAAGACAAGGGCGTCAATTGCAAAGGAAAAGGGACTTGAACCGCTTGCTAACGATATTTTAAAGCAGGAAAAAGGTTTTGATCCGTCAAAGTCGGCAGTTGATTATATTGACGAAGAAAAGGGAGTTGCCTCCGTTGAAGATGCAATTCAGGGCGCAATGGATATCATTGCAGAACTTGTGTCGGATAATGCAGAAATCCGTAAGAGAATAAGAAATCTTACAAATGCAAACGGTGTGCTTGTGTCTGTTGCAACAGATGAAGAAAAGGACAGCGTTTACAAAAATTATTATGACTACAAAGAGCCTGTTAAAAAGATTGCCGGTCACAGAGTGCTTGCCGTGAATCGTGGCGAAAAAGAGGGATTTCTCAAAGTCAGCGTTGAAACCGACAGCGAAAAACCGCTTAATTCAATTTTCAGAGCAATGATTACAGACAAAAATCAGCTTTGTTCAGACATTATCCGTGAGGCTTGCACAGACGCTTATCAGCGACTTATTTATCCCTCAATTGAGCGTGAGGTCAGAAATGACCTTACAGATACCGCCTCCGAAAATGCTATGAAGGTTTTTGCCGTAAACCTCAAGCAGCTGCTTATGCAGCCGCCTGTAAAGGGCAAAACCGTGCTTGCACTTGATCCGGGATATCGCACAGGCTGTAAGACTGCCGTTGTTGACAGTACAGGCAAGGTGCTTGATACAACCGTAATTTATCCTACACATTCAGACAAAAAAATTCAGGAATCAAAGCAGACCTTGCTCCGCCTCATTAAAAAGCATCATGTTGATATTATTTCAATCGGCAACGGTACTGCAAGCAAGGAAACCGAGATGTTCACAGCCGAAACAATCAAAGAGGCTGACCACCCCGTTTATTATATGGTAGTCAGCGAGGCAGGTGCGTCGGTTTATTCGGCATCAAAGCTTGCCGCAACAGAACTTCCCGACCTTGATCTCACACTCAGAAGTGCCGTGTCAATTGCAAGACGACTTCAGGATCCTCTTGCAGAGCTTGTTAAGATTGAGCCTAAGGCAATCGGTGTCGGTCAGTATCAGCACGATATGCCGCAGAAAAAACTCGGTGAAACACTTGACGGTGTTGTAGAGGACTGCGTAAACTCGGTTGGTGCAGACCTTAATACGGCATCGCCTGCACTTTTGTCGAGAGTGTCTGGACTTAACGCAACCGTGTGCAAGAATATTGTTGCTTACCGTGAAGAAAACGGTGCGTTCTCATCAAGAGCAGAACTCAAGAAAGTTCCGAAACTCGGACCTAAAGCGTTTGAGCAGTGTGCAGGATTTTTGCGTGTTCCCGAAAGCAGAAATCCGCTTGATAACACAGGCGTTCACCCCGAAAGCTACAAGAGTGCAAAAGAACTTTTAGGGCTTCTTGAATATTCCGATAAAGAAATAAAATCAGGCAACTTCTCCGATATTCAGCAGAGAGTAAAAGCAAAGGGGACAAAGTCACTTGCCGATATTCTCGGAATCGGACTTCCGACCCTTGACGATATTGTAAAGGAACTTTCCAAACCGGGCAGAGATCCCCGTGACGAACTGCCTGCACCAATGCTCAGAAGTGATATTCTCGACATCAAGGATTTGAAAGAGGGAATGGAGCTTAAAGGCACGGTCAGAAATGTAATCGACTTCGGCGCATTTGTCGATATCGGTGTTCATCAGGACGGACTTGTTCATATTTCGCAGATTTGCGATAAGTACATCAAGCACCCGAGCGAAGTTCTCAAAGTCGGTGATGTTGTAAATGTAAAGGTTCTTTCAGTTGATCCCGAAAAGAACAGAATTTCTCTCACAATGAAATTTTAATGCGAATAAAGCAAAAAGACAGTTCTATTGTTCCGCAAATCACCTTTGCATTATTCCGCAACTGTTGATATTGTTCCGCAAAAGTGGTTTTTAGTTATGCCAAAAACCTAAATATATAAAATAGGAGAAAAATATGTGTTTTATATGTGATAGGATTGAAATGATAAAAAACGGTTCAAATCCGTATTTTGTGAAAGAACTTGACACAGGTTATGTTGTTATAGGTGACAATCAGCATTTTTACGGATACACGCTGTTCCTTTATAAAAACCACAGCAAGACGGAGTTGTTTCAGTTGAAAATTCCCGAACGCAATAAGTTTTTAGAGGAAATGTCAGTTGTTGCAGAGGCGGTTTCAAATGCTTTCGGTGCAGAAAAGATAAATTACGAACTGCTTGGAAACGGAGAAGCGCATTTGCATTGGCATCTGTTTCCGAGAAGAAAAGGCGATATCGAAAACTACGGCAACAACGGTGCAGGTCCTGTTTGGTGGTATCCTATGGAGAAAATGTACAGCGACAGTAATAAACCGTCTGACAAAGAACTTTTAAAAATGAAAAATCTGCTTTTGAATGAACTTGAAAAACTTATATAAAAAGATATTTTTCAAAGAGCGTTGTGACAAAGTTCGGGCAATAGTTTTATAGAGAACGAGGTGTGCTTATGAAAAAGGCAGTTGTAATAATTTGTACTATTGTTATTTTTGCGTTTTATTTAAGCGTGTCGAATTGTTGAATCAATCGAAAAAGTGTATCGCCTTATTGAAAGCAGTTGAGTGAAAACAAAGGCTGACGAGAAATCGTCAGCCTTTTGTGTGTAATATTCGGTAATTATTCAGCCTTTTACTGCATATGATTTTCAAGGTGATTTTTCAATGCGGCAAAGGTTTCGTCGCTGATAATGTGTTCCATTTTGCAGGCATCTGCGGCGGCAGTTTCGGGATTAACTCCGAGCGTAACAAAGAGCTTTGAAAGAACGGTGTGTCTTTCATATGTTTTTTCTGCAATTTCCCTGCCGAGGTCGGTGAGAATAAGCGAGCCGTCATCGCCGACTTTAAGATAACCGCCCTCTTTGAGAAGACCAACGGCACGGCTGACGCTCGGCTTTGAATATCCCATTTCTTCACATACATCAATTGATCTTATATAATTGCTCTTTTTTGAAAGAACATTATATTGTTTCAAGGTACATTTCACCTGATTCTTTTAATTGCATAGTATGCACTCCTTTACATTGTCTAATCATATCATGATATGAACAAAAAATCAATAAAATTAATTGTGCTTTCAATAATTATGAAAAAACGATTTACCGAAATCAACAAAAATAATATCCGAATTACAGATGTGAAATATTCAATTTGCCAAAATTCAAAATAAAATAAATTTTTTTCGCAAGCCTATTGACATATTTCGAGTTTTATAGTACCATATAATCGGTTAGCGAGAGCTAACCTTTGATTAACGAATATTGTTAGTATCTGCTAACTTAAAGGAGATTGATTTTATGATGCCTTTGATGTTTGCTAACACAGGTGAAACCAATATTATAAAGAAAGTCGGAGGTTCTCCCGAGGTTAAAAAGCACCTTGAAAATCTCGGTTTTGTTGCCGGCGGAGAGGTTACCGTTATTTCGTCACTCGGCGGAAATGTTATTGTTAACGTAAAGGAAACACGAGTTGCAATCAGCGAAGAAATGGCTCGTAAAATTATGATTTGATTCTATGTAACAAACACACGGCGGAATTGTTCCGAGAGGTGTTTTTATACGGCTTTATGCTCAATTTTAGATGGAGGAGACTGTTATGAAAACTTTAAAACAGGTAAAAGTAGGTGAAACCGTAAAGGTTGTTAAGCTTCACGGTGAAGGCGCTGTCAAACGCAGAATTATGGATATGGGCATCACAAAGGGTGTTGAAATTTACATCAGAAAAGTTGCTCCGCTCGGAGATCCGATTGAAATTACTGTAAGAAATTATGAACTTTCGCTCAGAAAAGCCGATGCTGAAATGATTGAAGTTGAGTAATTCGGACTTGCAAATCCTACGGGAGAAATCCCGTATTTTTATAACATTACGGTTAGCTTTTGCTAATCTAAGAGAGGATAACTGATATATGGAAATTAAAATTGCTCTTGCAGGTAACCCTAACTGCGGTAAGACAACTTTGTTTAACGCACTCACGGGTTCCAATCAGTTTGTCGGTAACTGGCCCGGCGTAACTGTTGAGAAAAAAGAGGGTAAGCTCAAAAAGCACAAGGATGTTACAATCATGGACTTGCCCGGTATCTATTCACTTTCACCTTATACTCTTGAAGAGGTTGTTGCCCGTAACTATCTTGTTGGTGAACGCCCCGATGCGATTCTCAACCTTATTGACGGTACAAACCTTGAAAGAAACCTTTACCTCACAACACAGCTTACAGAACTCGGTATCCCTGTTGTTGTGGCAATCAATATGATTGACCTCGTTAAGAAGAACGGCGATTCAATCAACATTGATGAGCTTTCAAGACAGCTTGGTTGTAAGGTTGTTGAAATTTCGGCTCTTAAAGGCACAGGCATTATGGAAGCTGCCGAGGCGCAATCAAAGCTGCAAGCTCAACAAAGACAATCCCCATGCACAGCTTTAACGGTGTTGTTGAACACGCAATCGCTCACATTGAAGAGGCGGCTGTTCACGATATGCCCGAGGAACAGCAGCGTTGGTACGCTATCAAGATTTTTGAGCGTGACGACAAGGTTCTTGCAAAGCTTGACATTCCGCAGAATGTTATTGACCACATTGAAAAAGATATTCAGGCGGCTGAAAAAGAGCTTGATGATGACGCAGAGAGTATCATCACTAATGAGAGATACATCTACATTGCCTCAATCATCAAGAGCTGTTATAAGAAGAAAAACAAGGGTAAGCTTACAACATCGGACAAGATTGATAAGGTTGTAACCAACCGTTGGCTCGGTCTTCCGATTTTTGCGGTTATTATGTTCCTTGTTTACTACATCTCAATGCAGACAGTAGGTACTGCCGCAACTGACTGGGCAAATGACGGCCTTTTCGGTGACGGCTGGCACCTTTTCGGTATCGGCTCATCACAGGCTGCCGAGGCTGAAGAAACCTACGGTGATTCAGATGCAATTATCGAGGCATTCAATGCTCAGTACGGAAATGACGACATTGCCGAAGCTGTTGACCTTGAATCTGAAAATTATTCCGAAGATGCCGCTAAGGCTGCTCTTGCAGAACTCGTAAATCTCACACCTTCAGACGCAAGCATTACATATTCTGTTCAGGATGAAGAAACTCTTGAAATTACAGAAACTCCCGATACTAAGAAATCTGATCTTGAAAAGGCTGTTTCAAACTACCTCAATACAGATTATAAAGAGGGTTACGGTGCTCCCGATGCCGCAACATACGGAATCTGGGTTCCCGGTATTCCTGTTCTTATCGGCAACGGTCTTGATGCAATCAACTGTGCAGACTGGCTCAACGGCCTTATCCTTGACGGTATCGTAGCCGGCGTAGGTGCGGTTCTCGGCTTTGTTCCGCAGATGCTTGTACTCTTCCTTTTCCTTGCTTTCCTCGAAAGCTGCGGTTATATGGCTCGTATCGCATTCGTACTCGACCGTATCTTCCGTAAGTTCGGTCTTTCGGGTAAGTCGTTTATCCCAATGCTTGTCGGCACAGGCTGCGGTGTTCCGGGTATCATGCGTCCCGTACAATCGAGAATGAGCGTGACCGCCGTATGACCATTATGACAACAACATTCATTCCTTGTGGTGCTAAACAGCCGTTTATCGCTATGATTGCAGGAGCTATCTTCGGTGGTTCACCGTGGATTGCAACATCGGCTTACTTCATCGGTATGGCTGCAATCGTAGTTTCAGGCATTATGCTTAAAAAGACAAAGATGTTCTCAGGAGATCCTGCTCCGTTTGTAATGGAGCTTCCGGCTTATCATCTTCCGACAGTATCCAACCTTCTCCGTTCAATGTGGGAGCGTGGCTGGTCATTCATCAAGAAGGCCGGTACAATCATCCTTCTTTCAACAATCCTTGTTTGGTTCACAACATACTTCGGATTTGTTGACGGTACATTCCGTATGCTCGGTGATGACGAAATCGGAAACTCAATTCTTGCCGCAATCGGTAACGGTCTTGCATGGATTTTTGCACCGCTCGGCTGGGGCAACTGGCAGGCAACTGTTGCATCCATCACAGGTCTTGTTGCTAAGGAAAACATCGTTGGTACAATGGGTATCCTTTATCCGGGCGGATGGACAGAAATCGGTGCCGCATTCACAGGACTCAGCGGTTTCTCGTTCCTTCTCTTCAACCTTCTCTGCGCTCCTTGCTTTGCCGCTATGGGTGCTATCAAGAGAGAGATGAACAACATCAAGTGGTTCTGGTTCGCAATCGGTTACCAGTGTGTATTTGCTTATGTAATTGCATTTATGGTATTCCAGTTCGGTTCAATCTTTGCAGGCGGTCTTAATGTAATCGGTCTTATCTTTGCCGTTGCAGTATTTGCATTTATGATTTATATGCTCGTAAGACCTTACAAAGAGGCTACAACTCTTAAAGTTAAGCCGGCTAAGAAGTAATAAATTTATTGATTAACAAATGGGAGGAATAAATATGTTGGAATGGTTAGCGGCTAATATCGGCACAATCATTGTTGCATTAATTGTTATTGCCGTGATTGCTTTTGTGGTTGCCCGTATGGTAAAAGACAAAAAAGAGGGCAAATCCTCCTGCGGTGCAAACTGTGCGCACTGTGCGTGTCACGGTGACTGCCATAATCATAAGTAAATGTTTTGTAGGGGGTACAGCTAAAAAGCTGTACCCTTTCTTGTTTGTTATTGAAATTATGAATTTGGTGTTGAAGAAATTATATGAGTAATGTGTATTCGGTACGATTCTAAATCGTAAAAAATAATGAGAGGTGATACGAAATGTATCTTGAAATCAAAAATATTCACAAATTCTTCGGCACAGGTGAGAACAGAACAGAGGTTCTCAAAGGCATAAACTGCAATATTGAAAAGGGCAGTATCTGTGTTTTGCTCGGTCCGTCAGGTTCGGGCAAATCAACACTTCTTAACATTATCGGCGGTATTGAAACTGCCGAGGAGGGCAGTATCTCAATCAACGGCGATACAATTGAAAATATGAACGAAAAACAGCTTTCACTCTACAGAAGAAAGCACCTCGGTTATGTTTTTCAGTCCTACAACCTCATTCCAAACCTTACTGTAAGGGAAAACATTGAAGTTGGTGCATATCTCAGCGACAATCCCCTGAATGTTGACGATTTGATGAAAACGCTCGGACTTTATGAACACAGAAACAAAATTCCAAATCAGCTTTCGGGCGGTCAACAGCAGAGAACATCAATCGGCAGAGCAATCGTGAAAAATCCCGACTTGCTCTTGTGTGATGAACCACAGGTGCTCTTGACTACAAAACTTCAAAAGAAATTCTCAAGCTGATTGAAGATGTAAATAAAAAGTATGGTAACACCGTTATACTTGTGACTCACAATGATGCTATTAAAAATATGGCAGACAGAGTTATAAAACTCCGTGACGGTCAGATAAGACACGATATTATCAATACGGAAAAAACTCCGGCACAAGAGCTTGACTGGTAGGAGGTGCGTTATGAGAAATCCTCTTACAAAACGAATACCCAGAGAAATAAAAAACGATTTGGGAAAATACATTGCACTTTTCCTCTTTCTGATTTTAAGCATAGGTTTTATTTCAGGCTTTCTTGTCGCAGGCGACAGCATGAAATCCGCCTTTGACAATTCTTTTGAAAAGTATAATGTTGAGGACGGTCACTTTTGTCTTGCCGCAGAAATTGACGACAAAACAAAAGAAAATGTTGAAAACCTCGGAGTTAAGCTTTACAAGAATTTTTATAAGAACGAAGAAATCAAGAACGGACATACCTTGAGATTGTACAGGAATCGTGACGATTTCAACAAGATTTCTGTTTTTGAGGGCAATCTACCCGAAAATAACGGCGAAATTGCAATTGACAGACTTTATGCGGCTAATAACGATATCATGATAGGTGACAAGATAAAGGTTGCCGACAAGGATATGACAGTTTCCGCAACGGTCGCATTTTCGGATTATACATCGCTTTTCAAGAACAACACGGATATGATGTTTGATGCAAACAAGTTTTCCGTTGCGGTTGTCACAGATGCCGATTTTGACGAAATTGCCGATGACAGCTACACTTATTGCTACTCGTGGATTGACAATGACAAAAATCTTTCAGACAGCAGGAAAAATGACCTGGGCGATGATGTGAAGGAAGAGCTTGTCAAAACAGGAATGCTCACAGATTTTGTAAAGCGTGCCGACAATCAGGCTATTATGTTCAGCGGTGACGATATCGGCAGTGACAAAACTATGATGCTTACATTGCTTTATGTTCTTATCATTGTATTCGGCTTTATATTTGCAATCACAAGCCGTGACACTGTCGAACAGGAAGCCTCGGTAATCGGTACACTCAGAGCGTCGGGCTATACAAGGGGAGAGCTTACAAGGCATTACCTTGTTGTTCCCACACTTGTAACTTTTACGGCGGCTGTAATAGGCAATATTCTCGGTTATACGGCTATGAAAAATGTTGTGATGAATATGTATTATCACAGCTACAGTCTGCCGCCTTATCAGACCTTGTGGAACGGTGATGCGTTCATACTCACAACGGTGATTCCGTGTATCATAATTACACTTATCAATCTGTTTGTAATTGCAAAGGCATTGAGGTTGCCTCCGCTCCAGTTCCTCAGACACGACTTCCATATGAAGAAAAAGAAAAAGGCGGCAAAACTTCCAAATTTCAGATTTCTTACCCGTTTCCGTCTGAGAATTATTCTCCAGAACATTCCGTCATACATAATTATGGTGTTAGGAATTATGTTTGCAGGTCTGCTGTTATTCTTTGGACTTGCACTCAATCCGTTGCTTTCAAACTACAAAACAGAAGTTGTAAACAATATGATTTGCGATTATCAGTATGTTCTGAAAGCTCCTGTTGAAACAAGCAATGACGCTGCCGAAAAATTCTGTATGACAACGCTTTATGAGTCAAATGACGAAGAAATTTCAGCATACGGAATTGAGGATGATTCGGAGTATCTTTCAAAGGTTAATGTTCCTAAAAAGAAAAATGAAGTTGTCGCATCACAGGGATATCTTGAGAAATACAGCCTTAAAGTAGGCGACAGGGTTACTTTAAAGGATAAGTACGGTGAGAATAAATACACATTCAAAATTGTTGGCAGTTACTACTATCCTGCGTCACTTTGTGTGTTTATGACAAACGATAACTTTAACGATGTTTTTGATAAGGATGACGGATATTTTACAGGCTATTTCAGCAACGAAAAACTTAAAGATATTGACGACAAGTACATTGCAACAACAATCACTCAGAAAGACCTTACAACCGTAACGGATCAGCTTGACGATTCAATGGGTATGTCGTTCACACTTCTTGTAGGTTTTTCGGTTCTGATTTACATTATCCTTATGTATCTGCTTTCAAAGCTTGTTATTGAAAAGAATGAGCAGAATATTTCAATGCTGAAAATTCTCGGCTATTCAAACAGAGAGGCGAGCAAGCTGTATAACCGTGCAACAACGGTTGTGACAATAGGTGCAATCCTTGTGAGTGTTCCACTGATATACTATGTTTTTGCAGGCTTGTACCATTACTTTATGTTTGAAATGAAGGGTTGGTTACCATATGTTGTACCGTGGTATGTATTTGTTGAAATGGCAGTAATCGGCATTATCTGCTATGCAATTATATACTTTATTCTTCAAAAGAAAATTAATAGAATCAAACTTTCACAGGCTTTAAAGAGTGACGATTAAAATTAAAAAATTAAAAAGGAAGAGAATAAATGTGGAGTATGTTTTTTACGGGTTGCTTTGCTGTGGCATTCATTGCGTTTGTGGTTCTCGTAATCAGAAGTTACAGGAAAAAGCTTGCAAGCGGATGTTGCGGTGCAAGTGACGAAAGCGTTAAGAAAAACAAGGTCGCCGATAAGGATAAGTCACATTATCCCTATGAAAAAACTCTTGTTGTTGACGGAATGGTCTGTAAAAACTGTTCCGCAAGAGTAGAAAACGCACTCAATTCAATTAACGGTGTGTGGGCGGAAGCCGATGTTTCCTCCGGCAGGGTTACGGTCAGAATGAAAAGAGAAATTGAGGATAAAGTCCTCAAAAAGACAGTAAACGGTATAGGCGCATACACCGTTATGAAGGTGGAGTAAGGCTTTTTAGGAGAAGAGAGGCAACCTTATGGCAGTATTGCAGAAAATTGACAATCCATACGGTATGATACAGACTGTTGAACACAGCGAATCGTTCAGCATATACCGTTCACAGGACAGCACGGGCGATTGCGAGGTCACCGTGTATCCTGTGTTTTCAGGCATTGAGCTTGTGTATTATGATGTACATATGCAAAGTTGTGACATTAATCTTGCAAAGGGAATAGTTTTTTTTTTTGGGGCGCTCATCATCACGCATTGTCAGGAGGGCAGAATTGAGTTTGAATACAAAAACGGCGAATATCTTTACCTTGCGTCGGGTGATTTGTCGATACAGAAGAATACGGAGAACATCCGACACAGATATTGTCCGCTGAGCCACTACCACGGTGTATCGGTTGCAATTGATATGACCCGTGTGCCAAGGTGTTTTTCGTGTATTCTTGACGATGTTTTTGTCAGCCCCGAAGAGCTTGAAATGAAATTCTGTTCCGAAAAACCGTACTCAATTATGCGTGAAAATATCAGCATTGAGCATATTTTTTCGGAACTCTATTCCGTTCCCGAAAATATCCGAAAGGGTTATCACAAGGTTAAGGTGCTTGAACTTCTTTTGTTTTTGAGCGGTCTTGAATACAAGGGTGAGAGTGAGGAAAGACGATATTTTTCACGCTCACAGGTTACCGCCGCAAAAGAGGCAAAAAAATATCTGCTTGCTCACCTTGATGAGCATATAACAATTACGGAGCTTGCCGATATGCTCGGCATCTCTTCAACTTCTCTTAAAATTTGCTTTAAGGGTGTCTACGGCGACACGATTAACGGTACATAACGAACTGTAAAATGCAAAAGGCCGCCTCGCTTTTGAAAAACACCGACAAAAGTGTTCTTGAAATTGCAGGAATTGTCGGCTACAACAACGGCAGTAAGTTTGCGGGGGCTTTCAGAAGGGTGATGAATAAATCGCCGAATGAGTACAGAAAATCGCTCGTCTGAACAGAGCCTTATATGTCCGTAAAGAGCAGTAAAAAGACTTTGTAAGGTGCTATAATAACATTGTCGAAAAGATACGCCTATATTCTTTTCTGACGGACTGCGGAAATATCCGCAGAGTATTTGATGATTACTTTGCCGGGTAATTATTCATAATATCTCTTCTCCTTTCAGGGACAGCGTTTGCTGTCCCTAAATCTTTGCTGAAATTGTCTGTCCGTTTGGAGCGTAGAAAACCTTTTAAGAGCCGATAACAACATTGATTGATGGTATATTTTAACTGTAAGATAAAGACAACAAAATAGTCTTGCTTATGGAATTAAGTTAGCAAAAGCTAACTATAAAACAATTATCGGATAATCACTGTGGTGTATTTATTCAATTCTATTCAAATCATTCATTCAATTATTTAGAGGAAAAGATGTCAGAAGATTTAATTATCAAGCATTGTTCCCCAACGCTTGCAGGAATAAAAACGGCTAACCTTTTTAATTGTCCGTACTCATCACGGCTTGAGTGCGAATGTGATGTGAGAAAGCTGAATAAAATGTTCTGCAAAAAGGGAATAAAAGTTCTGCCACTGAAGTTCAGCAACGGAAAGGCTTTAATCTATATTTTTCGCCCGTCCAAGCTTGCTGTTGATTTGTCCGATGAATATGCGTGCAAGCTGCTTGAGTCGCAGGGGTATCATTCACACGATGCCGCACGCTGTATAAGGGAGCTTCGCCACCGACTTAAAGACTCAACCGAGTTCCCACACGAAATCGGACTGTTCCTCGGTTATCCTCCCGAAGATGTCCGTGGCTTTATTCTTCATAAAGGAAATTGCTGTAAATATTCAGGTTGCTGGAAGGTTTACGGTAATGAAGAAAAAGCAGCCAAAGAGTTCGCCAAATTCAAAAAATGTTCTGACATCTATTACTCTAAGTGGTTACAGGGCACACCTATTCAGAAACTGACGGTTGCGTGTAACTGACTTAAAGTGTAATCAAGTACAAAAACTGAAAGGTGAGTATATAATATGAGTAAAGTAGCAGTAGTATTCTGGAGCGGCACAGGTAACACAGAGCAGATGGCGGAAGCCGTTGCCGAGGGTGCAAAGTCCGCAGGCGCAGAAGTTACTCTTGCAAATGTAAACGATTTTGATTCTTCATCGGTTGCAGATTTTGACGGCATTGCATTCGGTTGTCCTGCAATGGGTGCGGAGGTTCTTGAGGACAGCGAGTTTGAGCCTGTTTTCAATGAATGTGAAAGTGCTTTAAACGGCAAAAGCATTGCCCTCTTCGGTTCATACGGCTGGGGTGACGGCGAATGGATGAGAAACTGGGAGGACACCTGTAAGGGTGACGGTGCAAACCTTGTTTGCGAAAGTGTTATCTGTAACGATGCTCCCGATGACGACGCCCTTGAGGCTTGCAAAAAGCTTGGCGCATCACTTGCTTAACTTAGGCTGTAAGTATTCAATTAGTTAATACCAATTTCATAATTTCATAGAAACGCCTGTTTACGCTTGTAAGCAGGTGTTTTTATTTGTTCATCATTAATATTTTATATTCTGTTTGCGAATTATGAATAAGACTTTAAAAAATCCTGCAAAAATTCCCTTTGTTTATTCCAAAAAAACTTGATTTTAAAGCCTTGTTGTATTAAAATAAGCAGTGGATACATATAGAAAAGGAAGTAATTGGTATGCTTACATTAGACAAAATCTATCACGCATCATATGTTTTGAAGGATGTTATCAGACAGACTAATATCGTTCAGGCAAGGGGTATTTGTGATGATTGTGATGTTTATCTCAAACCCGAAAATCTTCAGATTACAGGTTCATTTAAGGTAAGAGGTTCAGGTTACAAGATTTCTCAGCTTACCGAAGAAGAAAAGGCAAGAGGTGTTATTGCCTGTTCTGCAGGCAACCACGCTCAGGGCGTTGCACTTGCTGCTACAAAGTACGGTATCAAGTCGCTTATCTGTCTGCCTGACGGTGCACCTATTTCAAAGGTTGAGGCTACTAAGAACTACGGAGCCGAGGTTTGTATGGTTCCGGGTGTTTATGATGACGCTTATAACGAGGCTTTAAGACTTCGTGATGAAAAGAACTATACATTTATCCACCCGTTTGACGATGAAAATGTAATTGCAGGTCAGTACAATCGGTATCGAAATTATGAATGAAATGCCCGATGTTGACGCTGTTGTATGTGCAATCGGCGGCGGCGGACTTATTTCGGGTGTTGCCTGTGCAATCAAGAGCCTTAATCCTAACATTAAGGTTTACGGTGTTCAGGCAGAGGGCGCTCCTTCAATGGTTGAGTCAATCAAGAACGGCGAGCCTGTTCATCTTGACAGCGTTTCTACAATTGCCGACGGTATTCAGGTTAAAGAACCGGGTGAGCATACATTTGAATATGTGAAGAAGTATGTTGACGATATCGTAACGGTAAGCGATGACGAAATTTCATCTGCAATTCTCAAGCTTATTGAGTCACAGAAGATGATTGCCGAGGGCGCAGGCGCAGCTCCTTTGGCTGCTGTAATGTTCAACAAGCTCCCTGTTAAGGGCAAGAAGGTTGTTTGCGTTGTATCAGGCGGTAACATTGATGTTACAATCCTTTCAAGAGTTATCAAGCGTGGACTTCTCATGACAGGCAGACAGCAGACTTTCTGTGTTGAACTTCAGGATAAGCCGGGTCAGCTCGTTGCCGTTTCAAATATCATTGCCGAAAAGGGCGCAAATGTAATTTCTATCCACCACGAAAGAGGCGGAGAGGGTACGGATGTAAACGGTTGTTACCTCCGTGTTGTTCTTGAAACAAGAGATTTTGCTCAGATTAAAGAAATTCGTGATGCACTTGTTGACGCAGGCTTTAAGCTTGTTTAATCAGTAATTTTTAATATATTGACAGGAGGTCATTATAATGGAAAAGGTTTATACTAAAAATGCTCCCGACGCTATCGGTCCGTATTCACAGGCTGTAAAGGTAAACGGTCTTGTTTTTACATCCGGTCAGATTGCAATTAACCCTGCAACAGGCAATGTTGAGGCTGCAACAATTGAGGCTCAGACAGAACAGGTTTGCACAAACCTTAAAAATGTTCTTGAGGCATCAGGCAGTTCACTTGAAAAAGCTGTTAAGACAGTTTGTTTCTTAAAAAATATGGAAGATTTCGGTGCTTTCAATGAGGTTTACGGCAAGTATTTCACATCAAAGCCCGCAAGAAGCTGTGTTGCAGTAAAACAGCTTCCAAAGGATGTCCTTGTTGAAGTTGAGGTTATTGCAGAAGTTTAATTCTGGTTAAGAATTAAAATAATATCCGTATAAAAATTACAATCCCGATTAACCGTAAAAAGTTAATCGGGATTTTTGCGTTTATATTTGAAATATATGTTGTTATGAGAATGTAGGGGCAGATAGTTTGTAATGCCCACAAAACATATCACGCCCGAGCGTAGCATTGTAATTGTTTGTACAATTTATCAACAATATTTTTTAAAATAAAAAAATCGGGAACAAGAATTTGCGTTTGTACACAAACCTTACTCCCGAAATTATCGAACAATTTAATTCTATTAGCCGACAGCCTTTAAAAGCTCGTCAACCTTATTTGTCTTTTCCCATTCAACACCGAGTTCTTCTCTGCCCATATGACCGTAAGCGGCAAGTGGGAGATACTTTGTTTCCGTGAGCTTGAGCTGTCTGATGATAGACTGCGGACGGCAGTCAAATACCTTTTCAACAGCGTTTGCCAGTTCTTCGTTTGAATATTTTGATGTGCCGAATGTGTCAACCATTATTGAAACAGGCTTTGCAACACCGATTGCATATGCAAGCTGAATTTCGCACTTCTTGGCAAGCTTAGCGGCAACAATGTTCTTTGCAATATATCTTGAGTAGTAAGCGGCACTGCGGTCAACCTTTGTCGGATCTTTACCGCTGAATGCACCGCCGCCGTGACGAGAAAATCCGCCGTAGGTGTCAACAATAATCTTTCTGCCTGTAAGACCTGAGTCGCCGACCGGGCCGCCGATTACAAATCTGCCTGTCGGGTTTACGAAAATCTTTGTGTTCTCGTTCATAAGCTCAGCAGGGATAATCGGTTTGATAACATACTCGATAAGGTCTTTTCTAATCTGCTCAAGTGTAACATCTTCATCATGCTGTGTTGAAATTACAACCGTGTCAATGCCGACAACCTTGTCATCGTCATATTCAACAGTAACCTGAGTCTTACCGTCGGGACGGAGATATGAAAGAGTGCCGTCTTTTCTTACCTTTGTAAGCTGTTTTGCAAGCTTGTGGGCAAGAGAAATTGGCATCGGCATAAGTTCGGGTGTTTCATCACACGCATAACCGAACATCATGCCCTGATCACCTGCACCGATCTGATTGTCAGTATCGCTTTCGCCGTCTTTAAGCTCAAGCTTTCGTTTACGCCCATTGCAATGTCGGGTGACTGTGCGTCAATTGATGTGAGAACCGCACAGGTGTTGCCGTCAAAACCGCACTTCGGATCGTTGTAGCCAATGTTGTTTACAACCTTTCTTGCAACATCTGCGATGTCAACATAGCAATCGGTTGAAATTTCACCCATAACATGAATCATGCCTGTTGTAGCTGTAACCTCACAGGCAACATGAGCGTTTTTATCCTGAGAGAGGATTTCGTCAAGAACTGCGTCGGAAATCTGGTCACACACTTTGTCGGGATGACCTTCCGTTACAGATTCGGATGTAAATAAATGTTTAGCCATTTAGAAAACTCCTTCCAAAAAAATAAGCACCGTTCATCCGAAAGGTGCTGTGTTTACTCATCTTTCGGTAAATACCGCAGGATTTGGCACCTTGCATACGCAGGTTGCCGGACTTCGCAGGGCCTGTCCCCTCAGTCACTCTTGATAAGATCATTCTTATTCAATTCTATAAATAGATTATACAGTATCTTTCGACAAATTTCAAGATTAATTTGCAATTTTAAAAAGGTAAAAATAGTAAATATTTCAGCCGTTTGGATTGAAAATTTTAACTTATAGTGCTAAAATTAACCCGAGGTGACTGAAAATGAGTATTACCGTGAGAGAATACGGGGAAAATGATATTAATGGTATGATTTCCGTATGGAATGAAGTTGTAAGGGACGGAGTTGCCTTTCCGCAGACTGAAGAACTCGATTTTGAAAGCGGAAAAAAGTTTTTTGCAGAGCAAACTTGTTGCGCAGTTGCAGTCGATGAAAACGGCGAGATTCTCGGAATGTATATTCTTCATCCAAATAATATCGGCAGATGCGGTCATATTTGTAATGCAAGCTATGCGGTTTCTTCTTCTGCAAGGGGAAAAGGTGTCGGCAGAAAGCTTGTGTCGGATTGCCTTGAGCGTGCTAAAAAATACGGCTTCAAAATTTTGCAGTTTAACGCTGTTGTAAAAACCAACACATCTGCAAGAAATCTTTATGAAAGCCTCGGCTTTGTAAAACTCGGAGTTATTCCGAAAGGCTTTTTGATGAAAGACGGTCACTATGAGGATATCTGTCCTTATTATAAAGAACTTTAAAATTTCAATTTAATCAGGAGGACAAGAAATATGATTATTGATTTTAAGCATATGGAAGAGCAGATTTTGCCAAATTTTAAAGGCGGAGAAAAGGCATATGCCGTAAAGAAATTCACGGATGACAGAAATATGATTATGCACGGTCGCCTTGAAAGCGGTGCGTCAATCGGACTTCACACTCACGAGGGCAACTGCGAAATGTTCTACATCATTGAGGGAACAGGCAAGGTGCTTATGGACGGCGAGTATGAAAGGGTTGAAGCAGGCGTGTGCCACTATTGCCCGAAAGGTCATACACACAGCCTTATTAATGACAGCGACTCCGACCTTGTATTCTTTGCTGTTGTTGCAGAGCAGAAGTAATTTTATTTTCGGTTTATGATTTCCGATTATTCTCTGTTTTATCTTAAATCCCTATGCAAAAACTAAAACAGGGGTGATTACGGTGAACAGAACTGCTGAAATACTCGGAGAAAAATGGGATTTGCCGCTTGGTTTTACAATGGCACTCGGTGAAAATCCCGACGCAATGTTTGTCTTTTCAAGTATGCCGAAAAAGTACCGTGAAAGCTGCATTGACAGGGCGAGAAACGCAAATTCCCGTTGTGAAATGCAGAGAATAGTATCGGATATAGCGCAAAAATCTTTTAATGATTTTATAGGTTAACAAAAAAGCAACGGAGCAAAAACTTCGTTGCTTTTAAATTGCTGTCTGTTATTCGTTTGCACTTTTATAAAAATCTCTAAAATTGAAAGTTGAAAATTAAAATTTTGTTCGGGCAACAGATTTACAAGATGCAAAATTTCTGTTGCCCGATTGTTTATGTAAGTAATTGTTATATTTTAGTAATAATGAGAGCCGACCATTAGTTGATAACTGAATTAGCGTAGAAATTATAAAATAGATTATACTATTATGATTGTGCAAATATTACATAATACAAATGAAATATTCTAAAAAATTATTGCATTATGTAATTATTGGTGGTATAATTTAAGAGAAAGTTAATGAGAATTAAATGTTTAGTAAAGATTACTTAATATAGGAGAGTTATTATGGCTGAAAATGTTAAACAAAATGATGCTAAAGAAAATAACGGTTTTTCAATGGAAAATATAGTGACAACTGCACTGCAAATTCCTGGTATAAAGGTCAACAGAAACCAATTGCTTGCAGATTATTTTAAAAATCAAAATGACGCAAGTATCGAAGATGTTCTAACTAAAGGACCGATTGAAGCAGGCTGTTCAAAGGAAACACTTTCAAAAATAGCAGATAAAGTTATTTTTGAAAGAACAGCATTGTCTTCAATGGCCTCGTTTGCTGCCGGTATTCCGGGTGGACTTGCAATGGCTGCTACAGTACCCGCTGATATGCTCCAATTTTTTGGTATCACACTTAGATTAGCTCAGGAACTTACATATATTTATGGTGCACCAGATTTATGGGATGACGGTTCGCTTGATGATGAAAAAGTTAGGGGTCAACTTATCATGTACTGCGGTGTTATGTTTGGAGTTTCATCAGCTGTTGCAGGTGTTAGATTTATTTCTTCACAAATGTCTAAACAAATTGTAAAAAAATTACCACAAAAAGCACTTACTAAAACACTTTGGTACCCTATTGTTCAAAAAATAGGTACTGCAATAGGGCTTCATGTAACTAAAAGTTCAGTTGCAAAAGGATTGTCAAAGGTAGTTCCTGTTGTTGGTGGAGTTATATCAGGTGGAATGAATTTTGCCGCTATGATGCCAATGGGAAAACGACTTGCGGTTGCACTTGATGAGGCTAAATTCAATTATACAGAGGAAAAAGCAAGAGAAGATTTTGAAACAATAAATACAGTTGCCGAGGAAGTTGATGAATGTAGTGAGTGTGTTGACTTGGAAAATATAACTGATGTCAATGAAGATGAAATTAAGAAAATAGATAGCGAGGAGTGTACTTCTGATAAAGTAGTAGCAATAGAAGATAACGAAAAAAAACAATAATAAGTGTGAAGATGATGAAGATAATAAGGAGAAAGAGCAAAATAACAGTAATGATTTCTTTGGATTTTTTCAAAAAATCGGTTCGGATATTGGAAATGGAATTTCAAGTTTATTTGGACAGAACAAAGATGAACAAGCTATTGAAAATTTAACAGATGATGTAAGTGAAGAAAAGAAAATGGAGGTGGAATCATCTCAGCTTGATGAGGGTGATGGTCAGAATATTGAAGAGGACATTTTTCAAAAAATAGAGAAACTTGCAAACTTAAAAAATATCGGTGCAATTACCGAAGAAGACTTTGAAACCAAAAAGTCAGATTTATTATCAAGAATATAATCAATTGAAAAGACACCTTAAATACGAGGTGTCTTTTTTTAATCAAAAAACTGTACCTATAAAAATTCTGAAAATTGTACATACAAATAATGACAGTGGTGTTGTATAATGACAACATCACAAGATAAATGTTGAACTGTTCAGAAATTTTAAGGCGTGGTATGATGACAAAAAAAGCTGTATTAATCAATGATCTCTCAGGACTTGGAAAGTGTTCGCTGACGGCGGCAATCTCTGTTTTGTCCGTAATGGGCATTCAGGCGTGTCCTATGCCGACAGCCGTTTTGACAAGTCAGACGGGATTTGAAAGTTTTTACTGCAACGATTGCACTGATAAGCTTGATTATTACACAAGTGAATGGAAAAAACTCGGCTTTCAGCCTGACGGAATCTATACGGGTTTCCTCTCAAGTGAAAAGCAGGTGGACAAAATTCTTTCATTTATAGACAGCTTTGAAACCGACGACACGCTTGTACTTGTGGATCCGGTTCTCGGTGACGGCGGAAGAACCTACAGTCTTTATACCGAAACTCTCGGCAAAAAGATGAAAAAACTCGTTTCTGTTGCCGATGTAATCACCCCGAACCTTACCGAATGTTGTATTCTGTGCGATACCGACTATTCAGAACTGATTAAAAATGCCGATTCTCCCGATTTTCTCGATACGGTTGCAGAGCTTGCCAAAAAGCTTTTGAAACTCTACAAGGTGAAAACCGTGATTGTTACAGGCATTGAGCATAAAATTTCCGATGAGGTTACAAAGATTAACAATCTTATTGCAGCCGATGATGAGGTGTTTTGTGTCAGCTGTGAAAAGACGGGCGGAAGTTATTCGGGTACAGGTGACTTGTTTGCCTCGGTTGTCTTTTCGGGACTGCTCCGTGGTGACAGCCTGAAAGATACCGTAAATCTGGCGGTAAAATTCATACAGACCTCTCTTTGTGAAACCGTTAAACTCGGTATTCACCGCAACGAGGGTATTGAATTTGAAAAACATTTAAAAATGCTTTTGTGAGGAAATTACTATGACTGCTAAAACTGTTTCAAAAACCGATTCAAAATATAATGTAAAGCTGATTGCAATTACGGCAATGTGTGCGGCTCTTATTACCGTTACAACTGCTTTTATCAAGATTCCGTCACCGCTTGGATACTCTCATGCAGGCGACTCTATGATTTATCTCGCCGCAAGTATTCTCCCCGGACCTTTCGGAATTATCGCATCATCAATCGGCGGCGCTCTTGCCGACCTTATTTCGGGTTATCCGCATTGGGCAATCCCAACAGCTATTATCAAGGCTGTCAACGCAGTTCCGTTTGTGCTTTGCAGAATGGCGATGAAGAAGCGTGGCAATGATGAAAAAATCATCAGTCCGTCATCACTTCTTATGCTCATTCCCACAACAATCGTTACAATCGGCGGTTACTTTATTGCAAACGGTCTTATGTATGACTTTGGTGCCGCAATTGCGGAACTTCCCACTTGCTGGTTGCAGCCCGGTGTAGGAGCATTAATCTACATTGTTGTAGGCATCGGTCTTGATAAAATCAATTTCAAGAAAAAACTCTCGCTTTAATGTGAGTTTCAATAAGGAGAAGAAAACATAATGGCAGATATTCTTTATGTGTACAAAACATCTATCTATGCTAATCTGACGAACAAATGCCCTTGCAGATGCACATTCTGTATCCGCAACAATACCGATTCGGTCGGCAGTGCAGATACACTCTGGCACAAGCATGATCCGAGTATGGAGGATATTAAAAAGGCTGTTGATGATTTTGATTTCACAGGCTACAAGGAGCTTGTATTCTGTGGCTACGGCGAACCGACTTCAGCTCTTGACAATATGCTTGAAACCGCAAAATATGTAAGGGAAAAGCACCCCGACATCAAACTCAGACTCAACACAAACGGTCTTTCTGACAGAATCAACAACAAGCCCACAGCTGAGTTGATTTCAAAGTATATTGATTCTGTTTCAATCAGCCTCAATACCTGTTCATCGGAAAAGTATGACGAAGTTTGCCGTCCTGTTTTTGACCATGCGTATGAGTCAATGCTCAAATTTGCAGAGGATGCAAAGAAATATTTTGAACATACGCAGTTTTCAATCGTAGATACAATCTCCGAGGAGGACATCAAGGCTTGTCAGAAAATTGCCGATGACAGGGGAATTTATCTCAAAATCAGAAAATATTCCGATTAATCGTTAATTTTAATTTTTCATTTCATTTTATATTTCAGAAGTAAAGCCGACTTGTTGTTATGACAAGTCGGTTTTATTTTTATTCGGTATGTCATTGGCAACTGTCCGATAGGACAATTTCACTTTCAATTGATTCTATTCTTAAAGCTGTATATCCACCGCCTTGACGGAGGTAATTTTAATTGCTATAATTTATACAAATGGGGTGGTGCTTTGAAAAAGACAAGACTGTTGAAAATTGTTCTCAAGCGGACGGGTGCAATCAAGCTTTTGTGCAGTTATGTTATCGTATTTTTTGCGGTGAGTGTTGCAATATGGATTTTTGAGCCGAACATAACTCGGCTGTTTGACAGCATATGGTATTGCTTCAGCGTTGCCACAACAATCGGACTTGGCGATGTGCTTGCAACAACGCTTGTCGGCAGAGTGCTTTCAATCTTTCTTTCGATATGTTCAATTCTTATAATTGCAGTAGTTCCGGGCGTAATCACAAGCTACTATGTGGAAAGTACAAAACTTCGTGCTGACGAAAGCAGTGCAAAGTTCCTTGATGACCTTGAACATCTTCCCGAACTTTCAAAAGAAGAGCTCGTCGAGCTTTCCGAAAAGGTGAAAAAGTTTAATCGTAAAAAGTAAATTTAATAAATGCGGACATAAAAAATCCCGACAGTATCAAAAACATACTGTCGGGATTTTGCTTTTAAAGAAATATATTAACTTATTTTATGAATCCCTGAACAATCAAAATCAGTACAAGAACAGGGAGTACATACTTGAAATACGGCTTTAAAGCCTTTGAAAATTTAATGCCTTTACCGGTGTTACACTCATCAAGGTAGTTGTCAAACCCCCAACCGAATTTTGTAACGCAGAAGAGGAGATACACAAGCGACCCTACAGGAAGAAGAACATTGCTTACGAGAAAATCTTCCATACCGAGAACATTCTGACCGAAAATTTGGAAACCGCTCCAAATGTTGAAACCGAACACACACGGCAAACTTGCGATAAGAATGATGATTGTGTTGATAAGAACAGACTTCTTTCTGCTGATGCCGAACATATCAATCCAGAACGAAATGATGTTTTCAAACACGGCAATGATTGTTGAGAAGCACGCAAAAGTCATAAACAGGAAGAACAGAGTACCCCAAATTCTTCCGCCGGCCATATTTACGAACACATTCGGAAGTGTTACGAAAATCAGAGCAGGGCCTTGGTCGGGCTGAACACCGTATGAAAAACAAGCGGGGAAGATGATAAGACCTGCCATAATCGCGACAAATGTGTCAAGTGCGCAAATTTTGATTGACTCACTCGGCAGAGTGTGGTCTTTTGACATATAACTGCCGAAAATTTCCATTGCCGCAATGCCAAGACTGAGTGTGAAAAATGCCTGATTCATAGCGGCTGAAATAACATTGCCAAGTCCGATTTCATTCACCTTGTCCAAATCGGGAATAAGGTAGAAGCTGAGTCCCTCGCCTGCACCCGAAAGGAATAAGCTGTTGCCTGCGAGTACAAGAATGAGTATGAGCAACGCAATCATCATAACTTTGCTGACTTTTTCAATGCCCTTTTGAATACCTCTGCTGCAAACAAGGAATCCGAGGACGGTGATAATCGCCATCCAAATTACCATTTCAAGCGGATTTGACTGCAATTCGTTGAATACTCCGCCAACTTGCTCCGAGGTCATTCCGCTTTCAAATGAACCCGTCGCAAATTTGTAGAAGTAGCTCGTCATCCAACCCGAAACCGTGGTGTAGTACATCATCAAAAGGTAGCATCCGAGCATACAGAACCAGCCGTGAATGTGCCACTTGCTCTTTGGCTTTTCAAGTTTTTTGTAGCGAGAACAGCACTTTTTCTGCTCGCTCTTCCGACTGCAAGTTCCATTGTCAAAACAGGAACTCCCATAAGAACGAGGAAGATTAGGTACAAAAGTACAAATAGTCCGCCGCCGTTATGTCCTGCAACATACGGAAATCGCCACACATTGCCGATTCCGATAGCGCAACCCGCACTTACAAGGATAAACCCAAGTCGGGATTTAAAATTTTCTCTTTCCATAAACGAATTCTCTCCTATAAAAACAAACTCTTTAATTATACAAAAAATTCACACATTTGTCAAGATGCTCTGTTTTTAATAAATGAAGAATTTTCGCAAAAAAACCAGCATAAATAAGCCGTTTTTTAGAGCAGAGGGTAGATAATGGGACAGTGGTTTATGGTATAATATTATTAAAGAAAAGGAAAGGAAAAACCTAATTAAAAGGGCAATAACAATAATTGTTACTAAGTTAATGAAAGGCGGAAATTATTATGTTAATGAATTGTAAAAGAAAGATCCACGAAAAGCTTGTGTTTGAAAACGCACCGCAAAATCCCGAAGCAATCAAGGGTATCCGTGCATACCTTTTGGCGCTGCTTTCCTATGCAACGATGTCGAAGAGATGTGAAAATGCTGACTTTGATTTGCATATTGATATTGAGGGCGATGAAACGCTTTTTGAAACCGAAGACGAAAGTGCGGGTGAGATAATCCAGAAGCTCGGTAATCACGGCGGATTCACAATTGACATCACCTGCAGCGGAAAATTTGTGAATATCGGCAACTGTTCCGATGAGGAATTTATCACGGTGGCGTGTTTTCCTGATAGAGTTCCAAGCATTTTTGATTGCCTTGAAAATTCTGGCGAAAAGGACTTCAAGTACGGAAAAATAGCTTATTTTGACGGCATTGATTTGTGGTTATCCCAGTACATTGACGATAAAACCTGTATGGACAATGTTTTTGATTTTGGCGACATTGTTGAGAAAAAGGACTTCGCAATTTCAAATTTGTGGAATAGTGAAATGATTCTTGTTATCGCATTTGATTTTGAAAAGTATCACGATGAAGCTGAGGAAATCAAGAATATAATCGAAAGATATATTTATGTTGATGATGAAATTGATGATGAAAAAGCATTTAAAAAGTGCCGCAAAAAGTGGGATGAGGAAATGATAATCGGAATTGACGGTGTGCAGTGGATTCCCGAAAATGTGGGAGAAATCGTTGCATTTACCGATGAAATCAACGAAGTGCTTGCTCGCCTTGTCAGGGATGAAGATGTAGGAATTGAATCGTATGGACTTTTCTGCAATATGGACGAGTTCTTCTCGGCGCAGATTTATGCAGACAATGAGGAACATTGCTTTAAAGTTGTTGCGGTTCAGTCCGTAGTATGAAAAAAGGGAAGGATTTCTCCTTCCCGATAAAAAGTTTGATTATTCTATTATGGTGTTTTCAACGCCGTGACTGAGGATTACATTGATAAGCTCGTTTCTTGAATAATTTGTTTCTGCGGCAGAGCCAAGTGACAGTGTTAATAGTTCAACTGAACCTGTGACAAACACAACAGACAGTAATGTTCAAAATGTCACTGTAAATAATTCTGCTAATTCAGATAGTAGTACAAATGTTGAATATTCTCAGAATTTTGTTCAGGTTAATCCGAAAAAGAAACCTGCTCCAATAAAAATAGTGATACCTGTAGTGATATTATGTGTTTTGGCGGCTGTTTTGATTGCACCATTGATTGACGCAAATCCTGTTGTTTCTAACAGGTTGGTTGGAAAATGTAAGAACAGCAACGAAACAACATATGTATTTAATGAAAATGGTATTCAGTACTACTACAACTTACATACCTTGGTAATAAATGCATTTTCAGACGATTTTAAAGACGCTACTTTTGATAGAATTCATCTTTCAGAAAGTGATTTGCAGTAAACAAAAACGAGGAAGGCATAAAACCTTCCTCGTAATTTTTTTGCTATTTTGTTAAGTCGAAAAGTGAAAATTCAAAAATTAAAACTTAATTGAGTCTGTGAAATCGTCATCTGTATCATCTTCAGATTCGTCAAAATAATCGGCATTGTCAGAATCACTTTCGTCTTCGGGAATGTCAATCATATCGAACTCGTCATATGTAACAGCCTTGTTGAGCTTAAAAAAGTTTGTCTGGCAGAAGTAACGGCAGACACGGATGTAGTTGAGAAATTCGGGAGTTTCATTCTCATAGTCCTCGGCAGAAACACCCTCTTTGATGATAAGCAACATCTCGACAATCTGCGAGTTACTGATAAAGAAGTTGTTATGCTCCTCAAAGATGATGAAAATATCGTCATCGTCAAGGTCATACTTTTCGCAGGCATAAAGTGCCTCGCTCTTTGAATTCCTCACAACTCTGTAAATCTCAAAATCAATCATATCAGGCTCATCGCAATCAATATTGCCCATAACGCAGAGTTCAAGAAAAGTCTTGCTCATAACAGCCTTGTCGGCTAGTTCAAGGTCAAAGTGCTTTTCAAGCGAATGATAAGCTCGTCCTGTGACTTTACACCCGGTGTGATGAGTGGCTTGTATCGTTTGATGAGTTTGTTTTTATAAAATTCCGAATTTTCATACTTTAATGAAAGATTAGCGGCAATGTTGTCAAATATATTCATCGTTATCTCCTTAAAAAACAAGTGGTTTTTATGTTTACAAGTAAATTATAATCGAATTTAAGGATAAAATCAATATGCTTTTTGAATATAATGCCCAAACAGATTTATAAATTCGCAGTTTTCATTTATAATCTTAATGTAGAATGACAAACTTGTAGGGGCGGATATCATCCGCCGGCCTTGATGCTATCATATGTTTTTCTGAATGTTTTGATATGATAAAAATTGTGTATTCGTAATATTGAAGTAAAATATATGATAAGCAGAAAACGGTAAGGAGGAGAGTCATGAACTTGTTTGATAAAATGAAAAAATATCAGCCCCCTGAAAAACCGAATGACGGTGAATTTAAGAGCGATGTAAGCACGATTCTGCACGGTACAAGCGTTCAAAACAGAAAAGAAATGTGCGAGCTTGAATACATGAAGGCAAGACGGCTTTTGAAAAATCCGACCGTTGAAACCGTTGCCCGCGCTAAAAATATAATGAATACCCTTGCAACCGATTTCGATTATCTTCCTGCCGTATTGTGGATGGCTGAATTTTCCGTGAATGGTGTCAAAAATCCCGAACAGGCGGCTATGTGGTACAAAAAAGCCGCAGACCTTGGCAGTGCGAATGGAGCGTCCAAAATTGCAGATATTCTTATGGACGGCAGAGGTGTTACCCGCAATCCGAAACTTGCAATGGAGTACTATAAAATTGCCGCCGATAACGGTATAGCGTCAGCGTCATTCGCATTGGGTGAATATTATGCAAAAACAGGCAATAGGGAAGAGGCAGTAAAAGCCTATGAAAAAGCCGTCAAAGGCGGATATAAAGATGCCGAAAAAAAGCTTGCCAAATTGAAGAAAAAGTTTTGATTCTAATATAATTCTGTATTAGAATAATTATGTATTGGTAAACGCAGTTCAATTGAAAATTGAAAATGGAAAGTTGAAAATTATGGTCGGGTATATGGATTGCAAAATAAAAATCCGTGTTGCCCGACCATATTATATATAAAAGTATATGCGTGTCAGTAGGGGCGTTCATCGGACGCCCGCCAAGTAAAGATACAAATACTATGATAGAAATAAACCGTATAAATGAACCATAGTTACCGAAATAATGTAGGGGAGAACCGTGTTCTCCCAATCGTGTGCAATGCACACGATTGCACGCATTGCGTGCAAAATTGAATACACAATTTATGTTATATCAAAACATATGTGTATAAACATATAAATTCATCAATGCGGGCGGATAATATCCGCCCCTACCAGTCAGTTATAACTAAAACTTTACTTTTAGATATTGATTGAGAATTGCATTTACAAGAATTTTTCTGTATATTATGTTCGTGAAAATTTGCAAACATAAAGTTTTAGAGTTGCCACTGTACTATAAGTTTACATTAAAATTTGCAAAAAGAAAAGGTACTCATTTTTGAGTACCTTTTCGTGTGGAGCGGATGATGGATCGAACCACCACGATCAGCTTGGAAGGCTGAAGTTCTACCACTAAACTACATCCGCTTATCTGTAACATTGTTATTATATCACGCAGTTTGGTATATGTCAAGAATTTTTTTGTTGTGAAATATACAGGGGTATTCGATGAACACCCCTGATGAATTTAAATAACTTATTATCTCACAAATTTGAACTTGTTTCAAATCGTTTTCGCAATTGTTTTAACGCTTTGGTTTCGATGCGGCTGACATAGGAACGGGATATGCCTAACATTTTGGCAACACTTTTTTGAGTCATGGCTTCCTTGCCGTCAAGACCGTACCTCAGTACAATAATCTTTTGCTCACGCTCGTTAAGTTCCTCTTTTATGAACTGACCGAGCTTTTTTGAATTAAGCTTCAAATCAAGATTGTCGATTATATTATCGTCAACCGACATAATATCAAGAAGGGTAAGAGGGTTGCCGTCCTTGTCGGTATCAATTGTTTCGTTTAAAGAAATATCCTGTGCACTTTTCTTTGCATTTCTGAAATGCATAAGAATTTCGTTTTCAATGCATCTGCTCGCATAAGAACTTAATTTTATGTTTTTGTTCATGTCAAATGTGTTGATTGCCTTTATCAGACCGATTGTGCCGATTGATACAAGGTCATCCTGTTCGCTTTGTGTTCCGTAATATTTCTTTATTATGTGTGCGACAAGTCGCAAATTGTGTTCAACAAGCAGATTCCTTGCCGCAATATCGCCGTTTGCACTTTTTTCAAGACATTCACGCTCTTGCTTTTCTGTTAAAGGTTTCGGAAACGAACCGCCTCCGCAAACATGAAGAATGAAAAAACATATATATTGTCCTAGAAATCCGAGTAACTCAATCATAACAGCACCCCTTAAACTAAAATTTATCGTTATATAATTTTATTCGTGAAATGTTCAATAATTGCCTGTACCTGATTTTCCTCAAAAAACTTCACAAAGCAATCAAAAACTTGATTTTTGCAATGAATTTGTATAATATACCACTTGAAATTTTGGCAAGAATAAACTACAATTTAACTATGTCGTGTTTCGACAAAATATTTTAGGGGGGCTTTCTTTTGGAAAAGATTTTCAAACTGAAAGAAAACGGCACTAATGTAATGTCAAAACCGAGATTATTGCCGGCATTACAACATTCCTTGCAATGGCTTACATACTCGCTGTAAACCCGAGTATTCTTTCTGCCGCAGGAATGGATCCGAATGCAATCTTTGCAGCAACAGCTGTATCGGCTGCTTTCGCAACACTCATCATGCATTTTATGCCAACTATCCTGTAGTTCTTGCTTCCGGTATGGGACTGAATGCATATTTTGCATACACAGTTGTTCCGCAGCTTGCAGAGCAGGGTATCACAAATCCATGGCAGGTAGCTTTGACAGCTATCCTTGTTGAGGGTATTATTTTCATTATCCTCTCAATCTTCAAATTCCGTGAAACACTTGTAAACAAGGTTCCTCAGAACCTCAAGTACGGTATTTCGGCAGGTATCGGTCTTTTTATCACAATTGTAGGTCTTAAGGGCGCAGGCGTTATCACAACAGACGCTTACTATGACGGCAAGGCTGTTCAGTCATCAACTCTCGTTAAGCTCGGTGATGTTGGTTCTGCTCCGGTGGTTCTTGCACTTGTCGGTATCCTCATTGTTGCTACACTCTGGCACTACAGAGTTAAAGGCTCAATCCTTATCGGTATCCTTGCAACATGGGTTCTCGGCATCATTGCTCAGCTTTGCGGTTGGTATCAGGGTGTATCACTCATTCCTGATTTTGCAAACTACTCTGTATTCGGACCTATCCAGAATATGGCAACAGAAACTTTCTTCAAGTTTGATTTCGGTTATGTGGCACAGCATGCGCTTAACTTTGCTGTTATCGTATTTGCATTCCTCTTTGTTGACCTCTTCGATACAGTAGGTACACTTATCGGTGTTGCTCAGGAGGGTAATCTCCTCAATGAAAAGGGCGAACTTCCCCGTGTAGGTCGTGCTCTTATGTCTGACGCACTCGGTACATGCCTTGGTGCTTGCCTCGGTACATCAACAGTAACATCTTATGTTGAGTCAACAACAGGTGTTGCAGAGGGCGGCAGAACAGGTCTTACAGCTCTTACTTCTGCAATTCTCTTTATCCTTGCTATTCCGCTTTATCCGATTTTCCTTGCTATTCCTTCATTTGCAACAGCTCCTGCACTCGTATTTGTAGGTCTTCTTATGATTAAGAATGTTACAAAGATGGATTTTGACTCAGACATTGCCGATACAGTCGGCGGTTTCGTAGCAATCATCTTTATGCCGTTTGCATATTCAATAGCAACAGGTATCATGTTCGGTATCCTTACTTGGGTTATTCTCAAGATTGTTACAGGCAAAATCAAAGAAATTCATCCGATTATGTGGGTTGCGTTTGCTTTGTTTGCAGTAAGAATTGTAACAATGATTTGCGGTGTATCGTCGTAACTTCATATGTAAACTCTGCGGGGGCGTTTTTCGCTCCCGCTTTTTGTGTTTTCTTACAAGTTAAATAGGTTATTGTTGTGCAACAGGCTCATTGACATATACAGCCGTTTATGATATGCTTTAATCATATTATTAATATATGAATAGGGTGGTTAATTTGAAAATTTCAACAAAGGGCAGGTATGCGCTCCGACTTATGGTTGACCTTGCTCAGTGTAAACAAGGGGAAAATGTAGCCCTAAAGGAGGTTGCCGCCCGTCAGGGAATATCGCTTAAATACCTTGAACAGATTATTACCGTACTTACAAAGGCTGGTTATGTGCTCAGCGCAAGAGGTTCAAACGGAGGATATCGTCTTGCTCATGAACCCGAATATTATACCGTCGGTATGATTTTAAGACTTACCGAGGGCAGTCTTGCACCCGTGGCTTGCCTTGAGGGTAATGAAAATACCTGTGATCGTCGTGAACAATGTTCAACGCTTTTTGTGTGGGAGAAACTCCAGAAGGCTATTGACGATGTTGTTGACAACATTACTCTTGCCGACATTATTGCAAATTCGGCAGATAACTATGTAATTTAATATAATCCGAAAGCATCCTTTACGGGTGCTTTTGTTGTTTACATAGCAATTTAGTAGGTAATATGGTGTTTTGCCGTTTGCAAATGATGCTTTTGAATATTAGTTTTAAAAAATCAGAAAAAATTTCAAATTGACTGCTTAACGGTTGAAATTTAAAAAACGGCTTAAATATCGGCTTTTTCGACCTTTTCAATAATCAAAACCCAGCAAACCTACTAAACCAATAGGAAAGATAAGAAAAAATTTCAAAAAACCTATTGACAAATAAAAAATCTGTGGTATGATATAGACAATCCAATTAAAACCCACCAATCAAATAGGAAATATGGGAAAGGTGATCCAAATGAAAAATCTCAGATTCAAACGATGTTGCAGTAATGCACGAATGTGATACGGGACACATCAAATCCGCAACATAACTTCTGAAATTAAAATTAAAATGAAATGAGGACATTAAAATGAGTAAATTAAGCGAAAGAAATCTTAAATTTGAAACAAAACAGCTTCACATCGGTCAGGAAACAGCAGACCCTGTAACAGACGCAAGAGCAGTTCCGATTTACGCAACTACTTCTTATGTATTCCACAACAGTCAGCACGCCGCAGACCGCTTTGCACTCAAAGATGCAGGTAACATCTACGGCAGACTTACAAACCCGACAGAGGATGTTTTTGAAAAGAGAATTGCAGCTCTTGAGGGCGGCACAGCAGCTCTTGCAGTTGCATCAGGTGCAGCGGCAGTTTCATATGCACTTCAGGCTCTTGCAAAAGCAGGCGACAACATCGTAGCCGCAAAGACAATCTACGGCGGCACATACAACTGGCTTGAGCATACATTCTCAGAGTACGGTGTAACAACAAAGTTCGTTGATCCTGACGAAGAAAACGCATTTGAAAATGCAATTGACGAAAACACAAAGGCTGTTTTCATTGAATCACTCGGTAACCCCAATTCAAATATTATTGATATTGAAGAAGTAGCAAACATTGCTCATTCACACAAGATTCCGCTTGTAATCGACAGCACATTCGCTACACCTTATCTTCTCAGACCGTTTGAGTACGGCGCAGATATCGTTGTTCATTCGGCAACAAAGTTTATCGGCGGTCACGGTACGGCTCTCGGCGGTGTAATCGTTGAAAGCGGCAAGTTTGACTGGGCTGCATCAGGCAAGTTCCCACAGTTTTCAGAGCCTAACGCATCATATCACGGTGCAGTATTTACAGAGGCCGCTCCGGGCGCTGCTCTTGTAACTTATGTTCGTGCCATTCTCCTCAGAGATACAGGCGCTACACTTTCACCGTTCCACGCATTTATGTTCCTCCAGGGCCTTGAAACACTTTCACTTCGTGTTGAACGCCATGTTGAAAATGCACTCAAGGTTGTTGACTTTCTCTCTAAGAACCCGAAGGTAGAAAATGTTAATCATCCTTCACTTCCTGACAGCAAGTACAACGCACTTTACAAGAAATACTTCCCGAAGTGCAGGCTCAATCTTCACATTTGAAATCAAGGGTGACGCTGAAACTGCAAAGAAATTCATCGACCACCTCGAAGTATTCTCACTTCTTGCAAATGTTGCAGATGTTAAATCTCTTGCAATACACCCTGCATCAACAACTCATTCACAGCTCAGCGAGGCAGACTTGCAGAACAGGGCATTAAGCCAAACACTATCAGACTTTCAATTCAGGCACAGAGAATATCGACGATATTATCTATGACTTCAGGAAGCATTTGATTCACTTGATGACTGATTTTAATTTGTTGAATTTTGAAAGGACTTGATTTTTGTGAGCAAAGTATATACAAGTGTAACAGAACTTATCGGCAGAACACCGCTTATCGAACTCGTTAATATAGAAAAGAAATATGACCTCAAGGCAAAGGTTGTTGCAAAGCTTGAACTCTTTAACCCTGCCGGCAGTGTTAAGGACAGAGTGGCAAGAGCTATGGTTGAGGACGCTGAAAAGAGTGGTAAACTCAAAAAGGGTTCAACAATCATTGAACCGACATCAGGTAACACAGGCATCGGTCTTGCATCTGTAGCTACTGCAAAGGGTTACAAGACAATCCTCACAATGCCTGAAACAATGAGCGTTGAGAGAAGAAACCTCCTCAAGGCATACGGTGCTGAAATCGTTCTTACTGACGGTACAAAGGGTATGAGCGGTGCAATTGCAAAGGCTAAAGAGCTTGAAAAGGAAATTGACGGCGGCATTATCCTCGGTCAGTTTGAGAATCCTGCTAACCCTAAGGCTCATTTTGATACAACAGGTCCGGAAATCTGGGAGGATACGGACGGCAATGTTGATTTCTTCATTGCAGGTGTCGGCACAGGCGGTACACTCAGTGGCGTGGGTAACTTCCTCAAGTCAAAGAAGGCTGATGTAAAGGTTGTTGCAGTTGAGCCGCAGACTTCTCCCGTACTTTCGGAGGGCCACGGCGGTCCTCATAAGATTCAGGGTATCGGCGCAGGCTTTGTTCCCGATACTCTTGATACAAAGGTATATGACGAAATTCTTCCGATTGCTAACGAAGCCGCTTTCTCAAATGCAAATGATATTGCAAAGACAGAAGGTATCCTCGTAGGTATCTCTTCAGGCGCCGCTCTTGCAGCCGCAATTGAGCTTGCCAAGCGTGAAGAAAATGCAGGTAAGACAATCGTTGCATTGTTCCCCGACACAGGTGAGCGTTACCTTTCAACAGGCGTATTTAACAGCTAATAAGTAATTGGATTACTTCCCGATATTGACAAAGGACAGCCACACAGACTGTCCTTTGTCTTTTTTTATTGCAACCGTTAATTCGATATGGTACAATTGTTTTGTAGGTGAGTTTATGAAAGTTAAAATTTGCGGAATTACATCCGCCGAAGACATTAAGATAGTAAATGCCTGCAAACCCGATTTTGCGGGCTTTGTAATGTTCTTTCCAAAGAGTAAGCGGAATATTTCTCCCGAAACCGCCAAGAGTCTGATTGAAACGCTTGATAAAAATGTTTTGTCGGTTGCGGTAACTGTTTCTCCGGCTCTTGAACAGGTGAAAACTGCATATGATTGCGGTTTCGACTACATTCAAATTCACGGTGAGGTTGGAGGAGATGTGCTTTCAAATCCGTATTTAAAGGTAATTCGTGCCTTTAATGTGAGCGACCTTGAAAAGTTTGAAGAATACAGAATGAACCCGAACATTGTAGGCTATGTTTTTGACGCACACGAACCCGGCAGCGGAAAAACCTTTGACTGGACAATGCTTGAAAATCTGCCTCGTGATGATAAATTGTTTATGCTTGCAGGCGGTCTGAATCCCGAAACCGTTGAAAAAGCCGTAAAAGCCGTTAAGCCTGACGGAGTTGATGTAAGTTCGGGTGTTGAAAATTCAAACGGCAACGGTAAAAATTTTGAAAAAGTGAAGAAATTTATTGCATCGGCTCGAAGTGAAAATTAATAAAACAGTAAAAAAATGTTGACAAACCGTGGTTTTATGTTATAATAAATCTGTTATGTTGTGTACATAACAATCCTTGCGGTGAAAACCGCCATAATGTCCAGAAGGAGGTGCAATATTAATGGCAGTAACAGCTAATTACGAAACAGTAATGATCATTTCAATGAAGAAGGGCGAAGAAGGTATCCAGGCCATCGTTGAAAAGTTCAAGGCTCTCATCGAGAAGCATGCCACTTTGAAGAATGTTGACGAATGGGGCAAGAGAAAGCTTGCTTACCTTATCAACAAAGAGAGCGAAGGTTATTATGTTCTTTTCGATTTTGAAAGTGAAGCTGAGTTCCCTGCAGAGCTCGACCGTATCTACAAGATCACAGAAGGCGTAATGCGTTCAATGATAATCAAGAAGGAAGTCGAATAATCAATTTGTAGGGGTTAACCCGAACACGAAAGGAAAAGTATGTTAAACAGAGTAATCTTAATGGGCAGAATTACAGCTGACCCTGAATTGAAAACAACAAACACAGGCGTAAGCGTTACAAGCTTCAGCATTGCAGTTGATCGCAACTATGTAAAGCAGGGCGAGGAGCGTAAAGCCGACTTCTTTAATATTGTATGTTGGAGAAGTACAGCGGAATTTGTATGCCGTTACTTTGGAAAGGGTTCTCTCATTGCTGTTGAAGGACAGCTCCAGAGCCGTCAGTTCCAGGCTAAGGACGGTTCAAACCGTTACGTTGTTGAGGTTGTAGCAGACAATGTTTCGTTCACAGGCGAACGCCGTGACAACAATGCAGGCGGCTACAATCAGTCCTATGGCGGCAATCAGTCATACGGTGCTCCGTCTTACGGCGGAAGCCAGGCTTATCATCAGGAACCTGCTCAGCAGGCACCTGCGTCTTATCAGAGCGGTTCAAACTCTGATTTTCAGGATATGCCGTTGGACGATGATTTACCATTTTAACTTCAACTTAATTTAAATAATTCTCATTGAAAGGAGAACTTCATCATGGCAGACAGACCAATGAACCGTGGCAGAAAAGCTCGCAAGAAGGTTTGCGGCTTCTGTGTTGACAAGGTTGAGAATATCGATTACAAGGATATTGCTCGTCTTCGTCGTTATATGTCAGAAAGAGGAAAGATTCTTCCTCGCCGTGTAACAGGTACTTGCGCAAGACATCAGCGTGAGCTTACAGTTGCTATCAAGCGTGCTCGTCACCTTGCTTTGCTTCCTTACACAGCTGACTAATTTAATAACAGCTTTTAACACCGTACGTTTTGTGCGGTGTTTTTTATGCAATAAAAGCAGGGTATTTTTAGTACCCTGCTTTTTTGTTAAAATAAATCGCTGTGTGAACCTGTTCTTGTAAGAAACAGTATCAATTCATCATCTAAATATTCGTAAATTAACAGCCAGTCAGGCTCTAAATGACATTCGTGTTTGCCTTTATAGTTTCCTATCAGCAAGTGGTCACGATATTTGTCAGGAAGAATTTCGTCATTTGCGAGCATATCAATTACTTTCTTCAGAATGTTCAAATCTTTGTTTTGCTTTTTAATTTTTTTAAAATCTTTTTTGAATTGATTTGTGGGTTTGATTATATATTTCATTTATCCAAATCCTCAAATAATTCATCGGCACTGCTATAGCTCTTATAAAGTTCGGGATGTTTTTTCATCTCTTCAACTTCGGCAAAAGCGGCTTCGGTTTCTGCATTATATTTGCGAATAGTAAACGGAATACCGTTAAATTCAAGCGACTGCTGAATGAAAAGATTGATGGCGGTAGTCATATCAAGTCCTAAAGATGAAAACAGTTCCTGTGCTTTTAATTTTTTATCAGCATCAATTCTGATGTTTATATTTGTCATAGCCATAAAATCATCTCCTTGTTATTATGTTATCACAATGTAATAACAATGTCAACATTATCTTGTGCATATTTTTTGTTAGTTTTTTCTGTAATTAACCTATTGACAAATACCCTTATGGGGTATACAATCATAACTGTAAGATACCTATAGGGGGTATTTTAAAGGGCTTTGAATAATATATCCCATTTTGAAATTATGAGGTTGATATTATGGATAATAATAAGTGTGAACATTGTGCAAAACACAAGCACCGTACCGAAAAAGAATACAAGTCGCTTGTAAACCGACTTAATCGTATTGAAGGTCAGATACGGGGGATAAAGGGTATGCTTGAAAAAGATGCCTACTGTCCCGATATTCTGGTACAGGTTGCCGCCGCCAATGCGGCACTCAACGCTTTTAACAAGGAGTTGCTTGCTAATCATATCCGCACCTGTGTTGCAGATGACATAAGGGCAGGTAACGATGAAACAATTGACGAGCTTGTCGGTGTTTTGCAAAAGCTTATGAAGTAGGAGAAACTATGACTCAATACAATGTAACGGGTATGAGCTGTGCCGCCTGTGTTGCCCGTGTTGAAAAGGCGGTATCAAAGATTGACGGAGTAAATTCCTGTTCCGTCAGTCTGCTCACAAATTCAATGAATGTTGACGGTTCAGCTGATTCGTCTGCAATTATAAAAGCCGTGCAGAATGCCGGCTATGGTGCGTCTTTGAAAGGCAAAGAGAAAAAATCGCCCGATGCAGAGGATTCTCTCAAAGATACCGAAACACCCAAAATCAGAAAAAGACTTATCGCATCGCTCATTGTCCTTGCGGTGTTGATGTATTTTTCAATGGGACATATGATGTGGGGATGGCCGTTGCCGTCATTTTTTGACAACAACCATATTGCAATGGGACTTGTTCAGCTGATTTTGTCAGGCATAGTGATGGTGATTAATCAGAAATTTTTTGTCAGCGGATTCAAGGGGATTATCCGCTTTGCTCCCAATATGGACACGCTTGTTGCACTTGGTTCGGGCACAGCCTTTGTTTACAGCACAATTGCGTTGTTTATGATGACCGATGCACAGGTGAGAGGTGACTCGGCGGCGGTTATGTCGTATATGCACGAGTTCTATTTTGAATCAGCCGCAATGATTTTGGCACTCATCACAGTCGGTAAAATGCTTGAGGCTCACTCAAAGGGCAAAACTACCGATGCTCTCAAAGGTTTGATGAAACTTGCACCAAAGACTGCTACGATTGTAGTTGGCGGTGTTGAAAAGACTGTTCCGATAGAGCAGGTGAAAAAAGGCGATATATTCGCAGTTCGTCCGGGTGAGAGTATTCCTGTTGACGGAGTTGTTATTGACGGAGAAAGTGCCGTCAATGAATCCGCTCTGACGGGTGAAAGCGTTCCTGTTGACAAGCTTGTCGGCAATACGGTTTCAGCCGCAACAATCAATCAGTCGGGATATATCCGCTGTGAGGCTACGAGAGTCGGTGAGGACACAACGCTGTCGCAGATTATTAAAATGGTCAGCGATGCGTCAGCCACCAAAGCACCTATCGCAAAAATTGCCGACAAGGTATCGGGTGTGTTTGTTCCTGCGGTAATCACAATTGCCGTGATTACTGCAATCGTGTGGCTGTTGCTCGGTCAAAGTGTAGGATTTTCGCTTGCAAGAGCCATTTCCGTTCTTGTAATCAGTTGTCCGTGTGCATTGGGACTTGCAACTCCTGTTGCGATTATGGTCGGCAACGGTGTCGGTGCAAAGAACGGAATCCTCTTTAAAACCGCAGTTTCACTTGAAACAGCCGGCAGAATTGACACGGTTGTTCTTGACAAAACAGGCACGGTTACTAAGGGTGAACCCGCCGTTACCGATATTGTTACAGTCGAAAATATTTCGGAAACCGAGCTTTTGAAAACAGCCGTTGCTCTTGAAAAATCAAGCGAACATCCGCTTGCAAAGGCAATTGTAGTTTATGCAAATGACAGACATATTATCGGCGATACCGTGACTGAGTTCAATGCCGTAACGGGTAACGGACTTACCGCAAAAATCGGCTCTGAAAGCGTTTACGGCGGCAATTACAGATATATTTCACAGTTTGCTGAAATTTCATCAGACGAAAAAGCAAAGGCTGAACAGCTTGCGGAAGAGGGCAAAACTCCGCTGTATTTCTGTAAAGGAAATAAATTTCTCGGTATTATTGCTGTTGCAGACATAATAAAAGAGGACGGCAAACAAGCTGTTAATGAACTCAAAAATATGGGTGTGCGTGTTGTAATGCTTACGGGCGATAACGAAAAAACCGCAAAAGCCGTTGCGAAAAACGCAGACATTGATGAAGTTGTTGCAGGAGTTCTTCCTGACGGTAAGGAAAAGAATGTAAAAGAGCTGAAAAAATACGGCAAGGTTGCAATGGTCGGTGACGGCATTAACGATGCGCCTGCCCTCACAAGCGCAGACTTGGGTATTGCAATCGGAGCGGGAACGGATGTTGCAATTGATGCGGCAGATGTTGTACTCGTAAAGAGCCGCCTTGCAGATGTTCCTGCAACAATCAGACTCGGCAGAGCAACACTCCGTAACATTCACGAAAATCTTTTCTGGGCATTTATTTACAATGTAATCGGTATTCCGCTTGCCATGGGTGCATTTATCAATCTTTTCGGCTGGCAGTTAAATCCGATGTTTGGTGCGGCGGCAATGAGCCTTTCAAGCTTTTGTGTTGTAACAAATGCATTAAGGCTTAATTTTGTTAAGGTTCACAGCTCAAAGCATGACAGAAAAATAAAACATAAAAATAAAAAGGAGAATAAAACCATGGAAAAAACAATGAAAATCGAAGGTATGATGTGTCCGCATTGCGAGGCAACAGTAAAGAAAACTCTTGAGGCAATTGACGGTGTTGAATCGGCAGAAGTAAGCCACGAGAAAGGCTCAGCCGTTCTTACAATGTCAAAAAATGTTGAAGATTCCGTTCTTAAAAGAGCAGTAGAGGACGCAGGATACAAAGTAAATTGAAAATTTAAAATGTAAAATTGAAAATTAAGGTCGGGAAGAGAGTGTGTAAAATGAAATGCTCTGTTTCCCGACCTTTGTTTTATTGTATGTAAAATTGTGCAAAATAATGACAGCGTAATTACAATTGCTTGACATTGTAATTTGTATGTGGTATTATACATATACAGATATAAAGGAGTTGATTTTATGGCAACAACAAATCTGAATGTCAGAGTTGATGAAAATCTTAAAAAAACAGCTGACACATTGCTTAACGAACTTGGTTTGAATATGTCAACAGCAATCAATATCTATCTCAAACAAATTGTCAGGGAGAACAGCATACCGTTTGAAATCAAACTTGATAAGCCAAATGCAGAAACCTTGCAGGCTATGCAGGATGTCAGAGAGGGCAAAAATCTTCACGGTCCTTTTAATTCTTTAAGCGAGCTTATGGAGGACTTGAATGCTGACGATTAAGTATCATACCCTGTTTAAAAAGGATTTTAAAAGAATAAAAAAGCGTGGCGATTTATTCTGAACTTAATATTTTAAATTAAGGCACTTTGTAGAAATGCAGAGTGCTTTTTATGTATAATAAAATTTCAAAGTTTTGTAATCATTTGTATGGGAACATCCACTATACACTTTTCATGTAACGGTAAAAAGTTTGTGATAAGACTGGTTTTATAAATGCAACAAAGATGTTGTTCTACATAAGAAAAAACGGAGTAACCAAAACCGATTACTCCGTAAATTCAATGTTAAATTACATTTTGTTTGCAAGGGCTCTTTCAAGCCAAATGTCTGCAATATCCATAGCAAGGAACAATCCCTTTTTCTCGCTTGACTTAACAAGCTGTTTTCTCGGTGAAAGATAAGGGTCTGTAGCCATTAGCTGAACTGTTACCTTATCGGCAATCTCAGTTCCGTTGACATCCTTTTTGCTTTTGATTTGCATTCTTATAACATACGGTTCTTCCATACTGCCGTAGTAAATCTCGTCATTGCAACGAACAAGCGGTCTGCCCTTGTAAGTCGAAAATTTCTTTTCGGTCTTTTTGGTATCTGCCACAAGGCATCATCCTTTCTTAAACATTAAGATACGATTTTACCAGTGCTTCAAGTAGGTCGTCACGGTCGATCTTGCTGATGATATTGCGAGCGTTATTATATGTTGTAATATAGGTCGGATCCTCGCTTAAAATATATCCCACAATCTGATTAATAGGTTATATCCTTTTTGGCGGAGGGCATCATAAACGATTGTAAGCCCTGCTTTTATCTGGTCATCTTTTTCCTCACCAAGAGAAAAAATCATTGTTTTATCCAACATACTGAAACACCTCCTATTCTGCTACTATACCATATTTCAAAGTAAATTTCAAGCACTTTTTAATAAATATGCCTAATTTATGTTATTTCAATGTCAAAAACATTGCTTTGTGTGATAAAACAGCAGTAATATTTTTTAATTTTATCTTATGCTTGTCAGATTATGTCACAAAAAGGGGACGGAAAAACCGCCCCCATAATTTTTAGCTTCTGAGCTTTACTCCGTTTTCAGAAAGATTTGAAATTATCTTGTCCATAATCTTCTGAACCTCGCTGATGAAAGTGTTCTTTCATTTGATGAGAACTCAAAGCGGATTGTTACGCTGTGAACTGTATCTGTGTCATATGTGTCAACAATCTTTGTGCTTTTGAGAATCTCTCCGCCTTCGTTTTTCCAACACTCTGCAAGGTGTGAGAAGAACATTCCCTGAGGAACTTCAACGCTGATGTCGTAGTCCATCGGCGGGAACTTTGACGGTTCGTCATAAACAATCGGAGCGGCCTCTGTGTTTGCATAAGCGTTTACATCAATTTCTGCAAATACAATTGCGGCTTTTTTGTCAATCTTCTTGTTTACTGTCGGATGAACAATGCCGATTGTACCGATATTTCTGCCGTCAAGGCATACCGAATAGAGGTTTACGGGGTGTTCGTAGCTGTGAGTCGGTTCAGCCTTTTCAAATGTGAGAGCCTTGTGCTTGATTTCATCCGTTACAACTGCGAGAATGTCACGGAGTTCAAAATAGATGTCCTTAACATTTCTTGTCTTGCTGTAAAGTGTGATTGCAAGCTTTTTGTTTTCAATGCAAAGACCGTTTTCGTCAAGACCGTTTACAACTCTGCCGATTTCAAAAATACCGAAATCGTTTGAGAATGAAAGGTTTGATTTAATCTGACAAAGCTGTGTGGGAACAATTGAATTTCTTAATGTTTCAATATTCGGGTTAGTTGCGTTTGCAAGCTTAACATTATCCTCAACAGGAATGTCAATTGCCTTGAGTTCATCGTTGTATGCCCATACATATGAGTGAAGCTCGTGGAGATTGTATCTCTTAACGAGCATATCCTTGATCTTGTTTTCCGTAGTTTTAACAACGCTTGCTCTTACGGGGTAGAGGGGAGAGCGTGTTGTGTGAATTTCAAAGTTGTCATAGCCGTAAATACGGGTGATTTCTTCAATGATGTCAGCCTTGATTGTAACATCCTTTGTTGCTCTCCAGCTTGGAACCGTTACGCTGAAGTTATCGTTGTTGAGCTCAACCTTAAAGCCGAGGCTTTCGAGTGTTGCAACAATTCTGTCGTTGCTGATTTCGATGCCTGTGTAGCGGTCAACAAAGTTTTTGTCAAAGTCAAGAACAACTGTGTCATACCTGAATGCGTACTCGTCTGTGAGCGAAGAAACAACCTTGATGTCGCTGTCATACTTTTTGAGAAGATATACAAATCTTGCAATTGCAGTAACAGTCATTTCAGGATCAAGACATTTTTCATATCTCATTGATGCATCTGTTCTGTGAGCAAGTCTTACTGTTGACTTTCTTACGGAAACTGCGTTAAATGTTGCGGATTCAAGTGTGAGAGTAGTTGTATCGTCAACAATTTCCGAATCAAGACCGCCCATGATGCCGGCAATTGCTACAGGAGTGTTGCCGTTGCAAATCATAAGTGTGTTTTCGTCAATGTTTCTTTCAACACCGTCAAGTGTTTTGAAAGTGAAAGGCTTGTCAAAACGCTTGATTCTGATTTTTTCAACCTTTCTTGAATCGAAGGCGTGCATCGGCTGTCCCATTTCAAGCATAAGGTAGTTTGTAAGGTCGGCAAGATAGTTTATTGCTCTCATACCGCAGTAGAAAAGACGGATTCTCATATTTACCGGGCTTACATTGCGGTTGATGTTCTCAATCTGTAAGCAGCTGTATCTCTGACAGAGAGTGTCCTCAATCTTCATATCAATCTTTTTAAGACCGTCATACGCCTTTAAATCGTCAAGGTCAAGAGGTTTAAGCTCTCTGCCTGCAAGTGCGGCAAATTCTCTTGCGATTCCGTAGTGTCCCCAAAGGTCGGGACGGTTTGTAAGCGACTTGTTATCAACCTCAAAAACAATATCGTCAATTTCGTAAATATCCTTAAGGTCTGTGCCATTTTTAACATCATCTGTAATTTCCATAATGCCGGAGTTGTCATCGCTGATACCGATTTCAGCCTCACTGCAGCACATACCGTTTGATGTAAAGCCGGCAAGAGGTCTTGGTGTAATCGTGATTTCGCCGATTTTAGCGCCAACCTTTGCAAAAGCGGTTTTAAGACCGACTTTTACATTCGGAGCACCGCAGACAACATCAATAAGTTCATCTTCGCCTGCATCAATTTTGAGGAGATGAAGTTTCTTTGAATCGGGATGATTTTCAACCGACTTAATTTCACCTACAACAATACCGCTGATTTCACTGCCCTTGCGGAGAATATCGTTTTCAACCTCGGCTGTGGAAAGAGAAAATTTGCGGATAAGTTCAATTTTATCAAGACCGCTCAAATCAACAAAGTCCTGAATCCAGTTCATAGATAAAAACATTTTGTATCTCCTCTCTTATTCGTCATCAGTAAACTGTGAAAGTGCTTTAAGACTGCCGCTGTTAAGGTCACGGATATCCTTGATTCCGTACTTCATCATTGCAAGTCTTGTAAGACCGAGACCAAACGCAAAGCCTGTATATTTTTCGGGATCAATTCCGCCCTCACGCAGAACATTGGGATGAATCATACCGCAGGGGCATAGCTCAAGCCAACCGCTGTGCTTACATGACGGACAACCCTCGCCGCCGCAGATAAGACAGCTGATGTCGAGCTCAAAACCCGGTTCAACGAACGGGAAAAAGCCGGGGCGAAGTCTAACCTTGATATCCTTTTTGAATACCTCGGAAAGCATTGTTTTCATAAAGTAGATAAGGTTTGAAATTGAAATGTCCTTGTCAACCATAACGCCTTCCATCTGGAAAAATGTGTTTTCGTGACAAGCGTCAGTAGCCTCGTTTCTGAAGCATCTGCCGGGGAAGATGGCTTTTATAGGTGTGCCGTTTTCGATAAGTCCCTTGCCGTACTTTTTAAGGATTGCGTTCTGTGCAGCTGATGTGTGTGACTTTAAAAGCTGACCGTTGTCAAGGTAGTAAGTGTCCTGCATATCTCTTGCGGGGTGGTGCTTCGGAATGTTAAGAGCCTCAAAGCATTCGTAGTCGGTTACGATTTCGGAGTAGTCCTCAATGTTAAATCCCATTGATGAGAAAATCTTTTCACATTCTCTCTGAACAAGGGTGATTGGGTGATAAGAACCCCTTGCAAGTGCAACAGGGGATGTAATGTCAAACTGTGGCATCAAGGCGATTTCACGCTGAATTTCCTTTTCTTTAAGTTCCGCAAGTCTTTCTTCAATAAGCTGTGCGGCCTGTGCCTTGAGCTTGTTTACCTCAGCACCAAAAGTTTTTCTTTCCTCGTTGGGAAGGTCTTTCATACCCTTTAAAAGAGCCGTAATACTGCCCTTTTTGCCAAGATAAGAAACTCTGATTTTATCAAGGTCGGTCAAATCTTGTGTTTCGCCGAGTCTTGACTTGATTTCGTCTTTTAAACTTAATAATTTCTCGTTCATAAATTACCTCCGTAAAAATAATAAAGCCCTGCGTAAAATCAATTACGCAGGGACGAAATAATCCGTGGTACCACCCTGATTTTTGCATCAAAGCAAACACTCCCGAAAGCAGACACTTTCACAACCTGTAACGGAGTCAGCCGTTGAGATCTACTGAAAATTTCAACCTCACCACTCGGAAGGGAACTTCACACCTGCAACACCGTTGTATGCTTTCAGCCTCGGCACACATTCTCTTTGACGGTATCACGCAAACGCTACTTTCTTCGTCATCATGTTATCTTTTTCTATGATAACACCAAAACATTTTTTTTGCAAGAGTTTTTGTATCTTTTGTTGAAAAAAAACAACAGCCTGTGATATCATATGAAATATCAATCATAAAGGAGAAAATACATTGAATAATTTTAACGAACAGGTTGTAAGACGGGTTAACAAACCTAAAAATCTGATTATAAAAATTGTTTCGGTGCTTTTGCTTATTTTAGTGCCGACAACATTGTTTTTACTTGCTTTTGCAACAATTGCATATCTTATCTATGTGGCTTTTTTTGTGTTTATAGGCGGAATTTATGCTGTTTGGTATGTGTTCAGTATTCAGAAGGTCGATTTTGAATATTCGGTTTCGGGCAATGAGCTTGAAATTGCAAAGGTTGTTGCATTGCGCAAAAGAAAAACCATGTGCAAGGTTCAGATTAACGAGATTGAAAGACTTGAAAAAGACGATACCGAAATCAAGAAGATGAGATTTCTCAAAACTTTCATCGCCGCAAGAGATATTGACTCCAAGGACGAAAACTATTTTGCCGTTTTCAACAGTCCTGCATACGGCAGATGTCTTCTCGTTTTTACTCCGAACGAGGATATTCTCAACGGTATGAAACCGCACCTCAACAAGAATATTGTGGTTCAGTTATTCTATAAAAGAAAAATGAGTTGATTGTATGACAGTAACAGATGTAAATGTTGTAAAAAGTGCAATTTTTGAACGCCCCGATGATGCAAACAAGGAACTCTGGTTCATTGCTCTGCGTTTGCGGAAGCTACGGAATGGCAGGGGCGGCGGTTATGTCGGCAAAGGGTGCGTTAAGAACGGGCATAGGTCTTGCAAAATGTGCCTTGCCGAGAAGTATTTACCCGATTGTTGCTCAAACGATTCTTGAGAGCGTTTACTATCCTCTCAGCGAAAATGCAGACGGCAGAATCTCAAAGGTAAATGTTCCGTTTTTAGTCAGCGAATCGTGCAAATCATCTGCAACTCTTGTCGGTTGCGGACTCGGTGTGTGCGACGATACATTAAAAATTGTATTTTCTTTTATAGAAAATTCCACAACACCGCTTGTGCTTGACGCAGATGCACTCAATTGTGTTGCAAAACAGCCTGAAATTCTTTTAAGGAAAAAAGCACCGATTATAATTACTCCTCACCCGGGCGAAATGTCAAGACTTACAGGTCTTGCAACTCCGCTTGTAAATGCGGAAAGGGAGAGAGTTGCCCTCGATTTTGCACAAAAGTACGGTGTTGTAACGGTTCTCAAAGGAGCAGGAACGGTAATTGCCTCGCCAAACGGCAAGGTGCTTGTGAACCCGACAGGCAATTCGGGAATGGCAACAGGCGGCAGCGGTGATGTGCTTGCAGGAATGACCGCATCAATTCTTGCTCAGGGCGCAAGTGCGTTTTCATCAGCCGCAGCGGCAGTATATCTCCACGGTCTTGCAGGCGACATTGCCGCCGAAAAATACGGCAAAATCTCAATGCTCCCCACAGACCTGATAAATTGCATCCCACTTGCGTACAAGCGTTGCGGTTTTTGATTTAAAATACAAGTAAGAAACAGGAATTTTGTTGCGATAAAAGTTTTGAAAATGATGACGATTTTGTAGAGGCGGATATTATCCGTCCGCAAGTAACAGCACAAAATTTATATTAAGTCAGATTATAAATATAAATGTCACAAAATTACTTTTATGCAGTAGTGTCAGGTAATGTTTTGCATATAACTCTGTTTATGGAGGCGAATAAAAATGATGCGACAAGAGCGGAAGCTGAAAAAATATTAGAAGAAGCTGAACAATGTAATTCGGGTCCTTGGGTAAATCACAGTCGCATTACAGCAAAATGCGCTGAAAAGATTGCGGAATTATGTGAAGATTTGGATTCGGAAAAGGCATACATATTAGGGTTACTCCATGATATTGGCAGAAAGTTTGGTGTTAGGCATTTAGGTCATGTTTATGACGGATATACATATATGATGTCATTGGGATATGATGAGGTCGCAAAAATTTGCCTGACACATTCATTTAATAATTCAACCGTAAAGGAATACATTGGTAAATTCGATGTTTCTGATGAAGAACTTGAATTGATAGAAACTGCTCTTGCTAAAGTAAATATGGATGATTATGACAAATTAATTCAGTTATGCGATGCGTTGGCAGGCAGTGACGGTGTGTTGAATATTGAAGATCGTATGAGAGATGTAAAACAAAGATATGGTTATTACCCGCAAGAAAAATGGAATTCAAACATAAGATTAAAAAATTATTTTGAGAGAAAAACAGGAAATAATATATACAAAATAGTTAATCAATCGTAAGTTGAATTGTTCTTTATAAGAATAAAAAGCGTTACTCATTTTGATTTTGGTTTTGCAACTAAATCAATTGACGGACGAGGTTCGCCACTACAGTTTATAAATGACATTCGTTATATATAAACATTTCTATCAAATATATAAATTTATCATGACGGGCGGATAATATCCGCCCCTACGGCTTTGTATTAAGAAGAAACTTTTATCTTGTGATAAATAAAAGGTGAAATATGAAAATATTAGTGATTAATTGCAGCCCTGTGAGAAATGGAGCTACAGCAGAAATTGTAAATACAGTTAAACAGTATGTTGAAAATGGGAATACAGTAAAGACCGTATGTATAGATGATTTTGAAATAAAGATGTGCAGAGGTTGCCGTAAATGCCACAAAACTGCTGAATGTTTTCAAAAAGATGATGTTACAAAATTGATGGAAACATATGATTGGGCAGACAAAATTGTTTCGGTTTCACCGTCTTATTGGGCTGATATTCCGGGTCAGTTCAAGGTGTTTATAGATAGGTGTACTCCTTGGTGCAATACGCATGAGCCACACGCAAAATTATCAAGTGGTAAAAAGGGGTACACAATTGCGTTAAGAACCGGTCCGAGTATGCCTGAGTGCGAAAGAATTATCAGCAATATAGAACATTTTTACGGACATTTGGAAATTGAGCCTTGCGGGAAATTAGGATTGTGCGGAGTTGAATATAAAGAAGATTTAGAAAACAGATTGGAAGAAATAAAAGACTTCTGCAATTTAATTAAAGAACAGTAAGTATTTCAATTATCAATTTCAAACCACACACTTATTTGTACAATGTATTAAAAAATTCACAGGACATATAATGTATCGGGAGGTGTCTTATGGCACGGAAAATCTTGATTGCATTATGTGTCCTTTTTGTTATGCCTGTTTTTGTTATTTCGGGGTGTGATGAAGTGCAGGAAAATCTTTCTCCGAAATCCTCGTTTATTGCCGATTTCAGCTGTGAATACAGAAAAATGAACATCACGGGAAAGCTGTCGGTAAGCGGCAAAAAGCTCATCAACATTTCGCTTGATTCTCCGAACACGGTCAGCGGTTTGTCGGTTACATATAAGGGTTCTGATCTTGAAATTTCAAGGGAGAATATGATTTGCTCCGCCGATGAAGCGTACATTCCCGAAAGCAGTTTCCCGAATATTACAAAAGAAATTTTATACGGAATTGCAGACGGAAGGGCGGTTTTTGAGGGAAAGTGCGAAGATGTGTGTACATACAGACTTGATTCAGCGTTCGGCAAAGCCGTTGTCAGCACAAATTCAAAGGGTTGTATAAGCAAAATCAGCGTTGACGGCGAAGATTACGAAATGGTGCTTTCCGATGTGAAAGATGCAAACGGCTGAACCGATTCACAAATTTTACGCTCAAAAATATTATGTAATAGCTGTATAAAAGCTTTTGGAAAGGCAAAAATACAAGTAAACAATTATTTGGAGCGTGAAAGCCTTGAATATACGAAGAGGAGATATCTATTATGCCGACCTGAGTCCCGTTGTAGGCTCTGAGCAGGGCGGAATCAGACCTGTGCTTATTGTTCAGAATAATGTCGGAAACCGATTCAGTCCGACTGTAATCGCCGCCGCAATTACAAGTCAGCAGTCAAAGGCGAATTTGCCTACCACATTCCGTTGCACGCTGACAGCTCGGGACTTGCCAAAGACAGCGTTGTTCTGCTTGAACAGGTACGAACAATCGACAAAAAACGGCTCAAAGAAAAAATGGGTACTGTTGATGAAAATTCTATGAACGAAATAAATAACGCAATATCAATCTCGTTCGGTCTTAACGCATAATTCCGCATTACATACGGATAATGCTGTAAAAGAAAATAAACAGACAACAAAACGGTCGGTTCAGCTTGAGAAAAACTCCAAGCCAACCGACCGTTGTTTGTTGTAAGTAAAGTTATCTTTTTCCTGCATAGACATTTTTTATGTTTCTTTCAGAATATTGAATTAGGTTGAATAGTGACGGGGCGTCTTTTTCAAAACATACCGAAATAACATCGGGAGAGAGGGTGAGGGTAAGCTTATCGTTTTCAATAAGTTCGTTGATGATTTCAAGGTCAAGAATCATTGATGCGTCCGTGAGATTTCTGTATCGGTTCTTATCAAGCGAAAACATAGTTTGCGAGTTATTTTTTTCGGAATTATAAATTGTGCGAAAAATTACATATTCGGCACTCATAAGGTAGTTGCTGACTGCGTTTGTAAGGTGCTTGTTGCCGATTTTTGCAAGCAAATCGTAGATTACCGAGGTGGTGTTCATCAAAAGACTGCGGTTTATTTTGTTGATCATACTGCCTTTTTCGGTATTGATGACAACCTCTTTTTCGGCAGCCTCAAAAGGATCGGCTGTGAAATTTCTCTGTACGGTTCTGCCGAGAAGATAATCGGTTGAAACACCGTAGTATTCGGCTGTTTTTACGAGAAAATCAAGACCGCATTCACGGATTCCCTTTTCATAATGTGACAAAAGTGCCTGCGAAATTCCCATGTCGCCTGCAACCTGTTTTTGACTCAAACCTCTTTCTTTACGAAGAAATGTTATAATTCTCGGAAAATCTTTGTTCAAGACTTGACACCTCATTTTTAAAGATAGTATAATTAACTTGATTGTCAGAAAAAGCAAAGCAGAATTTGCTCTAATAATATATAGTGCATTGAAAGCATTTACAGCAATATACTTTCTATACAGACAGTATAATACAAAATTTACTTTTTGTAAATAATTAAGTGCCGATTTGCTGAAAGTCGGTTTATGGGAGAAGTTATGAAATCATACATAATTCATTTTATAAGACACGGTTCGATTGATGATACACTTGCGGGGAAATATATCGGAACAACAGACGCTCCGCTTTCCGACAGGGGCAGAATGGATTTGAGAAAACTCGATTATGAGTACAAATATCCGGGTACGCAGGTTGTGTTCACAAGTCCGTTAAAGCGTTGTACCGAAACCGCAAAAATTCTTTATCCCGAACAAAATCCGCTTGTTATCGACAACCTTTCCGAATGTAATTTCGGTGAATGGGAGGCAAAACTGCCGATGAGCTGAAAAACGATCCCGATTTTAAAAAGTGGCTCGCAGGCGATTCTTCCGTAAAACCTCCGAGGGGGGAGAGCAATGCCGATTTTACACGCAGAGTATGCAAAATGTTTGAAAGCATTGTTGAGGGACTTATGAAAACAGGCACAACCGAAAGTGTAATTGTCACTCACGGCGGTGTTATTATGACCTTGCTTGCAGTCTACGGACTTCCGCAGGCAAAACCGTTTGAATGGACAATGGACAACGGTTTCGGCTATTCACTCAGAGTTACTCCCGTACTTTGGCAGAGGATAAAGTCTGTGAAGTTTTCCAGACGATTCCGCTTCCGTCGGAGAATGACTGATTTTTTGAAACTTTGGCAGAATTGTAGCACAGTTTACAATCTTTTGCCGTATATTGTGGGATAATATCCATTGATAAACAATTGATTAAGGAGATATAAAAATGGCAGATTATAAAATTACTCTTTTAAAGGGCGACGGTATCGGTCCTGAAATCGTAAATCAGGCTGTAAAGGTTCTTGATTGTGCCGCTGAAAAATTTGGTTTTGGCGTTACATATGACGAGGCACTTCTCGGCGGTTGTGCTATTGACGCAACAGGCGTTCCGCTCCCCGATGAAACAGTTGCAAAGTGCAAGGCGTCGGACAGCGTGCTTCTCGGTGCGGTAGGCGGTCCTAAGTGGGATTCACAGCCGGGTAACAACCGTCCCGAGGCAGGACTTCTCGGTATCAGAGGCGCACTCGGACTTTTCGCAAATCTTCGTCCGTCGGTTATTTTCGGACCGCTCAAGAGTGCATCACCTATTAAGGATGAATCATCGGCGGCAACCTCGATGTTATGATTGTTCGTGAACTTACAGGCGGTATCTACTTTGGCGAAAGAGGCAGAAAAGAAGTTAACGGTCAGCCTGCGGCTTGGGATACGGAAATGTACACAGTCGGTGAGGTTGAGAGAATTGCAAGAGTTGCTTTTGACCTTGCTATGAAGAGAAATAAAAAGCTCACAAGCGTTGATAAGGCTAATGTTCTTGAGTCTTCAAGACTTTGGAGAGAAACAGTTAAGAGAGTTGCCGAGGATTATCCCGAGGTTGAGCTTAACCATATGTATGTTGACAACTGCGCTATGCAGCTTGTAAGAAATCCCCGTCAGTTTGATGTTATTCTCACATCAAATATCTTCGGTGATATTCTTTCTGACGAGGCATCAATGATTGCCGGCTCAATCGGTATGCTCGCATCTGCAAGCCTTTCGGGCAGCAAGCTCGGTCTTTATGAGCCTATCCACGGTTCTGCTCCTGACATTGCGGGTCAGAATATCGCAAATCCGCTTGCTACAATTCTTTCTGTTGCAATGATGCTCCGTTATTCACTTGATCAGAGCGAGGCGGCAGACGCAATTGAGGCAGCTGTTGCAAAGGTTCTTGAAACCTACCGTACGCCCGATATCTATGAAGAGGGTTTCACAAAGGTTGGCTGTGATGAAATGGGCGACCGTGTTTGTGAGGCACTTTAATTGGTGAACGGTATGCAGCTTTTCGATATGCACTCTCATATTCTTCCGGGTATAGATGACGGTGCAAAAACGGTTGAGGACAGTCTGGAGTTGCTCTCCTGTCTTAAAAATCAGGGAGTAACGAATGTTTGTCTTACACCTCATTTTTATACAAATGAAATCAGCCTTGAAGATTTTATTGCCGAGAGGGCGGAAAAGTTTGAAAAATTCAAGCCGCACATTCCGAACGGTATGAATATCGTTCTCGGAACAGAGGTTTATGTTACAAAGTATCTTTTCAACAATGAAAATATCAAAGGTATAAACTACGGAAATTCAAACTATATTCTCACTGAGTTTCCGTATAATGCAACATTTTCGGACAATTCGTATGAAATGCTCGACAGGCTTATGAGCGAACAGGGACTTATTCCCGTAATTCCTCATGTTGAGCGTTACAGCTTTCTTGTTGACAATCCTGATGTGATTGAAGATTTAAAACGGCTCGGTGTTGTTATTCAAACAAATATTTCAAATTACACAAAGAAAGCTCCGATGATGAAACGCCGCAGAATGTTAAAGCTTGTAAGTGCGGGACTTATCGACATTATCGGTACGGACGCACATTCACTCAATCATAATACACCTGAGCTTTATTCCGATGCAATCGAATGTATTGCCAAAAAATGCGGTTGGCAGGCGGTTGACAGATTAATGAAAAACAGCGAAAAAATTTTCAATGCCGCAATCGGCTGATATATTGCAAAATAATAATCACACAAATAAAAAACGATTGATTTCCTTTCGGATTTCAATCGTTTTTTTGTTCAACTAATCCCACGGTATAATCGGGAGCGGCACAAAAATGCCCGACCTTTACGCAGTCGGGCAGATGTATGATTTTAAGTTAATCAGCCTTCACAGCCACAGCTGTCACATTCGGGAACATTGCCCACGATTGGCTCGGGATCAACGCCTCTTCTTTTATAGTAGTCCGAAACAGCTGCCTTGATTGCCTGTTCTGCAAGAACAGAGCAGTGAACCTTGACAGGCGGAAGTCCGTCAAGAGCCTCCATAACCGCCTTGTTTGTGAGCTTGAGAGCATCATTGATTGACTTGCCCTTGATAAGCTCTGTTGCCATACTGCTTGTTGCAATAGCCGCACCGCAACCGAATGTTTTAAATTTTACATCGGTGATGATATCGTTATCAACCTTAATGTACATTTTCATAATATCGCCGCATTTTGAGTTACCGACCTCGCCGATGCCGTCTGCGTTTTCAATTTCGCCTACATTTCTCGGATTAGCGAAATGATCCATTACTTTTTCCGAATAAGCCATTTTAATCCTCCTGAATATATTGTTGCCGAATATCTATTCAATTCTATACGAATTTTAACGGGTTGTCAATCAACCCTGAGCTTCCTGCTTTTTAATCTTTTCCCAAAGAGGTGACATACTTCTGAGGTACGAAACAATTTCGGGAACGATTTCAAGAATATAATCAATATCTTCCTCTGTATTGTCGTCAGAGAATGAAAGACGCATACTGCCGTGAGCAATTTCGTGGGGAAGACCGATTGCAAGAAGTACATGACTCGGATCAAGACTGCCCGATGTACAAGCAGAACCCGATGATGCCGAAACACCCTTGAGGTCAAGTCTTAAAAGAAGGCTTTCACCCTCAATACCCTCAAAGCACATATTGACATTGCCGGGGAGTCTGTGAACTCTGTCACCGTTAATTCTTGAACGCTCAATCTTTAAAAGACCGTCGATAAGTCTGTCACGCATCTTTTCAAGCTTTGCATTTCTTTCGTCCATACCGTCAACTGCAAGCTGAAGTGCGGCATCAAGACCGACAATACCTGCAACATTTTCGGTACCGGCACGCTTGTTCCTCTCCTGAGCACCGCCGCAGATGAGGTTTTCAATTCTTACGCCTTTTCTGATGTAGAGAAGGCCGCAGCCCTTCGGTCCGTGAAGCTTGTGTGCTGTCATTGAAAGAAGGTCAATATTTTCTTTCTGAACATCAATCTTCACATAACCTGCCGCCTGAACTGCGTCTGTATGGAAAAGAACGCCGTGCTTTCTGCAAATTGCACCGATTTCTGAAATCGGCTGAATTGTACCGATTTCGTTGTTTGCATACATAATCGAAACTATAGCCGTGTCCTCACGAATTGCATTTTCAACATCCTCGGGATGAACAATACCGTTTTCGTAAACATCAAGATAAGTAACCTCAAAGCCTTCCTTTTCAAGAGCCTCACATGTGTGAAGAATAGCGTGATGCTCAAATTTTGAAGTAATGATGTGCTTTTTGCCCTTTGCCTTTAGAGCGTGACAAACACCCTTGAGTGCCCAGTTGTCGGATTCACTTCCGCCTGAGGTAAAGTAAATTTCATTCGGGTTAGCCGCACCGAGATTCTTTGCAATGTTTTCTCTTGCAGTTTCTACGGCAGCCTTTGCCTTTGCACCGATTGTATAAATGCTTGACGGGTTTCCGTAAACCTCGGTGAGGTATGGCATCATTTTTTCAAGCACCTTCGGTGAAAGTGCTGTAGTAGCCGAGTTGTCGGCATAAACATATCTCATTTTATATCCACCTTTATATAAGTTTATTGTTATGCAAATTGTTTTGCGGCTGCAACGGCAAGTCGGTCGCAACGCTCGTTTTCGGGATGACCTGCGTGTCCTTTTACCCACACAATTTCAACCTCGTGAGTATCATACAGGGTAAGAAGCCTGTCCCAAAGTTCGGGGTTCAAAGCCTTTTCCTTTTTATTACGCATCCAGTTGTTTGCTTTCCACTTTTTAGCCCAACCGAGTTTTAGTGCGTTGCAAACATACTGCGAGTCGCTGTAAAGCGTTACCTTGCACGGTTCTTTGAGCAGAGCAAGTGCATTGATAACAGCCGATAGCTCCATACGGTTGTTGGTTGTGTTTGCCTCACCGCCTGAAATTTCCTTTTCGTGACCGTTATATCTTAAAACAGCACCCCAACCGCCGGGACCGGGATTTCCGCTGCAAGCACCGTCTGTAAAAATTTCAACTTGTTTCAAAAATAATTCTCCTTTAATTCAGAGTGTACTAATTATTCAAAATATTAAAATCCGCACTATAGATTATAATACGCTGAAACGACAATTGCAACCCATTATTTGATATAATTCTGATAACTTTGGTAGGTGTTTGAACAAATTTTGAAATTTATACATAATATTGCAATTAAAAAATCGCTTACGGGTTTTATTTTACGGAAATTTCAAATTTTTATGCATAAAATTGCCTTTGTTATGCGGATTGCAAGCCTTGGATTTTGTGTTTGTTATGAAAATTTCTTGACATTACAGTAGGATATGCGGTAAAATAAAATGAAAAACTATGATAGGGTAGCTATGTGTTGCCATAATTACGGGAATAAAATTCGTATATTTTGCGGATATTATTATAAATACAGATGTTCACCGTTATCAGAACGGGGAATTTATTTTATAAATAAATTAAGACCTCACGGGCGCTCAGAGGTCTTTGATATATTTATTTTTCTTTTATTCAGTACATATTTCAGAAAACGGAGGTAGATTTGTGAGTACAGAAAAGAGGAACGAAAACTTTATGCTTAAACAGTCAAGGTACTCAAAAGGCAAAAAGAATGTGAAGCAATACTCTAAAAATAATGCTTCAAAAAAGAGCGGTTCGGGTAAAAATTCCTACAACGCTTACTATAAGAAAAATGATGACGGATTTCAGCCGAAATCGAACGGAAAGTCAAATTACGGCAAAAAGAAATATACGTCAAAGTCAAAGGGTTATCCCAAAAAGAATGCTCAGAAGCCGTCAATTAAGATTGCATTTCTCGGCGGTCTTAACGAAATAGGCAAGAACATCACCCTTGTTGAATGTGAAAACGATATAATCATCATCGACTGCGGCATGGCATTTCCTGACGGGGATATGCTCGGCGTTGACCTTGTAATTCCGGATTTCACATATATTGAACAGAATGCCGACAGAGTTAAGGGTATTATCCTTACACACGGACATGAGGATCACATCGGCGGTTTGCCTTTTCTTCTTTCAAAGGTGAATGTTCCGATTTACGGTACACCGCTTACGCTCGGTCTTGTAGGCAACAAGCTTAAGGAGCATAGTCTTTACAATCAATCTCAGCTTAATGTAATAAATGCAGGTCAGTCAATAAAGCTCGGTTGTATGAAGATTGACTTCATTCATGTAAACCATTCGATTCCCGATGCTGTTGCTTTTGCAATTCACACTCCGGGCGGTACTATTGTTCACACGGGTGACTTCAAGATTGACTGCACACCTATCACGGGTGATATGATTGACCTTTCAAGCTTTGCAAGAGTGGGTGACGAAGGTGTTCTTGCACTTCTTTCTGAGAGTACAAATGCCGAAAGACCCGGATACACCCCTACGGAAAGAACTGTATCCGACAGCCTTGACAATCTTTTCAAGAGTGCGGAAAATTACAGAATTATAATTGCAACTTTTGCGTCAAATGTAAACCGTGTTCAGCAGATTATTGACTGTGCAGAAAAGTACGGAAGAAAGGTTGCCTTTTCGGGCAGAAGTATGGTCAACTATATGGATGTTGCACAAAAGCTCGGATATCTTCATCTTCCCGAAAATATTCTTATCGATATTGATATGCTCGACAAGTATATGCCGCAGCAGGTTGTTCTTGTTACAACAGGCAGTCAGGGCGAGCCAATGAGCGCACTTTCAAGAATGGCATATTCAGACCACCGCAAGGTAATGGTTGGTGAGGGTGATTTCATCATAATTTCAGCCAATCCGATTCCCGGTAATGAGAAAACAGTCGGCAATGTTGTTGACGAACTTCTTAAAAAGGGTTGTAAGGTAATTTATGAGTCAATGTATGAAGTTCATGTTTCAGGTCATGCCTGTCAGGAGGAACTCAAAATCATGCAGAAGCTTGTAAAGCCAAAGTATTTTATCCCTGTTCACGGCGAACAGAAACATCTCAGAAAACATGCCGACCTTGCAATGTTTCTCGGTATGGAACGCAAGAACATTTATATCGGTGATGTCGGAAGTGTTCTTGAAATCAACGAGAATTATATGAAAGAGCTTCCGCCTGTTCAGGCAGGCAAGGTGTTCGTTGACGGTCTTGGCGTTGGTGATGTCGGAAGTATCGTTCTTCGTGACAGAAAGCACCTCGGACAGGACGGACTTATCATTATTGTTGCTTCTCTTGATGTTTATGACGGTCATGTTATCAGTGGTCCCGATATTGTTTCAAGAGGATTTGTATATGTTCGTGAGAGCGAAAGACTTCTTGAAGAGGTCAAGCAGACCGCTCTTGCAATTCTTGAGGATTGTGCAGAGAATAATGTTCACGAATGGGGCATTATTAAGAACAGAATCAAGGATGATGTTTCAAAACTTATCGGTCAGCGTACAAGGAGAGCTCCGATGATTCTTCCTATTCTTCAGGAGGTTTAAGTTTTATTCGCTGATTTATTTTTTGCTATTTTGTTATTAACAGAGGTTTGACATGAGAAAAAGAAATTGGACGCTTACACCGTGGTTCATAATTTTTTCGGTGATAATGTTTGCCATGGCTGTTGTCAGCTATGACTATTCGCCTGTTGTGTTCTATATCGAACTCGGTGTGTCTGTTCTTTCCTTAGCCGTTGTGCTTATAACTTCATTGCGATTTACAAGCTATGTAAAAAGTACGGTAAAAAATATAGTCGGAAGTATAAAGGGTATTAACGAAGATTACCTTGAAAAATTCAGTTGCCCTGTTGCCGTTATAGGCAGACAGGGTGACATTGTATGGTGCAATTCGCGATTTCGCAAGGCTATGTGCGGCGGAAAGGGCGCAGAGGGCGATAATATAAAAGCCTACCTTTCGGGAAAAGAAATTGACTGCCTGAAAAAGGGTGAGGGCTGTGATGTTGCCATTGACGGCAGAGAATACACGGTTTATTGCCGTTCTACAGGCGAGGGCGCTGTCTGTGAATTTATCGAAAACACCTATTACAAGCAGATTACAAGGGAATATCTTGCTTCCAAGCCGTGCGTTGCGATTGCCGTTTTTGACAATGCAGAGGACTTTTCCGATAACTCGGACGAGTCGTTTTCCGAGGCAATGCTCGATATTGAAGTTTGCCTGCAAAAGTGGGCGGAGCAGTATTCGGCTCTTTACAAAAAAATCGGCAACAACCGTTATATGATAATTTTCAGAGATGCCGATGTTGAAAAAATGGCAGCCGATAAGTTTCCGATTCTTAAAACTATCCGAGGAATCACGATAAACAACCACAGTGCGTCAATCTCCGTAGGTCTTTGCCGAGGTTATAATAACATCAAAGAGAGCGAGCTCAACGCAAGGAAAGCCCTTGAAATGGCACTGGCAGAGGCGGCGATCAGGTTGCTGTCATTAAAAAAGACAATACATACGAGTTCTTCGGCGGAAAGGTTGCCGCAGCGGAAAAAGCAAGCAAGGTGCGTATGAGAGTTATTGCAAACGCAATTAGCCGTGTTGTTGCCGACTGCGACAAGGTCTTTATTATGGGACACAAGTTTTCCGACCTTGACTGTGTAGGTGCGGCAATCGGACTTCAATGCATAATGGAGAAAACTTTCAAGCGTTATTCAAAGGTTGTCATTAACCGAGAAACCTCAATGGCAAAACAGCTCATTGAATATACTGATGAAAAACTCGACACAGATATATTCATTTCCCCGGAAGCCGCTCTTTCGGGACTTACCCAGAAGTCGCTTCTCATTATAGTTGATACGCACCTAAAGCGTTCTCTTGAAAGTACAGAGCTCTACGAAAAATGTAAAAAAGTTATCATTATCGACCACCACAGAAAGGCGGTTGATTACATAAACAACGCTCTTGTGTTCTGTCACGAACCCTCGGCGTCTTCAACCTGTGAAATGTGCAGTGAAATAATCAGCTGTCTTGATGATTCTCCGCTCACATATGTTCAGGCAGACGCAATGCTTGCAGGCATTACACTTGACACAAAGAATTTTGCCGTTAAAACAGGTGTGCGCACATTTGAGGCGGCGGCTTATCTGAGAAAAAGGGGCGCAAACACACTCACCGTAAAGGGTATGTTCTCCGATAACATCGAAACCTACCGTGAAAAGGTTGACATTGTGTGCAAGGCTCATGTTTACCGTGGCTGTGCAATTTCGATTGCACCGAGCGGTGACGGCGATATAAGGCTTGCGTCGGCTCAGGCGGCTGATGAAATGCTCAACCTCAAAGGTGTTGACGCATCCTTCGTTCTTTTTGAAGACAACAGTCAAATTAACATTTCAGCAAGAAGCTACGGTAATGTTAATGTTCAGATTATAATGGAAAAGCTTGGCGGCGGCGGTCATCAGACCATGGCGGCAACACAGCTTAAAAACACTACAAAAGAGCTTGCTTATCAACAGTTGCTGTCTGAAATTGACAACACACTTGATGATGAGGAAAACTCGTAAGAAAGGTTGATTGGTTATGAAAGTAATTTTAATGCAGGATGTAAAATCACTCGGCAAAAAAGGCGAGCTTGTTGAGGCATCTGACGGCTATGCAAGGAACTTTCTCCTTCCGAGAAAGCTTGCAAAAGAGGCAAATGCTCAGGCTATGAATGAATATAAGAATGCCGAGAATTCCAAAAATTATAAAATTGCAACCCAAAAGGCTCAGGCAGAACATGACAAAAAGACTCTTGAGGGCAAAACCTTTAAGATGACTGCAAAAGCAGGACAGGGCGGCAGACTTTTCGGCAGCGTAACTTCAAAGCAGGTTGCCGAGGAAATCAAAAAGCAGTACAACATTGATGTTGACAAGCGCAAGGTTGTTCTTGACTGCGACATTAAGGAATTCGGTACATATCACGCAGAGGTAAAGCTCTTTACAGGCGTTTCTGCAAAGATTGATGTTCAGGTATCCGAGGCATAATAAACAGGAGTAAAAATGGCTGATTTAAATTTTGCGGGCAGTTATGACGGACTTCATCTGCCGTACAGCCCCGAAGCGGAACAAGCGGTTTTAGGTGCAATCATTCTTGAAAGCGACACCTTTGACAAGGTTGTTGATACTCTGAAAAGCCCCGATTATTTCTATGTTTCTTTGCACAAGCTGATTTTTGCACAGATGCAGGAGATGATTGGACTCGGTCTGAACATCGACTTTGTTACACTGCTTGAAAGGTTAAAACAGAATAAAGCTTTTGACGAGACAACGGGAAAAACCTACCTTATGGATCTTGTCAACAATTGTCCGTCAATTTCCAATGCCGAGGAGTATGCGAAGATTATTGCGGAAAAGTACAATGTTCGCAGACTTATTACGGCGTCCCGTGAAATTATTGATGACGCAACTGCAGGCAACGAGGATCCTTCGGTTCTGATTGATTCGGCAGAACAGAAGATTTTTGACATCAGACAGGGCAATGAAAAGCACGGTCTTGAGCGTATCAACTCGGTAATTTTACAGACTTTCGACCGACTTGACGCACTCAACAGCGAAACCGACAACAGTATGAAACCTATCCCAACGGGCATAGGCGACCTTGACCGAATGATTACGGGACTTAACCGTTCCGACCTTATCATTCTTGCCGCCCGACCGGGTATGGGTAAAACGAGTTTCGCACTCAATATTGCACGAAATGTTGCGTGTAAGTCTAAAAAGACTGTTGCGTTTTTCTCGCTTGAAATGTCAAAGGAACAGCTTGCAAGCCGTCTGCTTTCAAGTGAGGCGCTTATAGGCGGTACAAAACTGAGAACAGGTCAGCTTACCGAGGAGGAGTGGTCAAGACTTATCCCCGCAAGCGATATTCTCAGCAAAACCGACCTCTATCTTGACGATACTCCGGGTATTACAATTCCTGAGATGAAGTCAAGACTTCGCCGACTTCACAACCTTGACCTCGTTGTAATCGACTATCTTCAACTTATGTCGAGCGGCAGAAAGATTGACAGCCGTGTAAATGAAATTTCGGAAATTACACGAAATCTGAAAATTCTTGCAAAGGAAATGAATGTTCCCGTAATCACCCTGTCACAGCTTTCCCGTGCCGCAGAAAAGCGTGATGACCACAGACCGCAGATTGCCGACCTGAGAGATTCGGTTCTATCGAGCAGGATGCTGATATCGTACTGTTCCTTTATCGTGAGGGCTACTATGACAAAGAGGGCGGAGAGGATTCTGCCGCACCGACAGCTGATATGAATTCGGGTGAGTGTATCGTAGCAAAGAACCGTCACGGTGAAACTAATATTGTAAAACTGCATTGGCAGGGCGAGTTCATGCGCTTTACGGGAACGGACAACCGAGATGCTTAACCGTGTTATAGCAACCGTTGAAAAATACGGCTTGCTTGAAAAAGGTGACAGCGTAATCGTTGCACTTTCGGGCGGAGCTGATTCCACGGCTTTGTTAAACGTTTTTGTTTCTTTGAAAGAAAAATACAATCTTTCGATTTATGCCGCTCACATTAACCACAATATCCGTGGTGATGAGGCAAAGCGTGATGAAAATTTCTGCAAAATTCTTTGTAAGAAATTTAACACGGAACTTTTCATAAAAAGCGTTGATGTTCCCACACTTGCCAAACAGCAGAAAATCAGCGAAGAGCTTTGCGGAAGAAATGTCCGCTACGCTTTCTTTGAAGAGCTTTCACAAAAACTTTGTGCAAAGATTGCAACCGCTCACACGGCATCCGACAATGCCGAAACGCTGATATTCAATATTGCAAGGGGTGCGTCTTTGACAGGCTTGTCGGCAATTCCTCCAAAACGGGGGAACATAATCAGACCGCTGATTGAACTTTCGAGAGGTGACATTGAAAGCTATTGCGAGGAAAACAACCTTGAATATGTTACCGACAGTACGAATCTTGCCGATGATTACACACGAAATTACATTAGGCATAACATTATTCCGTGTCTTAAAAAGCTGAATCCTTCTTTTGAACGGACGGCTTTAGGCTTGAGTGAAAATGCCGGAGAGTCGGCTGCTTTCATTAAGAAATGTGCCGAAAAATCCGTGCATGACTGCAAAGGTGATTTTGGCTACGACTGCAAAAAGCTGTTGAGCTTGATTCTGCCGTTCTGAAGGAAATGTTGTTTATTCTGTTAAAGAATGATTGCAACATTTCTCCCGAAAGAAAAACAATTTTACTATTGTGTGAAATAATCAGAAACGGAGGAAGCGTTGAACTGTCAAAACAATGCACAGCCGTTTCAAAACAGGGAATACTCCGCTTTGTATGTCCTAAAAACTCCCCTGATTTTAATGAAATTCCGTTAAAGAATAATATGACTTTTTCTTATGATGGAAAAATATACACGGTAAATGAAATTACCGAAAAAGTAACAAATCAAAATAACCTCGTTTCCAAAAAGCGGCTTGGCGAAAATCCTGTTTTTCGCACACGCAGAGCAGGTGACAGGTTTACATATCCGGACCGCATGGTCACAAAACCGCTCCGCAAGGTTTTTAACGAACAGAAAATCCCGTCCGAAATGAGGGACAGGCTGTTACTGCTTGCGGTATCCAACACCGTTTTGTGGTGTGAAAAGCTTGGTGTTTCATTGCAGGGAAAGGCAGATGACACCGAAAAAACCGAAAAAATTACTCATAAATATAGACAAAGAGGGTTAATTATGCATAAGGATATTGAAAAAATTCTGTATTCGGAAAAAGATATTGAAAATATTGTGAACACTATTGCAAAACAGATTGAAAAGAATTATAATGACAAAGATTTTATAATGGTCGGTCTGCTCAAGGGCAGCGTTGCCTTTATGGTTGACCTTATGAGAAAGGTTAATCTTGATTTTTCAATCGACTTTATCGTTGCTTCAAGCTACGGCAGCGGTACTGTAAGCTCAGGCAGAGTTAATATTCAGAAGGATATTTCCCAGTCTGTTGAGGGCAAGGATATTCTCATTGTTGAGGATATTATCGACTCAGGCAATACTCTTGACTTTATCACAAAATATCTCAAAGCCAAGAAGGCAAAATCAGTAAAGCTCTGTACACTTTTTAACAAGCCTGACAGACGGGTTGCCGATATCCATATTGACTACGCAGGTGCGGTAATTCCGGATGAATTTATCGTCGGCTACGGTCTTGACTATGACGAAAAGTACAGAAATCTTCCTTATGTAGGCGTATTAAAGCGTCAGTTTATTCGTGATTTTAATGCGAAAATAAGCCGCAAATTTTCGTGGCATTACATATTTCCACCTCGGAAAAATAATACTATACAGAGGAGTGACAGCATTGGACAATAAAAAGAAAGTGCGCAATCTGCTGCTTTATCTCGGAATTCCCATTCTGATAATCATTATAACAGCGGCTGTGCTGAGCACAAATAAGTCAACTTCACCGAAAACCTCGGAGCTTGAGCAGTATTTTGTTCAGGATATGGTTGACAGCTTTAACATTGACTACGGTTCAGGTCAGATTGAAATTACCCTTAAAGAGGGTATGAGTCCCATCAAATCAACCGATTCCGACTCTCAATCTGCAACAACTGCTACTCAGCCCGCAACCGAACAGCAGAAAACCCAGTCAAACAGCAAAAAATCAAAGATTGTTGTAAAAGGACAGCTTGCCGACATTCAGCGTTTCCTTGATGACATCAAGCCGTACTACAATCCGGCGTCAACTGATGAAATTCCGCATAACCTTACCCGTGCAACGGATAATTCCATACTTATGGAAATGATTCCGACACTAATCATTATGATTATTCTCATCGTTGCCTGGGTGCTCATTATGAAGAAAATGGGCGGCGGCGGTCTTGGCGGCAAGGAAATGAGCTTTGGCAAAGCAAGATTAAGAATACAAACGATGAAAAGCGCAAGACAACATTTGATGATGTTGCAGGTGCCGATGAAGAAAAGGAAGAGCTTGCAGAGGTTGTTGAATTCCTCAAGGCTCCCGAAAAGTATAACAAACTCGGCGCAAGAATACCAAAGGGTGTTCTCCTTGTAGGCCCTCCCGGTACAGGTAAAACATTGCTTGCAAGAGCTGTTGCAGGTGAGGCAGGTGTGCCGTTCTTCTCAATTTCAGGTTCAGACTTTGTTGAGATGTTTGTCGGTGTCGGTGCATCCCGTGTTCGTGACCTCTTTGATCAGGCAAAGAAAAACTCGCCTTGTATCATCTTTATTGATGAGATTGACGCCGTAGGTCGCCAGAGAGGCGCAGGTCTTGGCGGCGGCAACGATGAGCGTGAGCAGACTCTTAACCAGTTGCTTGTTGAAATGGACGGTTTCGGTGCTAACGAGGGTGTAATCCTTATTGCCGCAACTAACAGACCCGATGTTCTCGATCCGGCTCTTATGCGTCCGGGCAGATTTGACCGTCAGGTTGTTGTAAGCTATCCCGATGTAAACGGCCGTGAGGCTATCCTCAGGTTCATGCAAGAAAGAAACCTCTTGCACCCGATGTAAATCTCAAGACTATTGCTAAAACAACAGCCGGATTTACAGGTGCAGACCTTGAAAATCTTCTTAATGAGGCCGCACTTCTTGCCGCAAGAAAAGATAAAAAAGCCATTACTATGGACGAAATCAAGGAGGCAACAGTCAAGGTTGTTGTCGGTGCAGAGAAAAGAAGCAAAGTAATGAGTGAGAAAGAGAAAAAGCTCACAGCCTATCATGAGGCTGGTCACGCAATTCTCTTTGATAAGCTCGAAACTCAGGATCCTGTTCACGAGATTTCAATTATCCCGACAGGTATGGCAGGCGGTTACACAATGCCGCTCCCGAGTGAGGACAAGTCATACAACTCACGCAGAGGTATGTATGAGGATATCGTTGTAAGTCTTGGCGGTCGAGTTGCCGAAGAACTTATTATGGATGACATCTCAACAGGTGCGTCAAACGATATTGAAAAGGCTACAAAAACAGCCCGTGCAATGGTTACAAAGTACGGTATGACTAAGGAACTCGGTTGTGTATGCTACGGCACAGACAACAATTCCGTATTCCTCGGCAGAGATATGGGCAGCAGAACTCAGGATTATTCCGAGGCTACCGCAGCTAAAATCGATCAGCTTGTTCTTGATATGGTCAACAAGGCATATGGCGACGCTACTAAGATTCTCAGCGATAATATGGATAAGCTCCACGATATTGCAAAATATCTTATCAAGCATGAGAAGATGGGCAGCGAGGACTTTACTGCCGTAATGAACGGCACATATAAAGAACCCGAAGAAGTTGAGCAGGAAACTGCCGACAAAGAACCCTCAGCCGAAACAAAGGTTGACGAGTCCACAGAAGGTTAATATCAAATAAACATAGCCTCTCGCAATGAGAGGCTATGCGTGTATATGAATCAATATTTAAACGAATGTATGAAGTTGTGTCAGGTGTTTGACACAGTAAAGGGTAGATGAAATGGCACAGGATAAAATTATTGTGAGAGGTGCAAAAGAGCATAACCTCAAAAATGTAAATGTTGAAATTCCCCGTAACAAACTTGTCGTAATTACAGGACTTTCGGGTTCGGGCAAAAGCTCGCTTGCGTTTGACACAATCTATGCCGAGGGACAGAGAAGATATGTTGAAAGCCTTTCTTCCTATGCAAGAATGTTTCTCGGTCAGATGGATAAGCCTAATGTTGAAAGCATAGAGGGACTTTCGCCTGCAATATCAATCGATCAGAAAACTACTTCAAAGAATCCCCGTTCAACGGTCGGTACGGTTACGGAAATTTACGATTATCTCCGCCTTTTGTACGCAAGAATAGGTGTTCCGCATTGTACGGTTTGCGGAAGGGAAATCCGTCAGCAGACAGTTGACCAGATTGTCGATAAGATTATGACCTATGAAACGGGTACGAAAATTCAAGTTATGGCTCCCGTTGTAAGGGGCAGAAAGGGCGAACACGCAAAGGTTCTTGACAGTGCCGGAAAATCAGGTTATGTCCGTGCAAGAGTTGACGGGATCATCTATGATTTGTCGGAAAATATTCCGATTGAGAAAAATAAAAAGCATAATATAGAAATCATTGTTGACCGTCTTGTAATCAAGCCTGAAATAGCATCAAGACTTTCAGACAGCATCGAAACAGCGTCAAAGCTTGCCGGCGGTCTTGTCACGGTGAACTTCAACGGCGATGAGGATGTGACTTTTTCACAAAAATATGCCTGCCCCGAACACGGTGTGAGCATTGACGAGCTTTCACCGAGAATGTTTTCATTCAACAATCCGTTCGGTGCGTGCCCAAAGTGTACGGGACTCGGCGTATTCCTCAAAATTGATGAGAACAAAATTATTCCCGATATGTCGAAGAGTATCCGTGACGGCGGTATCAAGGGCAGCGGTTGGGCAATGGAAGGCAGTACAATTGCCGCAATGTATATGGAGGCTTTAGCGAAAAAGTACAATTTTTCGCTTGATGAACCGCTTGAAAATCTCCCGAAGGAAACTATCGACAAAATCCTCTACGGCACAGGTGATGAGGAGCTGACAATCAATAAAAAATCGGTTTACGGCGGAGGTACTTATCAGCATAAATTTGAGGGTATAATCAACAACCTTGAACGCCGTTATCATGACACAAGCAGTAACTGGATTAAGGATGAAATCCGTTCGTATATGGCAGAAATTCCGTGTGATCTTTGTCACGGTGACAGACTTTCAGCCGAAAGCCTTGCAGTAACAGTCGGCGGACTTAACATTGCCGATTTCTGCAAAATGTCGGTTATTGACGCACTCGACTTTGTAGGTCAGCTCAAGCTTACAGAAAAAGAGCAGATTATCGGTGCTGAAATTATAAAAGAAATTAACGAAAGACTTAACTTCCTCAAGAGCGTAGGACTCGGCTACCTTACTCTTTCAAGAAGCTCGGGAACACTCAGCGGCGGTGAAAGTCAGCGAATCCGCCTTGCAACGCAAATCGGCAGTTCGCTTATGGGTGTGCTGTATATTCTTGACGAGCCGAGTATCGGACTTCATCAGCGTGACAATGAAAAACTTCTTGCAACCTTAAAGCGACTTCGTGACCTCGGAAATACTGTTATCGTTGTTGAACACGATGAGGACACTATGTATGCCGCAGATTGCATTGTGGATGTAGGACCTGGGGCAGGTATTCACGGCGGTGAAATTGTCTGTGTCGGTGATGTTGAAAAGATTAAGCAATGTCCGAATTCAATCACAGGCAAGTATCTTTCGGGCGAACGCAAAGTTCCCGTTCCCGAAAAGCGCAGAAAAGGCAACGGACTTTTCCTTGAAGTCAGAGGGGCGGCTGAAAATAACCTTAAAAATATCAATGTTAAAATTCCGCTCGGTGAATTTGTCTGCGTAACAGGTGTTTCGGGTTCGGGCAAAAGCTCACTTGTAAACGAAATTCTTTACAAAGCCCTTGCCCGTGACCTTAATCGAGCAAAGACAATTCCCGGCAAGCACAAGGAAATCAAGGGTATGGAAAATCTTGATAAGGTAATTGCCATTGACCAAAGTCCTATCGGCAGAACTCCCCGTTCAAATCCTGCAACATACACAGGTGTGTTTACGGATATCAGAATGCTTTATGCCGCTACAACCGATGCGAAAATGCGTGGTTTTACACCAAGCAGATTTTCATTCAATGTAAAGGGCGGCAGATGTGAGGCTTGTCAGGGTGACGGTATTATCAAGATTGAAATGCACTTTTTGTCAGATGTCTATGTTCCGTGTGAGGTCTGCAAGGGCAAGAGATATAACCGTGAAACCCTCGAAGTAAAGTACAAGGGCAAGTCAATCAATGATGTTCTTGAAATGTCCGTTGAGGAGGGAATGGAGTTCTTCTCAAATATCCCGAAGATTTACAGAAAGCTGAAAACCCTGTATGAAGTGGGTCTTGGTTATATAAAGCTCGGTCAGCCTGCAACAACGCTTTCGGGCGGTGAGGCTCAGCGTGTAAAGCTTGCAACAGAGCTTTCAAAACGCAGTACGGGCAAGACAATTTATATTCTTGACGAGCCGACAACGGGCTTGCACATTGCCGATGTACACAGACTTGTTGATGTTCTTCAGCTTCTTGTTGACGGCGGAAACACTGTTGTTGTAATCGAACACAACCTTGACCTTATCAAGACAGCCGATTATCTTATCGACCTCGGTCCGGAGGGCGGTGACGGCGGCGGTACAATTGTTGCCAAAGGCACTCCCGAACAGGTTGCAAAGGTTGAAAAATCATTTACGGGACAGTATCTTAAACCGTTGTTATAATTCTTATAGAGAAAAAATAATCGTTTAAAAAAATAAATATAAAGAAATTTCGGAGAAATTGCATTGTTTAGTGCAATTTCTCCTTTTTTTGAGCCTGTAAGTGGGAGGTGATTTTTTTGACAGACCAAATTCTTATAGCGCTGATTTCATTTGCAGGAACTCTTGCCGGCTCACTTGCAGGCATTTTTACAGCGTCAAGATTATCAAATTATCGCATTGAACAGCTCGAAAAAAAGGTTGACAAGCATAATAATCTTGTTGAGCGTGTATATCTTATTGAGCAGCACGAGGCAGTTAATGACAACAAAATCAAAACAGCGGAACACAGAATAGCGGATTTGGAAAACGAACAAAACAAGGAAAGGAAAATATAATATAATGAGTAAAATAAAAATATGCTTAAAAAAGCCGTGTTTAAAAAGAGCGTTCAGAACATTTATTCAGACTGCTCTCGGTTATGTTATCACCAATGTAACGCTCGCTTTGGGCGGTCTTGATTTTAACGACGGTGATGTTGTAAAGAACGCTCTCATCGGTCTTGCTGTTGCGGCTGTTGCGGCAGGTGCATCGGCAGTAATGAATTTAAAAGAGGGAGAAGATAAAGACAATGAGTAAAAAAATATATCTCAGTCCATCAAACCAAAACGGCAACACCTATGCAACGGGCGGTACTAACGAAATGGCTCAGTGCGACAAAATTGCCGCCGCAGCAGCCAAAGCACTCAGGCGTTGCGGATTCGATGTTATGGTCGCAAAGTCGGGTACGCTTATGCAGACACGCTGTCCCGAATCGGATAAGTTTGGAGCAGACATTCATATGCCGATCCACACTATGCGTTTAACGGCAAATATACGGGCGGTACAAGAGTGTTTTGCCTGAACTCAAACGGCAGAAAGGCTGCCGAGGCGGTAAAGTCTGCCCTTGGAGCAATCTCGCCCGGCAAGGACGATTCAGTCAGCTACAAAACCGATCTCTACGAAATCAATGTGCCGAAGGCTTTGTCGGTATATGTTGAGTGTGAGTTTCACGACACCGTGACAGGCTCGGATTGGATACGCAAGAATACAGTTGCAATCGGAGAGGCAATCTGCAAGGGTATGTGCAATTATTTTGATGTGAAATACAAAACTGACTCTGTAGGCTCAGACAGTTCAAAAGCGGGTTCGGATAAAGCTTTCAGGCGTTATATCGTGAGAATAACCTCGTCAAACGGCGTGAATATCCGTAAAGGTCCGGGTACAAATTACGATGTGAACGGTGCTGTTCCAAAGGGCGGAGCGTACACGATAGTCGATGAAAAGTCGGGTGCAGGTGCAGCCAAGTGGGGCAAACTCAAAAGCGGTGCCGGATGGATAGCACTTGATTATACCGAAAAATAAGATAAAGCAAAAAAGGAGTCGTGATTTTTCACGGCTCCGATTTTTATGCAGAAATTATGTAATTATGAATTTTTTCCAAACGCAAAAAAGACCGTCAAATGACGATCCTTTTCGCGATTGTGTGTTTTATGAAAATGAATGTTTCAATAAAGAAGCAAACATTTTTGCCGAATATTTAATGAACAGGTAAGATTAAAGTTTTGGACTTTATCTTTGTTCATTGTCTTATATTATACCGATTTTTAGGGGTAAATTCAAGGTGAGAGGGTGCAATTCTAATATTCATACAGTCAAAAAGACAAACTGTACAAAAAATCAAGAAGATGTTTGTGCAGTATTTTTTTAGAATCTTAAATTACCCGACAAAAACGATGATTTTAATAATTGGCTCTATACAAAATAAACAAAAAGTAAATCAATAAGAAACATTGTTTTTACTGTTAAACACCATTTTTAATTGGATTAATCTTTTTCCTGCGGATATTTGCCATAAAAATAAGTGCAACGATAAAGCTACAGCTTCGCCGATCGGGAATGCAATCCAGATTATTGAAGATGCAAAATCAAAGCATGAAAAGATGTATGCAAGGGGCAGAGGAACAACAATAAGTCGTACAAGCGAAAGTATCAGCGAATGCACACCGTTGCCGAGTGCCTGAAAAATTCCCTGATACGCAATGTTAGCACCGACAAATATAAATCCGGGTGTGATAATTCTAATTGCCAGCATTGCAAGTTCGGTTGTCGATTCTGTAAGCGAGAATATTCCGAGTATCTGTTTTGCAAAAATTTGAAGAATTATAATTCCTGCACAAAGAATTGATACCGTGTAAATAAGTCCGTATTTAATGCTGTCGTTTACTCGCTTTTTATCCTGTTTGCCATAGTTGAACGCTATAATCGGAATCAACGCATTGTTCATGCCGAATGCGGCAAAAAATACAAACTGCTGAATTTTGTAGTAGATACCGTAAGCCGTAACCGCATCCGTTGAAACTCTTACAAAAATAACATTAATGCTGTATGTCAAAATCGACATAAGCGCCTGCATAATAATAGCGGGGATACCAACCTGATAAATCTGCCTGATAATCCTGCCTTCGGGTTTCATATACTTTAATGATGTGTTGAAATGCTTTGAATTGCATCTGAAATAGAAATATGCGTCAATAAAGAATGAAATGAACTGACCTATAACCGTTGCGATAGCCGCACCGTCAATACCAAGCTTCGGGCAACCGCACCAACCAAAAATCATAATCGGATCAAGTATCATGTTCACAACCGCACCGACAATCTGTGCAACTGTTGTCTGCATTGTATATCCCGTTGCCTGTAACAGCTTTTCAAAAATCATGTACATACTAACGCCCAGTGAACTGTAGGTGCAGATTTTCAGATATGAAACAGCCATTGATGTGATAATCGGATCGCTTGTTTGTGAGGCTATGTATGCGTCAACTCCGAAAATTCCGAAAAGCACAAATACAACACAGGTGCAAAGTGCAAGAAAAATTGAGTTGCCCGAAATTTTACTGCACTTTTCTTTATTGCCCTCACCAAGACTTCTTGACAAAATCGAGTTGATGCCGACTCCCGTACCGACTCCGACCGCAACCATAAGCATCTGAACAGGAAATGCCAGCGTGAGTGCATTTACCGCATAATCACCGAGTGCGGGTATATTCGGATCTTTCATACAGCTTACAAAGTAGCTGTCAACGATATTGTACACAGCCTGTACAACCATTGAAATTATCATCGGAACACCCATAGTAAGCAAAAGCCTGCTTATTTTTTCAGTTCCCATTTTATTCATTTTTTGCGTTTTTTCCATTATATACCTCCGATGTTTTTGACACAAAAATGTGCAGCATTGAAAATCCGGACTTATGCCATTCAATGCTGCACGATTACTCTTATTATACACTTTTTATTATGCTTTTGTAATTGATTTACACACCAAAATTTTGGTAAAAACGCAAAATCTTTTTGTTGATTATCCGAATTATATGTCATAAACAAAGAAATTTTGAAAAACAGAGCATAGTCCGTACAAAGGGACAGTGAATGTATGTCACTTATAATATCGAACAAATGTTCTTGAATTTGTTCGATATGTTCTGTATAATGGAATTAGAAGGTTGAAAGCCCCGCCGACCTTCTAAATGAATAAAATCAAGGAAAGGATATCGGTATGGTTAATTATTTTGAATGGTCAATGGAATATAAAAATACTGCCGACAGCATTCAGGATGTTATCGACAGACTCAAAGCAGAAAAAAGAGGCAAATCGGAAATCAACAAAAAAGAACTTGATTTGAAAATTGCAAAATACAAGATTTATTATAATGAATGCATTCACATTTCAAATCATCTTATGGATAGATATTACGGAGCATGATAAAATGAAAAGAGAATTTATACATATTACAGACAACAACAAACACAGATTAATGTCGGATTCGGGATTTTGGCACGGCAGTACAAATGAAAACTCCCGTGATAAGATGAAGAAAATTCTTTCAATGGCTGTTCTGAACGAGCTTACCGAAAGACAGAGAATCTGTATTGTAGATTACTATCTCAACGGCAAAAAGGAAAAGGAGATTGCAAAAGAGCTGGGAGTCAACTCGTCAACGGTTTCCCGTCACATTATGAAGGCAAGGGATAAACTCAGACATATTGCGTCTTATTATGTAAATTAATCGTCAGCAATTTCAAAATTGGGAAGATACCACAGCAATGCTTCTTCGGCACTGCAGCCGTTTTTGCAAAGGTAATCAATTCCCGAAAGACTCACTCCGACACATTCGGCATTTGCGTCAAAATCTGTTTGGTAACAATCCCACGGAGATGCAACGCTGTGAATATACTTGTAATTTTTGTTTTTGTATGTAGTACCGTTTGAAGTTTCGGAATAGGGAACAAACAACGCTTCGCTGTTTTTGCGGAGCGTTTTGTTTTTTGCACTCTCAGCGGCTTTTTTTATTTCACCGTAAACATCCTTTATACTTCCCGATGCGTTTTCTTCATACAGAAAATCGTTTGCCTTGAAAGAATCGGGATTAGCTTTGTAATTTGTGTTCATAAGAATTGCAATTGCCTTTAGTGTTTCGGCAGAGTAGCTGTCTTTATACAATCCTGCCGTCAACGCACAGAGAATTTCACCCGAATCTTTTGGCTTTTCGGGGGTGTCGGATGTTGAAACTGTCGGTTTTGCAAAAGACCGTTCAGAACATTTTGAAACTGCAATGGGGAGGATTGCCGTGAGAATCAGCAGAAGGACAACTGCAATTAATTTTTCCTTCATTACCATGCTCCTTTATTTCGCACAAAAAAATAAATAATACTATTGTATTTTGTGACTTATTTTTTCTTGACATAACGGTTATGTTGGCTTAAAATAATATATGATTGATTCGAAATAATAATTACTTACAATTCATTTTGTATTTGTTTTTGCTGTTTGATTTTTCGGCGGCATATCAATAATCGTGTAACAAAGTCGTTTTTTAAAATTGTCTTGTTACGGTACAGAAACGGAGATTTTTATGAAAACCAAATATTCAGTTATACCATTTATTCCGGCTGTAATAGCTGCTATAGGTCTTAAATTATGAGTATGTTCGCAGTTGACGGCAACGGATTGTTGTTCGGCATGAACAAGTCGGGCATTAACTATTTCATAATTGAAATCATACTCGGGCTTTTTGCGGTTTGTGTTTTAATTAACCTTTTTGACAGAAAGACGGCTCCCGTATATCCCGTTAAAAAGAATTTCGTTTCGGGTGCGTTTGCAGTAATTTCGGGTATTGCGATTGTCGGTTCGTCATTTTTGGCTTTGATTAACGCAACTCCGGGTAACACGGATAATTATCTTTTGAGCATCATTGCGGCTCTGTTCTCAATTCCTGCGGCTATTGCTATGATTATGATCGGCAAGGTGCATTTTTCAGGCAAATCAATCGTATCAAATGCATCGATGTTCTTTGTTTTCCCTGCACTCTGGGGATGCAGTGAACTCGTTACGGAATTTCTCGCCGCAACAAAGGTTTCAATCTCAGCAAGCGATATGACGCCGCTCTTCTGTTACATTTTCATCACACTTTACCTTTTCTCAAGTTCAATGGTTGTTTCAAGGGTAAAGGGCAGAAACCCTGTTAAGGCCTGCTTTATTTACGGTATGCCCGCTGCCGCTGTTTCACTTTCATACGGTGTCGGTGCTGTTTTGACATCATCCGTTGAAAACACAGGCATCAGTGCTCTTGTGAACGGAGTTATGTTTATTGTTCTCGGCATTTATATTGTTTCGTTTTCTGTTGAAATGTTCGCAGGCTGCCTTACAAAGGCGGAGGTTGAGATTATCGAAAGCCTTCCCGAAGATGATGATACATACGAAAACAGCTATATCAGCTCAGGCGGTTACGATGAGCTTGTTGTTTCCGATAAAAAGGAAGATGATGTTCCTGCAAGCAATGACAGCTACGAGGCAGTTGCACAGGGACTTTCCGATTTTGTGATGGGCTACGATGAGGAAAAATATGACGATGCAACAATCAAAAACGAAAATATAAATGACGGTCTTGTTCTCGGCTACGGCGATGAAAATCAGACTCAGCCTGCAGAAGAAATTGCCACAGAGCCTTTAAAAGAGAAAACTGCAAAGCCTGTTGCAGAAGCTCCTGCAGAGCCTGAAATTCCCGAAGAACCCGTGCACGCAAAGCGTCTTGATGTTTCAGAGAAAAAAACCGAGCCTGTAAAGGCAGAAGCTCCTGTTAAAGCCCCTGTTGAAGACTCAGAGGTTTCAGACGACAGAATGAGCGAAATCGACAGACTTCTCAAGGAACTTGAAGATAAAAAATAATTAAGAACATCGAATTAGGTGTTGACATTCAGGTTTTAAAGTGGTACCATACAAATGAAAAGAAAATTGATTTTTGATGAGGACATGATTTGCAGTCCTGCTTTTTCCAGAGAGCGAAATTATTTGCTGTGATATTTCGCAAAAAGCATTGCAAGTTACCACCTTTAAGACTGTGCAGGAAATGGCACGGCGTTTGGTTGCGTTAAAACCGTCAAGAGGGCTTTTAGCCGAACTTGGGTGGAACCACGATTTATTCGTCCCAATATTCCGTTTTTGGAATATTGGGATTTTTTGTTTTCATCACATATTAAAAAGGAGAATGGTTATGATTAATGTTGAATTAAAAGGCGGAGCAGTCAAGGAATTTGAAAACGGTACAACTCCTGCCGAAATTGCAAAATCAATCGGTGCGGGCTTGTACAAGTCTGTTTGCTGTGCAAAGGTTGACGGCGACCTTTGTGACCTCAGAACACCGCTTGAAAAAGATTGTAAGGTTGAACTTCTCACATTCGATAATGTTGACGGTCAGAAAACTTTCTGGCACACAGCCTCTCATGTTCTTGCTCAGGCAGTAAAAAGACTTTATCCGAATGCAAAGTGTGCAATCGGTCCTGCCGTTGACAACGGTTTTTACTATGATTTTGATGTTGAAAAGCCTTTCTCACCAGAAGACCTTGAAAAAATCAAGGCTGAGATGAAGAAAATCGTAAAATCAGGTCTTGAGCTTGAAAGAGTTGAGCTTTCTCCCGAGGAGGCTGAAAAGAAACTTGAAGAGATGAACGAGCCTTACAAGGTTGAACTTGTTAAGGAACATTCCGACAAGGGCGAGCATATCACATTCTACAAACAGGGTGAGTTTATCGACCTCTGCGCAGGTCCTCACCTCATGAGTGTTGCACCGATCAAGGCTATTGAACTCACTGCCTGCACAGGCGCTTACTGGAGAGGCGACGCAAACAACGCACAGCTTTGCCGTGTTTACGGTGTAGCTTTCCCAAAGGCGTCAATGCTTGAAGAACACCTCAAAAAGCTTGAAGAAGCAAAGCTTCGTGACCACAACAAGCTCGGTCGTGAACTTGAATACTTTACAACTGTTGACTATGTTGGTCAGGGACTTCCTATTCTTCTTCCAAAGGGTGCAAGAGTTGTTCAGCTTTTACAGAGATGGGTTGAAGATGTTGAGCAGTCAAAGGGCTGTCTTCTTACAAAAACTCCTCTTCTTGCAAAGAGAGATCTTTATAAGATTTCAGGTCACTGGGATCATTATCTTGACGGTATGTTTGTACTCGGCGATCCGCATGATGAAGAAAAGGAATGCTTCGCACTTCGTCCTATGACTTGCCCATTCCAGTATCAGGTTTATCTTAACAAACAGCGTTCATATCGTGACCTTCCGATGCGTCTTACGGAAACATCAACACTTTTCCGTAACGAGGCAAGCGGTGAGATGCACGGTCTTATCCGTGTTCGTCAGTTCACAATTTCAGAAGGACACTACATTCTCCGTCCAGATCAGCTTGAACAGGAATTCAAGGGTTGTCTTGAACTTGCTAAATATTTCCTTGACACGGTAGGACTTCTTGAAAACTGTACTTTCAGATTCTCACAGTGGGATCCTGAAAACAAGAATAATAAGTATGAGGGTACAAAGGAACAGTGGGAAGAGTCACAGGCTGTTATGAAAACTATTCTCGATGACCTTGATGTTGACTATGAGATTGGTATTGACGAGGCCGCATTCTACGGTCCAAAGCTTGATATTCAGTACAAGAATGTATTCGGTAAGGAAGACACAATTGTTACAATCCAGATTGATATGCTCCTTGCCGAAAAATTCGGTATGTACTACATCGACAAGGACGGTCAGAAGAAGCTTCCGTATATTATTCACAGAACTTCACTCGGTTGCTTTGAAAGAACTCTTGCATATATGATTGAGAGATTTGCCGGTGTAATGCCGCTTTGGCTTGCTCCCGAGCAGATCAGACTTCTTCCGATAAAAGAGGGTAATGTTGAGTATGCACAGGGTATTGCAGACAGACTTACTTCACTCGGCATGAGAGTTACTGTTGACAGCAGAGATGAAAATATCGGTCCAAAGATTAAGGCTGCAAGACTTGAAAGAATTCCGTATATCCTTGTAATCGGCGACAACGAGATGAATTCATCAACAGTTACGGTTCGTTCAAGAAAAAGAGGAGAAATCCCGAATATGCCCGTTGACGAGTTTGTTGCTCTTGTTAAGAATGAAGTAGATACAAAAGAAAAATAATTCTGAAATTTTTTCGGAGGGATGCTGATGTCCGGAGGATTCACTCCGTTTGATAAAAACAGCTACAGAGAATCAAAACGCAGACGAAAACAGGCGCTTATTGAGGAGAGAACGGGAAGAATTCTTCCCGTATCAAATCCTCGGCGAAGGTACATTGCGTTAGCTTGTATCGGTGTGATTCTTGTCGCAGCTATTGCGTTCGGAATTTTTTCAATACTTAAAAGTAATCAGAAAAGTAATCCCGAAACTCCCGAACAGATTCAGGCAGAAAGCGAAATGCTGCTTACGGTTGTTGACAGCGCAAATCCGCTTGATAAGGATTATGTGCCCGATCTTGAAACCGTGAACGGATTCAAAGTGAACAGGGACGCACTGAAACCGCTTGAGAATCTTTTGAAAGCGTCAAAAGAAAACGGCACCGAGCTTAAAATCAAAACTGCATATGTGAGTTATGATGAACAGGAAGTAAGGTTTCAGTCCGAACTTCAAAAGATGTTGCAATCATCAAAATATACAACTGTCAGAGCAGAGGCGGAGGTCTTAAAAACCACGCCTCACGGCGGACAGTCGGAGTCACAGACGGGGTTGCTTGTTGAATTTGATTTTTCAAATTCGGGTTCAAAGGCATTTCTTGAGCGAAACTGCGTTGAATACGGATTTGTTCAGAGATATACCGAAAGCAAAACCTCAGTAACACGAATGAATCCGTCAGACTCGCTGTACAGATATGTGGGGATTGAAAACGCAAAGCGTATGCGTTCCTACGGAATGTGCCTTGAAGAGTACAAAAGCTACCTTCAAAAACAGGCAATCCCAAAATAAAATAAATATTTTTTTAAAAAACGCTTTGCATTTTGCAATATTATGTTGTATAATTAATCCGTTAATTGTGTAATGTCAGGTAGGTGAAAACAATGAAAGAGAATATCCATCCTAAGTATGAGAAAACAACAATTACTTGTGCTTGCGGTAATGTTATTGAGACAGGTTCAACAAAGAAGGACATCCGTGTTGAAATTTGTTCAAAATGCCACCCATTCTTTACAGGAAAGCAGAAATTAGTTGATACCGGCGGACGCGTTGACAGATTCAAGAAGCGTTTCGGTATGGATAAATAATTTATTATGTAATTGTTTAGGCGGCACATTGTGCCGCCTTGTTTACTTTACGGAAACTTTGCATAATCGTGTGCAGAGTGTCTGTATAATTGAGGTATTATTATGGCAAAGGATTACAAAACCGTTTTATGTAACGCAAAAGACGAATTTGTTGAAAAGCGTTCACGCTTTATCGGCTATTGCAAGCCTGTAACCTGTGAGCAGGAGGCTGTTGATTTTATCAACGAAAAACGCAGTGAACATTGGAACGCAACTCACAATGTCTATGCCTATTCTCTGCGTGAGGGCAACATAAAGCGTTACAGCGATGACGGTGAACCCTCGGGTACAGCCGGTATGCCTTGCCTTGATGTAATTGTAAAAAATGAAATTTATGATGTATGTGTTGTTGTTACCCGTTACTTCGGCGGTGTTTTGCTTGGCACGGGCGGACTTGTGAGAGCATATTCTCACGGCGCAAAAATTGCCCTTGATGCCGCAAAAATCGTTATGATGCAGAACTGTCTTGTCTGTTCTGCTCGTTGTACATACAACCGGTACGGCAAGGTTTCGGCACTTGTAACTGATAACGGCGGTGCTGTTGACGATACTGTCTATGAAGGCGATGTGCTGATTAAATTCCATATTAAACCCGATTTACTGCCACAGCTTAACAAAAAGCTTGCAGATGCAACTGCGGGTGAGGTTCAGGCGGTTTTTGATGAGGAAAAATATTATGCCGTTGAGTTATAAAGTTTTCTTTATGACAAAACTTTTTATGCTTTCGACCTCAAAAGCTAAAAAATGAAATACTTTTCAAAATAATTTCAAATATTTAAAGGAATATTCAAAAAAATTTCGTAAAAAGCTAATAGGTAAGCGAGAGGAGGAGTTTTATGGCTTTCCCTGAAAGTTTCTTGCAGGATTTAAAAATGCGAAACGATATCACGGATGTTGTTTCGGGTTATGTCAATCTCAAAAGACGGGGAAGAAATATGGTCGGTCTTTGTCCGTTCCACGGCGAAAAAACTCCCTCTTTTAATGTATATACCGAAAATGGTTCGTTCTATTGTTTTGGCTGCGGAGTAGGCGGAGATGTCATCTCTTTTATTATGAAAATTGAAAATCTTGACTATGTCGATGCCGTGAAGTATCTTGCACAGCGGGCAGGACTTGAAATGCCCGAAAACAGCTATGATGACAGCATGAGCCGTCTTAGAAACAGAGTGTTTGAAGCTAACCGTGAGGCGGCAAGGTTTTATTATGCCGCTTTGTGTTCTCCGCAGGGCAGAAAAGGTCTTGATTATTTTCATTCAAGAGCCTTATCCGACAGAACAATCCGTCATTTCGGACTCGGTTATGCCGATGATAACTGGTCGTCACTATGCAATCATCTCAAATCAAAAGGCTTTAATGACAGCGAACTTGTTGCCGCAAATCTTGCGGTTCGGCACAGAAACGGCAACGGAATCTATGACAGATTTACAGACCGTGTTATGTTTCCGATTATTGACCTGAGAGGAAATGTTATTGCATTCGGCGGAAGAATTATGTCCGATGCAAAGCCTAAATATCTCAACACCTCCGATACCCCCGTATTTAAAAAGAGTGCAAACCTGTTTTCACTCAACAACGCAAAAAATTCGGGCAAGAGGACTCTGATTCTTTGCGAGGGCTATATGGATGTCATCGCTGTGAATCAGGCAGGTTTTACAAATGCCGTTGCAACCCTGGGAACGGCTCTTACAGGTGAACAGGCTGTTTTAATGAAACGGTATGCCGATGAGGTGATTATCTGTTACGATGCCGATGAGGCAGGTCAAAAGGCTACCGCAAGGGCAATTCCTATACTCAGAAATTCGGGACTTAATGTTAAGGTTCTTACAATTCCAAGCGGTAAGGATCCCGATGAATTTATCAAATCAAAGGGTAATGACGGTCCTGCCGCATTCAAAGCGTTACTTGACAAATGCGGAAACGATGTTGAATACCGACTGCAAAAGCTAAAAAATGCACACAATATTCAGCTGACGGAGGGCAAGGTTGCTTTTCTTGAGGAGGCGGCAAAGCTGATTGCAACAATCAGCAGTCCGATTGAACGGGATGTCTATTCTTCAAAGGTTGCATCCGAACTCGGAGTTGACAAAAATGCATTCAAACAGCAGGTGTCAAGGGTGTCACGCAGAGGTGAAAGGGCAGAAGAAAAGAAACAGGCTCGTCAAATTCAGCTTGAACTCAGCCGAAGAAATGACAAAATCGATCCTGAACATTTCCAAAAGCCACGCAGTTCAAGTGCCGAAGAAGCTCTTTTGGTTTATCTTTTAAACAATCCCGATGCATATGAGGAGATTTCTGCAAGGGTAAAGCCCGAACAATTTCAGAATACTCTGATGCGGAGGTTTTTTGAATATTTCAGCGCTCGCATTGAGAGGGGAGAAGATCCTCTTACGAATACGGCGGCAGATTTTACACAGGATGAAAATTCAAAGCTTTATCAGCTGATGTCACAGGCAATTCCGGGGGCGTCAACCGCTGAGGCAATGAATGAATACATAAATGTTATCAACGAGGAAAGCTCAAAGCTCAATTCCGGCGATTTAGCCGATGTTTCAAATGAGGAGCTTATGGCATATCTTGATAAAATAAGGAAAAAGAAACAGTAAACGCAGGAAAGGAAAATGAGTATGGCAGCTACACCCGATAAGAAAACAGTCGTAAGAGAACTTATGGAACTCGGTAAGCAGAAAGGTCAGCTTACAAACCAGGACATTCTTGATGCAATCGGTGAAATTGACTTTGATCCCGAACAGCTTGAAAAGCTTTATGATTCACTTGCACAGCTTGGCATTGAAATCGTAGAGGATTCGGGAGATATTAAAATTGACGATATCGACCTTGGCTTTGATGAAGGCAAAGACGGCGACTCACACGCTCAGATTGCAGAAACAGGCAGCGTTTCGGTTGACGATCCCGTAAAGGTATATCTTAAAGAAATCGGACGGGTTCCGCTACTTTCCTCCGATGAAGAAATCAACCTCGCAATCAGAATTGCTGACGGTGATGTTGCCGCAAAACAGCGTCTTTCCGAGGCAAACCTTCGTCTTGTTGTTTCAATTGCAAAGCGTTATCTCGGCAGAGGCATGCAGTTTCTTGACCTTATTCAGGAAGGTAATCTCGGCCTTATCAAGGCTGTAGAAAAGTTTGACTATACAAAGGGCTTTAAATTTTCAACATATGCAACATGGTGGATCAGACAGGCCATTACCCGTGCAATTGCCGATCAGGCTCGTACAATCCGTATTCCTGTTCATATGGTTGAAACTATCAACAAGGTAAAAAAGGTTCAGAGTCAGCTCCTTCACCAGAACGGTCATGAGCCGTCTGCCGATGAAATTGCCGCAGAAATTGATATGCCTGTTGACAAGGTTCGTGAAATTATGCGTGTTGCTCAGGAGCCTGTTTCACTTGAAACTCCTATAGGCGAGGAGGAAGACAGCCATCTTGGTGACTTTATCCCCGATAACGATGCTCCCGCACCTGCCGATGCTGCATCACACACAATGCTCCGTGAACAGCTTTCGGATGTTCTTTCAACCCTCACTCCCCGTGAAGCCAAGGTTCTCAAACTTCGTTTCGGTCTTGAGGACGGCAGAAGCAGAACCCTTGAGGAAGTCGGCAAGGAGTTTAATGTAACCCGTGAGCGTATCCGTCAGATTGAGGCAAAGGCTCTCCGTAAGCTCCGTCATCCATCAAGAAGCAGAAAGCTCAAGGACTATCTTGACTATTAATCAGACTTTATGATTACTTTTGATGAATGCGGCGCAATGCTTGATGAAATTGCAGATTCCATGCCTTATGAATTATACAGAGATTTAAACGGAGGGATTTCACTTCTTCCGCAGTTGAAGGTTCATCCAAAAGCACTTAACAATGATTTGTTCATTTTGGGTGAGTACATACGCAATTCTCTCGGCAATGCAATTGTGTTTTACTACGGTTCAATCAACAGGGTTTACGGCTCACTTGATAATGAGGAATACCGAAAAAAGCTCGTTGAAATACTTCATCACGAGGTTCGCCATCATAACGAATATCTTGCAGGTTGTGATGACCTCGGAATTTTTGACAGAAATCAGATTGACGATTATCTTAGAAAACACAGGAAATAATCAAATGAAATTTTAAGAGGACAGCTTTCCCAAACAGAAAGCTGTCCTCCTTTGTTATCTTACCTTTATAATCTGCCCCGGATAAATTACATTCGGATTTGAAAGTCCGTTAAGCCGTGAGAGATTTTCAACGGTTGTTCCGTGCATTTGTGCAATTATCCACAGCGAATCGCCCGGACGGGCAACATGATACTGCGTTTCCGCACTACCGGCGGGAACCGTAAGAACCTGACCTACAAAAATAGCGTCAGGAGTTTGAATGTTGTTGTATTTTAATATGTCATTTACCGTTGTCTGAAAGAACTGCGCAATGCCAAAAAGCGTATTGCCGGAACGAACGGTGTACTGAACCATTTCCATATCTGTCCTCCTTGCTTTTCATAGTAACAATATATGCCTGTGACAAAAATGCGTTACTCCTGCATAAAATAAACCGTGTACGGAAAAATAACAATGCAGACAAAACACAGCGTTGCTCAGATTAAAAATATCTGAAAACGGTTTATGTTATAAAATTTCAATACGAGAGGGCATATAAATGGAAATAAAAATAGATACGATAATCGGCAGAGAAATAATTGATTCAAGAGGAAATCCTACGGTTGAGGCGGAGGTCGGACTTTCCGACGGAACCTTTGCAAAAGCGTCTGTCCCTTCGGGTGCGTCAACGGGAGAATTTGAGGCGGTTGAACTTCGTGACGGTGAAAAACGCTATCTCGGCAAAGGTGTGCAGAGAGCCGTTGAAAATATCAACAGCATAATTTCACCTAATCTTTGTTGCGACTCACCATTTGACCAGTGTGCAATCGACAGCAAAATGATTGAACTTGACGGCACGGAAAATAAGGAATTGCTCGGTGCAAATGCTATTCTTGCCGTATCGCTTGCCTGTGCAAAGGCGGCGGCAAAGAATCTCAGATTGCCGTTATTCCGTTATATCGGCGGAACATATGCGGTCAGAATGCCTGTTCCAATGATGAACATTCTCAACGGCGGCGCTCATGCGTCAAACAATATCGACATTCAGGAATTTATGATTATGCCTGTCGGTGCAAGGTGTTTTTCCGAGGGAATGATGCAGTGCTGTGAAATCTACCATACACTCGGCAAAATTCTAAAAGAGAATAATATGTCAACAGGTGTAGGTGATGAGGGCGGTTATGCACCGAGCCTGAAAAGTGATGAGGATGCAATTGAGTATATAATTAAAGCGATTGAAAAAACAGGTTATACTACCGATGAAATTAAAATTGCGCTTGATGCCGCATCTTCCGAATGGTATTCCGACGGAAAATATATTCTTCCAAAGAGAGGCGATTCGCTTTCAAGCGACGAACTTATTAATTATTTTGACAAGCTTTGTTCTGATTATCCGATTATCTCGCTTGAAGATCCGCTTTCCGAACACGATTGGGACGGTTGGCAGAATATTACTTCAAAAATCGGCAACAAAGTTCAGCTTGTCGGCGATGATTTGTTTGTTACAAACACAAAAAGACTTAAAAAAGGCATAGCACTCGGAGCAGGCAACGCAATTTTGATTAAAATTAATCAGATAGGAACGCTGACGGAAACTCTTGATGCAATTGACACGGCTCACAAGGCGGGTTATCGCACGATTATTTCACACAGGAGCGGCGAAACGGAGGACACAACCATTGCGGATATTGCCGTTGCGGTTAATTCGGGACAGATAAAAACAGGTGCTCCGTGCAGAACCGACAGAGTTGCAAAATATAACAGACTTCTTCGGATTGAGAGTGCAATTGTCAACACTTCAACCTACGGACTGTGATTCTGTCATCCCCGACTGCGGTCGGGGAATTTTTTCCTATTGATAACAAAATTCAATAATTTAGTAAATTTAACTGTCGAATTGTATTTTTTTGACAGATTTTTCTTTGCTTAATATAAATTTAAAAATAAACTTTTAGAAAATCAGCATATTGCACATATTTGTCAAAGAAAATTCTACAATAATAAAGCCTTTATCAATTGCTATATTCTTAATCGGAATTAAAATATATTGCCTTATATGATAAAATGAGTTAATGAAATGCTAACATTGGAATTCGTATGGACTATTGTAAAACAGTGCTGATTGTAACCTTTGTTTTGCTCATATCCGAATAAGTCAGGAGGCATTTTTGATTGTTTCTAAAAAGATTATTGGCAGGAGTAATGACAGCTATGATGATTACAGGAATGTGTGCGGCTGATGTTTCGGCAGCGGAAAAGAAAACTGTAACAGATTATCAGGCATATGCTGCAAATCTGGATAAGTCGGCATATTCAGGTAATGATTTGGGGGCTTCTTACTCAAAAAAGGCAACTACCTTCAAGGTATGGTCGCCTAATGCGGCGTCTGTTCGTGTGAATATTTTTGAACACGGCAGTGATAATGAGGGAGATGCAGGTTCTATAATGTCAAGAGCCATGTCGCTTGACAAAACAACGGGCGTGTGGTCCGTTACAATTAACGGTGACCTGCTTAACAAATATTATACCTACTCGGTAACACACGGAAAAACTACCAAGGAAACAGCCGATGTCTATGCAAAGGCGTGCGGTGTGAACGGTCAACGCTCAATGGTTGTCGATTTAAGCACAACCAATCCCGAGGGTTGGGAAAATGATAAGCATGTGCTTGTGAAGAATCAGACTGATGCGTCGGTCTGGGAAATCTCTGTAGCAGACTTTTCATCATCCGAATCAAGCGGTGTGAGTGAGGCTAACCGTGGCAAGTACCTTGCTTTTACCGAAGAAGGTACAACAGTCAACGGTGTTCAGGGCGCATCTTCAACCTGCGTTGACTATCTGAAAAAGCTCGGCGTTAAGTATGTTCAGATTATGCCGTTCTATGATTTCGGTTCTGTTGACGAGAGCAAGAACATTATGGACCAGTACAACTGGGGCTACGATCCCGTCAACTACAACTGCCCGAGGTTCTTATTCAACAAATCCTAAAAAGGGTGAAGTGAGAATAAAGGAATGTAAGCAGATGATTCAGGCACTTCATAATGCCGGAATCGGTGTAATTATGGATGTTGTCTATAACCACACCTACACCTCTGATTCTTGGCTTCAGAGAACAGTTCCGAATTATTACTACAGAATGAACAATGACGGAACTTTCTCAAACGGTTCGGGCTGTTCAAACGATACAGCAAGCGAACATCTTATGTTCAGAAAGTATATGATTGATTCCGTTACATATTGGGCAAGCGAATATCACATTGACGGTTTCCGCTTTGACCTTATGGGACTTCATGATGTAACAACTATGAATTCAATTCGTACCGCACTTGACAATCTTTATGCAGACGGCAGCGGCAGTCAGATTCTTATGTACGGTGAGGCGTGGGATATGGCAACCAATTGTGACGAAGGCACAGTATTGGCAAGTCAGAAAAATCTCAAGCAGTTGAGCGACCGCATCGGTGCGTTTGATGATACAATCCGTGATGCAATCAAGGGCAGTACTGGCGGTACGGACGGTGCTTTTGTTCAGGAAGGTTCACGCAGAGCCAACCTGAAAACAGGTATAGCAGGTCAGAGTGACACAACAACAGGTTGGGCAAATGTTCCGTCACAATGTGTAACATATGCGTCATGTCACGATAACCTTTGTCTTTACGATAAGCTTGTCGGCTCTGTTTACGGTGCCGACGGTAAATATCGCAAAAGATATGAAGATCTTGTTGCAATGAACAAGCTTTCTGCGGCAATTGTTATTACTTCACAGGGTATTCCGTTCTCACTCGGCGGTGAGGAGTTTTGTCGCAGTAAAGACGGTGATGAAAACAGCTAATGCGTCAAGCAGAAAAGAGAATATGCTTGACTGGGAAAATGTCGATCTCTATTCAGATGTAATTGAATATTACAGAGGTCTTTATAAAATCCGTGACGCTTTTGCGGCATTCTCGGATTCTACTGCTGCAACAGCCAACAGCCTTACATATCTTTCCGATGTTCCAAAGGGTGTTACGGGCTACACAATAAATAACACCGAGAGCGGAAAATGGAGTCAGATGTGCGTAATCTTCAACGGCTCCGATTCTGCACAGAATGTTACCGCAAAAGGCGACTGGGTTGTTCTTGCAGATAACAAGACAGCCGGACTTCGCAACATAAAGAATGTAACAAACAGCGTAAAGGTTGAGGCTCATTCAGCCGTTATTATGGTTGACACAAAGAGCTATGATTCTGCGGGAATTATGGATGATGAGGCGCTGTTGTCATTGATTATTATGACAACAAAACCGAAAAACTCCTCAAGTCACAGACACTCACAGGCGAACTCGGCACAAGCTATGATGTGACAAATCTTGCGTCAACTCTTAATTATAATGTTAAGAAAACCGACGGTGAAATTAAAGGTGTGTTCACGGATCAGGTAGGTCATGCAAAGGTTTATGTTGAAGAATATGACGGTGAGATATCAACAGTTACCGTAAAGTTTGTTGACGAAACAAATAATACGGAAATTGAAGATTCTTTTCTTGTAAAAAACAGAAAGGGCGAGCAGTATTATACTCCCGACCTTCCGTCAATTAAAAATTACAAGCTTGTTCTTGACGACCTCCCGACAAACGGTGCAGGCAAGCTTGATTCCGCAAGCAAGACCGTTACATACAAATATACCCGTGTAACTGATGATGAGGATAAGACTGTTTGCAGAGTCAATGCCATTTATATGGATGATTCGGGTAAAATTCTTGATACAAAGACAATCACAGGTGTTGAAGGACAGGCTTATTCACTCTCTCAAAATACATATGAGGAAAAAGATCTTGTAAGCGTTCCCGAAAAGGCAAACGGAACATTTAAATCGGGCGAAATCAATGTAGTGTTCAGCTACTCGTCAAATCCCGATCCGCTCAAGCAGATGCTTCCGTTCGTGTATGTCGGCACCGGTCTTATAATTGCTCTGTGTGCGGCGTCGGTTATTTATTCTTCAAACAAGCGTAAAAAACGCATTATGGCAGAGCTTGACATTGAAGAAGATTAATTAAAGGTAGTTATTTCCGTATGCTGACGGAATAGATTATAAAAATTAATAAGGAGGAATATTATCTATGAGAACTACGAAGAAAATTGTTTCTGCAGTTCTTGCAGCGTGCATGCTTGCCTCAACAGCAGTTGTGTCAAGCTTTGCCGCAACAGCCGATGACAGTTCGGCAGTTTCAAGCGACTACGCAAGAGACAATTCTTACACAAAGGCTGCTGAAGATATTGACGCTCAGTATGCTTACTCCGGCAATGATCTTGGTGTTACTTACACAAAAGATGCTACAACATTCAAGGTTTGGTCACCGACAGCAACCGGTGTTAAGCTCAATATCTTTACAAAAGGTTCGGATGACGAGCAGGGTGCATCTAAAGTTGCCAGCTACACACTTGAAAAAATGCTCGTTGACGGTGAGTGGAACGGTGTTTGGACGATTACACTCGTCGGCGAATGGAAGGATTATTATTACACATACTCAGTCACAACAACAGACACAACACACATTGGTTCAGATGCAACAAAGACTTATGAAACACAGGATGTATACTCAACGGCAACAGGCGTAAACGGCAAGCGCTCAATGATTGTTGATCTTGACGAGACAGATCCTGAGGGCTGGTCAAACGATAACCATGTTCTTCTTGACAAATCAACAAAGTCATCAGTATGGGAACTCCATATCAAAGACTTTTCCTATGACAAGGCCTCGGGCGTAAGCGACGCTAACAGAGGTAAGTACCTTGCTTTCACAGAATCAGGTACAACTCTTAACGGCGAGGGCAAGGTTTCAACCTGTATTGATTATCTCAAGGAACTCGGTGTAACAACAGTACAGCTTAACCCGTTCTATGACTTCCAGTCAGTAAATGAGGCAGGCGATGATTCTCAGTTTAACTGGGGTTATGACCCACAGAACTACAATGTTCCGGAGGGCTCGTATTCTTCAAATCCGTATGACGGTAAAGTAAGAATCAAAGAGTGCAAGGAAATGATCAAGGCTCTCCATGACGCCGGCATTTCTGTTGTAATGGATGTTGTTTACAACCATACTTATTCAACTGATTCATGCTTCCAGTACACAGTTCCTAACTACTACTACAGAATGAAAACAACAGGTACATTCTCAAACGGTTCGGGTTGCGGCAACGAAGGTGCAACAGAGCGTGCAATGTACAGACAGTATGTTATTGATTCACTCAAGTATTGGGTAAACGAATACCATGTTGACGGCTTCCGTTTTGACCTTATGGGTCTTATGGATGTTGAAACAATGAATATGGCAAGAGAAGCGCTTGACCAAATTGACCCACGAATCACAATGTGGGGTGAAGGCTGGGCAGGCGGTGACTCCTACCACCCGACTAACACTTGCTCAGGCACAAAATTCTATCCTGCAACACAGGCTAATGCGTCAAGACTCAGCGACAGAATCGCTATCTTCAATGACGGCATCCGTGACGGTATAAAGGGAAGTGCAATGGACATCAGCGATGTTGGTTTTATACAGGGCTCAAAGTCATCCGCAAAGGGTGTAAGCTACGGTGTTCGTGCCAACAGCTCAGGTACATACAAGTGGAAGGCTCAGGCTCCTTCACAGTGCGTAACCTATGATGCGTGTCACGATAACGCAACACTTTACGATCAGATTATTGCGTCAACAGGTCTGGCAGACTACGGAGAGAGAAATTCCGAGGCTGTTAAGATGAACAGGCTTGCAAGTGCAATTATCTACACATCACAGGGTATTTCATTCACACTTGCCGGTGAAGAAATGGCTCGTTCAAAAGACGGTGACACAAACAGCTACAAGTCGGCAGCTGACCTTAATATGATTAAATGGCAGAATGTTGTTGACTATGCCGATGTAGTTTCTTACTACAAGGGTATGATGCAGATTAAGTCAGCATTCTCGCCTCTCACAGCTATGGATAATTCATATGCTGACAAATATACATTCACAAAAAAGGTTTCTGCTTCAACAAATCAGATTTCATTCACAATTCAGAACGATGTTGAGGGTGAATGGAACAAGATGGCTGTTATTTATAACAATGCAACCACAGCTGCAGATGTAACCCTTTCGGATACATCCGTAACAGATTGGGTCGTTATCGCTAACGGTGAAACAGCAGGTCTTGACTCACTCGGCGAGGTGACAGGCTCAACATTCACAGTTCCTGCTCGTTCGGCTATCGTAGCTGTTGACAAGGCAGGCTATGAGTCGGCAGGCATCAAATCTTCAAACGGTAAGGTTAAGGTTAACTATGTTTACGAAGCAACAGGCGAAAAGCTTGAAGATTCTGTAATCCTTCAGGGTTCTGTAGGCTCAGGTTATGTAACAGTTCCGAGTGCAGTTGTTCCCGATACATACATCGTAAGTCGTATTGGCGGAAATGCAGAAGGCAAATATACTTCCGATATGCAGGAGGTTACATACTACTACACAGACTACATTCCTGAATCACTCAAGAACGCTGACTTCAACGGTGACGGTGAAGTTAATGTAATTGACGCTACACTTCTTCAGAAGTATATTGTAAAGCTTGAAACTCCTACAGTTGATGAATCAGTTCTTGACCTAAACTATGATGGTACTTTCAACGTTGAAGATTCAACAATGATAATGAAGTATGTTGTTGGAATTCCTGTATCTTCCGGTAAAGTAACAGTAAACTACTACTACACAGACGCTGACGGAAAACAGCAGAAGCTCACCGATTCAATCGTATTCGCAGGCAGAGCAGGCAGCACATATGAGTCAACTGCATTCAAGGTTGTTGGCTACGCTGTTGATCCGGACAGAATGCCGGAAAATCAGTCGGGCTTAATTCCTTACGGTGAGGCTGAGGTAAACTACTACTACATCGCATCAAGCCTTGACATCACACTTCACGTAAAGCACAACGGTTCACTTACATGGACGCCATATCTCTGGATATGGGGTTCAGACCTCAAGGGCAAAGACTCAGGCAACTTTATGTCAGAGTGGCCGGGTGATCCTATGACTAAAGGTGAAAACGGTTGGTTTGATTACAGCTTCACATATAAGGGAGCAGGTACATACAATGTAATTGTATCCGATAACGCTACTAACCAAACAATTGACTACAAGGGCTTTGTAGATAACGAAATGTGGATTGTAATTGATGACTCTGCTGTTATGGGCAGTACATACCTTACATTCTACACAGATAACCCTGATACTAACCCCAACGCTCCAATCGCTGAGCAGGTTACACTCGGTTAATCTTAAATCACAAACACAAATTGCAAAAGAGGGCTGACCTTAAACGGTCAGCCCTTTTAATCGCTAAAAAAGGTTATTATTGCTCTGTAACGGAAAACTCCCCGACAGCTTATAAAACTGTCGGGGAGTCATTGGTTTATCAGTTGTTGTTCATTCTGTAGCAGAGAGTCATAAGACTGTCGCTGAGATGAACATTCTCTACCATAGTATCATTATAACGAGCATTTATATCATAGTGGCTGAAATTCCAGTAATTCTTGATTCCGTGTGAATAAAGCTTATCGAGAACATTTTCAACACAAACACGGGGAATGCACAAAAACGCTGTGTCAATATGATTTTTATTACAAAAATCGTCAAGTTCACTTTCGTTTTTAACTGTAATTCCGTTGAGCTTTGAACCGACTTTTTGTTCGTTGCTGTCAAAACAAGCGATAAGCTCAAAACCGAGTTTTTCAAAATTCATATGCATTGCAACGGCCTTACCAAGATTACCGGCACCGATAAGAATGGCCTTGTAATCGTTGTTAAGTCCCAGAATGTTCTTGATTTCCTCTTTCAGCTGACTTACGCTGTAACCGTAACCCTGCTGACCGAATCCGCCGAAGCAGTTAAGATCCTGTCTTACCTGTGAGCGGTCACATTCATAATTTGTGCAAGCTTAGTTGAAGAAATTTTGTCAATGTTCTGGTCATTCAGTTCTGATAAAAAGCGGTAATATCTTGGCAAACGCCTGATAACCGACATTGAAATACTGTCATTCTTAGACATTACTCACTATGCTCCTTTAACTTTAAATCAGAGAGATGCTGCAAGGCGCTCGTCAATAGCCTTGAGAAATTCTTCTGTGTTTACTTTCTTTTTGTTCTCAAGTGTCGAGATAGCGTAGAGATCGCCTGTCATAACGCCGTCCTCAATTGTCTTAATTGTTGCTGCCTCAAGCTTGTCTGCAAACTTCATAAGATCGTCAAGACCGTCAAGCTCGCCTCTTTTGCGGAGAGCGCCTGTCCATGCAAACAATGTTGCAACAGAGTTTGTGGAAGTTTCCTCGCCCTTGAGATACTTGTAGTAGTGGCGCTGAACTGTGCCGTGAGCAGCCTCGTATTCATAGATGCCGTCGGGAGAAACAAGCACGCTTGTCATCATTGCGAGCGAACCGAATGCAGTTGCAATCATATCACTCATAACATCGCCGTCATAGTTCTTACAAGCCCACATATAGCCGCCTTCACTTCTGATAACTCTTGCAACAGCGTCATCAATAAGTGTGTAGAAATATGTAATACCTGCGTTCTCAAACTTCTCTTTGTACTCATTCTCAAAGATTTCGTTGAAGATGTCCTTGAATCTGTGGTCATAAATCTTGCTGATTGTATCCTTTGTAGCAAACCAAACATCAAGCTTCTGATCAAGCGCATAGTTAAAGCATGAACGGGCAAATGATGAGATACTCTTGTCAATGTTGTGCATACCCTGAATAATACCGTCAGTCTTGAAGTCAAAGATTGTACTTCTTTCCTCGGTACCGTCAGGCTTTGTAACACAAAGCTCTGCCTTGCTTCCTGCCTCAACCTTCATCTCTGTGTTCTTATAAACATCACCGTATGCGTGACGGGCAATGCAGATTGGCTTTTTCCATGTAGGAATGTAGGGGACAATGCCCTTAACAAGAATCGGGCTTCTGAATACTGTACCGTCAAGGATAGCACGAATCGTACCGTTAGGTGATTTCCACATACTCTTGAGGTTGTACTCTGTCATTCTTGCGGCATTAGGTGTGATTGTGGCACACTTAACGGCAACACCGTATTTCTTTGTTGCGTTGGCACTGTCAACCGTAACCTGATCGTCTGTTTCGTTTCTGTGCTCAAGACCGAGGTCATAATATTCTGTTTTGAGGTCAACATAAGGTGTGATGAGAATGTCTTTAATCTGTTTCCAGATGACTCTTGTCATCTCGTCGCCGTCCATCTCTACGAGAGGAGTGACCATTTTAATTTTTTCCATATCAGCTGTTCTCCTTTGTGTAGTCAAGCAGACCGCCTGCAATGATAATGTTTCTTGTTCTGTCTGAAAGCTCACAGTCAGCAACAATTGTGTCGCCTGTTGTCTTGTTTACAACAGTAACCTGCTTGCCGTTTGCAATTTCGTCCTTAACATTTGGGAGTTCAAGCATATCGCCAAGCTTGATTTTATCATAATCTTCTGCGTTTACAAATGTAAGCGGAAGAATTCCTGCATTGATAAGGTTGCTCTTGTGAATTCTTGCAAAGCTCTTTACGAGTACAGCCTTAACACCGAGGAAAAGGGGAGCGAGAGCCGCATGCTCACGGATGAACCCTGACCGTAATTTTCACCGCCGACAATAATGCTCTTGCCGAGTGTCTTTGCACGGGTTGGGAATTCCTTGTCGCATACTGTAAAGCAATGCTCTGAAATTTTCGGAATATTTGAACGGAGCGGAAGAATCTTTGCGCCTGCAGGCATAATATGGTCGGTTGTAATGTTGTCGCCGACCTTGAGTGAACATGACGCCTCGATAGAATCTGTGAGCGGATGAGTTTCGGGATAGCTCTTGATGTTAGGACCACGGAGAATTTCTACGCTGTCCATTTCTTCAACAGGAGCAGGATCAATAACCATATTGTCATTGATGAGGAATTTTTCGGGCATTTCAATCTCAGCAGCCGCACCAAGACATCTCGGGTCTGTAAATACGCCGTTGATTGCAGAAACAGCCGCAGTTTCCGGAGATACAAGATAAATCTGACCGTCTGCCGTTCCGCTTCTGCCTTCAAAGTTACGGTTGAATGTTCTAAGAGAAATACCGCCGCTGTTAGGTGACTGTCCCATACCGATACACGGACCGCAAGCACTTTCAAGGATTCTTGCACCTGCCGCAATCATATCACCGAGAGCACCGTTGAGAGCGAGCATATTAAATACCTGCTTTGAACCCGGAGCAATTGCAAGCGATACATTATCTGCAACCTTTTTGCCCTTGAGAATGTGAGCAACTCTCATAAGGTCAAGGTAGCTTGAGTTTGTACATGAACCGATACAAACCTGATCAATCTTATTGCCCTCAAGCTCTTTGATTGGTTTAACATTGTCGGGTGAATGCGGACAGGCTGCGAGCGGTTCAAGCTCTGAAAGGTTGATTTCGATAACCTCGTCATAAACAGCGTCATCATCAGCCTTAAGCTCTGTATAGTCTTCCTCACGGCCCTGAGCCTTGAGGAACTTTCTTGTTGTTTCATCAGACGGGAATACAGAGGTTGTAGCACCAAGCTCTGCACCCATATTTGTGATTGTTGCTCTTTCGGGAACCGTAAGTGTGGCAACACCTTCTCCGCCGTACTCAACAATCTTGCCAACGCCGCCCTTAACGCTCATAACACGAAGAACTGCGAGAATAATATCTTTTGCAGAAACCCACGGACTGAGTTTGCCCGTAAGATTAACTCTTACCATTTTCGGCATAGTAATATAGTATGCGCCGCCGCCCATTGCAACAGCAACATCAAGACCGCCTGCACCGATTGCGAGCATACCGATACCGCCGCCTGTCGGGGTATGGCTGTCAGAACCGATTAAAGTCTTTCCCGGTTTACCGAATCTTTCAAGGTGAACCTGGTGACAAATGCCGTTGCCGGGTCTTGAAAAATAGATACCGTGTTTTTTACAAACAGACTGAATGAATCTGTGGTCATCGGCGTTCTCAAAACCTGTCTGAAGTGTGTTGTGGTCAATGTAAGCAACGCTTTTTTCTGTTTTTACTCTCGGAATGCCCATAGCCTCATATTCGATATAAGCCATAGTGCCTGTTGCATCCTGAGTAAGAGTCTGGTCGATTTTAAGACCGATATCACTGCCAACGGTCATTTCTCCGCAGACAAGATGATTCTTGATGATTTTCTGCGCAATCGTGTAGCCCATAATATTACCTCCTAAAAATTAATGCCTATCATAATTCAGGTCCTGCGAAAAAAATGCAAAACACTATGTTAATTATATAACAATCTTGAGATATTGTAAAGAAAAATTCACGCAAAATGAGTAAAAATCGTTATTTTTTCACTAAAAAATATTTTTTGCGGTTTTCTATCGGAAAAATGTTCAAAAAGTGTCGGATATTAGCATAAAAGGTGATGAAAAATATAAATTGAATTTTAGCTTTCATAGTGTTATAATGCTTGATGTATGCAATAAGATTTAAGTGATTTTAGCAAAACGAGGTATTTTTATGGATGTAAGAGAGAATTTAAGAAATATTGCAATTATCGCCCATGTTGACCACGGCAAAACTACTCTGGTTGACCAGCTTTTGAAGCAGAGCGGTGTTTTCAGAGCAAATGAAAATGTAGAAGAAAGAGTAATGGACTCTAATGACCTTGAGCGTGAAAGAGGTATCACAATCCTTTCAAAGCCGACAGCCGTAATGTACAACGGCATCAAAATTAACATTGTTGACACTCCCGGTCATGCCGATTTCGGCGGTGAGGTTGAGCGTATTCTCCAGATGGTTGACGGTGTTGTATTGCTTGTTGACGCATTTGAGGGTTGTATGCCGCAGACAAGATTTGTTCTTAAAAAGGCACTCGGTCTCGGCAAAAAGCCGCTTGTTGTTCTTAACAAAATCGACCGTCCCGGTGCAAGACCAGAGGAAGTTGTTGACGAGGTTCTCGACCTCTTTATCGAACTCGGCGCCGACGAAGATCAGCTTGAGTTCCCTGTAATTTATGCGTCTGCCCGTGACGGCTATGCATCAGAGGATTATCATGAACCCGGTACGGATATGAAACCTCTCTTTGACGCAATCGTAAAAGAAATCCCTGCTCCTCAGGGTGATATGAACGGAGGACTCCAGCTCCTTATTTCAAACATTGACTCCGATAAGTTTGTCGGCAGAATCGGTGTAGGCCGTGTTGAAAGAGGTACTGCAAAGAACGGAGAGGCTGCCGTTCTCTGTCACACAGACGGTACAACTCAGAATGTAAGAATTGCAAAGCTCTATCAGTTTGAAGGACTTAAAAGAGTTGAATGTGACACTGCAACACTTGGTGACATCGTTTGCGTAAGCGGTGTTCAGGATATCAACATAGGTGAAACAATCTGTTCAAACGATTGCGTTGAGCCGCTTCCGTTTGTAAAAATTGACGAGCCTACGGTTTCAATGAACTTTATCGTAAACAACTCACCGTTTGCAGGCAGAGAGGGTAAGTATGTAACCTCCCGTAACCTCCGTGACAGACTTTTCAAGGAAATTGAAACAAATGTTGCACTCCGTGTTGAAGAAACAGACAGCGCCGATACATTCAAGGTATCGGGCAGAGGTGAGCTCCACCTTTCAATTCTTATCGAACAATGCGCCGTCAGAATTATGAATTTCAGGTTTCCCGTCCGCAGGTTATTACAAAGATGATTGACGGCAAGCTTCATGAGCCTATGGAGTTCCTTATCATCGAAGTTCCCGACACATATGTCGGTCCTGTAATGGAAAAGCTCGGTTCAAGAAAAGGTGAGCTTATCAATATGGGTACTCGTGAAGGCGGTGTTACTCACATCGAATTCAGAATCCCGTCAAGAGGTCTTATGGGTTATCGCCCCGAATTTCTTACAGATACAAACGGTAACGGAATTATGAACCATGTATTTGACGGTTATGAGCCATACAAGGGTGAAATCGTAACCCGTCATCAGGGTTCACTCATCGCTTTTGAAACAGGCGAAACTGTAACCTACGGTCTTTATGCCGCTCAGGAAAGAGGCAGACTCTTTATCGGACCCGGTGTTCCTGTTTATGAGGGTATGATTGTAGGTGCAAGTCCTAAGTCTGAGGATATCACAGTTAATGTCTGCAAGAAAAAGCACATCACAAACACCCGTGCATCGGGTTCTGATGATGCCCTCAAGCTTACACCTCCGACAATTATGTCACTTGAACAGTGCCTTGAATTCATTGCTGATGATGAGCTTGTTGAGGTTACTCCCGAAAATATCCGTATGCGTAAGCGTATTCTTTCAAAAGAACAGCGTATGAAACAGGCATTCCGTAAGAAATAATTAAAATAATGAGTTATGTAATTCTTGACCTTGAATGGAACGGTTCATACAGCAAGGTTCTGCACAAATTTGTCAATGAAATAATTGAAATCGGTGCGGTTAAGCTTGATGATGAACTGAATGTATGCGACACCTTTACAATGCTTGTTGCTCCGAAAATCGGCAAAAAGCTATGCAGTAAGGTAAAACAGCTTACTAAAATAACAAATGAAGAGTTGAAGGACGATGGCGTCAGCTTTATCAAAGCAATCAGCCTGTTCTCGGATTTTCTGGGTGACGGTGTGCTTATGACATGGAGCGACTCCGACCTTCATGCTCTTATCGAAAACTACAGCTACTACACGGGCAGAACCAGACTTCCGTTTCTCTCACGCTATTGCAATCTGCAAAGCTATTGTGAAGATTGTCTTGATTTGCACGATTCATCCTGTCAGCTGGGACTCGGTGCCTGTGCCGAAATGGCAGGTGTTGATTTTTCGGAAGATGATCAGCACAGGCTCTTGCCGATGTGTACCTAACATTGGAATGTATGAAGGCTTTTTACGGTAAGTATCCGTTAAAGCCGTACATTAATGATGCTGTTTGTGACGAATTCTATGACAGACTGCTGTTCAAAAATCATTTTGTCACAGATATCAACAGTCCCGATGTTGACAAAAGCGTTATGTTTTTCAATTGTGAAGATTGCGGGAAACCGCTTGTTCAGCTTTCAAAGTGGCGACTTCACAACAAAAGCTTTACCGCCGAATTTTCATGCAAATATTGCAGAAAAAAGTTTAACGGCAGAGTATCCTTCAAAAAGAAGTTTGACGAAGTTTCGGTAAAGAAAAAGCTTAACGAAAAGGTTGAAAAGAAGCCCGAAACAAAAGAACAGGTCAACACCGTTTCGGCAAACTGAGTGCCTTTTGTATATGGAGTTATTTCTATGATTATAAAATTCTTTGATAAACTTCATTATAAACTTTCTTTATCAGAAGAACACATAAATGATATAATTAAAAGTAATTCTAAGTATGGTGCTGACATTAAGAGAGAGGATTACTCCTATGATGTAAAATTTACGGATAAGGGTTTTAAAATGAAGTTTGTACCGGCTAAAAATTACGGTGGAATTTATAGCCTGAGTCCGATTTTTTCAGGTAAGATAGAGGAAGATTGTGGATATTCTGATTTAACAATCAGAATGATTCCAAGTCCGATGATTGTTGTTGCTTTCACAATCCTTTCGTTTCTCTTCTTTATCGGTTGTAATCTTATTTTGACAGGAACGCTTAATCCTCGTTTTAAAGGTGTAGGCTTTGTGATTATATTCTTTTGTGTGTTCATACAACTTACTAATAGGTTCTTCAATAATATGAAAAGTATTGTTGACGGGTTATTTAGTAAATATCAGATTAAGGATAACTAAGATTTAAAATTGTTATTATCTTAAACATTATATAGGGCAGAGCGTTTTGTTCTGCCCTTTTTTCGTGAATACAGATGATTGTGTCGTACTCCTCACAACGCACACCGAATTTTCACATACTATTTTCTTGCTTTCAACATTAATTCAGCCGTATTTCATATACTTTTCACTTTGGGGCTTTATTATATCTACAACATCAAAAACAACACCGACATTCGATGAAGTCTTTTGAAAATATAACTTTTAATCGGAGGTACAGTTATGAACGATAACTTTGAAAACAATAAAAACGGTTATGACGGTTATTCGTCAGATAATAATACTGCTGACAACAACTATCAGGATATTCATTCATCATCAGATTCACAGTCTGCATCAACTGCAGAAAACACGGAAAGCTCTTATGAATGGAACACAAATTCAACATCAAGTGTAAATTCGGGTGAGTACCGCCATTCGTATATAAACGGTAACAACGAGAATGCGTCACACAACCCTAACCGTTATGAAAATGCTTATTCTTCAAACACAGCATCGGGTACATCTTCACAGAACTACTCATCGGATTCATACGGTTCACAGTATTCTTCAAACCCATATTCTTCACAGCAGACTAACAACTATTCATACGGCAATCCGTCACAGAATCCATACGGCTCACAGTCGGGTTCACCGTATGCAAATCAACAGTATTCCGCACCAAAGGCTAAGAAAGTAAAAGTTAAAAAGCCTAAAAAGCCGAAGAAACCAGCATCAAAGGGTTTTGTAGCCGCAATGCTTGTAGCTGCAATCATTCTCGGTGGCGGTGCAGGATTCGGTGGCAGTATGCTTGCATCATCACTTAACAACAACTCATCTTCAAGTGTAAACATCAAGCAGGCATCCGCAAACAGCACATCAACCACAAGCAATGCCGCTCTCAGCGGAACAACTTCCGAAATTGTTAAGAAAACAGCCGACAGCGTAGTTGAAATTGCTACCGAAAGCGTTGTAACAGGCGGATTTGCTCAGCAGTATGTTCAGCAGGGTGCAGGTTCAGGCGTTATCATTTCCGAGGACGGTTACATCATCACAAACTACCATGTAATCGAAGGTGCGGAGAATATCACGGTAACACTCCGTGACGGTGCAACTTCATACAAGGCTAAGATAATCGGCAGTGATGAGGACAACGATATCGCACTTCTTAAAGTAGATGCAACAGGTCTTTCAGCCGCAACAATGGGCAACAGCTCAGATCTTGCAGTAGGCGACTATGTTGTTGCAATCGGTAATCCGCTCGGACAGCTCGGCGGTACAGTAACAGACGGTATTATCAGTGCACTTGCCCGTCAGGTAACGGTTGAGGGTAAGAGTATGACGCTTCTCCAGCACAACGCTCAGATCAGCCCCGGTAACTCAGGCGGCGGACTCTTTAACTCAAACGGTGAGCTTATCGGTATTGTAAACGCAAAGGACAGTGCAACAGAGGTTGAAGGTATTGCATTTGCTATTCCGATTAACAATGTTCTTGATATAATTGACGATCTCAAAACATATGGTTATGTAAAGGGCAAGGTTGACCTCGGTATGGAGCTTACAGATATCACATCCGACGATTCCGCATTCTACTACGGACTCAGCAACACAGGCTGTTATGTTCTTTCGGTAACAAGCGGTTCTAATGCAGAAAAAGCAGGATTTATGAGAGGCGATATGATTACCGCAGTAAACGGTACAAGTGTTTCTTCAAAATCAGACATTGAAACAGCCCTCAAGGATTCAAAGGTGGGAGACACAGTGACTTTTACCGTTACAAGAAGAGGTAAGACTGCAAATCTCAAGCTCACTCTTGCAGAATATTCACCGAGCGGCAGTTCTTCAACAGGCAATTCAAACACACAGAATAAGTCGTCACAATCACAGAGCAAAAGTTCAGATAACAGTGACAGCGACTCAATCTGGAACTATATGTTCGGTCAATAACAGCCAACAAGCTTTTTAGCTTTTTATATAAATATTCATACAGCCAAAGCTGTAGACAAAAACTCTCTCTTAACGAACAAAGCTCCGTAACCGCACGGAGCTTTGTTCATTTTTTGCTTAATATTCAATAAAAGAAAAAAGAACCGTGCCATAAAAGCACGGTTCTTCTGTTTGTTTAAAAATCTTATTTATTTTCTTCCATATATTTAAGCTGTTTGTAAATCATATTGGCACACATATAGACATTACCGCCGCCCATTGTGAGAATGAGGTCGCCCTCTTTTGCATTCTTGCAAACATAGTCGGTAATTTCTTCAAATGTGTCAAGACATACAGAACCCGGAACTTTTGCACCGAGGTCAGTAGAATAGATGTTATAGGTGTTTGTTTCACGAACAGGTAGAATAGCCGAAATAATTGCCTGATCCGGAATTTTAAGAGCCTCCGCAAAATCGTCAAGGAGCAAGGCTGTTCTTGAAAATGTATGCGGCTGGAATATTGCCCAAACCTTGTTAAAGCCCATTTTCATTGCGGCATTGAGTGTTGCGGTAAGTTCTGTGGGATGATGAGCAAAGTCATCGGCAACAGTAATTCCGTCAGGTGTGCCGAGAATTTCAAATCTTCTGTGAACACCGCCGAACTTGTGAAGATTCTCGGAAATTTCCTTCGGAGTAGCGCCAAGATAATGTGCAGTAGCCGCAGCGGCAAGTGCATTATAAATGTTATGCTTTCCGGGAACGATAAGCTTAATCTGTGTGAGCTTCTCACCCTTATAGTAGAGGTCAAACTGCTCGTGAACACCCTTGTCTGCGCTGATGTTTTCAGCTCTGTAATCGCAGTTTTCGCCAAATCCGTAGGTAATTTTCTCAATCTCAACATCCTTTACGGCATCAAGAGTGTTTTCATCGTCACCGTTGATAACAAGCAAGCCTGTTGTCTGATGAGCAAATTTGTTGAATGACTTCTTTATGTTGTCAAGATTCTTGAAGTAGTCAAGATGATCTGCGTCAATATTAAGAATAATCGAAATAAACGGATTGAGCTGTAAGAATGTGTCAACATACTCACAAGCCTCACAAACGATTACATCGCTGTGACCGACATAGCTGTTACCTCCGATGAACGGAAGTTTTCCTCCGATAATAGCTGACGGATCAAAACCGCTGCCGATAAGCACCTGTGAAAGCATAGCTGTTGTAGTTGTTTTGCCGTGTGTACCCGAAACCGCAATACTTCTTCTGTATCTTCTTGTAACAATACCGAGCATCACGCTTCTTTCAATGCACGGAATACCGAGTTTCTTTGCCGCCTGTCTTTCGGGGTTAGTTTCCTTAATAGCCGCTGAGTAAACAACAAGCTCTGCGCCCTTAATATTTTCTGCGGCGTGTCCCATAAATACGGGAATTCCGTAACCCTTAATTCTGTCAAGAGTTTCACCCTCGTTCATATCCGAACCCGAAAGCTCGTAACCCTCGTGGTGAAGAATCTCAGCCAGCGGACACATTCCGCTGCCGCCTATACCGATAAAATGTATTCTTTTTATGTTATCCATAAGACTGTCGTAATTCACAATAGCCCACTCCATTCCTGATAAGTATATTTGTCTGTCAGAAAAATCATTCCGCTTTGCCTGTATTTAAGTCGGAACACAGGTTGATTTGCATTCAAAGAGCAATGCCGTGACAGAACTGCAACACTCATATTATAAGACGAATGGACAAAAAAATAAATACCTAATTTGATATTTGTGCAATTTTTGTGTATTGTACGGATACTGTGTTTTAATTGTTGCCAAATTGTAGAGTAAATGCTAAAATAAAAGGGAATAGGATTATAACTAAAAATACACATAAAATGGCAGAGTGATAAAATGACTTTAAAAAAGAACGATATTGTAAACCTTACAATAACTTCGGCAACTGCCGAGGGCAGCGGAGTCGGAAGAACAGATGACGCATTGCCGTTTTTGTACAGGGTTCTGCAATCGGTGACGAACTCAAGGTGCGTATATTAAAGGTTAAGAAAACCTACGCTTTCGGCAAAATCGAAGAAATTCTCGTTCCGTCCAAGGCGAGAATTACTCCCGACTGCGAAAACTTTATGAAGTGCGGCGGTTGCACATGGCGACATATTTCTTATGAAGAAGAATGCAAAATAAAACAGCAGAGAGTTGAGGATGCCGTAACACGCATCGGCGGTCTTGATAATGTTGTTTTCAAGCCGATAATTTCGTCGGATAATATCACAAGATACCGCAACAAGGCGCAGTATCCTGTCGGTCTTGACCGTGACGGAAATGTTGTGACGGGCTTTTATTCATTCCACAGCCACCGCATAATCAATTGTACCGACTGTATTTTACAGCCCGAAATTTTTGCAAGGGTAATTGAAATTACAAAAGATTTTATCGCAAAAACTAACACGGAAATTTATGATGAAACAACAGGCAAGGGCAGACTTCGCCACATTTATATCAGAATCGGCGAGGCTTCGGGCGAGCTTATGGTGTGCTATGTTGTCAACGCAAACGGTCTTAAACAGGAAGATTTACTCGTGAAAATGCTCAAATCCGAACTTCCGCAGTTAAAAAGTGTGATTATTAATTCTAACAGAGAAAAAACCAATGTTGTTCTCGGCAGAAAAAACAGAACAATCTACGGAAGTGACCATATTACCGACACACTTTGCGGATTGCAGTTTAAAATTTCACCGTTTTCGTTCTGGCAGATCAACAGAAAACAGGCTGAAAAGCTTTACGGCAAAGCCAAAGAATATGCAAATCTTAAATCTGACGAAATTCTGCTTGATTTATACTGCGGAACGGGTACAATAGGTCTTACAATGGCGGATTCCTGTAAACAGCTTATCGGTGCGGAGATTGTTGAAGATGCCGTGAAAGATGCAAATGAAAATGCAAAAGCAAACGGCATTGAAAATGCACGATTCATCTGCGGAGATGCCTCAGACGCCGCATTTCAGCTTGAAAAAGAGGGTTTAAAACCCGACTGCGTAATCCTTGACCCACCGAGAAAAGGTTGCGGCGAAGAGCTTGTAAAGACAATTTCAAGAATGTCGCCGAGCCGTGTAGTCTATGTATCCTGTGACCCGGCAACCCTCGCAAGAGATTTAAAATTCTTCACAGAAAACGGCTACACCCCCAAAGAAATCACCCCCTGCGATATGTTCTCCGGAACCTCCCATGTAGAGAGCGTGGCTCTGTTGACTAAAGTACAGGAGTAAAAGTGTGAAAATTATTAAATTTGAAGAAATCTATCGTGATGATATGATTTTTACGGTTTTACAGGCAAAAGATGCTTTGGGTAGAAAACCTACTATAAATCCTGACCTTCTTGATATTAAGGCAAACTATCTTGATTGCAATGATATGTTTTGGCTTGCAATAGATGAAAATGACAGGGTAGTCGGATGTATTGGATGTTCAAGAATTACTGATACAGATCAGGCATTTTTGCATAGGCTTTATATAAAACCGTCATTAAAACGAAAGGGAATCGGCTCAAAGTTACTTAATACGGCAGAGTTATGGATGCGTGAAAACGGTATTGCTGTTTCAAAAGTACATTTGGGGACACCAAAAGAGCAGTGGTTTGAATCTTATGCTTTTTATCCGAAACACGGATATATAGAATATGAACCAAGGTATATGATGAAGGTTCTGTAATTAATGAAAGTCAAAAGTAACATATTTATTATGATTATTGAGTAGTGCAACAAATAAAATGAAATATGTTTGGGGTTTGGGGTACGATATTGAATTGACTTATTTAAAAAGAAAAAGTGACACCGATGGTGATGCTTTTTGATGGAGGTGCACAAAATGGCAAAGAAGAAAAATGAAATAAGTATTCGCTCAAGTGCTGCGGAATATCTCACATATGTTGCTTCTGTGGGAAATCAGGCAGATAGCTTTGAAATGCGTTATGAGGACGAAAATATATGGCTCACACAGAAAATGATGGCAACGCTGTATGATGTTTCTGTGCCTGCAATCAATCAACATCTAAAAAAAATCTTTGAAGACGGCGAATTAGTCGAGGATTCAGTTATTAAGAAATACTTAACAACTGCCGACGAGGGAAGAATTATCAAACAAAACATTATAATCTTCAGGCAATTATTGCAGTTGGATTTAAAGTTAATAATGAACGAGCAGTTCGATTCCGTAAATGGGCAGGTCAAATTGTAAAAGATTATACCATTCAGGGCTGGACAATGGATGTAGACCGTCTGAAGAAGGGCACGATGTTCACAGATGAATATTTTGACCGTCAGTTAGAATACATTCGTGAAATTCGCCTGTCTGAGCGAAAATTCTACCAAAAGGTTACAGACCTTTATGCAACAGCTTTCGACTATGATAAAGATGCAAAAACCACAAGACTCTTTTTCAAAACTGTGCAGAACAAAATGCACTATGCTACGCACAGACATACTGCTGCGGAACTGATTGTTGAACGAGCGGATGCGGAAAAGGAACATATGGGACTAACCTCTTGGGAAAATGCTCCTGATGGTAAAATAGTGAAAAGCGATGTATCTGTAGCAAAAAACTATCTTACTGAAAAAGAATTGTCTTTTTTGGAACGCATTGTATCGCTGTATCTCGATTATGCAGAGTTACAAGCCGAACGTCATATTCCTATGAGTATGGAGGATTGGGCGAAAAGACTTGACGGTTTCCTCGAATTTAACGGTACTGAAATTCTCACAGGAGCAGGAAAGATAAGTGCAGAGCAGGCAAAACTTCACGCAGAAACGGAATTTGAGAAATATCGCATCATTCAGGACAGATTGTTTATGTCTGACTATGACAGATATTTACTTGAACTGGAAGAAAAGATGAAAGAAGAGTAAATGGAAATTTTAATGTTTTGCGAGAAATTATAAAAGCGTCTCATTGCATGAGTCTGTTTATTGAGATATGATTGGCTTGGAGGTGATACATTATGGCAAATGAAGATAAAAAGGATTTTAATGCTATGCTTATGGATAGCAAGGATATGCCTAAATTTCAAATAATCACAGATGAAAAGAGTATTAAAAAATATGGTGGAGATAAAATGTATTTTGCACCGCCAATCGACTATGACAAAGTAATGAAAAAATTCCGTATGGTAAAGTGATTACTGTCGGAAAAATACGAGAATACTTTGCAGAGTTAAGCAGTGCCGATTTTACAGAGCCTATCACAGCCGGAATTTTTGTTTCAATAGTTGCATGGGCGAGTTATCAGCGCACAGAGGATAAAACCCCTTATTGGAGAACATTAAAAGCGAATGGAGAATTAAATGCAAAGTATCCTGGAGGAATTGAGGCACAAAAGAAAATGCTTGAAACTGAGGGACATACTGTAGTGCAAAAAGGAAAAACTAATATCAAGTATTATGTTAAGGATTATGAAAAAGCATTATTTACATTGAAATAGATAATGCGAAAACTTCAGTTTCACGGACATATCCCCACAAACGGCAGAACCACGAAAAAGGCTGTGGATGTATTCCCTTGAACCAAAAATCAGCCAAGAAATTCATCGTATTCAGATGAGCCATGTAGAGAGCGTGGCATTGATTGAAAGGAATTAACAAAATAATATAGAAAAGGAATTAAAATGCAAAATACTCTTAAAATTAAACGAACAAAAACAGCTTTGGCATTTAATCTTGCGATTATCGCTTGTGAGATTGCCGCAATAATTATCGTGTTTTTCAAAATAGGCTGCTATCCGCTTATATATTACACTGAAGACAGCAACCTGTTTGCACTTGTTGCCTGTGCGGTTATGGCAGGTTTTCAGGTGCGATATCTCAAAAGCGGAAAAGAAATTCCGCACTCGGTTCAAATGTTCAAATATATGGCGGCGGCTGTGCTTTCGGTAACATTTATCGTAGTTCTTGCTGTACTTTCCCCGATGCGTGGAGATGGCATAAACGGTTGGCTCTATATGCTTTTTAACAAAGACTTCACCTTTTTACATACTTTGTGTCCGATTCTTACAATTTTATCGTTTGTGCTTTTTGAAAAAGAACCTCACCTTAACACAAAATCAGCTTTCACGGCTACAATCCCTACATTAATATATGCGATTCTGCTTATTATACTTAATATAGTCGGTGCAGTTGACGGTCCATACCCGTTTTTGCGTGTGATGAATCAACCGTTGTATATGTCATTTGTTTGGTTCATCGTTATAGTAGGCGGTGCATTTTTCCTTGCACTTCTGCTTCAAAAACTTAATTCAACAGGAAGAAAAAGAAAATAATAGATAATAAGACAGTAAACAGATGAAAATTTCAGATTGGAGTGATTTTTATGAAATACCACAAGTTGGTGGAGAATGCTAAAAAGCCAAACGGCTTTTGGGGCAAAATGATGATTAAGGCTATGAATAAAGGTCATTCAAGCCTCACCTCATGGGGACTTGAACATATGAATATCGAACGCACCGCAACTGTACTTGACATAGGTTGCGGCGGCGGAAAAACCGTTGACCGACTTTGCTCAATTGTTGCCAACGGCAAGGTTTACGGAATCGACTATTCCGAACTCTCGGTAAAATCCTCCGAAAAACTCAATTCAAAAAATATACTCTGCAACAAAGCGAAAATTCTTCAGGCATCAGTATCCGATATGCCTTTTGATGACAATACATTCGATAATATCACGGCAGTTGAAACCTACTACTTCTGGCCTGATAAGGAAAATGATGTAAAAGAAGTTTTTCGTGTTCTCAAACAGGGCGGAACGGTTATGCTGCTTTTTGAAATGCTCAGAACAGACGATGATCCGTTCAAGTGGGAAAAGGTTGAAAATATGCTGAATATCAAGTCGGTAACTCCGCAGGAAATCAGAGCCGTACTTGAATCGGCAGGCTTTGAAAACATAAACACATACACTAAGGAAGGTACAACATGGCTTTGTGCATAGCACAAAAACCGAAGGATGATGAAAACTAATGAAGGCTTTGATTACAGGTGCAAGTTCGGGCATAGGAAAAGAAATTGCCCGATATCTTGCAGAACTCGGTTATGACCTTATTCTTGTATCACGCTCAACAGATAAGCTTAACAAGCTGAAAGAGGAACTTTCAAATGTGAATGTCAGGGTAATTACGCTTGATTTTTCACGAGAAAGTGACAGCCTGGATTTGTATGAGCATATTAAGAATGAAAATGAACAGATTGATTTTCTTGTCAACAACGCAGGCTTTGGAGCATACGGAAAATTTTTGGATGTTCCGCTTGAAAGAGAGCTTGAACTCATTCACACAAATGTTTCAACGGTTCACATTCTCACAAAGCTTTTTCTTAAAGATATGGCGGAGAGAAACAGCGGATATATTCTCAATGTAGGTTCTGCCGCAGGATTTCTTGCAGGACCGACATTTGCAAGCTACTATGCGTCAAAGAATTATGTTGTCCGTCTTACTCAGGCGATTCATGAAGAGATGCGTAGGGATAATAAAAATGTCAAGGTTTCCGTACTTTGCCCGGGTCCCGTAAAAACCAACTTCAATAATGTTGCGGATGTAAAATTCTGCATAAGAGGACTTGACCCGAAGTTTGTTGCAAGGTATGCCGTTGACATGACCATGAAGGGCAAAATGATTATCACACCCGGCTTTGAAATGAAAGCGGTGTCGTTTTTCAGACATTTTGCACCCGAAAAACTTCTCACAAGAATTTCTTATAATGTGCAGATGAAGAAAAACGGTATAAAATAATTATCATATAGAAATAGGGGAGGTGACACATTGAGGATAAAATTCGTTGACAAGGCGATAAAACTTTACAAAAGAATAACAGGCAGATTTGAACCGATAACAAGCAAATGCGTTCACGATAATATTTTTGCAATTGCCGGACAGTCGGCATTCTTCATCATATTATCGGCTGTGCCGCTCTCAATGTTCTTTGTGTCACTTTTGCAAAACCTGCACATTCCGATTGATTTTGTTTATCACGGACTCAGCAGTGTGTTTTCGTCAAAAATTGCCGATGACTTAACATACTTTCTGACCTCTGCCTATGAAAGTGCTGTAGGAATTTCTCTTGTAACGCTTGTAGTCACTCTGTGGTCGGCGGCACAGGGAATCCATGCAATCACAAACGGTCTTAACAGAATTTATGACGCTTACGAAAACAGAAACTGGTTCTTTTTAAGAATAAGAGCAATGTTCTACACAATTGCGTTGTTTGTAATTTTGCTTGCGTCACTTGTACTTATTGTCCTCGGTTCAACAATTAACGATTTTCTTTCACCGCATCTAAAATCGTTGCCTGACATAATCGGAATAATCTATCATCTCAGATATATACTTATCTTTATGTTTCTCACGGTATTGTTTGCGCTGATTTACAGGAACTTTCCGAACATCTCACGCAGCGAGCATAAGGAATACGGCTTTAAGTCACAGTTGCCCGGTGCGTTTCTCTGCACGGTTTCGTGGTATGTGCTTTCGTTCGGTATTTCGGTTTATGTGTCGGATTTCAACGGATTTTCCGTGTACGGAGGACTTACAAGAATTGCCGTTATTATGATCTGGTTTTACTTTCTTATGGTTTGTCTTATGGTTTGTGCGGAAATTAATTATGTCTATCATGACAGGATAAAAGCGTTTACCGTTGCAAAATTTAAAAGAAAGGTAAAAACCAAAGGTTCAGAGCTTAATCAAATAAGAAA
>ENA-OQIW01000003-OQIW01000003.1-human-gut-metagenome-genome-assembly--contig:-NODE-3-length-117864-cov-3.978834_pt1 | contig 117864 bp, 129 predicted proteins | sample MGYA00242586_ERZ504751 | MGnify/ENA primary metagenome ERZ504751 (study PRJEB26092, sample SAMD00036349) | human gut metagenome | host: Homo sapiens | study: EMG produced TPA metagenomics assembly of...
CCTTTGTCTGATCAAGTCTAGTAGTCCTCAATCCAACCTTTGTAGGTGTTAAGAGTTGTATCCTCCCATGTACCTGCCTTTGTAAGCGAGAATGCCTTTGATGAACCGTTGAGGCTGATAGGTGTACCTGTTCTGCCCGGATACTGCTCGCCGCCTTTTTCAGAGATGATTACTCTTGTGTTGGCTGAAGTTGAAAGGTCAAAATCCGACGCAGCCTGATTTTCATCATCCTCATCAGCTGAAATACTTGATGACTTCGGAACTTCGTAGTAATAGTAACCTGTTGCAGGATCAAGAGTCATTGCTTCGCCGGGCCAGTTTGCATTCTTGTAAACAGTACCCTTGTTTGTGGTTTCATCAAAGATGTAAACCTGGTAAGGTGCTGACCAGCCCTTCTTGTTAGCAGGGTTGAAGAATACATACACTCCCGATTCCTGAGCGGTACTCTTTGCGTACTTATAAACCATTGAAGAAGTCTTTACACCGTCGGTTGCCGTAACTGTGAGATTGATTGTTTCGCCCGGCTTATAATCTGAACCGATGCGGATTGATGTTGTACCCGTAAACTTAACAGGAGTTGAATCATCAAGACAGTAAGTACCCGATGTTGCGTTTTCAAGACTGAGTGTAAGGGTCATTGTGTCGCCCCTGAACGAACCGCTTTCAACAGAGTTTATTGCCTTCGGGGTTGTTGTACCGTTGTAAACAACAGCAACACCCGTGTTGCCGATTGAACCTGTGAGAACGCCGTTTGCAACCGTAAACTCAGCACCTGAAACCGTATCCGTATATTTGCCGTCTGCAAGACCTGTGCCGGAAATACTTACGCTTGCGTTTGTACCTTTACAATTTGAAAGAACGATACCGCTTGTGCCTCTTGCAACATAAGCAATGTCGCCTGAAGAACCGAGCTTTTCAGACTGACCTACAAAAAGGTTGTGGAACTTGTTAATTTCGGAAACAGCTGTGCTCTTGTAAGTTGAATCCGTTGAAATGTTACCCATGAGAGCTGTTCCCGGACGGGCAAAGAAAAGTGCTGTTGAATCTTTTCTTGATGCAACGATTGCCCATGCCTTTACAACATTTTCATCCGAAACATCGGCAGTGTTTGAGAATCCCGATGAACCCGAGCTGCCCTCGTATGTATCGTGCTTTCTGCCCAGAGAACTGCATTTGACGCTGCAACACCTGATTTGTATTTCGCATTGGTAGCTGTGCTTGCCTTACCCCTTGTAACATTGTAAAGCACTGCGTCGCCCGTTCTGTTGTCAGTAACATTGATATACTTGGTGTATGAGGAGTAGCTTCTGTCTGCACCGCAGTTGTTAAGAATTTCACCGTAGATGTAGAGGTCATCGCCTGTTTTCTGTGTGTAGTAAGAAGAAGCCGAGTTTGTTATATTTTTCCAGTAATCAGACGCATACTCGCCGTCATCCTCTGTTTCAATATGCTTTGCGGCATCAAAACGGAAACCGTCAACACCGCAGTCGATGCATTCCTTGAGGAGATTGATAATGTATCCCTGAACAGCAGTATCGTTTGTTACAAGGTCAGGACACTTTGAAACATGACCCTGAACAACTGCCTGAACCGAACTGTCGTTTGCATCGCCTTTGTACGTACGGGTGTAGGTTTTTCTTTTCTTATAGAACTCAGGCTCATATTTTTTAACCTGATTGCTCACAGTCTCCGGCCTAGCTTCATCGGCATTTGCAATATGGTTTGAAACGATATCGCAGATGATTTTGATGCCGTATTTGTCAGCCTCATCACAAAGTGATTTAAGATCGTCCTTTGTGCCGAGCCATGACTCCTCTGCAATATGGAAGCTGATCGGCTGATAAAGCTTCCACCACTGACCTGTTACATCGCCTGAGGTTGAGTAGTCCTTTGGCTGCTGAACGGGAGAAGTCTGAACTGTTGTGTATCCTGCCGCTGCAATTGCGGGAAGGTTTTCTTTGATTGTATTGTAAGACCAGTTGAATGCGTGGAGCATAACACCGTCGCCGACCTTATCACGAAGGGTACTGTCGGCAGATGCAGTCTGTGCGGAATCAACCTCGGCAGCATTTACGGAGGTAATTGCCGCAAAAGAAGATGTCAGAAGCGCAGACGCAACAACAAGACTTGCAATCTTTTTTGCTTTCTTCATAGGGAAAACATCCTTTCATAAAATTCTCGATTTCATTATAACAAATTTCACCAAAAAAGTATATACTTTATGTTACAAATTCGAGGGCTGTTTTTTGTGCAGATTACACGGTTGTAAAAATTTTTCAACAATAATTTTGCACCAAAAAGCATTATATTTAACCTTTTCTGACTCTGTATGAACTTTACTTCTTTAAAAGAATATTAGTGATGCAAATTTGATTTTCTTTTTACACGATATTGATTGACATTTTTGTGCATTTAGAATATAATCAAAGAGCAGTTGTCCCCTGATGCTTATGTGACGGGTGACATTTCGGAAAATTTAAATTGTATTGCGTGCAATCGCTTTCTTTTAAGCGGTTAATAAGGATTTTGTGTAAAGAAAAAGGACGGGGCGACACAGCCGTCTTATTTTTCTGTTCAAAAATTCTGAGCATCATGGTTATGTCTTTGCAGAAACGGCAGAGCGGACTGTGTTCGCCTGCATTTTTCAGGCTGACACAATCCGCTTTATTTTTACGGATTTTACTGTTATCACAACGGAACAGGGGTGCATAAATGGAACAGACATCAAAGAAAACAATAGTTTCACTCAAGGATATTTTCATCAAATTTGACGGTGAGGTAATTCTTAACCACATCAACCTTGATATAAATGAAAAGGAATTTGTAACTATTCTCGGTCCGTCAGGCTGCGGTAAAACCACAACCCTGCGCATCATCGGCGGTTTTGTTGAACCCGACAGCGGCGATGTCATTTTCGGCGGCAAAAGAATTAACGGAACTCCTCCGAATAAAAGAAATGTAAACACGGTATTCCAGAAATATTCTTTGTTTCCCCACCTCAATGTTTTTGATAATGTGGCTTTCGGACTCAAGCTTAAAAAGATGCCGAAAGATGAAATAAAAAAGCGTGTAACCGATATGCTTGCAACCGTTGACCTCAAGGGTTATGAAAAGCGTTCCGTTGCAAAGCTTTCGGGCGGTCAGCAGCAGCGTGTTGCAATTGCAAGAGCGCTTGTGTGCGATCCCGAAATCATTCTGCTTGACGAGCCTCTCGGTGCTCTTGACCTTAAACTGCGTAAGAGTATGCAGCTTGAGCTTAAGGAGATCCAGCAGAAAACTCAGAAAACATTTATATATGTTACTCACGATCAGGAAGAGGCTCTGACCATGAGCGACCGTGTTGTTGTTATGAACAACGGTGTAATCGAGCAGATTGGTTCTCCCGAGGATATATACAACGAGCCTGTGAACGCATTTGTTGCAGACTTTATCGGTGAGGCAAATATTCTCAACGGAATTATGCTTGATGACTGCAGAATTCAAATTCTCGGCAAAGAGCTTGAATGTGTTGACAAGGGATTCGGCAGGAATACTCCTGTTGATGTTGTCATCCGTCCCGAGGATATTGAAGTTACCTCTCCCGAGAACGGTCAGCTTGTCGGAACTGTTGAGAACACAACCTTCAAGGGTGTTCACTATGAGATGAGCGTAAGATGCGGAAAGTGTGAAATTCTTATCCACTCCACCGAATCGGCTGAAATCGGAAGCAAAATCGGTATGAGGGTTATCCCGTTCAACATTCAGATTATGAACAAGCTTCTTCCGTTTTACGATAATGTTATTGAGACAACCGTTACATACGCAAATCAGAATGACAATTCCTTTGAATTTGAGCTTGAGGGCGAAACCGTTACCGTTCCCGATAAATACTATGAAGAAGGTACAAAGCTAAAAATCACTCTGCCGCCCGACGCTCTTTCGCTTGCAGGCGACGGCGTGGGCGATTTAAAGGATTTGTACATTGAATCCGTAGTTTACAAGGGTGAACACAACGAAATCATTCTTGAATCGGACGAAAGAAAGTGGCTTATGCTCAGCGATACGGACGAGCAGGTCGCAACCTATGTTCCGCTTTCATTCAACTTTTCAAAGGCTCGGTTTGAGGTAATCTCAGAGTTTTCGGAAAAGGAGGGCTGATAAATGAAATCACGCAAGCCCTCTATTCCCTACATAATCTGGATGGTTGTTTTCACAATGATTCCGATTATTATGATCGGCTTTACCGCCTTTACCGACAAGAACGGTAATTTTTCGTTTCAGGCATTTACAAATGCGTTTTACTACACAAACATTTTTGTAAAATCACTTTGGATTGCGCTTATTTCAACGGCAATCTGTCTTGTACTTGCATATCCGCTTGCATACCTTCTCACGAGAATGAAAGAATCAACACAGAACACGCTCATTATGTTGCTTATGATTCCTATGTGGATGAACTTTCTGCTAAGAATCTACGCATGGGTAACGCTTTTGCAGGACAACGGTCCGATTGATATGATGCTCTCGCTTTTGGGTATTCATTCAACCTACATCGGCAACACGGGTGCGGTAATTCTCGGAATGGTGTATGAATATCTTCCGTTTATGGTTCTGCCGATTTACACCGTTATGAGCAAAATCGACAACGGTCTTATTGAGGCGGCGCAGGATCTCGGTTCAAACAACTTTACCGTATTCAGAAAGGTTGTCGCACCGCTCAGCGTTCCCGGAATTATTTCGGGTGTGACAATGGTATTTGTTCCGAGTGCAAGCACATTCCTGGTTGCACAGTATCTTGGCGGACCGGATGACATTATGATTGGTGATGTCATTGAAAAAATATTCTGGACAGACCAAAACACGGGTTCGGCAATTTCATTGATATTAATGATTTTTATTTTCGTGTTCCTGATAATCATGAACTTGTTCGGTGATGAGGAGGCGATTGCATAATGAAAAAGAAAACAGGTATTCTTTCAAAAATTTACATTGCAATCCTGCTTATTTTCCTTTATTCGCCCATTGCCGTACTTATCTTCTATTCCTTCAACAACGGCAAAACTACCGTCTGGAAAGGATTTACATTCAAATGGTATGTACAGCTTTTTCGTGACGACAATATTATGAACGCATTGTGGAACACTGTTATTATTGCCGTTCTTGCATCTGTTTTTGCAACAATCCTCGGAACTGCCGCCGCAATCGGCATCAGCAATTTTAAGGGCAAAAAAAGAATGCTTATTCAGAATGCGTCAAACATTCCGATCATCAGTCCTGACATTGTAATGGGTGTTTCTCTCATGCTTTTGTTTACGACTCTCGGAGTTATCTTTAACTTTGAAATGGGATTTTTCACGGTTTTAATTTCGCACATATGCTTTTGTGTTCCGTTTGTTGTGCTTAATGTTATGCCGAGAATCAAACGAATGGATCAGAGCATTTACGACGCCGCCCTTGACCTTGGCTGTAACCAATGGCAGGCATTTTACAAGGTAATTATTCACGAGCTTATGCCGGGTATTTTCTCGGGTCTGCTCATGAGTTTTACATATTCTCTTGACGATTTCATCATAACATATTTCACAAGAGGTGCAAAATTCCAGAACCTCTCTATTGAAATTTACTCGATGACTCACAGGAGAATTTCACCGAAAATCAACGCTCTTTCCGCACTGCTTTTCCTTGCTGTACTCATTGTTATGGTTATTATTAATCTGCGTGACAGACACGAAGAAAATGTGCAGAAAAAGAGAACTTGATTTTAAAAATTTTATTAAAGGGAGATTGAGAAATGAAAAGAATCATCAGCATTGTCCTTGCATCTGCAATGACGGCAACATGTGCGGCTTGCCTTTCAGGCTGCGGCGGAGGTGCTTCGGCTGACTCAGCTGACGCAGGAGAAGTTAATGTTTACAACTGGGGCGAGTACATTTCAAACGGCGAAGATGACTCACTCGACATTATCGAGGAGTTTGAAAAGCGCACCAACATCAAGGTAAACTACACAACCTATGAAACCAACGAAGAGCTTTACAATATGCTGAAAAACAGTAATGTAAGCTATGATGTTGTCATTCCGTCCGAATATATGATCAGCAGAATGATTGATGAGGATATGCTGTTGGAGCTTAACTTTGACAATATTCCTAACTACGACAATCTTATGGATCGTTTCAAAAAGCTTGCCTGCGATCCCGAAGGTAAATATACCGTATGTTACAGCTGGGGCGTAACAGGTATGGTTTATGACAAAACAAAGGTTAAAACAAAGCCCGATTCATGGGACGCACTTTGGAACAAAGACCTTTCAGGTCAAATTCTTATGTTTAACAACAGCCGTGACGCAATGGCAATTGCAATGCAGCTTGAGGGCATTAATCCTGCTAACTGCACCAAGGCAGATGTTGACAAAGCCGCCGCTAAGCTTAAAGAGCAGAAGCCTCTCCTTAAAAAATATGTAATGGATCAGGTATTTACTGAAATGGAAAACAGCCAGTCGGCAATTGCTCCTTACTACGCAGGCGACATTATGACAATGATTGATAACAACGAGGATCTTGACTACGCAATGCCAAAGGACGGCTCAAACCTTTTCTATGACGCAATGTGTATTCCGAAATGCAGTAAGAACAAGGAAAATGCTGAGAAGTTCATCAACTTTATGCAGGATCCTGAAATTGCCGCCGCAAACTTTGAATATCTCAACTATGCAACACCCAATCAGGTTGCATATGACGATTACATTGATGAAGACGCAAAGAAAAACGAATTCATCTTCCCGAGTGACGAGTATCTTGACAAATGCTATGTATTTTCAAATGTTTCCGATGAGGTTTATTCCTATATGCAGGAACAGTTTGTAAAAATCCAGGCAGACTGATAAGCAATAAAATTAATCCCGAGCAAAGCTTTTAAAGGCTCTGTTCGGGATTTTAATTTTGGTAAATTTTTAAAATCAATCATCCCCCATTTATACAGCCTTCAAATTTTATGTTATCTGAAAAGTATTATTCCTTATTTTTAAAGGTTTCCGTGACAGGTTGTCATATTCGCTCTGCGAACACTCAAAATACACAGAATTAACGGGGATTCGCTCAATCTTACAAATAGATTTCAATTGTCTTGTTTTGATTGACAAATTAGGAAAAAGTAATATAATATATACTGTTAAAGAGTGCATAATACATTTTTCGATTTTATTCACTTGCAGGCGGGCGCCTGTGCATCACAAAAGAGATAGGATGGTATAATAATTGTTTACAATTTTAAAAGAACATCGTGCTCTGGAAAGCAGATTTTGCTCCTCGCCAAAAACGAACTTATTAAAACTTACAAAGGCGCCGTAATCGGTCCTCTTTGGGCTGTTGTTAAGCCTGCGTTTACAATTTTTGTTTACTGGTTTGCTTTTTCCTGCGGTATCAAACAGCTTAAAACACTTCACCTTGACATCGGCGGAGCACAGCCTTTTTCCATTGACTTCTTTACTTTTATGTTCATCGGTATCATTCCGTGGTTCTTTATTCAGGACAGCATAACGCAGGGTGCAAAGGAACTGAGAATCAACCGTCAATTTATTACAAAGGTTAAGTTCCCCGTTTCAACAATCCTTACTTATACAGAGGTTTCAAGGCTTTTTGTTCACCTGATTCTTATGGCATTTATGTACGCATATGTACTTTTCACAATCGGACCGAGCTGGTACAATCTGCAATTTTTCCTGTACTGTCCGTTGATGTTTATCTTCTTCCTTGCGCTCACATGGTCAACAGCCCCGATGTCTGCGTTCAGTAAGGACTTTGAAAGCCTGATTGTTTCCGTTATGTCAGGTATTTTCTGGTTATCGGGTATTATGTACAACTCCTACGGCTTTGATTCGCCGTTTCTCAACAAGCTCATGCTTATCAATCCGATTAACTTTTTCGTAAACGGCTACCGCAACTGTTTTCTCTACAACAGACCGTTCTATGCAAACAAAACGGAATGTCTTGTGTTTGCAATTGAATTTGTTGTAATTTTCGTCCTTGGTATTTTCAACTACAACAGACTCAGGAAAAAACTTCCTGATGTACTTTAAGGAGGTAATATTATGGCTGAAACAAAAGTATCCGATCCGATTATTACCTTTAAAAATGTCAGCAAAACCTACACACTCTACAAAGATGACAAGGAAGATTCAAGGCTCTTTTCTTTAAGCCGAGAAATGCAAAAACGAACAAGGCACTTAACAATGTTTCAATGGTAATCAATCGTGGCGAATCGGTTGGTATTGTCGGCGACAACGGTGCAGGCAAGTCAACTCTGCTCAAGATGATTACTGGCGTTGCATTTCCCGACGAGGGCGAAATCACCGTTGACGGCAAGGTTGCCGCATTGCTTGAGCTCACGGCAGGCTTTTCCATGGAAATGACAGGCAGAGAAAACATTTATCTGAAGGGTTATGTTCTCGGTCTTGAGGACAGCTACATTAAGCAGATCGAGGAGAAAATCATCGACTTTGCAGAGCTTGGAGATTACATTGACCAGCCTGTAAGAACATACTCAAGCGGTATGAAAATGCGTCTTGGTTTTGCTATCAATGTCAACATTGAACCCGATGTTCTTGTTGTTGATGAGGCGCTCTCGGTCGGTGACGCAACCTTCAAAAAGAAGTGTAAAAATAAAATTAAAGAGATTATCGAAAGCGGTGTAACTGTACTTTATGTAAGTCACAATGCCGCTTCGGTTAAAGAAATCTGCGCGCGTTCAATCTTCCTGAAAAAAGGAACTGTTATGTTTGACGGACCGACAGATGAAACCCTCAGAGTTTATGAGGAATCAAAAAAGAAAAAATAATTCCGTTTCGGAATAAAGCAAAAGCTCCACAATTGCGGAGCTTTTCTGATTTATCTGAGAGGTAAACCCATATGGACTGTACCGTAAAAGGCAATCTGCCCTCCGAAATTTTTGAGGACATTAAAAAAATTGCAGACAACAGGATAAATTTTCAACAGTTAAAAAACAAGACTGTTTTCGTGTCGGACTGTCACGGACTTATTGCATATTACATTATATGCACATTGCTTGAGGGCAATGATTTTTTTGAAAGCAACACAAGGGTAATCACCCTTGCAAAAAGCCGTGAAGATGCCGAAAAGCAGTTCGGCAACCTTACTCTCCGCAAAGATTTTGTTGTTGAAATCGGAGATTCAAGAGCATTTTCCGTAAATGAAAGAGCCGACTTTGTAATATACTGCAACTGCCCGTGTGAGGTTGCAGAGGAAGATTGCAGTAATCCCGAAATTGCGGATACAATCACTTCGGGCTTTGCAAATGTGCTTGAATATGCAAAAGAGTCAAATGCCGAATCGGTTCTGCTCGTATCTTCATATATGGTTTACGGGGAAGTTTTCAGCGGTAAAAATAACATTTGCGAAAACGACCTCGGCTATCTTGATCCGACCGATGCCGACAGTGCATACGCACAAAGTATGCGTTCAGCCGAAACACTTGCTGTTTGCTATGCTGAAAAGTTCGGTATGAATGTAAAAATCGCCCGTCCCTGCCCCACACTCGGAGGTGTCAGAATGAGCGATGAAAGAAAATGGGCAAAGCTGATTGTCAGTGCGGCAAAAAATCAGAGCATTATGCTTACAGATAACGGTGGCGAAAAGTTCAGCTTTTGCTATGTGACGGACACGGTTTCTGCATTGATTGATATTTTGCTTAACGGAAAAAGCGGTGAGGCATACAACATTTCAAACGATAACGCAAATGTGACAATGCGGGAATTTGCACAGCTTGTAAAATCGGCAAATCCCGAAAAGAATCTCTCCGTAGTGTTCGTTCACAGAAAAGACGAAGAAGAACCCGAATTTTCTCCGTCATCCCCCACACCGTATGTTTTGTGCAACGATAAAATAAAATCACTCGGCTTTAGTCCGAAAACCACGCTTAAAGACGGAATAAAACGCAGTATAAGAGCAACAGAACTGCGTGCAGAATTGCGAAGGATAAAGTAATGCGTATTAAAGATTTTTTAAACGAATTTGAGGCCGACAGGGCGGCATTGCCCGGAGTTGAAAAAGAAACTCTTGCAAAGCTCAGGAACAAAACAATTGTCATCTCGGGCGGTGAACTTGCAAGGTGTCTTTGCTATGCCCTTCTGTACAATAACGAGGCTAAAAGGCTCGGAATAAAAGTTATCCTTCTCGGCAAATCACGCAACGCAATGGCATCATACCACAGCGAACTCTTGTTAAGAGATGATTTTGATTTTGTCGATTATAATTCTGCATCAGAAATTTCAAGTGCCGACTATGTAATTACAACAGGAATCTGCGGTGAACATACAGACAACAACCCACAGATTATGATTGACGGCATTGCAGAGATAAATGCCTGTGCCAAAATTGCAAAAGCCACAGGCGCAAGGGTTGTCGTTGTGAACGACAGCAGAATTTACGGCAAAGCCAAACCGCACAGAGTTTATTCTGAAAACGAGTACGCAGAACTTGACGCAACCTCTCCCTCATCGCTTGCAGGTCAGCTTATGAGAATGAGAGAAACCACCTTGCACTCGGTTTTGAAGAACAGCGAATCAACCGTTGCAACGCTCAGAACGGGCATAATTTTGGGAGCGTCAAGCAACTTTACAAGCGTGCTTGATCCTGTTTTTGACGATATAGCCAACCGCCGTGACACAGTTGTTCCTGCAACAAGGGATCGCTGCACCTTTGTTTATATCAACGATGTTTTAAAGGCGATTGTTTTCGCAATGACAAATCTTGAAGAAAACGCAGTTTATAATGTCGGCGGCAAAAACTGCAACGCATCGCTGATTATGATTGCGGCTGTTCTCAACGATATTTACGGCAGTCGCTGTACAATTGAGTCGGGCGATTTTACGGAGCTTGACGGCTGTGCAATTAATTCAAACAAGATTTCCGTAAACGAATGCACTCCCGATATTGACCTTGAAACCATGCTGAAAATCTGCATAATGGACAAGATGAAGTCCGAAAAAGTTCTGCGTATCCCCCACTCACACGAGCGCAGACTTGATTCAATTCACGAAATTCAGCTTGCATTTCTGCTTGAAACCGACAGAATTTGTCGAAAGCACAACATAAAATATTTTCTCGGCGGCGGAACACTTCTCGGTGCAATTCGTCACAAAGGTTCATTCCGTGGATGATGATGCAGACATTATGATGTTGCGTGAAGATTTTGACCGATTTTGCGAGATTGCGCCAAAGGAACTTCCAAGCAACATGACTTTTCAATCGTACCATACGGACAAGGCTTGTTTCTATGAATTTGCCAAGGTCAGACTTGACGACACTTTCTTTGCAACCGACTTTGCAAAAGACCATCACGCAATGCACAACGGAATTGCGTTTGATATTTTCTGTCATGATAACACAGCCAATTCAGCAATCGGACGAAAAATTCATATGGCTGTAACTCTGTTCACAAGAGCGCTGGTGTTCAATAAATGGAACAATCGCAAGGCTAAAAACGGCAGTAGAATCCAGAGCATTGTAACAAATTTCTGCAAGAAAATATTTCCGCTCAGATTCAGTATGTGGCTTGAAGTCCGTACTTTAAAATTCTTTAAAAACAAAAAGAACGCAAAATATCTCTATGACGGAATGGGCAGAAATATTTATAACGGTGCTTTTCCAAAGGAATATCTTGACGATGTTGCTTATGCCGACTTTGAGGGTTACAAGTTCCCTGTGCCAAAGGAATATGACAAGTACCTTACTTTCCTCTACGGCGACTATATGGAGCTTGCACCGCTGTCAACAAGAATGGGTTGCCACGAAATTGCCCTCTGCGACATCGGAAAATATGACGGTTTCAAAATCCGCAAACCCGATTCTGAAAAATAATCAGCGTAAAACAGACCGATAAAATAAATGTGACTTGACACTTACCTGTCGGTCTGCTATAATAATATAGCACATTTTGAGTACTGTTGCGGAATCAGCCGAAAAGTAAGATTTATCTGAAAGTAAGCTCCGCCTCGGTTTCCCCACCGTGTAAAAATCAAGGGAATTTAAATTGATTATACAAAAGTTGACACAATCATTTTCAACTTTCCATTTTCAATTTTCAATTTAATAAGCAGGTATGGCGGAATTGGCAGACGCGCATGGTTCAGGTCCATGTGAAAGCAATTTCATGCAGGTTCAAGTCCTGTTACCTGCACCAGTAAAGGTGGTTTTTTAACCGCCTTTTATTTTTTGCCAAAATTACTTAAAATGCCTTAAAAGTGGCTTAAACGCTGGGTTTTTGAGATTTCAAAAATTCAGTTGAGTAATTTTGAATTAAGTTAAAACAAGATAAAATGCAGTCAAACTTACTGTCAAACTTACTGTCATTTTAGTTTGCCTGCCGATTTTCAAAGGAACAAGATAATATATTTTTAAAATTTATTACATCGTAACACAAAAGATTTTTCTATTATTAAAACAACAAAGAGGTTAAGCAATTTTTTCTAATGCTTAACCTCTTTTTTTATTTTGTTGATTACAGAGCATTCCCATACCATAACTATCCTCTATATTTTTGTTCTCAATTAACATTATGCTTCATCACCTACAAAACTACATATTGTCATCTTAATACCTCTTTTCTATTTTAAATATGATTACTTTTCTATTAAAAAGTGTACCACATATAAAGCACAACCGCTAAACATAGTATTCCACCTACAAGCACTAATACACTGCAAGCCACACTATGGTTGCCCCTCTTATACCAATCATTTAAATTTAACACACACGAAGTTACTACTACTATTAAATAATCAAACAATAGTATTAAACAATCATCAATACCCATATACTCTTCAACATTATTGTTGTTTTACTTTTAAAAACCATCCGTCATTATAATTCTTTAAACAAGATTAATAAAATTCTTAACAACAATACATTTCTTAACTCTCGCAAAATCAAACTATACTCCAATAAATTTTACAAATTACTGAAATACATAAATAGCAATAAACATTAACACCATAGCTACTAAGGAAGAAATAATTACCAAGATACCTAAAAAGCTATTCCTACCATAAGTTATACTATATAAATGATTCTCATATGTCGCTACCAAAGCTACAAGAAAAAACACTACAAGGAAAATATATAAAATTATCATAAGTACAACCACACCTTTACTTTTATTTCTATTATATTTTACCATATATTATAATTAAATTGAATACTTTCTTTAGTATAATATTTATTTTTAGCAAAGAAAAAGAGGGTTCTTTATGAACCCTCTCTTCCCAATAATTATTTTAAGGATTTACTCTTGCTGTCGAATTTAATTATCTGTACTCCCAGTGACCGCCAGATTTAACCTTTTCATCCCAAGGTTTTACCCATTCCTTGTCTTCTACTGTTTTTGTGCCTGTCTGTACATAGTCCTCTGCCACATGATATGAACCTTTGCCACCATTTTCTTCCGCTTCCCAAAGAAGATGTTCATTCAGGTTAGCATCTGTTAACTTCATACCGCAGTCATTGCATACATATACTCCTACCCAACCATATACTGGCTCCTCATGAGTGCCTACTACCTTCCAATAACCTTCGTGGTGAACTGTCTTATAGTCATCTACCCATACCTTCTGCTTTGGCTTTTCTGTAGGTGTTTCAGTCTTTGGATGACTCGACTTGGTTTAGCTGGCTTCTGGTTATTACTCGAAGAGTTGTTTGGCTTAGCTGGCGTCTGGTTATTGTTTGAAGAGTTGTTTGGCTTAGACGCTGGCTTCTTGTCGTTATCAGATGTATTTGTCTTTGAAGAGTTGTCTTTCTTTGAAGATGTATTTGACTTTGTATCTTCTTTCTTTTCGGTGTTACCCTTGTTGCTGTTGTTTTTGTTAGATACTGTAGTTTTTACATCGTCAACCTTAACTGTAACTGTCTTACCGTCATCGGTTTTTACTTCTACTTTGCCGTCTTTTACTTCGACTTTCTTACCATTCTTGTCTGTGATGTTGCCGTCTTTGTCGACCTTGATTTCACCCTTGTCTACCAAATCTTTAACTGCCTTTGGAACTGTAGTTTTAGGTACAGTTGTTGGAACAGTTGATGTCTGTACGGTTGAAGATATTACTGACGGTTCTGTCGGTTCTTTCTCAGCGTTACAGCCTGCAAGAATGCTTATGCCGACTGCTGATATGCCTGCAAGTATTGTAGCACCGCAGACAACGGCAATTACCTTTGTTTTTACTGTCGCAGTTGCTGTTGCCTTTACGATAGATGAAACTGTTGACTTTGCACCTGTTGCAATGCCTTTTGTTGCAGAGGTTGCAAGTGTCTGTCCGTTCGGGAGCTTGATTGTAATGTTCGGTACTGCAAGGCTCTTTGCTTCTTCCTTGAAAATAGTTGTAAAGAAAGGTACAACAACAACGCCGTGAAGCTTGTCACCGCTCTTTTTTTCGTAATCTTCAATTGCAGTTTTCATCTTTGCTCTTGAAGAGTTAAGGCGAGATTTTACCGTTCCCTCTGAAATTTCAAGTCCCTGTGCAATTTCAGAAATTGACATTTCATCAAAATAAAACATTAAAACAGTCTGATACTGATTGAATGAAAGTGTGTCTTCCATAATCTGTAACAGCACTTTTCTTTTTTCGGCTTTGGTTATGTACTCCTCGGGGAGCATTAACTCATCTGTTTCAGTTTCCACAATCAGAACTTCATCGTCAATCTGATATTCCACCTTTCCTTTCAATTTGTTTTTGCATTTGTTTACGGCTATTGATGTAATCCAACCGCAAAACTTTTGTTCATCATTGAGGGTGTCGAGCTTCAAAAAAGCTGTAATGTAGGTTTCCTGCATTATGTCTTTTGCGTTTTCTTCATCTTTGAGCAAAGAAAGGCAAGTGAACCATACATCATTGCTTGTAAGTTTATACAGCTTATCAAATGCTTTTTTATTGCCGTTTTTAGCACTCAATACAAGCTCTTTGATTGTTTTCATAATATTTCCTCCTACATATAAATTTTACTTTTTAGGGTTGACAAACTCTAACTTAGTGAGATACTAATATTACTAAGCAACATTAGTTGTTAGCTTAGCAATATTTTTTTGAAAGGTGATAAAATTATGAGTAACAATAAGATTACTTGTTCATTTACCGTTGACCGTGATATTTACAACGCTTATAAAAGTATTGTTGTAAAAGGTGGTGAAAATGTAAAGGGCAACCTTATCCGTTATATGCTCAATGTCATTAACTATGAAACTTCAAATGCAGATACAATTTCTGCAATAAAAGAAGTTGAAGAACTGAAAAAAAATCCAAACAAAAAAACCTATGCTTCATTTAGAGAGCTTTTAGAGGATATTACCAATGAGTAAATTAAGAATTGTGCCATCAACAAAAATTCAACAGAGATGTTAAGCTGGCAATTAAGCGTGGATACAATATTCAATTACTTGATGCTGTTGTTGAAATGATAGCTGAACAGCAACTGCTTCCACCAAAATACAAAGATCACAAACTAATCGGAAATTATTCCGGTTGTAGGGAATGTTACATTACCCCCGACTGGCTCTTAATTTATGAAATTAGTAATGAAGAACTTATTTTGTATCTGACAAGAACCGGAACACACAGCGATTTATTTTAGGCTTCTTAAGACAAGGCAAAAAATTGCCTTGTCTTTTTTACTATCCAACAATATTGAGATTGTATATGTAGTTAAGGTCAACATTTGTTGATATGCCGTTAATTCTACCGTTATCTGAATACTGCCACACATCACAAGTGATTGACGCTTTGTATACCATTCTGCGTTCCAAATGGAAATGCCGTTATTTTTTAAGGTTGTGCGATTGAGCAGATAGTCATAAACGCTTGCTGAGGAATACACACCCGATTTAAAGCCGTTGCTTTTGAGTTTGTTACAGAAATTGACTGCCATTTTTGTATAATTGCTGTTGCTTGTACTCATTGCAGGCTGATATTCCATATCGTAGTAAACAGGAAGTTCAAACTTTTTACCCTTGATACAACTAAGGCAAGCATCTGCTTCTGCTGTTGCCGTTGACGGTGACATTGCATAGCTGAACCAATATGCTCCGACTTTAAGACCGGCGGATTTTGCGTTTTTGTAGTTTGTTTCAAACATATTGTCTTTTTGGCTTTTTTCTTTACCGTAGCCTGCACGGATAATCACATAGTTATAACCGGCTGATTTTACCTTGTTAAAATCTATTGAGCCTTGCCAAGTTGATACATCAATACACTTTGCGACACTTCCCGAAACAGTCAGCTTGCACGATGCGGTTTTTCCGTTGTAGGTTTTGTATGTGATTGTTGCTGTTCCTTGAGATTTAGCGGAGATTTTTCCGGTTGAATTAACCGTTGCAACATATGTATTACTGCTTGTCCAAGTACTGCGATAACTGTATGCGTTATTGTTGAGCGTAGCTTTAAGCGTTTTACTCTGTCCGACTTTAAGGGTTGCAGATTTATCAGAAACAGTTACTCTTGAAGGTGCAGATTTGACTGTTACCTTACAAATCGCTTCCTTGCCATTGCTGAGCTTACATCTTATCGTAGTAGTGCCGGCTGTTTTTGCAGTAACAAGACCGCCTGCCTTTTGGACGGGAGCAATTGAGGTGTTATTCGAGTAATAAAGTCTGTAGTAGGCTGCTGTATTATTCGGAATACTGCTGTTCAAGTCATATTTTTCACCAACACCTAAAGTAATACTCGTTTTATTAAGTGTGATACTGTCAGCAAGTTTTTTGACTGTTACGGTACAGCTTGCCGTCTTGCCGTTATATGTTTTAGCTGTAATCTTTGACGTACCGACACCGACAGCAGTTATTTTGCCGTTTTCATCAACCGTTGCAATTTTTTTATTGCCTGTTGAAAATGTAACCTGAGATAAATTACCATTTGTCACAGTTGTACTTAAAGCATAAGATTCTGTTGTACCTAAGACTATATCCGTTTTATTCAGCTTAATGCCGGTTGGTACAGTAGTAGGCTTTGGAACAGTTGTAGGTTCTGTAACTGCTTCCGTTGTAGGTTCTGTAACTGCTTCCGTTGTAGGCTCTGTAACTGCTTCCGTTGTAGGCTCTGTAACTGCTTCCGTTGTAGGCTCTGTTGTTGATTCTGCTGTTGTCGGTTGTTCTTCTGTTGGCTCTTTAATCAGACCTACGATAATCTTCTGTACAAGTGTTGAATCAACAACGGTAATCACACCGTCTTTATTAAGGTCATACAGCTTAATTTGTTTTTCATCAAATGTTGTCATACCTACAACATTCTTCTGAATAAGCGTTGCATCTTCGACTGAAAACTTTTTATCTGTGCTTACTGCTCCTGCACTAAAGGCACAAAGGCTCACAAGAGTAGTGGCAGTAAGTAAGCCCGAAATAATCTTATTTTTCAGTTTCATAACTTCCTCCTATATAATTATTTGCGTTTCTATATATTAGACAATTGAAATGTCGAAAAGGTTCATTTTTTACGAAAAATAAAATATTATTAAAAAGGAGTACATAGACAAGCTACGCATCCGAAAAACACATAGCCCTTTTGTTTGGCTTCTTTATTTTAGCATACATTATGTGAAAATTCAATATTTTATAAAAGCTTTCAAAAAACTAAAATTCCGATTACTAAAAAATTTAATTATCTTGCTTCGTATTCTTTTATTTTAATTTATTTAAAGGAGATATAGTTATGGACAATAACGATAAGATGATTAGAGCATTAGTGGAGCATTGAAAGAAGACAAATGACCTTGTGGTGGCTTTTGAAGATTTTGACGGTCAAATGCACAGGCATATGATTCATTTGCCAAATGAAGATGTTGACAAAATTCTTAATACTGGGATTATGGTGACGGTTCAATTTATTATGTTGAAAGCCGAAAGAGCTATGCAGGGCAAATTACTCTTGATATTAACGGAAAGAAAATGCATAAAACCGCCTATGGCAAAACAGAACGCATTGTAAAAAACAAATTGCTTGAGTACCGTTTTCAAGCAAAATTGAAAAAACTCGCGAAGCATATTATAACGCATACACCGCAATTGAAGAAAACAAAAGATACAGCGGTAAAATTGACATTACACCGTTTTTAATCTATTTTGCCGATAATGTGTACAATGCATATAACGAGAAAACAACTGACGAAAATCTTCTCCATGAATACAAAAAGTATCTTGATAATGGTGAAGTCACCGAAAAAGAATCCCGGCTTTGGAAATTTGTACTGTCAAATTACGGTACAGACGAATTTTCCACCAAAATGCTTGAAAAAGATTTTCAAAATGCCGCATATGCCACAATAAGAGGATTTGTGTAGAAATTTGAAATACTCGGTCTGCTTTCATCGACAAAATACGGTACAAGAATCAAATATAAAATAAACACATAAAAAATCCCCCGACAGCGGTTTCCGTTAGGCTGTCGGGGGATTTTCAGTATTAACATCGTGACGGGGACGGAAGCGGTCAAAGCACATCACGAACTTCAAATGCTAATATAATTTTGAATCGTTCTTCAAAGGTTTTGAGACTATTGCGAGAATCTTTTTGATTTTTGCAAGCTGATAATTTATGGTGTTGCGGTGAACAAAGGTTTCCTGAGCAACCCTCTGAACACTTCCGTCATACTTTAGGTAAAGTCTTAAAAAACTCATATAATCCGTGCCGTTGTCACGGTCATACACTTCAAGCTTTTTGAGATTTTCGTTATAGATACTTTCAAGCAATGAAATATCGTCAACCGCAAGAATCAGCTTTTTAACTTCAAGTCGGTCATAGAACATAGGTGTCATATTTGCACGGACGGCAAGCCTTAACATTCTTAAAACAATCCGGTATGTTTTCGGGAGTGATTTCAGCTTGTTATTTGTTTTGCTCACTGCCACATACAGCTTGTTGACGCTTATATACCTCTCCTTTTCCGACTGAATTTTTTCGGCTATGCTTTCAATTTCATCATCGGAAAAGTCATTGAGGATATAGAACATCATGTTGTCCACCTTAAAACCGCCCCAGTGCTTTTTGTAGGAATAAATTGTTCGTTCAAATGCCGATTCAAGCTTTCTTGAAGAAATATGATCAGCCATATCGGCTTTCACGCCGATGATTGCATAATCGGTTGCTTTATTTCCGTAACCGAGATTGAGGTTTACAAGCTGTGATGACATATCTGTTACCGTCAAAATCGTAAAAGTAAATTCCGTCTGCCTTTGCAACGGGAATCGGATTGAGATTACCCTGCTTGCTCCATGACTGGAGGACATATTTCTTATGGTTTTCAACAATTTTCTCAGGTGTCATAATAATTTCCCCTTTTTAAGATACCAAAAAAGATAAACAGAAAAGGAGCCTCCTTTTCAGAAGCTCCTTTGCTTTGCGTCTTTTTTGTTTATGCCATTATTATATCACCAAAATATGGTTATGCAATATTTTTCGGCACAATATTCTTTGTGCTAACGCACAATGTTTTCGGGGGTATTTCTTGAATTTATGACCTTTTCGTCATTTTACATACAAATTTCGTGAAATGTCCACTTCTTGTTTGTATGCTGTAATTAACAATTACTCGATTTCCTTTTTCTTTGTTGTGCCAAGGCTGAGTATAATTGCGGAAATGATAATCATTACAACACCTGCGGCACACGGAATTACGACACCGTAAATCATATTGAAACCGCTTTCTGTCGCAGCCTGTCCGCTGATGATTGTATATTCACCTGACGGCATACTGCTGAGTGAATATGTTGTACCGTCAATTGTAACATTGAAATTTTCCGAACGAATCATTTCATCTGTAATACCTGCGCTTTTAAGACCGTTATCGCCAAGGTTCATATTTGTGCTTGCAACTTCGCCGTTCTTAACGATGATTGTATCACCCTTGCAGCTTTTTGCAATATCAGCGCCGATAACAGCCGAATAGTCGCTTGTATTTGTATCAATAATAACGATGCCGCCCTCTGTTCTTGCAACGCAAGCCATGAGGTTATACACACCGTCATCGCCCTCAACGGCTGTCGGCTCTGAAATGCTCTTGACCTTCATACCCTTGAGGTTAGCCTTGAACTGCTTTGTTGTTTCGTCATCAAGGAAATTTGTGCCGACCTTTTTATCGTCTGACGATGCGATAATCTTGCCGTCAGCATCTGTCATAACAAATGAATTGATGCCGAGGTTCTTTACAAGTGCGGTATTTGTGTCAGCCGAAGTATTTTCCGTAACAACACTTGCAATTACATTTGCCTTTTCAAAAAGTGAGTTCATAAACTCAAATTTAGTGTAGTTATAGTTATCGCTGTATTCTGTAAGCTGAGCCTTTGCGTCATCAAGATATGTCTGATTTGAGCTTTCTGTTTTTGTTGAAAACAAATTGCAAACTACCGAAACGCAAACCATAACAACAGCAACAATAACTGCCGTTACAACTGCAACGCCTTTTTTTACCAATTTAGAATTACCCATTGTAATCTTCCTTTCAAAATGTTTCGCTTGCATAAAATAATACCATTATTCGACTTTGTTTTCAAGTACGGTTCGTGAAATAATTAACAGCCGCACATAATTTGACAATGTCCTGCATTAACTTATTTTTGGATACAGCTCTGCGAAAAAAGAATAATTTGAAAAAAATGATACATCTATGATACAATGGCAATATAAACTGTGTCTTGGAGGTGGGGTTGTTGGCTGACATATTGATTGTTGAGGACGAAAAGAATATTTCAAATCTTATTGAAATGGCTCTTTCTCGGCACGGGCACAAAACCGATTGTGTGTTTGACGGCGAAAGCTGTGCCGATGTTCTGGAGAAAAAGCACTTTGACCTTATTCTGCTTGATGTTATGTTGCCGAAAATCAGCGGTTTTGAGCTTATGGACTACATCAAAGGCTTTGACACACCCGTAATTTTCATTACTGCAAAATCAGATATATCGGACAGGGTTTACGGGCTTAACCTGGGGGCTGACGATTACATAACAAAACCGTTCAACATTTCGGAACTTCAGGCAAGAGTCGATGCGGTACTGCGAAGATACAACAAGGCAAAAACAAAACTCAGCTTTAAAGACATAGTAATTGACACAAATTCAAGAATAGTCACCAAAAACGGAGTACAAATTGACCTTACATTAAAGGAATACGAAATACTTCTGCTTTTTGTACGCAACAAAAACATTGCCCTTTACCGTGAAATGATTTACGAAAGGGTATGGAATGAACCGTATATGGGTGATACAAGAACCGTGGATCTGCATATTCAGCGGTTAAGAAAAAAGCTTGATTTAAAAGACAACATTCAGTCTGTGTATAAAGTCGGTTACCGTCTTGTTGAATAAGCGGAGGGAAAGCCCTAATGAAATTTTCGTGGAAAATATTTTTTATTACCTTTCTTATTATAATTACTTCCTTCGGTGCGGGAGGTTTTCTCCTCATCAACACCGTTTTTACAAACACGCTGAACAACCGCATTGACTCAGCCAAAAAGAACAACAATTACATCACAACGGCACTTTCGGTATATGCAGACAACAATCTGCCCACCTACGGAAACTTGGAATATCTGCGCGTTTCGGCAATCGGATTTGCAAAACAAATTGCAGGTAATTCGGATTCTAAAATCAAAATCGGTTCAATAAACGAGCTCAGCTTTTCGGCAGAAAATGAATTTGCCCACGGTATGTCGGTAAATTCCAGAAAAAGCAGAGTAGTTACTGAAAATAAAAAATACTACATTCAGACAATAAGCAAAATTCAGCTTGTAACCAAAAGCTGTTATATTGAAACTGTTGACAATATAACAAGCGTGTACAGCGACCGTGATATGTACTGCACAATTTATCAGTTCATTCTCATAGGCGTTGCGTTGTTTGCATCAATTCTGCTTGTAATCTTCTCAAAGCTTTTGACAAGACCGCTTGTTAAGTTAAAGGATGCGTCAAAGGAAGTTGCCGAGGGCAACTTTAATATGAGAGTAAAGGAAAGCCACGGCATTACATCTTCAACCGAAATAACCGAGCTTTCGCAGAGCTTTAACACCATGGCAGATTATGTTGAAGACTACATTGAACAGCTAAAGCTTGCAACGCAGAATCGTGACAACTTTATTGCGGATTTTACCCACGAGTTAAAAACTCCGCTGACATCTGTCATAGGTTATGCGGATATGCTCCGTTCTTATGAAATGGAGCCTAAACAACGCAGAGAATGTGCCGACCTTATCTACAAAGAGGGCAGTCGGCTTGAGGCGCTTTCGCTTAATCTGCTAAACCTTATAGTTTGAAAAATGACGAAATCAAAACCGTAAACATCAAAACGGACATAATTGCCGATGACATTAAAAAGTCTGTTCTCTTTATTTTGAAAAAATACGGTGTGAAACTCAAATTAAATGTTGAAAAAGCAGAAGTCAACGCAGAGCCGTCGCTCTTGAAAACGCTCTTGTACAACCTGATTGACAATGCCTGCAAAGCGAGTGAGAGCGGAAAGCCTGTTACACTCACGGGATATGTTGACAGCGACAGATACCGTTTTTGCGTTACCGACAGCGGTTGCGGAATTGCGGAAGATGACCTTGCCAAAATTACCGAACCGTTTTATATGGTTGACAAATCCCGTTCAAGGAGTATGGGCGGAGCCGGACTCGGGCTTTCAATCTGCAACGAAATTGCAAAGCTTCACGGCTCAACTCTTGAAATTGTCAGTGAAGTCGGCAAGGGTACGGACATCAGCTTTACGGTAAGCCTTGCCGATAATTCTGAGGAAAGTGAGGATTTTGAAGATGAAATTTAACCTTAAAAAATCCGCAAAATATATCATCTGCACTCTGCTCACCTTGACCGTAGTCGCAACCGTTGTGTTTCTCCCCCGCTTTTATTATTCGGTAACGGACAATCGGGATTCTGTCGGAAACACAGCCGAAACATTTAAACTTACCGCCGATATAACTACTTTGAGCGGCGGAGAATTTTTGAAACTCGTTTCAAGCGAAGATACCGTCTGGGTTCTTCAAAACAATGCTCCGAAAGCAGAAACTGTAATCAGCTATGCCAAAAAAGCGATAAGCAATCTTGCAAATTCGCTTAAAGACACAAATTTATTTTCCAATATTGCAGGCTACATTCCGCAGTTTTTTACATTTGACAGCTGTAGCGGTTACAAACTTACAATGCGTGGAACACTTGACGGCAATGTAATCGTTTCGTCCGATATTATGTTTGTCGCATGCAACTATGCCAAAGAGGGCGCACGATACGGACTAAACATAACAATGCTGTTTGACACGGAAACCTTTACAATTTATGAGCTTAACATTGATACAACCTACCTGTCGGACAGCGGTACCGAGAGTGAAAATCCGCTGTATTCGGTTATTCCGTACAGCGACAGTTATGAACAGGAGTTGTCCGATGCACTCATAAAATACTGGGGTGTCAGTTCCGATTCAATAACGGTTAATGTAAGTCCCGAATCTTTCAGCATCAACATCTGCCCGCAGCCGTTTTTGGAATACAGCAAAATAAACAACGAACAATTTGATTATTATGTGTTATGAAACAACTATGATACATTTTTGAACAAATTCAGAAACAAGCCTTTTGTATAGTATAGATACACTTACGAAAGGCTTGTTTTTTTATGGATATTAAAGAGTATGAGGAATTTTGTAAAAACAGTAAATACGGAAACTTTATGCAGTCGGCAGACTGGGCAAAGGTTAAAAAAGGTTGGATTCCCGAGTATGTTGCAGTTCGTGATGAAAACGGAAAAATCAACGGTTGTACACTTGTGCTTGTAAAGAAAATACCGATTCTCAACACGGCAATGCTTTATGCACCGAGAGGCTTTGTATGCGACACTCACACAGTAAAACCGTCAGAAAAATATTTGAGCAGATAAAGCTGATTGCAGAAAAATATCACGCATACACACTCAAAACCGATCCGCTGATTGACGAAACCGACTTTATCTCGATTAAAAATTTTGTTGACCTCGGATTTGTTTATCACGGTGAAAAGCAAGGATATGACAACACCCAATGCAGAGAAAATTATGTGCTTGACATAAAAGATAAATCGTGTGATGAAGTTTTTGCAAATTTTAAATCAAAATGGCGGTACAACATCCGCCTTGCAATGAGGAAAGGTGTTGAGTGTAAATTCTGCGGTGAAGATGAGCTTGACGATTTTATGGAGCTTATGAAAGAAACAGGCAGGCGTGACGGCTTTGAAATTCGTTCGGAAGAATATTTCAGAAATTTTTTACAGGCATTTCACGGCAACGCAAAGCTATGTATCGCAAAACTTGACGGAAAAGTTTTGTCGGGTGCATTGCTTGTAAATTATGCAAATGTTGCAAGCTATGTTTACGGCTGTTCATCAAACGAATACAGAAAATATATGCCGAATTATCTTATGCAATGGACGATGATTAAGTACGCAATTGAGAGCGGTTGCCATACATACGATTTTTGCGGTATTCCCTATTGGTATGACGAAACGCATAAAAACTACGGTGTATATCGCTTTAAACAGGGATTTAACGGCAAAGTCAAAACCTATGCCGGCGAGTTTGACTATGTGTTCAGAAACGGAGTAAATCACATTGCCGACCTTGCAATGAAACTGAAAAAGCTTGTGTGAAATATTCATCTGCGTTGAATTTGCAAACCGTATATGCTAAAATGGAGTGGGTAAAATTATCCCACTCCATTTTGTATCGGAGGAATTTTATGTTCTGCGATTTGCATACACATTCAACATTTTCGGACGGCACATTTTCACCTACGGAAATCGTTTTAAAAGCCAAAGAAATCGGGCTTGACGCCGTTGCACTCTGCGACCACAACACGGTTGCCGGACTTGACGAATTTGTTTCGGCAGGTAAAAAGTACGGCGTAACCACCGTTGCGGGGATTGAATTTTCAACCGAATACAATTCAAAACAGCTGCACATTGTCGGTCTGTTTATCAAGAAAGAAAACTATTCAGACATAACCGAAATTATGGCTGAGTCGCAAAAATTAAAGGAGAAAAGCAACAAACTGCTCGTTAAAAATCTTGCGAAAGACGGCTATATTCTCGACTATGACGAAATCAAAAACAGCACGGTTGACGGCTTTGTAAACCGTGCAAACATCGCCGCCGCTCTCATGCAGAAGGGCTATGTTTCTTCTGTCAAAGAGGCATTTCACACCTTGCTTATGTCGAAGTTCGGCTACTATGTTCCGCCGAAAAGGCCGTCATCTCTGTATATAATTGAAAAGCTGAAGGGGTTCGGTTCAATATCCGTTCTTGCACATCCGTTTCTCAACATGAACGAAGATGAGTTGAGAGAATTTCTGCCAAAAGCAAAGGCTTGCGGTCTTAACGCAACGGAGGCGTACTATTCGCTTTTTGACAATGCTGAAACAGAGCTTGCCGAGAAAATCTGTGACGAATACGGTCTTTTGAAAAGCGGCGGAAGTGACTTTCACGGAGCAACAAAACCCGATATTTTGCTTGGAGTCGGAAAAGGAAATCTTGCGATACCGACAGTAATATACAAGAATCTTGCTAATTGTTATCACAATTTCCGATTATAAAATCATCGTCATTATGCAATGCTCCCTGCATTTTACAAACACAACAATTTAATTTCGACTCAAACACAAAAAAACAGCGATGAAGAATAATCACCGCTGTTTTTTGGTTTTATATATCAAGGCTGTCTGCTCTGAGAAGGAAATCATAAATTCCTATTACAAGAATACCTTTCTCCGTGTACCATGGTGCAGGAGTGTCTTTTACAACGATGATTTTCTTGAAAGAATCATCTATACGCAAAAGAGAATTTGATTCCTGAGCCATTTTCTCACTGTCGGGTATTGCAAAAGCCGACTGCACATAATAACGCTTTGAACCCTTGTTGCAGACAAAATCAACCTCAAGCTGTTTGCGTATCGGATTACCGTTTTTATCGTTTTGAACAACATTGACAAGTCCCACATCAACATTCAAATCACGGTTGACAAGTTCATTGAAGATTATATTTTCCATTGTATGATTTTCTTCAATTTGTCGGAAATTTATTCTTGCATTACGAAGTCCGATATCCGTAAAATAATACTTTTGCGGAGTATCAATATATTTTCTGCCCTTTATATCATATCTCGATGCCTTATTCACAACAAATGCATCACAAAGATAATCAAGATAATTCTTAATTGTCGCTGACTGATGACTTTATTTTTCTTTGACTTAAAAGTATCACATAACTTTTTGGGATTTGTCAAAGAGCCGATAGCAGATGAAAGAATGTCAATCAATTCCTCAAACTCTGCTTTGTTTTTAATATTGTGTCTGCCGATAATATCGTTAATGTATGTTTCTTTAAACAAATATTTTAAAAACTCAATTTTTTGTTCAGAAGTTGAAAGTAAAACAACAGGCGGAAGTCCTCCGTATAAAACATACTCATTCCAACCGTCGTACTTATTTCCGTCATACACAGACATAAATTCTGCAAATGAAAGAGGATTCATATGAAGTTCGTCCCCTCTGCCTCTGAATTCCGTTATAACATCCTTTGACAGAAATTTTGCATTACTTCCCGTTACATAAACATCAACATTGTTCATTCTCATAAATCCGTTAAGTACAGACTCGAATTCATCAAGCAGTTGGACCTCATCAAAAAGAATATAGTACATCTTATCATCTTTTATCAGGTTCTTGACATATGGGTACAAAATCTCGGGCTTCCTATATTTTTTGTTTTCAAATGAATCAAATGCAATTTCAATAATATGGCTTTCGTCAGTTCCGTTTTCAAGAAGGTAATTTTTGAACAAAGAAAATAGAAGGTATGATTTTCCGCATCTTCGTATTCCCGTTACAACCTTAATCAGCTTATTATGCATTTTAGAAATCAATTTATTCAGATAAAAGTCTCTTTTAATCTCCATTTTTATCGCTCCGCTTAATTTTTATGCAAGTTCTAACAAATATTTTCAGTAAATACAGTTTAACGCATTTTCTTTTAAAAGTCAATTCTATTTAATATTTTTGCATATTATCGCACAAATATTCAGCAAGCACTTGTTTGTCTGCGATTTTATTTCTTAGCAAGAACAATAAATCTGAAATAAATATAAAGCAAAAATCCTATTGAAAATTACTGCAAAACCTTGCGTAAAAATTCAATAGGATTTATTTTTAGTTCAAAATCTTTTCATAACCTTTTTGATTCAGGGTTATTTAATTTTAAGTGAAATATCAAAAGCCTTAACCGAATGAGTGAGCGCACCCATTGAAATGATATCGACACCGGTTTCGGCAATTTCACGAAGAGTTTCGTCCGTGATGCCGCCGCTTGCCTCAAGAAGTGCCTTGCCTGCTGTGATGTCAACAGCCTGTTTCATAAGCTCGGGGCTCATATTGTCGAGCATAATAACATCAACGCCTGCCTCAAGAGCCTGATTGAGTTCGTCAAGGTTCCTTACTTCAAGCTCGACCTTGGTCATATGACCGAGTTTTGATTTAAGCTTTGAAACAGCGTTGGCAATTCCGCCGCCTGCGTCAATGTGGTTATCCTTGAGCATTGCGGCATCGGAAAGATTGTAACGGTGATTTCTTCCGCCTCCAACCGTAACGGCATACTTCTGGAGCGGACGCATACCCGGGAGTGTCTTTCTTGTGTCGGCAATAGAAGCCTTTGTACCGCTGACAATTTCAACAGCCTTGTTTGTTGCGGTTGCAATGCCGCTCATATGCTGAATAAGGTTAAGAGCCGTTCTCTCGCCCTTTAAAATTGTTCTTGTCTTACCGTGAATTTCAGCAATAATTTCGCCCTTTACAAGCTTGTCGCCGTCATGCTTATAAACCTTTGCCTCAAAACCGTTTGGCTGAAGAATTTCAAACACACGGAGCGCAACCTCGATACCGCAAAGAACACCTGAACTTTTTGCAAGGAAAATTGCCGTGTTTTCCTGATTTTCGTCAATAAGGTAATCGGTTGTTGTGTCAAGATAGTTGATATCCTCAAGCAATGCGGTTTTGATAAGATTGTCTACGTAAATGCTGTTAAGTGTCATCAGTCTGTACCCTCCATAATTTCATCAAAAATGATACTTGCAACAATTGCCGCACTTCTTGCCTCAACAAGGTCGGAATTGATTTCGTACTTTTCTGCAAACAGTTCACTCATAATCTCGTGAATCTGCTTACTGCTTTCTTCATATTTTTCAGGCTTTGGAAGAACAAAATATGCGTCCTGCAAAATCTCTCTGATTTTTGAACGGCAGCCATGCGGCATGGTCTTGCCCTCAACAGGACGGTAAACAGGTTCTTCACCAAGAGTTCTTCTGCCGAATTTGTTGATTTTATCCGTAATATCAAGAGCGGCTGTTCTTGAATAAACAAGCGCCTCAAGGAGCGAGTTACTTGCAAGACGGTTCGCACCGTGAACACCTGTGTGCGAGCACTCTCCTGCGGCATACAAGCCTCAACGGTTGTGCGTGAATGAAGGTCAACATCAATACCGCCCATAAGGTAATGCTGGCACGGAAATACAGGAATTCTGTCCTTTGTAATGTCAACGCCCTCTTCAAGGCATCTTTCATAAATCATCGGAAAACGATTTCTTACAAAATCAGCCGGCTTGTGGGTTATGTCAAGATAGAAATTCTCGCTGTTTGTCTTAATTGATTCAAGCATAACCGCATTTGAAACAACATCTCTCGGAGCAAGCTCTCCTCTGCTGTCATAATTTGAGGCAAATCTCTCACCATTGCAGTTGAGCAGAACCGCACCCTCACCACGAACAGCCTCACTTATAAGAAAACGCTCTCTGCCATGATCAGCCGCAAATGCTGTCGGGTGAAACTGTATTCTCGAAAGATTTTTAATTTTTGCACCAAGCATATATGCAAACGCAATGCCGTCACCCGTTGCGATTGCGGAGTTGGTTGTATACTTATAAACCCTGCCGATACCGCCTGTTGCAAGCAAACAGTAGTTACAGCCGTAGTGAAGCTTTTCACCGTTTCTCAAAATGCTTATATAAAAACCGTTCAGCACCTTGTCAATTGAATAAACAAGAGCGTTGTCACACACGGTAACATTTTTTAGCTGAGTAACCTTTGCGATAAGTCCGTCAACAATTGCCTTGCCTGTTGAATCCTTATGATGAACAATTCTGTTTCTGCTGTGACCTGCCTCAAGAGTTTTGCACATTGTGCCGTCCTCGTTAAGGTCAAAATCAACACCGAGGTCTTTTATTTTAAGAACATCCGAAGGACCTTCGGTAACAAGCTTTTCGACAGCGGAAAGAGTATTTTTATACTTTCCCGCAATCAATGTATCCGTAATATGCAGCTTGTAGCTGTCGTGAACCGTATCAAGCACACACGCAACACCACCCTGCGCAAGAGAGCTGTTTGAAAGCTGAAGTTCACGCTTTGAAACAAGAAGAATATTCACGCTTTCGGGAAAATTAAGTGCCGCATAAAGTCCGGCCGCACCTGTGCCAACGATTACAACATCAAATTTCTTATCCATTTCCAAGTTCCTTTGAAAAAATTTATCTGTTACACACGGCATCACACAAAATACCGTTTACAAATTTGTACCTGTATATTATACTACTAATTGTAAGATTAGTAAATACAGTAAATAATTTTGAAAGGGCGATTATTATGGCTGAAAATACAATTCCGAACGATCCGATGATTCTTTTAAGCTTTGTTAATACAAAGCTGCGTGATTTCTACCCCAGCCTTGATAAAATGTGTGACGATCTCGGTTGCAGTAAAGAAGAAATTGAAAGCAAGCTTTCTGCAATTGACTACAAATACAACGCAGAACTCAATAAATTTGTCTGACATCAAAGGAAAGTCCGTTTTATCGTACAGTCCATTTGATATGATTAACATATAGGATATCCCATATGTTAAGGAGGAAATTTTATGGGCATTTTCGATTTTGAACGATTGTTTGATTTAAACCATGACGGAATGCTTGATCCGCTTGAAAAAGGTCTTGAGTTCACCGTGATTGAAGATATTATGAATGATGACGAAGATAATGACGACTTGTTTTCGTCTGATTTGGATGATGAATTTGACACGGATTTCGGCGATGATTTCTGATTTTATTCAGCAAACAATTTAATCTTCAAGCAAAAAGCGAGATGAATTTTTCGATTGAATTCATCTCGCTTATATTTTTATTTATCGTGATTCTGTTCAAGCGTTACAGCTTGTAATTGTCCATAACCTTTTCCAAGGTCCTGTAATCACCATCGGAAATTTTATACACGGTTGAATTGTCCTTGTCAACACGGATTTTGTCAGCACCGCCGACACGGATATTGTGGGTAACAATTCCGTCTTTGTGTGTTTCAATGAGGATTCCGCCGTCAAACTCACCGCTTGTACCGCCTGTTTCGGCTGATTGCAGAATATTCTTGACCGTCTTGAAATCAACCTCGCCAAGCACGGCGGTTGACTCGTCTGACATTACAACAGTTATTTCATCAACATCGAAAAAATTAACCTTGTCTGTAATTTTTGTATCACCGCAACCGCAAAGCATTACCGCAACGGATAACATCATCACAAAAGCCAAGCAAACCGCTCTGAATTTTTTCATATAATTTCCCCCACAACTAACTATTGATTATGAGAAAAGTATAAATAATAATTTTGGTAAAGTCAACGCCTAAATACGCCGACTTACACTTTGTTCAAACCTATTGCATTACTTCTTTTGAAAATGAAAAAGGCTTTTATCAACCGGGAATTTTTGCGACGGATAAATTGTTGTATTGCCGGATGCGATAAAACTGATGAGGACTGCAAGCACAAAATACGGGGCGGCAGACGCACCGAAAACTTCGATACCGAGAACGATTGCTGTAATAGGTGTGTTGATTGCTGCAGCAAAAACACATACAAATCCGATTGCCGCAAAAAATGTGGGATCAAATCCGCAGACGCATCCGAACCAACTGCCGAATGACGCACCCATATCAAACATAGGAGTAACCTCTCCTCCCTGAAATCCTGCACCGAGGGTGAGTACGGTCAAAAGATATTTTGCCGGCATATCGTACCATTTTGCATCGCCCTTAAAGGCGGTGCCCTGCATCCATGTGCTTAAGCCCTCAAAATTGTTAAGTCCCAAAGCGAAAATTAAAAGGCTGACGATTGCCGCACCTACTGCTGCTGCAAGAAGGTAGTTCTTGAAAATTTTTGAGTATGCAAGTTTTACATACTTTATTCCGAGTGCAAACAGCTTGCCGATTAAGCCTAGGCAAACTGCCGCAATTAAAAACACAAAAAGAAATCTTGCGTCAAAATCGGGGATTGACGAGATTGCATATCTTTCATGTTTAAAGCCGAGAAGCTGTGTAACAAAATTTGCAAGGTATGAACACGCAAAGCACGGAATTACCGCACCTGCCGACAATCTTCCGACACAGCAGACTTCCATTCCGAAAAATGCACCTGCAAACGGTGTGCCGAAAACCGAACCGAATGCAGAGCTGATTCCGCTGAGAACGATTGTACTTCGGTCATTATTTTTAAAGCCGAGATAATCGGCAACATTACTTGTCAGCGAACCGCCAATCTGAACGGCAGTTCCCTCTCTGCCGACAGAACCGCCGAAAAGATGGGTTATGCAGGTAAATATAAATGTCAGCGATGCAAGTCGCTTTGGCACTTTTTCACCGTCATTTGCACTCTCAATAATAATGTTGTTGCCCATTGACGACTTTCCGCCGATACGCTTATATACAAAAGCGGTCACAATACCTGCTACGGGCAAAAACATATAGCACAACGGAAAGAAGCTCCTGAAATCTGCCGCATAGTCAAGACATTTCAGAAATGCAAACGATATGAGTCCCATCACAACGGAACAGCACAGAGATGTTGCAAGCACCTTAAAATCAACAAATTTGTTCTTCATAAATTTCCTCCTCAAAATTTCCGCACAAAGAACATCGCATAAAAAAAGCCAATGCCCCTGTTCAAAAAACAGAAGTCATCAGCAAAAGCGGTTTCGACAAAAGCCGTGGGAGAACCTCATTCCCATTCATATTGACATATATAGTATATACCGAGCAAGGTAATTTTTCAAGTGATTTCGACAATTTTTGTAATTTTCCAAAAATCACCTTGCAATCATTTTGTTTAAGCAGTATGATATTCTATACCAAGCGGAAGAATATTTATTATTAAAAGAATCGGAGGCTGATGATATGTGTACAGCGGCAACATATAAAACAAAAGACTTTTACTTTGGCAGAACGCTTGATTATGAATTTTCATACGGTGACGAAATTACAATTACTCCACGAAATTTTCCGTTTAAGTTCCGCCATACAAACGAATGCAACAACCACTTTGCGATGATTGGCATGGCTCACATTGCAGACGGTTATCCGCTATATTACGATGCAATGAATGAAAAGGGCTTGTGTATGGCAGGGCTTAATTTTGTTGGAAATGCCGTATATTTTGAACCGAAAAACGGCAAGGAAAATATTGCACAATTTGAGTTCATTCCGTATATACTTTCACATTGCGACAGCGTATTGCAGGCAAGGAAAAAGCTTGAAAACCTTAACATAACAAATACGCAGTTCAGCAACAAGCTCCCCTGTGCTCAATTGCATTGGATTATTTCCGACAGAAACGAATCGCTTACAGTTGAATCGACAAATGACGGACTTAAAGTCTATGACAACCCTGTAGGTGTGCTGACAAACAATCCTCCGTTTGACATTCAGATGTTCATGCTCAACAACTATATGTCACTCTCACCAAAGCAACCCGAAAACAACTTCGGCAAAAGTGCCGAGCTTACCACATACAGCCGTGGAATGGGTGCAATCGGACTGCCGGGCGACCTTTCATCCGCATCCCGTTTTGCAAAGGTTGCGTTCACAAAGCTGAACTCCGTTTCGGGTGACAGCGAGAGCGAAAGCGTGAGCCAGTTTTTCCACATTCTCGGTTCTGTTGACCAGCAGAGAGGTTGTTGTGAGGTTTCAGACGGAAAGTATGAAATCACACTTTACACCTCCTGTTGCAATGCCGACAAGGGAATCTACTACTACACCACCTACAACAATCACCAAATTTGTGCGGTTGATATGCACAAAATCGACCTTGACATGGCCGAACTTACCGCATACACACCCATTACGGAAGGTAAGGTTTTATTTCAAAATTAAATACAAAAATTTCAGCCGTACACTTTTGAAATGTACGGCTGTTGTTTTATTTATTGTCTTTCTTCTGCTTTTTATGCTTATGCTTTTTGAGATGAACCTCGGGAACAGCGACAGTATCATAAACAACCGTGCTGTCTGTGTTATCCTCGGCAACATCATTCTGCTTTACTTTGCCCGTGTGAATCTCGGGAAAAGCAAGGTTTTCGGAATCAAATGTAAATTTCCTGTCCTTCATAATACCTGCCTCCGATTCTAAATGCAATTTATAAAGAATGTTATCGTCAGACTGTTCAGGAAGTCGGCAAACAAACTGCCGACAATCGGAACAATAAGATAAGCCTTTACGGACGGTGCGTATTTTTCGCAGATTGCCTGCATATTTGCCATTGCATTTGGCGTTGCGCCCATACCAAAACCGCAAGTACCTGCCGCAAGAACAGCGGCGTCGTAATCTCTGCCCATAATGTTGAACACAACAAAATATGTGAAAATGAACATAAGAACAACCTGACCTGCAAGAAGTATAATAAGCGGAAGCGCAAGGTCAGCAAGCTGCCAAAGCTTGAGTGTAATCATAGCAATACCGAGGAAAAGTGAGAGACATATACCGCCGAGGTCATTAATCTCGCCCATATGAATAGTGATTTTACCCGTGTATTCACCGATGTTTCTCATAATTGCGGCAACAATCATTGCACCGATATAAATCGGGAATGTCATGCCCGTAAGTGAAAGCAAATCTGAAACAACCGTACCGAGTCCGACCGCTATAATCAGCTGAAATACTGCCGGAGCATACATTGAAAAATGTCGTTCGTGCTTTTCTTCTTCTTCAACAAGAAGGCTGTCATCCTCTGTTTTGATTGTAGCAATAAGGTTGTGCTTTTTAATAAGTCTGTTTCCGACAGGTCCGCCCATGAGTGAGCCTGCAATAAGACCGAATGTTGCAGCGGCAGTACAAACAGTTGTCGCACCCTGAACGCCGAAATCCTCAAGTACAGGACCGAAAGCGCCCGCCGTACCGTGACCGCCTACCATAGGAATTGAACCCGTTGTCATACCCGTGAGCGAGTCAAGTCCGATCAAATTTGCAAGTCCGATTGCAGAGAAGTTCTGCATTACAATGAGCATAATTACAAGAAATAAAAATACGATAAGGGATTTGCCTCCGCTTTTCAGTACCTTGAGATTCGCCTGAAATCCGACTGAGGTAAAGAAAAACACCATGCAGACTTCCTTTAGAGTATCGTCAAAATCAATTACCGCAACACCTGTCATATAGAGAACCAGCGTAAGAATTGCAAAAAGCAAACCGCCGATTACAGGTGCAGGTATACAAAATTTCTGCAAAAACGATATACGCTTTTTCAGAAATGCACCGGCCATCAGAACAATCACAGCAACTGCGATTGTCTGATACATATCAAGAGTTATATTCAATCAGCACCAATCCTTTCGCAGTTATCCTGCTGTTTTTACTGTTATTCCTCTTTCGGAATAATATTCTGCCGCACCCTTGTGAAAAGGAATTTTAACACCTTCAACGGCTTTTTCAAGTGTTATGTCAACATCCGCCGAAACAGTCAGCTGAAGTTCCTGCGCATTGTCAAAGACAAGCTGTGTAAGCTTCTTCACCTGTTCGTCTGAAAGTCTGTCGTTCACAATCAGAACAGCCTTTACCGCAACTGTGCCGACTTCATCACTCTGCCCGTTGTAAGTGTTTTTCGGAATTTTGCAGTCAACATAGCTGTAGGTGTTTTTAAGCTTTTTAACAGCTGCGTCATCAATTCCTATAAGCTTGATGTCACATTGCTTTGAAAGTTCCTCAACAACTGTTGCATTAAGTCCGAGTGTAAAGAATGCCGCATCAATTTCGCCGTTCTGTAACTGTTTTGCGGCATCGGCATAATTAAGATTTTTTTCCTTAACCATTTTTGAGTTAAGCCCGTATGCTGAAAGAATCTGCTTTGCGTTAAGCTCCGAACCCGATTCTTCTTCACCTATGCTCACGGTTTTGCCGAGCAAATCATCAACACTGTTAATATCAGAATCTTTTCTTACAACGATATGACAAGCCTCTGTAAACATACCTGCAACAGCGCTGTAACCCTCAAGACTGCCGGATTTTTCAAAATTATTTTCGCCGTTAAATGCGTCGTGTGCAATGTCGGACTGAACAATTGCAGCGTCAAGATAATTCTGTGAAAGCAAGCGAACATTTGCCGCAGAACCGGCTGTTGTCTTTGTTTCAATTTTCAGAGTGCCGTCAGCATCGGCAAACGACTTTATCGAATTCGCCGCTTCGCTATAAATTCCGCCGGTACCTGCCGCACCGAATCGGATTGTTTCACCGCCTGATGAACAGCTGCACAAAAGAACAGTCATCAAGGCAATCAAAAGTGCAAGTAGTTTTTTCATTTTTCCGCCTTCTTTGCTTTTGGATTTCGCTCAAAAAAAGAGAAATTGTAAAAGCACAAAAGCTCACAATTCCCCTTTATTCCGTTCAAATTATACCATAACGGAATTGCCGTTGTCAAACGAAAAGGCACTCCCGAAAAGGAGTGCCTCATTACATCAGAATGTATTACTTGTTGAAAATTGACATAATATCATAGAAGGTATCGTCATCATCATCAGTCTTGTCCTTTGTTGTTGACTTTGGCTCTTCCTTAGCCACAACAGGAGCTGACGCTGATGAAACTGCGTCCGTAAGATTCTTCTTAGCAATCTGACCGTCTGCGTTAAAGCCGGTTGCAATAACCGTTACGCTGATAGCATCTTCCATTTTGTCGTCAATAACAGCACCCCAAATGATGTTTGCATCATCTGAAACCTTATCCTTAATCATTGTTGATGCGGCATCGATATCATCAAGACTAACATCGGCAGATGCTGTGATGTTGATAATAAGACCCTTTGCGCCGTCAATTGAAGTTTCAAGAAGCGGACTTGAAATAGCCATATCTGCGGCAACGGTAGCCTTGTCCTTGCCTGTTGCACTGCCCATACCCATGTGAGCGTAGCCTGCGTCCTTCATTACGGAAGTAACATCGGCAAAGTCGAGGTTTACAAGACCCGGGAGAAGGATAAGATCAGAAATACTCTGAACACCCTGTCTGAGAACATCATCGGCAATAGCAAATGCGTTTTGGAGAGTGATGCTTGTATCCGAAACATACTTGAGTCTTTCGTTAGGAACGATGATAAGCGAGTCAACACAGGCAGAAAGCTCTGCAATACCCTGCTCAGCCTGAGTCATTCTTCTCTTGCCTTCAAAAGCAAACGGCTTTGTAACAACGCCGACTGTAAGAATGCCCATATCCTTTGCGATTTTGGCAACTACGGGAGCAGCGCCTGTACCTGTACCGCCGCCCATGCCGGCAGTAACAAATACCATATCCGTATCCTTGAGAAGTGCTGCGATTTCATCTCTGCTCTCCTCGGCTGCCTCCTGTCCGATCTGTGGCATAGAGCCTGCGCCCTTACCTCTTGTAAGCTTTTCGCCGATCTGAATCTTCTGCGAAGCCTTTGAAAGTCTTAAAACATGTTCATCTGTATTTATTGCGATAAATTCAACATTCTTAACCTCGGTCGCAACCATGCGATTAACAGCGTTTCCGCCGCCTCCGCCGACACCGATCACTTTAATTTTAGGCATATACTCGTTTTCCAATTCCAGTTCAAAAGCCATTTTTTCGTCCTCCTTATATATTGACAACTTTCAGTCAGAAATCATTATTCTTCATAGTACACAATTATACTATCTTATACTATCATACTTTTTTCAAAATAGCAATGCTTTTCAGCCGTTTTTCTGCAAATTTATACGGAAAATTCTGCTGAAAAATTACTCGCCCGTGTAGGCGCCGTCTGCATTGCCGTTGTCATAGGTACCGTTATCATAGTTATTATAGCTGTTATTGTCGTAATAACCCGTGTCACCGCCCGAATATGTTCCGTCATCCCATGTGTAGTTTCCTGTGTAGCCGTCACCCGTATCGGCTGAAGAATCAGCCGCCTGCGTTGTTGCCTGTGTGGTTGCCTGTGTTGCGGCTGTGGGCTGGGTTGCGGCAGGTTTGTAGTGAGAAATTTTTGATGTACTGCAAGCCGAAACATCAAGCGTTCCTGCTACAAGTCCCGTGTTGTTCGGGTCAAGCTTTTCGTTGATGATTGTCATTGCAGTTCTGATTTTATAGTCGATATCATCGGGAAGTCCGATGTTAATGTCAATCCTTCCGTCATAAACGAGCTTTATGTTTGCCGTGTCGGTAACATCAAAGCCTGTGATATTCTTAACCTTGTTGTTGATAAGGCTCTGCGAAACATCTTCGAGAATATCGGGAACATTTGCGTCGCTGAATGACACATACTGTCCAACCTCTGTGGTCTTGATGTCGCCGCAGGTGAGTTCGGGAAGCTTGTCCTTATTTTCGGAAATTTCCTCAAGGATTCTGCCCTTTGAGCTTACAAGCAGATAGCCGTTACCGTTTGGAATAACATATGACGGTGTTGCGTCAACAACAGTAATTGTTATTGTGTCCGGAATGTTAAAGCTTACGCTTGCGCTTTCGATATACGAAAGATTCTTGACAATCTTGTCCGATGTATTGTACATTGCACCCATGAAGATGTTCTCCTGATATTCAACACCGCTGAATGCAATTATCTGTTTTTCGTCATAATACTTGTCCCCCACAACCTCAATTTTTTCGGTTTTAAAAAGGACTGTAAGGCTTAGTATAACACCGATTATAAGCACTGCCGCAAAAATTGAACTGTACAATGCGATTCTCCTGTGCTTAATCTGAGTGCTTGTCAGAGATTTTTTCCTTCTGCGAATTACTTCACGCTCCTGAGCACGGATTTCCTTTGCACGCTTTTCCTGTTTTTGCTTTTCTCCGAATTCGTCAACATAATAGCCGTCTTCATAATCCTTTGGTTTAAGGTTCTTGATTTTAGCCTTGCCTTTTCTCCTGAATTTTTCTTCACGGCTCATATTTTCGGCTTGTCTTTGTGATTCCTGCTCTTCTTTTTGCTTGAGAAAAGCCTCCTCAATTTTACTTTTTGGAGCTTTTTTCTGCTGTTCCTTTTTCGGATTGGGGGATTTTTTAGCTCTCTTATCCTGCTTTGCTTTTTCCTTATGATACTTTTCTGCCTGCTTTGCGGCATTTTTACGCTGTTTTTCAAGACTCTTTCGCTCTTTTGATGTAAGCGGTCTTCTGCCTTTACCGTCGCTCAAAGCAAATCCTCCCTTCGTTTATGTTATCTGCCGAGGGCGGAAATCCGCCCTGCGACAGTTAAAAATCTGATTACCCTAAATTTTCTTGATATCTGCCCCGATTGATGTAAGAGTAAACTCAATACACTCGTAGCCTCTTTCAATATACTCCACGCCACCGATTTCGGTTTTGCCCTCTGCACAAAGTCCTGCAACAACAAGTGCTGCACCTCCACGCAAATCGGGAGCTTCAACCGATGCACCGTAAAGAATTTCCACACCCTCGACAACGGCTACTTTGCCTCTGTCTTAACGGCTGCACCCATTCTGACAAGCTCGGGAATGTGTCTGTATCTGTTTTCAAATATATTTTCAACAAAAACCGTTGTTCCGTCTGCAACACACGCTGTTGCAAGCAAGGGCGCCTGTGCGTCCGTGGGAAAGCCCGGAAACGGCATCGTTCTGATTGTTTTCATTGATTTAAGTCTTTCGGGAGCGTTTATCTCAAGATTTCCGTCCGAAATTCTTATCTTGCACCCTGCGTTTTTGAAGATTGGAATAAGTGCCGCAAGGTGGGACGAAATTATTCCGTTAAGTATAATTTTTGAACCCGTTACGGCGGCACAGCTCATCAGCGTTGCGGCAACAATTCTGTCCGGAATGATTGTGTGGACAGAGCCGCAGAGAGAGCTTACACCCTCAATGACGACAACACCCTCGCCTGCTCCGGAAATATCGGCACCGCAGGAATTGAGATAATCCGCAAGGTCGCAGATTTCAGGCTCACGGGCGGCATTGATGATTGTTGTAGTGCCTTTCGCAAGACAGGCGGCAATCATAATATCTTCGGTTGCACCCACACTTGGGAACGAAAGCGTTATCTTTGTTCCGCAAAGTCCGTTTGGAACGCAACATTCAAGATAGCCATGCTTTTCACGAATATCCGCCCCCATCTCCCGAAGTGAATTGAGATGCAAATCAATCGGTCTTGAACCGATTTCACATCCGCCGGGAAATGAAATTCTCGCCCTTCCCGTTCGTGCAAGGATTGCACCGAGAAAAACAATTGAACTCCTTGTTTTACGCATCAATTCGACGGGAACATCAAAGCGGTTGATATCGTCACATTTTACGAGAAGTGTTTTATCACAGCGTGTGACGGCACAGCCGAGATACCGAAGAATGTTGACAGATGCGTCAACATCGGAAAGCAAAGGACAATTGTGGATTACATTTTCACCTTTTGTAAGAATCGAGGCGGCAATAATCGGCAAAGCGCTGTTTTTTGCCCCTGAACTTCAACCTCTCCGTCAAGCTTTTTGCGTCCTGTAACAAGCAGTTTTGACACAATAACACCCTCTCAAAAAGAATACCCTTCTATTCTATGAGAAAGCGTTATAAATGTTACCGTTACACAAGTCCGAGAACTTTTTTGACTACCGAATAAATTCTTTCGTTGGCGTCGGTAATTGCCATTTTGCGTGAATTTTCACTGTACTTCTCAAGCTTTTCGGGATTGAGAAGCATTTTGTCAGTTTTACGCATAAGAGCCGCACCCGTGAGGTCTTTTTCCTCAATAATGTCAGCCGCACCTGCATTCACAAGTGCCATTGCATTGTGGTACTGGTGATTTTCGGCAACATTAGGTGACGGGATAAGGATTGCCGGTTTGCCCATAGCCTGAATTTCGCTGAGAGTAATTGCGCCTGCACGGCAGATTACTAGGTCTGCCGCCGCCATACAAGTCGGCATATTATCAATATACGGTCTTATATCAAGATTTGAACAATCGGCAATATCAGTACCCTTTTCCTCAACGAGCTGCGGAAACCAGTCGCCGTAACTGCCGTATGCGTGAATGTGCTGATATCTGCCGTCAATACCGCTTCTTGCAACAAGGTCTGCAACAGCTTCATTTATTTTTCTTGCTCCGAGGCTTCCGCCGAACGAAAGCACTACGGGACGGTTGTCAAGCCCGAGTTCTTTTCTTGACTCTTCTTTTTTTGCCGTGAGGATTTCCTGTCTTACAGGATTTCCGGTAATGACAAAATCAGCATTTTTGTCAAAATACTTTTTTGCGTCCGGAACGGCAAGCATTACCTTTTTGACGCTCTTTGCAAGCATTTTATTTGTAATGCCCGGATATGCATTCTGCTCGTGAATAATGCACGGAATACCCATTTTTGCGGCTGTTCTGATAACGGGACCCGAAACATATCCGCCTGTTCCGATACAGATATCAGGCTTGAACTCTGCAATTATTTTCTTTGCCTCTCTTGAAGAAGTGAATGTTCTTGAAACTGTCTTAACATTTTCAAGCATACTCTTAGGAGAAAAGCTCCTCTTAAATCCGCTGATTGTGATTGACTTAATTTCAAAACCGGCCTGCGGAACAAGTCTTTGCTCCATTCCGCCACGGTTGCCGATAAACAAAAATTCGGCATCATTTCTTTTATTCTTTATATATCCGGCTATTGCAAGTGCAGGATTTATGTGTCCTGCCGTGCCGCCGCCTGCAAGCAATACTTTCATAATTTTCTTACCTTTCTTTTGAAAATTCTGCAAAACTCATGCAGGAGAAAACTATTTTTAAATTATTGTCTTTCGATATTTGCCGTTCTGGAAATTGAAAGCACAAGTCCCATCTGGCAAGCAGCATAATAAGCGAACTGCCGCCGTAGCTGAAAAACGGAAGGCTGATACCCGTGTTAGGTAGCCAGTCTGTGATAACGAGAATATTCAGCACAACCTGAATGCCGATCTGTGAGGTAAGACCGATACCGAGAAGTTTGCCAAACTTATCCTTTGCACGAAGTGAAAGTGTGATGCCTCTCCACACAAGAAGTGCAAAAATAAGGAGAATCATAAGTGCGCCCACAAGACCGAGCTCCTCAACAACAACGGCAAAGATAAAATCGTTCTGCGGCTCAGGAATATAGAGGTACTTCATTCTTGACTGACCGAGACCAAGTCCCCAAAGTCCGCCCGAACCGATTGCATAGAGTGAATTTCGTGTTTGATATGTGGTCCACCACATATCATCTGTTGTATATTCAAGTGCCTGACCCCAACCGTCAAGACGGCTCATAGCATAGGACAGGCTGTTTGTGACGGCAAGTATAAGCACTACTCCGACAATAAGTCCAAGACCTATTCCGAGGTACTTTGTCTGCATTCCGCCGATATAAAGCATTACAACCGAAAGAATGCCGATGATTACGATACCCGAATAGTGCGGTTCGAGAAAAAGCAGAAGTGCCGTTGAACCGAAAACAATTATACCCGGCAAAACGCTGTAACGGGCAAACTGCATTTTGTTATAGTATTTACTGCACCAATGTGAGAAAAAAAGGATAATTGCAAACTTTGCAATCTCAGAAGGCTGAATGTTGAAAATTCCAAGAGGAATCCATCTTTTTACGCCTTCGGAACCCGGCAGTACAAGAACCACAAGCAGGCACAAATACGAAATTGCAAGAACAATCGGTGCAACCTTGTGGAGCTTGTTATAGTTGAAGAACGAAAGAACAAACATTATGCCCACGCCGATAGCGGCAAAAATGAGCTGCCTTACAAGGTAATAATAGCTGTCGCCCTGATTGTAATAAGCATAGGCATAGCTTGCAGAAAACATCATAATCATACCGATAGTGAGAAGTACAAGAATGATTATGCAAAACGGAAGGTCAAGTCCCATGCCAACGGAAAACAGCTTTCCTTTTTTCATCTTTCTCTGACGAGTAGGACGGACAAAAAACTTTTCTTCCCTGATCTTCTGCTCCGAGTAAACCTCTTCATCATATATTCTGTTTACATCAGCTTTAAGCATCATTCTTTTTTGTGGAGCCAAAGACCGTTCCTCCCTTAAAATTTATTTTAAACAAGTATTTCTGCGTTTATTTATGCACCAAAATATGCAAGTGCAAAAGCGATTGCACCGAAAACTGCGGTTACTGCACTGAACACACCGACAATCTTAACCTCGCTCCAACCGCACATTTCAAAGTGGTGATGGATAGGCTCATCTTGAAAAGACGCTTGCCGTGTGTGATTTTGAAGTAGCTGACCTGAAGAATAACGGAAAGCTCCTCAGCAATATAGATAATTCCGATCGGAATAAGAAGAATAGGCATATCAATTGCAAAAGCAAGAGCGCATACAAGACCACCGAGGAAAAGTGAACCCGTGTCGCCCATAAACACCTTTGCAGGGTGAAAGTTCCAAACGAGGAATCCGAGACAGGCACCCGCTGATGCGGCGCTCATGGCTGTTATACCGAGATAGCTCTTTACGCAGGCGATAAGCATAAATGCAACACACGCAAAGAATGTTACCGAACCGTCAAGGCCGTCAATACCGTCTGTAAGGTTTACCGAGTTTACGATACCCACGATTGCAACGGCGGCAATAATATAATAGAAAAATCCGAGGTCAACCTTGCCGACAAAAGGAATAGTTGTTGTTGTACCGTAGCCTGCAATTGCCAGAACTGCAAGAAAAGCGGCGGCAACAAGGAACTGGAGAATCAGCTTTTGTGGCGCTGTAAGACCGAGGTTACGCTTTTTTACAACCTTGATGTAATCATCAATAAAGCCGATAAAACCGTTTGCAACCGCAAGACCGAGTCCGCAGAAAATGAACATGCATTCTCTTGGAATGTCTGCAAAGAATGAATTTACCAAATCAGCACCTGTAAAGGCATATATAACTGTGCTGATCATTGTGACAACCACAATTGCAACGATGAACATTATACCGCCCATTGTGGGAGTTCCCTGCTTACCCTTGTGCCACTTAGGACCTTCCTCAAGAATTGTTTGACCAAAATGGAGCTTGCGAAGGTATGGAATCAAAAACTTGCCTGTAACGGCTGAGATTATAAAAGCAAGCAAAGCCGCACAAAATGTCCATATTCCGTAAATCATAGTTATCTTTCCTTTCAGACTAATAAATATTTTTGTTATTCGTTGAGTGTTGAAGAGGAATCCGCAAAAGATACCGTTATTACCGTACCGGGGCTGACCGAAGTTCCCGCCTCAATGTTCTGTGATGAGCTTGTTCCCGAGGATGTTGTTGCACCCGAGAAGCTGACATTCAATCCGTAGGCACTTGCAACATCGTTCACCTCATCGGGAGAAAGACCGATAAGACTCGGAACACTTACTGTTTCCGACTGGCTGTTGCTGTCTGTGTAGAGGACAATACTGCCGCCCTTCTGAAGTCCTGACGATACGGTCGGAATCTGTGAAATTACAGTTGAACCGTTACCCTTTACGGTTGCCGTAAAGCCGTCAGCCTCAACAGCTGTTTTAGCCTCGTCAACGCTGACTCCTGTGTAGTCGCCCGCAGATGCGTCAACATAACCGAGTTCCTCGTCTGTGTATGATGTCTTAACATCAAGATAAGGAAGAACCTCGCTCATAATATTTATAAATACAGGTGATGAAACCTGTGAACCGTAGTAGGCGTCACCGTCGGGAGTATCAAAGAATACAAGCATTGCAATCTGCGGATCGTCTGCCGGAGCATAACCGCAGAATGATGATATATAGTCCTCAGAAAATGAGCTTTCAAACTTTGTTACACCCCTTTTTTCAGTTGTACCTGTTTTACCGGCTACCTTGTAGCCTGAAATATAACCTGCGGCAGCACCCTGTCTTTCTGTGTTATATTCAAGGTATTCATTCATCTTCTTGGATGTATCGTCTGAAATAACCTGTCTTTTGATTTTTTTATCAACAGTCTTAATTACATTGCCCTTTGAGTCTGTGATTTTTGAAACCACATGAGCTGAACAACATAACCGCCGTTTGAAACAGCCGCACAGGCTGTAATCATTTGAATAGGAGTGATTGTGAAGTTCTGACCGAATGATGCAACCGCAAGGTCAACACCGCCCATTTTGCCTTCTTTCCAGAAGCTGTCCTCTGCCTCACCCGGGAGGTCGATTCCTGTTTTATCGCTGAAACCGAATCCCTGATAATATTGACGGAACTTGCCTGCACCGAGCATCTGACCGATCTGAATAAATGCAGGGTTACATGAGTTTGAAATTACCTCAACAAAGTTCTGTGTTCCGTGACCTGATATATTTGAACAATGAATTGTTTCGCCCTCAACCGAAATTGAACCCGTACAGGTAAATGATGTTTTTTCATTTACAAGGTTTTCTTCAAGAGCCGCTGACGCAACGCACATCTTAAATACAGAACCGGGCATATATGTGTCGGCAACAGCCTTGTTTCTCCACATATTGCTGAGAGCCGCACTTTCTGCCTCCGCCTGTTTCTTTTTTGGAGTTGATTTGATTTTCTTCTTATCCTTTGCCGAAAGCTCATAAGGATTGTTAAGATCGTAGCCGTCTGTTGTTACCATTGCAAGGATTGCGCCTGTGTTTACATCCATTGCAATGCAGACGCCCTTGTTAAGAACATTGTTGTCCTCAACACCCTTTTGCATATATTTTTCACAAATTGACTGAATTGTTTCATCAATTGTAAGATACACATTGTTGCCGTCCTCAGATTCAACATTCTGTTCGTATCGGAACGGCATATCCGTACCTCTTGCATTCTGTGCCGTGATAATTCGACCGGGAGTACCCGACAGATAGCTGTCATATTCGTACTCGATACCCTCAAGTCCCTGATCGTCACTGCCCGTAAAACCGATTACGGAAGATGCAAGGCTGTTTTTCGGGTAATATCTCTTGTAATCATCAAGCAGCTGAATAACACCCGAACAGCTGTAATCCTTTTTCAGAGTGTCAATAAGCTCAAGAACCTTTTCACGCTCATCCGACTCGATCCTTCTTTTGACAACAACATAATGGCTCTGCTGTTTTGTATCGTCAAGCACATCGTTGTACTCAAGGTCAAAAATTTCCGAAAGACCTTTTGCGGCAGCCTGACGCTGTTTGTCATTCTTAAAGTTGACAGGCGACATTACCACCTGCCAAACCGATGCGCTTTCGGCAAGAACATTGCCGTTTGCGTCATAAATTGTTCCTCGTTTTGCGGAAACAGTTGTGTCGGCAAGCTGAAGGTCAACAGCCGACTCCTGAAGTTCACTGCTCTGAACGGTGGTGAGGTATGTAAGTCTTAAAACAGCCGCACCGAAGCCAAGCACAAGTATGAGTAAAATCAATATTGCGGTACGCTGTCTCAGTCTTTGTGCAGGTCCCTTTTCGGCACGCTTTTTTGAGTTGTTTTTTGATCCTGGTGATTGCAATGTAAAGCTCCTTTCACCGCAAAATAGTGTCCGTTACGCTCCGTGTCAATCCGCATATATACCGAAAAAAGAGTCAAGACGCAGTCTTAACTCTCCATTCTTTCATAACATATCTATTAAATTAATCTAAATGTTATGACCAAAGATTCTGTACCGAACTCCAGAACTGTGTAAAGAGATTGTCACTTTCCTGACTTGCAGAAACCTCTGCTTTATCTCCGCCTGCAAGGGTAACAAATTCTTTCTGTGTGTTCGTAGCCTTGGTCATACCGAGTGTATCCTCGGCATACTTTTCAATATCCGATGTTGAAAGCTTTGATTCAAGCTTCATCTGTGTCTGTGTATAAACGCTCTGTGCATTTGCAAGAGTTTCTTTAGCCGTAATAACTTCCTGATTAAGCTCGGTAAGTCTTACCTGTCCGACAATTATGATGCCGATTATGATTGTCGCTGCAGCACCGCTCACTGTTCCGAGAGCGATTTTAAACTTGTTATGTCTGCGGCGTCTGTTCTTTTGAAGTTCCTCTTTCGGAAGACTTACAACATTGTTTTTTCTTCTTTTTCTTTCCTGCTTTTTATGTACTTCTTCTTTTCTTTCAGGAGCGGCTGAACCCGGAACATAGTCGCTGCTGTCATCAAAAAGACTCAAATCATAAGCTGCATTTCTATTTTCATAAGCCATTAAACGCACCTGATGCCTTTCTATATCAATTTCATAAAACACACATTTTTGCTTTATTTTCGATAAAACAAAAAAGTTTCAAACCTTTAATAAATTTATAAAATACACACAACACACAATCAATCCGATTTTATCGGACATATATTTCAAAGCCATACATTTTGTTATTAACAAACACGAAAGCACAATTGCTTGTGTCTGTAATAATCTTTACAACTTTGTTATATTTTACTACAAACAGGCAGTTTTGTCTATAGTCACAGAGAATTTTTTTAAATTTTTCGCATATTCTCAACTTTGCACTTCTTGCTCTCGGGTTGTTCCTCAATTCTGTTTCATTTGCACAAACCGGCTTTCTTACAACAAGCTTAGCCTTTGGCTTGTTTCCGCAAACACACACGGGAAAATCCTTTGGACAGGTACAGCCCTGACACCAAGATGCCATTTTCTGTTTTACGATTCTGTCCTCAAGCGAATGGAAGGTAATAACTGCAAGCCTTCCGCCGCTTCCGAGAAGTTCAAATGCACCGTCAAGACCTCTTTCAAGAACTCCGAGTTCATCGTTTACCGCAATTCTCAAAGCCTGAAAGCTTTTTCTCGCAGGATGTCCGTCACGGCGGACACGCTGTGGAACATTTTCTTTTATAATTTCCGCAAGCTCAAGGGTAGTTTCAATCGGCTTTTCGGCTCTTGCCTTTACGATTCCGTTTACAATTGCACCGGCAAATTTTTCTTCGCCGTAAACGCTGAGGATTCGTCTTAACTCACCTGCGGGGAGAGTGTTGACAAGCTCTGCGGCTGTTGTTCCGCTTTGGCTCATTCTCATATCGAGAGGTGCGTCCTCATGGAAAGAAAAACCCCTTTCGGCTGTATCAAGCTGATGAGATGAAACACCGATGTCAAGCAGAACACCGTCAACTCTGCCCACTCCTCTTGAATGAAGAAGGCTAACCATATCGGCAAAATTACCCTTGATAATTATTGAATTTTCGTTTTTCTTAAAACGCTCTGTCAGCGTCAGTATTGCATCGGGATCCTGATCAATCGAAATGAGCTTGCCCGTAGTAAGTCGACTGAGGATTTCACTGCTGTGACCGCCTCCGCCCGCTGTGCCGTCAACATAAATGCCGTTTTCCTTAACAGCAAGAGCGTCAACAGCCTGCTCAAGAAGGACAGGAATATGAGAAAATTCCATAACAACCTCCTTAAAGCTTTAACTCCTTGAGAGCAAGTGCAAGATTTTCATTCTGAGAAGCAACATAGTCCTCATAATTTTTCTTGCTCCAGATTTCGAGTCTGTTTGTCATACCGATAACTACCGCATCGCCTTCAATCTCGGCAAACTCACGCAAGGACTGCGGAATAATCACCCTGCCCTGTGCGTTGGGAGTAACCTCAACCGCAGTAGCGTTAAAGGTGTACTGAACAGCCATGGAGAGGTTTGCGGGAAGTGCAAGAATCTTCTCACACATTGCGTTGAACTGTTCGCTTGACATAACCTGAATGCACTTGTTGCCGAAGCCTCGTGCAAGATAGTATGTTTCGCCGAGCTGTTCACGGAACTTTGCGGGCAGTACAATTCTTCCTTTTGCATCAATAGAATGATTTGTCATTCCCGAAAACATCTGCCCACCTCCATACACTTTTCTTCAGAAACCGTCACTCTGTGGTTTTAAAAGTCACCGAATGACACCTTCTGACACCTTTTGTCTTATTATAAACCATAGGTGCAAAAAAATCAATATCAAAGTTACGAAAAAACAAATAATATTTACAAATCATTTCAAATGCTTTCAACTTTGAAACCATATTTTTTCGTAAAAGAATATTATGCCCAAAAAAGCTGATTTTACAGAGGGTTTCACCCATTCCATAGCAAAGACAGCAGTCTTAAAAATTACAAAACACACCGCACGGGTTACAAAATCCGACATTATTTTTATATTTTTCAACCGCCGATTCCGCAAGCATTCGTTTCAGTGTCATAATGTGACACAACACATACGATAAAAACGGCATAAAAAAAGAACAGGCTCATATTGAGTCTGTCCTTTATAAGCTAAATTTAAATCAGCCCTGCTTTTTCTGTGAGCTGACTATGTTTGCATGAGTCTTTCTGAGAGCCTCAAGCTGTGTTGCAACGCCCTCTTCCGTGCGTTTCATAATGCTGTCAACATACACATTCGCAGCTTTTCTGATTTCTGCCGATTTCTGCTTTGCATCGTCAACAATTTCCTTAGCCTTTGCCTGAGCCTCACGAACGAGCTCGTTCTGGTTAAGCATAGCCTTTTTGCGTTCCTCGGCACTTCTGATTATATTCTCTGATTCACGGTTAGCCTCGGCAAGAATCTGCTTTCTGTCAGCGACAATATTCTTTGCCTGTCTTACCTCTGCCGGCATAGCGTCCTGAATCTGATCGAGAATATCATAAATCTCATCACTGCTCACCATTACCTTACCACCCGAAAACGGCATTGACTTAGCGGCACTGATAACATCCTGAAGCTGTAAAATCAAATCCTCAACTTTCATTTCTGTCCACTCCTTATATGTTTGGTTTAATCCACCTTTAATTAAAAAATCAAACGCTTATTTATTTTTCAGTCTTTCCACAATTCTGTCATGGATACACGCAGGAACAAAATTACTGATGTCACCGCCCATTGAGGCAATTTCACGAACCATGCTCGAGCTGAGATACATTGAATCCGCCTCAGCCGTTAAAAACAGGGTTTCAAGGTTCGGATTCAGCTTTTTGTTGGTGAGCGCCATCTGAAATTCATATTCAAAGTCAGTTACCGCTCTGAGTCCCTTAACAATTGCGTCCACACCGTGTTCCTCACAATACTGTGCAAGCAAACCGTTGAAGCCTACTATTTCAACATTATTGAGATGCTCGGTAACTTCCTTCAAAAGTTCAATCCTCTCATCAATTGAAAAGATCGGCTTTTTTGAAGAATTGACAAGCACGCCCACGATTACACGGTCAAAAAGCTTTGACGCTCTCGTGATAACATCAAGGTGTCCGAGCGTTACGGGATCGAAACTTCCCGGACAAATCACTGTTTTGTTCATCTTTGAAAATCCTTATGTCTGAATGTAGTTATTTTTATTTTACCATAGCGATACTGTCTGTCAAGTACAAAATCACCGTAATTCGACAAAATTTCTTCGTCAAGAGGATTTTCCGCAATGATTACACCCGTATCGTTCATAGCCTCGGGAACAAGTTCAAGGGCATCCTGCAGCATTCCCGTTCTGTATGGCGGATCGAGAAATGCAATGTCAAAACGCTGTGAATTCATCGAAAGAAAGCTGTGAAAATCCATTGCAAAAACCTTTGCCGAGTTTTCAAGCTTAGTAGCCTTGAGGTTTCTTTTTACCGTTTCAAGCGATTTTTTTGCATTGTCAACAAAGCTTGCCGACTTTGCGCCTCTGCTCAAAGCCTCAATACCCATTTGTCCCGAGCCTGCAAAAAGGTCAAGAAAGTTTCTGCCCTCGGTTTCAAACTGTATAATCGAAAAAACAGCCTCTTTAATTCTGTCGGTTGTCGGTCTTACATCTTCACCCTCAAGGGTTTCGAGTCGTCTGCCTCTTGCGGAGCCTGTAATAACTCTCATAAAACACACGCAGCCTTTCCGCCTGCAAATCATAAAACAACACCGCAAGCAGGCATACGGCATTACCGAAAAGTTGAATTTCAAACAATTGTTTAAAACTGCAAATTTTAGTATAACACATTAAAAGATAATTTACAACAATATTTTACTCTGTTTCGTTTTCATCCTGCGGATGATAGTATTTATACACCGCAAGTGCGGCGTCTTTTGTCATTTTAGGAGCGTTTTCAAGCTCTGCAAGGTCTGCGTTTGAGATGTTTTCAATCGTTCTGAAATACTTAAGAAGCGACCTTGCTCTGACTTCGCCTATACCCTCAATGCCTGTAAGCGAGCTTTTGAATGTATTTTTACTTCGTCTTGAATGGTGATAGCCGATTGCAAAGCGGTGAACCTCGTCCTGCATTTTTGCGAGGAACGCAAACAGCGACCGTGCGGAACTGAGCGCAATTTCTCCGCCCTCGCCCGTTACGGCACGGGTTTTGTGCTTATCGTCCTTTACAAGGCCGAACAGCGGAACATCAATATTCTTACTCTGCAAAACCTCTTTTACAGCCGCAACCTGACCTTTACCGCCGTCAAGCAGGATAAGGTCGGGCAATTTTCCAAAGCCCTCGTCCTCATCGGGATTTTTATAATATTCGTCAAATCGTCTTGTCAAAACTTCCGCCATGGATGCGTAGTCATCCTGTCCTTCAAAGCCTTTGATTTTAAACTTTCTGTAAGCCGATTTGAGCGGTTTGCCGTTTTTATAAACAATCATACCCGCAACATTTTCCGTGCCTGCAAGATTTGAAATATCGTATGATTCGATATATTCGGGCAGTTTTTTAAGTCCGAGCAAATCACGCAGTTCTTCAAGCACATTGTACTCACGGACAGTTGCGCCCTTTTTCTGTGCAAGGGTTTCTGCGGCATTCGATTTGCACATTGCCACAAGCTGCGCCCTGTCACCCCTCTGCGGAACTGTTATGCCGACCTTACTGCCGTGCTTTTGCGAGAGCCATTCGGCAATTTCTTCCATACCGTCAAATTCCCTGTCAATTGCAATGCTCTTTGGCACACTGTCACGCAGAGTGTAATATCGCAGTAAAAATTCTTCGGTTTCGGATTCACTTTCACCGCTGTCAAACACAAAGCTTTCACGGTCAAACAACCTTCCGCCTTCAAAGCGGAACACCTGATAACAGGTTTTGCCGTCATCCGAAAAGCCTGCAATAACATCGCCGTCATCAATTTTTGTTGCAACAACCTTTTGCTTGTCGCTCATTTTACGGACGGATTTTATTATATCTCTGATTGACGCCGCCCTTTCAAATTCAAGATTTTCTGCGGCTGTTTCCATTTCTTCGGTCAGCTTTTTGATTGAATTTGTTGAACCGCCACGCAAAAATTCAAGCGCACGGTTAAGATTTTCGTTGTAATCTTTAAGCCTTACTCTGCCTGTACACGGAGCCATGCATTGCTTTATGTGGTAGTTAAGGCAAGGTCTGCCCTTTCCGCAATCTCTCGGAAACTGCCGGTTGCAGGTTGGGAGCATAAAGATTTTGTTGGCTTCCTCAACGGCATTTTTTACATAGTAACTGCTCTTGTACGGACCGATATATTCCGCTCCGTCATCCTTTTTCTGCAATGTATATGACAGCTTTTTCCAATCGCCCGAGCTGATTCTTATATAGCTGTAGCCCTTGTCGTCTTTAAGCAGAATGTTATACTTCGGAGTGTGCTGTTTGATAAGACTGCATTCAAGAATGAGTGCCTCAAACTCGCTGTCCGTGATGATATATTCAAAATCATCGACATTGTCAACCATTCTGCGAACCTTTTCTGCATGGTTATTCTGCGAACCGAAGTATTGGCTGACTCTGTTTTTAAGAGCCTTTGCCTTGCCGATATATATAATTTTTCCGCTTTTGTCGTGCATGATGTACACACCCGGCAACAGAGGAAGTGCCATTGCTTTTTTGCGAAGCTGTGACATTTTCGGATTCACAAAATCACCGCCTTTTACGATTTCAGATTAATTTGAGAGAAACAAAAAAGAGGCGGAAAAACCGCCCCTTGGTATTTTGTAAAATTTAAAGCTGATTATTCAGCAAAGCCTGACTCAACGAGAGAAACAAGACCCTCAACTGCTTCAGTTTCGTCAGAACCGTCAGCAATTACCTTAATAGTAGTGCCGCCGATAATTCCGAGGGACAACACACCGAGAAGACTTTTTGCATTTACACGACGCTCTTCCTTCTCTACCCAAATTGTTGACTTATACTCATTAGCCTTCTGAATAAAGAAAGTTGCCGGACGAGCGTGTAAACCGGCTTTATTCTGTACTAATACTTCCTTAACATACATTTTTAAAACCCTCTTTGCCTTTAAATTTTTAACCACCAATGCCTGCAAATTGCGGCTCAATTTAATATGTATTATAATCTTTTTTCCGAACAAGGTCAATACAATAAATTAATTTCGTGTTAATATGCACCTTGAGAGAATTTATTACCCTGTTTATTGTGCATTTTTACAAAATAATATGTTTTCCCCGTATTTTCCCCGTAAACACACGGTATTTCATATGTTTTTTCTTGTCTTATTTTATGTAAACACACCGATAATATACTGCAAAAATTACTTTTTGTTATATTCTTCAAGCATTTCGGGACGCTTGAGGGCAGTCACCTCTATGCTCTTTTCTTTTCTCCATTTTTCAATGTTTGCATGGTGACCGCTCATAAGCACTTCGGGAACTTCTTTGCCTCTCCAGACTGACGGTTTTGTGTACTGCGGATACTCAAGAAGTCCGTTAAAATGGCTTTCCTCGGTAAAACATTCGTTGTTGGAAAGCACACCCGGAACCATTCTTGAAAGCGCATCAGCAAATACCATTGTGGGAATTTCTCCGCCCGTGAGAACATAGTCGCCGATTGAAATTTCTTCGTCAATAAACTCGTCAAGAAGTCTTTGGTCAACACCCTCGTAATGACCGCAGAGAATACAGATATTTTCAACATCGGCAAGCTCACGGAGTCTTTGCTGTTTCAATGTTTTGCCCTGCGGTGACATATAGACAAAATGCGGTCTTTTGCCGATTTGTTTGCAGATATCCTCAAAGCAGAGGCAATGGGTTCGGCTTTCATAAGCATTCCCATTCCGCCGCCGTAGGGAGTGTCGTCAACTCTTTTGTGCTTGTCAAAAGCGTAATCACGCAGTTGGTGACACACGATTTCAAGCACACCGCTTTTCTGTGCTCTGCCGATTATGCTTCCGTTTAAAACAGGTTCAAACATTTCGGGGAAAAGCGTTATAATATCAATCCTCATCGTCGAAAATTCCTTTCATGGGAACAATAAGAACATAGCCGTCATTGACATTGATTTCTTTTACAACATCGTCAATTACGGGAGCAAGGTATGTCTTGCCGTCGGCGTCTTTGATTTCGTAAACATCGTTTGCGCCTGTACGCAAAACATCGGAAATTTTGCCGTAGACTCTGCCGTTGCCGGCATCCTTAACCTCAAGACCGATAAGGTCCTGAACAAAGTGAACACCCTCCGCAAGATTGATGTCGTCACGGTTGATATACACAACCTTGCCTCTGTATTTTTCGGCTGCCTCGATTGTGTCAACGCCCTTGATTTTTGCAAGAGCGATATTTTTGTGCGGACGGGATTTCACCTCGATGAACTCTGTTCCGTTTTCGTCAAGCCACAGCTTTTTAAAGGCACAGAGAAATTCAGGGGAATCACACCACGGATCAATTCTGACCTCACCTTTTATGCCGTGTGTACCCACGATTTTTCCCGAATCAAGAAACTGTTTTTTCATAATTACCTCAAATTTCACAAAATAAATTCAGTCGGATTTTACTTTAATTCAATGATTGTAACACCGTCTTCGCCCTCGCCGAAAACACCGAGTCGCTGACTTTTGACGGATTTGTTTGTTTTAAGATACTTGTTTATTTCACGCTTAAGCACACCCGTGCCTTTGCCGTGAATAATCGTCATTTTGCTCACACCCGAAAGTACGGCATTGTCAATTGCCTTGTCAACAATATTGATTGCGTCGAAGGCGGTTTCACCACGTACATCAACCTCTGTTTCGGGACGGACATCCATTCTGCTCGGCACATTTCTTGTGCTTGAAAATCTGTCCTTTGCAGGCTTATTGTTTGATTTGAGCAAACGAAGATTCTTGATATCAACCCTCGTTTTGATTATGCCCGCCTGAACAAGCACAACACCGTCCTTGTTCGGCGGTGCAAGTACAGTTGCGTTTTTGTCGATATCGTAAATGAGAACCGTGTCGCCGACTTTGAGCGGTCTTGGCAGCTTGTACTCCTCATCGGGAGTATTGCGAGCTTGACAGGATCGGCATGAGCTCCATCTTGTCAATATTTTTCTTTAGCTGTGTTCTTGCCTGAACGCTCATATCCTTGGCTTTTCTCGCCTTTTCAAGTTCTTCGGCAACTGCGTCGGCCTGCGCTCTTGTGCGTGAAATAATACGCTGAGCCTCCTGCCTTTGCCTTTTCAATCTCACGCTCCGCACGCTGCTTTGCCTTCTGCATTTCGTTTTCTGCTTTCTGCTTTTCGGTATTAGCCTTTGCAGTAAGTCTGTTTGCGTTTTCGAGCTGTTTTTCAAGGCTTTGACGGCGCTTTTCAAGCTTTTCAACAACATCTTCAAACTGTCTGTTCTCGTTTGAAACAAGTTCGCTTGCTCGGCTGATTATCTCATCATCTATTCCGAGTCTTTTTGAAATCGCAAACGCGTTGCTCTTGCCGGGAACACCGATGAGAAGTCGGTAAGTCGGTTGAGAGTTGCAACATCAAATTCGCAACTGCCGTTTTCAACTCCGGGAGTACGCAGAGCAAATTCCTTTAACTCCGCATAGTGGGTTGTTGAAGCGATTTTTGCGTGTTTGTCACGCAGTCTTTCAAGAATTGCAATTGCAAGAGCCGCACCCTCGACAGGGTCTGTTCCTGCGCCGAGTTCGTCAATAAGACAGAGTGAACCCGCATTTGCAAGCTTTATAATCTGAACGATATTTGTCATATGTCCCGAAAAGGTTGACAGCGACTGCTCAATGCTCTGTTCGTCGCCAATATCCACAAGCACTCTTCTGAACACGGAAAGCTCGCTGTTGTCGGCACACGGAACGAGAAGTCCGCACATTGCCATAAGCGTGAGCAGACCGATTGTCTTTAAAGTTACGGTTTTACCGCCCGTGTTAGGGCCTGTGATTACAAGCGTGTCAAACTCTTTTCCGAGCATAACATCAACGGGAACAACCTTGTTTTTGTCGATAAGAGGATGACGAGCCTGTTTAAGCTCAATCATTCCCCTGTCGTTCATAATCGGCTTTGACGCTTTCATTGAATACGCAAGGTCAGCCTTTGCAAAAATCAAATTAAGCTGTGCAAGGTTCTTGTAGCTGTGGATAATGCTGTCGGCAAAATCGCCTGCATTTGCGGAAAGCTCAAAGAGGATTCTTTCAATCTCCTGTTCTTCCTTTGACTGCAAAAGCTTGATGTCATTGTTTGCCTGAACAACGCCCATAGGCTCAATAAACACGGTTGCACCGCTTGACGAGGTGTCGTGTACAAGACCCGGAACGTTGCCTCTGCATTCACTTCTTACGGGAACAACATATCTGCCGTCACGCTGTGTGACGATAGTATCCTGAAGATACTTTATGTATGTTGAGCTGTGAATAATTTTATCGAGTACCTCACGAGCCTTTGAGGAGGCTGTGCGGATTTTTCTTCTTATATCCGACAAAACAGGGCTTGCCTTATCGGAAATTTCCTCCTCGCTTATAATAGCCGAGGTGATTTTGTCCTCAAGAAACTTGTTGGAAACAAGTCCGCTGAAATAGCCGTCAAGAGAGCTTGCTCCTCCGCCCGAGCGTGAGTGCCACTCCTTGACCGTGCGGATTGTTCTGAGAGTTGACGCAACCGACAGAAGTTCGCCTGTGGTAAGGCAACCGCCTGCCTGTGCTCTGCGTAAATGTCCCGAACAATTTCCGGCACCGCCGAATGACGGAGCACCAAATCTTCCGCTTAACGCAACTGCGTCATCGGTTTGCTGTAGAAGCTGTTCAACCTTTTTCAGTTCAAACACGGGTTCGAGATTCAATGCCATTTCACGGGCGTCCTCAATCGAAGTCATTCCCGCAAGCCTTTCAAGGATTTTATCAAGTTCAAGTGTTTTGTAATGTCTGTTCATAATTCTACCAAATTCAATAATTGCAATTTTGTGTCCGTAGGGGCGGATATTATCCGCCCGCGGGCGCCAATGAGCGCCCCTACAGTTTTCAGTCATTCTGTTTCAAATAAATAAGTCATTTTCACACAAAACTGCATTGTCTGATTAACTGCTTATTGTTTTGTAAAAAACAAGCGTTTTAAAGTCTTTTTCAAATCTGTATTTAAGATAACTTTCGCTCGCCGCATTCAGCACAACAAGGTCATCCTTCGGCAATGCAAACGAAAACAGCTTGTCATCATCGGCATAAACCGTGTGCCTAAGCGCCGTGAGCGTTCCCTCATTGAGAGCGATTGCAGGTTCCGACACATCCGTTCTGCAATCGGCACATTCAAGAGCGCCTATGCGTGGCAGAAAGTACATAAGCGGAGTAATGTATTCTCCGCATTCTCTGCACATTCTCAGTCGGGCATATAGCCCGCCATACTTGCAAGCCTCATTTCAAGACACGGCTTGATAAGGTCTGCACTGCGTTTGTTCTCTGACAAAAGGTAGAGCGAATTAAGCACAAGGCTCAGAAATGAGTCTGCCTTTTGCTCACGGGGACAAATTGTCAGAGCGAGTTCGCAAAAATACTGTGCAAGGCACATTTTTGTAACATCACTGCGGAGCTTTGAGAAAATGCGAATCGGCTGTGCTTCGCCGATTATGTAACTTTCCCGACCTTTATAAATTGTAAGTCGGGAATATGAGAGGAGAGATGCCGCCGCACATTTGCCGTTTTTGATGTTTTTTGCACCCTTTACAAATGCACGGATCACACCGTTTGACTTTGTGAGAGCAAAAACGAGCTTGTCCTGCTCACCGATATTCTGTTCCTTTATAATCAGTCCCTCTGTTCGGAATTTCATCGGTTTCCTCCCTGTTCACGGTGATTGCACCCGTGTCTTTGGCATCCTGAATACTTTTGTAGCGAATGTAATCAAGAACGCTTCCCGTGGTAAAGAATGTTTGCCACGCACTCCAGTCATCCATAAAAACACCTCCGCAGTTAGTGTTTCACGGATGCCGTTTATTATATTATGAAAAATCTGACATTGTGTCAAATCGTGTACCCGAATCGCTTTTAATCGGATTATCAGTCAAAATTCTTTTCGTCATAGCCGAAATTCTGAAGAATCTGGGCACGGTTTCGCCAATCCTCTTTTACCTTTACCCATGTCTGTAGGAATACCCTGCAATCGAAAAATCTTTCGATATCCTGACGGGCAAATGTGCTGATTTTCTTGAGCATTGAGCCGTTTTTGCCGATAATAATACGCTTGTGGGTTTCTTTTTCACAGAAAATAGTAGCGTCAATATCAAGCATACCGTTATCCCTTGTTTTCATTTTTTCGATTACAACAGCCGTGCCGTGCGGAATTTCCCTGTCGCAAAGACGGAGTATTTTTTCACGGATAATTTCGGCAACAATAACTCTTTCGGGCTGGTCTGTAAGAGTATCGTCATCAAAGAAATGACCGCCCTCGCCTGCCTGCTTTTTAAGCTCATCAAGAAGTTCGTTCATACCGTTGCCGTCCTGTGCGCTCACGGGAACAACTGCGTCAAAATCGTAGAGAAGACTGTAACGGGCAATCTGTTTCATAAGTTCTTCTTTTTCTTTGAGAGTGTCAATCTTGTTAATTGCAAGGATTGCCGGCATTTCCATTGACTTGAACTTTTCAATAAGGTTAAGTTCTGTGTCACCCGGTTCTTTTCCTGCCTCAACAACAAGCATACAACAGTCAACGCCGCCCACGGATTCATTGACGGAACGCACCATATACTTTCCGAGAGAGGTTTTCGGCTTGTGCATACCCGGTGTATCAAAGAAAACAAGCTGATATTCGCCCTGAGTAAGCACGCCTGTGATTCTGTTGCGGGTAGTCTGCGGCTTGCTTGAAACAATCGCAATTTTCTGTCCCATAAGTCTGTTGAGAATTGAACTTTTGCCCACATTAGGTCTGCCGACAATGGCAATAAATGCGGATTTATCTTTATTATCTGTATTTAACATATTACCTCACTATACAAAAATCGGGGGCAAGCAAAATGCCGCCCCTTTGTTAATGTTTATCTTTTCTTTTAATGCCCAAAATTGCGTTCTTGACTTTTACGGGACCTGCACATACAAAGACGGCAGAAATCACCGCAGATAAAATCAGCAAAACGAGCATAACGGGATTGTTTACAAAATACGAGAATATTTTTCCGATTACTTCAAAATCAAGGAAGAACAGCACCGCTGTAAACACAGCCGGAAATGACACGGCAAGCACGGCTGCGGCTGCAATGTCCTTGATAATCTTAACGGAAAAATCGTATCTGTCACAAAACAAATCACAAAGCTTTTCAACACAGGTGTTGACCATTTCAAGTGCAATTACAAGCGCACACAAAACAGCGAGCAACGCCCATTTTGCGGCAGAAAAATCGTAAAAGCAACCGAAAACGAAAACATAAAATGTCGCAACAAGGTGAAATCTCATATGACTTTCGCTTTTTACGGCAAAGCAGAAACCTCTGAATGCACTTTTAAAACTTTTGATTTGCTTTTTCATACCCCGTAATATAACTACTCTGTCAAGCCATATCGTCATCAACTATGTAGCTTGATGATGCAGGAAGACCGAGCTGTTCCATAACAAGCTCTTCTTTTTCTCTCATTCTTACCCTTTCAAGCTTTTCCATGTGATCATATCCGAGAAGGTGCAGAACACTGTGAGCGGTAAGATAGCCAACCTCTCTCTGGAGGCTGTGGCCAAAGAGTTCTGCCTGATCTCTTGCCTTTTCCATAGAAATTACAACATCACCTAGAATCTGTGCGCCTGTTTCGGGATTGGTGTCATAAACACCGTTTTCGCCCATTGGGAAAGAAAGAACATCGGTTTCAATGTCCTTGTCACGATACTGCTTGTTAAGAGCCTTGATGCCCTCGTTATCCGTGAAAGTAACGCTGATTTCAGCAGAACCTTCAAATTTTTCAAGTCGCAGAACTGCGTTACAACAACGACGAACCAACATTCTGATACCTGTCGGAATCTTTACTGCTTTTTGTTGTTTGTGATAATTACCCTGATTTTATTATGCTCTGCCATTCATGATCATCCTTTCATTATTTTTAACCCGATAGCGTGGGATATGTGAAAATTAAGTAAATTAATTTTTGGAGCCGTTGTTTTTAGAGCCGTTGTTTCGTAAATTATTAATGTCAGTGTTTTCAAATTTTGCATAAGCTTTGATGATATCCTGAACAAGGCGATGACGGACAACATCCTTTTCGTCAAAGAAACAGGTGCCGATATCGTCAATGTTCTTGAGAATTTTGATGCAGTCTTTAAGACCGCTCTTTGCACCGTTTGGAAGGTCAATCTGCGTAATATCGCCCGTGATTACCATTTTTGAGTTAAATCCGAGTCGGGTAAGGAACATCTTCATCTGTTCCCTTGTCGTATTCTGAGCCTCGTCAAGAATTATAAAGCTGTCGTCAAGCGTTCTTCCTCGCATATATGCAAGCGGTGCAACCTCAATGTTACCTCTTTCAACATACTTTTGATATGTTTCCGCACCGAGCATATCAAACAATGCGTCATACAGGGGGCGAAGATACGGATCGACCTTGCTCTGCAAATCACCGGGCAGAAAACCGAGCTTTTCGCCTGCCTCGACAGCAGGTCTTGTGAGAATTATTCGGTTAATCTGCTTGCTTCTGAAAGCCGTGACCGCCATTGCAACGGCAAGGTAGGTCTTGCCCGTACCGGCAGGGCCGACGCCGATTGTGACGGTATTTTTCGCAATCTGCGAGCAGTAGCGCTTCTGACCGATGGTTTTCGGCTTAATAGGCTTTCCCTTTGAAGTAATACAGATGCAGTCGCCTGCAAGCTGTTCTATTTTGTCCTCACTGCCTTCATTGACAAGCGAAATGCAGTAGCGGATATTTTGCTCGGAAAGTGCTTCACCACGGTTGATGAACTGCAACAGGCTTTCAATAACCTTGCAGGCCTTCGATGTGTTTTCGGCATCGCCTCAACCTTAAGCTCACTGTCACGGCAGGTGACACGAACATTAAACTCCTTTTCAATCAGCTTAATATTTCCGTCAAAACTGCCAAAAAGTGCTACGGCATTTTCCATTCTGTCGATATTTATAATTTGTTCCGTAAAGCAAAACTCCCGTTTCTTCAATAATTCAAAACAATTATAACACATTTTACTTGAAAATGTACATTAAAAATAGCTTTTTTCACTAAAAAAATAATTTTTGTGAATTTTGACGAAAACTAAACTTCACATAGCCACTCATTTGTAAAGGATAGAAACACTTTTTTTACTCTTTCGTAATTATACTCAAAATCGCATTACAATCGGCTTATTTTAGTTATTTAAATCTTCCGAAACTTTCACAATATTGCCGTTTTTGTAATATAACTGTACAAATTTGATAACTTCCCGAAAATTAAAAATTTATCAAAATTACTCTCAGCCGTAAAATCGGCTTAAAATGCTTGACAAACGGGCAATTGTATATTATAATTCACAGGTGTAAAGAAATTTTCTTTACACGCAGACCAGAATCACGGGAGCTGTCAGGTATGGAAAAAAACATTGAAGTATCTCTCTTGTTTGATTTTTACGGCGAGCTTTTAAAGCCCTCGGGCAAAAAGGCGATTGACCTTTATTATAATGAAGATTTGTCGCTTGCAGAGGTTGCCGATGAAACGGGAATAACAAGACAGGGTGTGCGTGACAGTATCAAGCGCAGTGAGCAACAGCTTTTTGAGTTTGAAGAAAAGCTCGGTCTGTTTAAACAGTTCAGTAAGCTTGAGCAGGGGCTTGACGAAATTTCGGCTCTTGCACTTGAAATAAAAGAACTTTCACAGGATACACAAATCACAGAGCTTGCGGATGTTATCATCGAAAAATCAGGCTCGCTGAAAGATTAAAGGAGTTTTCATGGCATTTGAAGGACTTGCAGATAAGCTTGGCAATGCGTTCAAAAAACTGAAAAACAAAGGCAAGCTTTCTGAAAAAGATGTTAAGGAAGCAATGCGAGAGGTTCGACTCGCACTTCTTGAGGCCGATGTAAACTACAAGGTTGCAAAGGACTTTACAAACAAAGTAACAGAGCGTGCTGTCGGTCAGGATGTTATGCAAAGTCTTACTCCTGCACAGATGGTTGTTAAGATTGTTGACGAGGAGCTTACAAGCCTTATGGGCGGTGAGGACGCACGAATTGAGTTTGCGTCGAAGCCTCCGACAGTCATCATGATGTGCGGTCTTCAGGGTTCGGGTAAAACAACCCACACGGCAAAGCTTGCAAAAATGCTGAAAAAGCAAGGCAGAAATCCTCTGCTTGCCGCCTGTGACGTATATCGTCCCGCCGCTATCGACCAGTTGAAGGTTGTAGGTGAAAAGGCAGGCGTTCCTGTTTTTGAAATGGGAAAAGCAAATCCCGTTAAGATTGCAAAAGAGGCAATCAAGCGTGCAAAGGACTACGGCAACGATGTTGTTATTCTTGATACCGCAGGCCGACTTCATATTGATGAGGCTCTTATGGATGAGCTTAAAAACATCAAAAAAGAAGTTGAACCAAACGAAATTTTGCTTGTTATCGACTCGATGACAGGTCAGGACGCAGTTAATGTTGCGAAGAGCTTTAACGAGCTTCTTGACATTACGGGTGTTATTCTCACAAAGCTTGACGGTGACACTCGAGGCGGTGCGGCACTTTCGGTAAAGGCTGTTACAGGCAGACCTATTAAATTTGCAGGTACAGGCGAAAAGCTTGACGATATTGAAGTTTTCCACCCCGACAGAATGGCAAGCCGTATTCTCGGCATGGGTGATGTGCTTACTCTCATTGAGGACGCACAGAATAAAATGGATGCCGAAAAAGCCGAAGAAATGGCTCAGAAGATGATGAGCAACAAATTCGACTTTAACGATTTGTACGATCAGTTTGAGCAGGTCAAGAAAATGGGACCGCTCAAGGGCATTCTCTCAAAAATTCCGGGTGTTGGAAAACAGCTTGAGGGTGTTGACATTGACGACAGACAGATTGACTGGGTTCAGGCAATTATCCTCTCAATGACTCCCGAAGAAAGAAGTCATCCGCACATTATGAACCGTCAAGAAAGCGCAGAATTGCGGCAGGTTCGGGCAGAAGCATTGAAGAGGTCAACCGACTTATCAAGCAGATTGACCAGATGCAGAAGATGATGCGTCAGATGACAAAGGGCGGAAAAGGCTCTAAGAAAAGAAGAAAAATGAAAGGCTTCCCGGACTCGGCGGTATGCCGATGAACGGCATGGGACCTGCAGGCGGAATGGGCGGTCCCGACGGAATGCCTCCGTTCAAATAATTAACATTAATCAAACATTAAACAAAGTTTTTCATCCAATTACGGTTGGTGAATATAAATTAACAATTTTTATGAGGTGAACATTATGGCAGTAAAGATCAGACTTAGAAGAATGGGTTCAAAGAAGGCTCCTTTCTACAGAGTAGTAGTAGCAGATTCAAGATATCCGAGAAACGGCCGTTTCATTGAAGAAATCGGCACATATGATATTCTCAAGAAGCCTCTGAGTTCAATGTTGACGCTGAAGCAGTTAAGAAGTGGATTGCTAACGGTGCTCAGCCAACAGACACAGTAAAGGCTCTTCTCAAGAAGAACGGCGTAATTGAATAATTGCGCTTCGGAAAGGACAAACAATGAAAGATTTACTTGCAGTTATCGCAAAGGGTCTTGTTGACGATCCCGATTCCGTATCAGTTGAAGCAGATGCTCCCAACGAAGAGGGAACAGTTGTTTACCACATTCATGTTGCAGAAAACGACATGGGCAGAATCATCGGTAAGCAGGGCAGAATTGCCAAGGCTATCCGCACAATTGCCCGCAGTGCCGCTATCCGCAGTGAAGAAAAAATCATGGTTGAAATCGACTGATTAACGGTTCATAACCGAACAAAAGCCTCCCACCACGGGAGGCTTTTTTACACCCTATTAAATATCAAAAGGTAAAACTTCCTGTTTTGCCCACATCATTTTTGAAAAACATAATATAGTAAATCGGGATATAGTTAATCTTCCCGTCGGAAGTTACTGTTCTCTCGTTTGAAAGAACAAAGGCTTTCTTAATGTGATAATCCTTATTGCTTACAAATGTGTTCAATGCGCTGTGAACCGTGTAATCCTTTCCCGATTTCACCTCAATCGGAACAGCAGAAAGACTGTCGTAATCATCAATAAGATAGTCAACCTCTCCCTTACTTCGGTTATCATAATAGTAAAGTTTATAGCCGTGAGCCGCAAGTTCGCTTGCCACAACGCTTTCATAAGCCGAACCAAGATTCACACTCGTTTCATCATCAAGCACGGCACGGATATTGTTGCCGTACAAAATTCCCGTCAGAATACCGACATCGTTCAGATAAAGCTTGAGCAGATTTTTGCCCGTTGATTCAATAAGCGGAAAAACGGGATTTGAAATTGCCTGAACATTAAGGGCGATCCCTGCACTTATCAAATACTCGAATTCATCCTGATAGTCGCTGAAACGCTTACCGCTTTTATTCTCAATATTTTTTGCAACAATCCTTTTCTTTTTGTTTTCCATATTTGACGGAATGAGGTCATAAACTCTGCGGATTTTAAGTTTGTTTTCATCATCGTATTTTGAAGCGTCTGCAGCATAATATTCGTGAATTTCGCTTTGTATCTCTCTGACGGACTGAATATTTCTCTCAGAAATATAGCTGTTAACCGCATCGGGCAATCCGCCGACAAGCAGATACTTTCTGAATAAATCCATCATCCTATTGTGCATGGATTCATCGAGAGATTCAAGATTTTCAAATTTTTTCTGCATAGCCGAAATAACAATTTCATTCATTCCGTTTGCATAGAGAAATTCCTCAAAATCGAGCGGAAACATACGCACTTTGCGAATACTGCCCATTGGAATTGAGGTAGTCTGTGACAGCGTTACACCCAAAAGCGAACCGCTTGCAATGAATGTAAATTTGCCGTCCTGTGACAAAAATTTGAGCAAAGTCAGCAGATGAGGATATGCCTGAATTTCGTCAATAAAAATCAAGGTATCGCTTTTCTTCCCCATTTTATTTCCTGCGAGCATACTCACCTGCAAGTAAAAATCTTCGACTGTTTTTGTGTTTTCAAAAAGTCGGTTGCCGAGGGAATCTTCAACCATATTTATTTCAATAAAATTTTTAAAAATCTTTTTGCCGACATAACGGATAATGTATGTTTTTCCGACCTGTCTTGCACCGTCTATGAGAAGAATTTTCTTTGAATCCGACTTCAAATGTTCTTCGATTACGGTTTCAATCTTTCTGTAAAGCATACCAATCCCACCTTTCAATAGATTTTCAGTATAGTTTTTTACACTTTTCAATAAGATTATACCATTTAAAGACACACTTTTCAATAGAATTTAGGGGTTAAAAACTACACTTTTCAATGAAATTTGAGGGGCAAAAGCTACACTTTTCAAATTATGAACAGAAATTTGATATAAAAAACACGATGCAACCTATGTTTTATGGTTACACCGTGTTTTGTAAAATTGTTTAAATGTAGGTAGCTCTATGCTGTGATTATTTCATCAATTCTTCAAGGTCTGATTTTGTGTAATCGGTTTTGTAGATATCATATCCCCCTGTATCAAGATTGATGTTTGCGTGCCTTTTGTCAGCCTGAACATAAACATCATCACCCTTGACATATATCAAAAACCAAAGGTCACGGCTTGTATCTTTGAGATACGATAAAAGGATAACATATGTTGGCTCAACATCAATTGATTCAACCTTTTGTTCCGATGTTGTGTTGGTCAAATTAATAGCCTCTTTCAGCTTTTCATCCAAATTATTTTTGTTTGCTTTTGAAATAAGTTCATTTGTTTTGTAATCATATACTTCAAACGAAAATTGATTCGGGTTGCTGTCGGTGTAGTTTCTGACAAAGCAGTTGTATCGGCTTTATCAGAAGTTTGAGCATTACTCGGTGCAACTTCACCGCCACAACCTGTAAATAAAACAGAAGTTGAGATAACAACTGCTAATAACATAATCGAGATAATTTTTTTTATAATTAACACCCTCTTGTGTTTTTGTAGGCTTAATTATACACCTTAAATTCATTCTGTCAAGATATTCAAAACAAAAAAATCAACCGCAAAGTTTTTCGCTCTGCGGTTGATTTTGTTTTTATTAAGAATTACGCTTAGTTGGCGTTTGCTGTTGTAAATGTAAACTGACCGTCTGCAAAATCGCAGGTAACTACTGCGCCGTCCTTGACCTTGCCCTCGAGCATCTGCTCTGAAAGCGGATCTTCAATCTCGTTCTGTATTGCACGGCGGAGAGGTCTTGCACCGTAGTTTTCGTCAAAGCCCTTGTCGGCAATCTCGCTGATTGCGTTGTCTGTAAAGCTGATTTTAATGTTCATCTTATCAAGACGGTTTTCAAGAGTTTTGAGCATCTTAACGGCAATCTGCTTGATTTCGTCCTTGTTGAGCTTGTTGAACACGATAATATCGTCAACACGGTTCAAGAATTCAGGACGGAACACCTTGCGGAGTTCGCCTGTTACAAGCTCCTTGATGTCCTTTTTCTCGCTCTCTTCGGCATTCTCATTTTCGGAATTAAAACCGAGTGAGCTCTGCTTTTCGGTGATAAGTCTTGCGCCGACATTAGAGGTCATTATGATAATGGTGTTCTTAAAGTCAACCGTTCTGCCCTGTGAGTCGGTAAGTCTGCCGTCCTCAAGAATCTGGAGAAGCATATTGAATACATCGGGGTGAGCCTTTTCAATCTCATCAAAAAGTACAACCGAATACGGTTTTCTTCTTACCTTTTCGGTGAGCTGACCGCCCTCCTCAAAGCCTACATATCCGGGCGGTGAGCCGATAAGCTTTGACACGGTGTGTTTCTCCATATATTCACTCATATCAAGACGGAGCATTGCGTTTTCATCGCCGAACATTGCCTCTGCAAGAGCCTTGCAAAGTTCTGTTTTACCGACACCCGTCGGACCGAGGAAGATAAACGAACCTACAGGTCTTTTCGGGTCTTTAAGACCTACTCTGCCTCGTCTGATAGCCTTTGCGATTGCAGTTACAGCCTCGCTCTGACCGATAACTCTTTCGTGGAGAACATTCTCCATGTTAAGAAGTCTTTCGCTTTCTTCCTTAGTAAGCTGAACAACAGGGATACCTGTCCATTCGGAAACAATCTTTGCGATATCCTCGGCAGTTACCTCTCCGCTGTTGCCCTTCTGCTGTTCCTGCCACTTCTTCTTTGCATCGTCAAGCTTTGTCTGAAGTTCCTTCTGCTCATCACGAAGTCGTGCAGCCCTTTCAAAGTCCTGCTCGTTAATTGCACTTGCCTTTTCTTTTTCATAGTCTGCAATTTCATCTTCAAGCTCCTTTACATTATCAGGAGAAGTAAGAGATGCAAGCCTTACCTTTGACGCACCCTCATCAATAAGGTCAATTGCCTTATCGGGGAGGTAACGGTCTGCGATATATCTTGATGACAATGTTACTGCGGCATTGATTGCCTCATCGGTAATCTTAACCTTATGGTGTGCCTCGTAGCTGTCACGCAAGCCTTTGAGAATCTGTACAGCCTGTTCGGGAGTAGGCTCGCCAACCTTTACGGGCTGGAAACGACGCTCCAAAGCGGCATCTTTTTCAATATATTTTCTGTACTCGTTAAGAGTTGTTGCACCGATAACCTGAAAATCGCCTCTTGCAAGTGACGGTTTAAGGATATTTGCGGCGTCTGCACTGCCCTCTGCGGCACCTGCACCAACGATAGTATGAAGTTCATCAATGAAGAGGATAGTGTTCTTTGACTTTTTAACCTCGTCAATAGCCGCCTTAATTCTCTCCTCAAAGTCACCTCTGTACTTCGCACCTGCTACCATACCTGTGAGGTCAAGGCTGACAACTCGCTTGTCTTTAAGAATTTCAGGCACATTGCCCTTTGCAATTTCAAGTGCAAGTCCCTCTGCAACCGCAGTTTTACCTACACCGGGTTCACCGATAAGAACAGGATTGTTCTTTGTACGGCGGGAAAGAATCTGGATAACCCTCTGGATTTCCTTTTCTCTGCCGATTACAGGATCAATTTCACCGTTCTTTGCGGCTTGAGTAAGATCTCTGCCGAATTTATCAAGAGCCGAACCGCCTTTCTGTGAACCGTTCGGAGCGGATTCGTTTTCAAAACCGCCGAAACCGTCATCTGCACCGCCCTGCATACCTTTTGACACAGCCTGTGCAAGTCTTTCAACAGATACACCGAGTTCTTCAAGAAAAGCAACTGCGTAGCTGTCGCTCTCCGAAAGGATTGCAAGGAGCAAATGCTCTGTGCCTACATAGGTGTAACCTGTTTTTGAAGAAATGATAACTGCGGCTCTCAAAACTCTCTTTGTACGGGGAGTAAAATCATCGGGAGTAAGCTCAACGAGCGACATTGTACCGTTAATGGATTCAAGCTTTTCACGGAGAGCATCTTCCGTTACTCCGCACTCATTAAGAGCGGTTGCGGCAACACCGCTGCCCTCTTTTACGAGTCCGTAGAGAATATGTTCTGTACCGACATAGTTGTGGCGCATTTCCTCTGCACTTTCAATCGCAAGATTAAGCGCCTTGTTTGCTTTTTCTGTAAAACCTTTGAACTGATACATAAAATCATCACCCTTCCTTGTGGATAATGTATTAACTGCTTATTTTCTATGAAAGAGCCTCTCTTAAAATTTTTGCCCTTTCAATATCTCTTTCCTGTGCGGAAAGATTTTTTCCTGAGTTTACCATAAGCGTTGCAGGCTCAATTTTTTCCATAAGAGAGTCAACAACCTCTGCGGTAACATCTTTTATCTGTCCCGACAAAATGCCGAAACGAACATTTGACAACAGCTTTAAAGCCTCGTCATGAGTCATAACCATTGCCGATTTCAACAAGCCTAAGCTTCTGCTTACGCTGTCCTGAATATCAATACTCTTTGCAAGTCTTTCTCTTGCCTGTTGTTCCTGAGAAACAAGCTGTTTTGTGATGTTCTCAAGATTTTCAATTGCGGCTTTTTCGGAGATACCGAGCGTTACCTGATTTGAAAGCTGATAAAGCGAACCGCTGGGTTCTGAGCCTTCACCGTACGCACCACGGATTGTAAGTCCGAGCTTTGAAAGGTTGCCTGCAATTCTGCCGATTGTACGGCTCTTTTCAAGTGCCGGCAGATGGAGCATAACAGAGGCTCTCATGCCTGTGCCGAGGTTTGTAGGGCATTGTGTAAGATAACCGAGCTTGTCATCAAAAGCAAATTCAAGGTTTTCATCAAGCAGGGTGTCAAGCTTATCGGCTGTGTCATATGCCTGTTCAAGCGACAAGCCGTCTGTGATAACCTGAAGTCTTATGTGATCTTCCTCGTTAATCATAATGCTCATGCTTTCATCCTTGCTCAACAGCAATGCTCTGCCCTCTGTTTCGCTGATGAATTCGGGACTTACAAGATGTCTTTCAACAAGCGACACACCCTGTGCCTCTGTCAAATCATCAAGCTTAATCAAATTGAAATCCGAGGCAATTGAGCTGTTGCTGTCCCTGATTGCACTTGTAACCTTTTCAATAACCTTTTTTCTGCCCTGTTCGGACAGTCGGCACGGAAACGGGTAATCTTTCAGGTTTCTTGCAAGTCTTACTCTGGTGGAAATTACTTCGTTACTCATAATTAAGCCTCCATTTCCTTAATCTGATCTCTTAACTCTGCGGCATGTTCAAAATTCTGTTCCGAAATTGCCTTGTCGAGTTCCTTTTTAAGTGCCTTGATTTTATCTTTCTTTGTCATCTCGGCACTCTTTTCGGCTTTCTTTGTACCGAAACGGCTGTTCTTACCGCAATGGGTTGTGTTGCCGTGGATTCTTCTGATTGAAGGAAGAAGCTGGTCGCCGAAAATTTCGTAACATTTTGCACAGCTACATGACCCGATTTTGCAATATCGGAATATGAGCTTCCGCAGAAGTCACAGCGTGTTGCCTGAGTTCTTGCGGGAAGGCTGTTGCCGAAGAAACTTCCGAGAAGTCCCGAAAATTCGTCCTCAAAGTTACCGAAGATGTTTGTGTATCCCATTTTCTTTGCACATTCACTGCACAAATCATATTCTTTAATTTCACCGTTGATAACGGTCTTTACATGAGTATTAGCATTGTTAGCACCGCATTTTTGACATTTCATAATAACTGCCTCCGTTCAAAATCAACTTAATGTGAGCAACATATTCTTGAACAAGTCCGCTCGCACGGCATCTCGTTTACTCTGTTCAACATTTGTAAGCGTTCTGTCGGACAACGCCGAGGCTATCAGTCTTGCCGATGTAAGCTCAATCATATCTCTTTGCAACATATTTTTGAGCATTGCCTCTGCACTTGCCTTGTCAAGTGTTGTTCCAATCGAATTTATTATATGCATAAGCGCCGTACCTCTATCCATCTTCACACGGCTTATTCGGATAAATCCGCCGCCGCCCCTACGGCTCTCTACAATGTAGCCTTTTTCGGGAGTGAATCGGGAGGTTATAACATAATTGATTTGGCTCGGTACACATCCGAGGTTGCCGGCGAGTTCGTTTCGCTGAATCTCCGCACTGCCGTTTTCACGGTCAAGCATCTCTATAATGTACTGTGCCACCAAATCGCTCATTCTCATTTTGGTCGCCTCTTTTCATTTGTTTGACTACATTATAATATCAAGGTCAGAGAAAGTCAAAGTCAATTAAAGTCAAAAATTAAAGCATAAGCTTTGAAATTCTCACGAATTCTCGCTTATGCTCTCGTTTCCTAATATTTTAAAATATTTTTGACTTTTTCTGACTTTCAATTTTTATCCGATAAAGTCTGACTTTTCAAGCAATTTGACCTTACATAATCACATTAACCGTGTAATCAACATCGTAAATTTCACCGTCAAACCAATTTATAAAACCTATGTAGATGCAGATTTTATCATCATGTTTATTCATATCACGAACAACCTTAAAGCACTCCGACCAACCAGAAAAGCGTTCAAGTCTTTTGACTGTATCAACATCGGCATTGCCGTTTACAAACACACACATTGCAAGGTGACGGGTTGACGATAACATTCTTACAAAATCGAGGAACATCATATTAACCTCATCGCCCGAACATTCAATTTTAAGAGCGTCTTCCTCGATTTGTTTCCGAAAAAATCAAGCACATTGTCAAACGCTGAATCAAAGTCATCGGTTTCAGCGTTCTTTAGTCCCTGCGAAAACTTGTAAATTGCGGTAGATGCATAAATTCTCTTAATTTTTTCAATCGTCACGGCAATCACCTTCTCGGTATCGTTACTTTTATTATTATACATTATATAAGCAAATTTGACAATAAGTATGTTATTCGGGCGGTTCAATACAATTTTTGTAATAAAAACATTTGAAATTAAACAAAAATTTTGTGTTTTCCGATTGACAATTGTACAGAGATATTGTATTATATAATTGTACTAATGAATTAGTTCAATTGCTTGATAAGGAGCGTGATTTTATGTTGAAGTTTATCTTATATATGTTACTTGCCGTTGTAATTCTCAGCGGAGGTATCTTTAAAACCTTTGCGATAAACTATGGTATTTCAAAATACCTTTCTAAAAAGCCATATAAGGGCGATTTTGAATTCAAAAAAGTTGCGTTACATACTTTGAAAACGAACTATATTTTGTTGGCATTAGTTGTTCTGATCGTTTTAGGTATAACGCTTTGCAGTGCATCGAGTTACATTAATATAGTAGAAAATTTAGTAGAATTGATTTTAGGATTTTTTATTGCACTTACAATGTCTCTTTTAGGTCCATGGTACAATGCAATCGATAATGAGTACGGTGCGTATGTTATACCTTTCTTTATTTTAGTTATCATAAGCATTCCAACGCTGTTTTTCATCAATTACAAGTTCGTTTACAAAGATTTTGAAGTTCCTAAAAATAAGAAAATGAAACTTTCATTTCTTACCGCACTTGCAAATGCACCGTATGAATTGTTAATCCCCTACGGTCAGTTTGGAACGATGATTTTCAAGAGTACAATTTTATGATTTAATGTTAAGGAGGCTTGGTTATGAAATACACATACATATAATGTTATACTCGGCATTTGTGCCGTTGCAGTAAGCATAGGAAAAGCTTTAGCAGTAAATTTCGGTATTTCAAAATACCTTTCTAAAAAATCTTACAACGGTAAATTCAAGGTCATAAAAACAGCTTCTATTTCATTCGGAGTCGGATACATATTATTGGCTTTAGCTTCTTTATTTATTGTGACGATGGTGATGGATGCAATTTACTCACACATAAGATTTGACGAGTTATTGCAGGACTTCTTATCTATATTTTACATGGCTATTATCGGAGCAAATTATGAATTTTTGGATAGTCCATACGGTCTTGGTTTGATATATGTTTTTCCGTTTATTTTCGTTATTATCGTAAGCATAGTGGTATTGATTTTTGTGAACTACACATTTGTTTATCGCAAATTTGAAATACCAAACAATAAAAAATGGAAACTCTCATTTTTCACCGCACTTGCAAACGCACCGTATGAATTGTTGATCCCTTACGGACAGATTGCAAGTATGATTATCGACAGTATGATGTTTTGATTTTGTGTTTAAGGAGAGATGATTTATGTTTAACTCGGCAACTCTCGCTGTTATATTATTATTTATACTTTCAGCCATACTTTTTACATCTACTACCGTTTCGATTGCTATATATTATGCAAGAAAAAAAGCTGATACAGAAGAAAAAACAACTTATAACAAAAATGAATTACAAAAAAATAATTCTGATTTTTACAATTATAAACTTCATTGCATCATTTGCCGCAACGGCTGTTGCACATATTGCAGACTCAGGTGATTACAACCACCTTTCAATAGGACAATTTTCTTATTTATCTTTAATATTTGTGGCAGGCGTAGTTGAATTTTTTATTGCAAAGTCAACTATATTCCAAAGATTTTCCTGTTCAAAGGCAGACAAAACGGAAAGAGCCGCAGTCTTTGCCGCAATATGCGCACCGTATTACATATTTATTGTAAGCTCACCGATAATTCCGTATATAATCGCAGTAACTCTTTACCCCTGCTGATTTTAACGAAGTGATATTATGAACAAAAACTCAAATCCCAAAATCTTAATCACTATAATTATTTTATCTGTACTTCTTGCCATACTTTCTGTTACAACAGCATTTTGCCATACGGAAAGAAGTGCGGGTTACAAAAACAAAGTAAACATCGGCAAAAAGAATCACATAATAATTTACCCGATATTTTTTGTTTTGCATATGACAGCAATACTGCTTTTTAATCTTCCGTTTCCTGATTTAACTTGCTATCTTTCATTCAGCATAGGAAGTATTGTTTTTATATTTTTGACTCAAGCTGTTATTGCTTATTTTACAATGTTTAAAAAGTTTGAATGCGATACAGGTACAAAGGTCGGCAAATCAATTGTTTTTTCGCTGATTTCAACACCATTCTACAGTATCCTTTTTGGTGTTGCTTTTGCATTCTTTTTCCCGTACAGTGTCGGCATTCCGATTCTTATGATAATCGGCTTATTCATTTACTGCATTACAAGTTATAGGTGATATTATGAAAAACATAAAAAACGGTGAGCAGATGCCCACCGTTTTTTGAATTATTTAGTTTTGGTAATTGATATGGTTGTAATGCCGCCGGTATATGAAATTGATATATCGTAACTGTCTGATTCTCCAAGATAGTTAAAAATTGGATTTTTCTTATCGTCAGTAACTTGAGATTTTACGGTAGAAACACCTGTTTTCTCCAACGATTTAACATACTGTTTGTGCTTTCCAAATCAGAATTATCAATAATAACCGAACAGCATTTTCGACTGTCATCAACCAGATATTGGCTGACATTCCACTCTTTCTGATTTGGCAAAACAGATGTATATTCATTGCCACTCCAGTCAAATTCACCCCTGTTGACCTTATAGGTTGCAACGGTGCTTTGCGTTGCATTTGTATTGTCACTCCCCGAATTGCCGTTGCCGCAACCCGACACGGACATCACAAGAGCAAACATACAAATAACAGCAATAAAAAGCTTTATTTTTGAATTGCACTTATGTTTTAAAAATTGTTTAATCATCTTAGCCTCCATAAAATATATGTACTTTAACTACTCATGGTTCATACATTTATTCTCATTTGATAATAATATCAAATAATTGCATAAATTGCAATACTATCTTAAAAATATAAAAAACGGTGAGCAGATGCCCACCGTTTTTGTGTTTAGCTTTTTTAATTTGAAATTAGTCTGAAGATAATCAAGCTTTTAAAATTAAAATATTTAACCTCAGTTACGAGAAATTAAACTAAAACAATAAAAATTCAATTAATTATTCAGCTGCTTTTCTTTTTGCAAAACATTCGCTGCAATAGTAGCTTTTGCCTTCAACAGGCTTGAAAGGAATCTTTGCAGTTCCGCCGCATTCAGCGCAAACGGTTTCAAAGAATTCTCTCTCTGTCTTGGCAGCATTTTTACGAGCCTGTCTGCAAGCCTTGCAACGCTGCGGTTCGTTTGTAAAACCCTTTTCAGCGTAAAATTCCTGCTCTCCTGCAGTAAAAACAAATTCGTTTCCGCATTCTTTGCAGACAAGTGTCTTATCTTCGTACATTGGTATTTACCTCTCTTTTTCTACCTCTCGGAGGTTAGTTTGTTGCCCCGTGCGGAGTTGCACCGCAATACTGTTAAGGACAAATATTAATTTTCGGTTCACCGCTCAGCCGACATTCAGACCGCCGTGAACCTTTTTTCTTGCTCTTTGCAAGGCATTGTCAACCGCCTTTTCGGTTACGGAAAGCTTTTCTGCAATTTCCTTATAACTCAAGCCGTTGCCGTAGAGCATAAGAACATCGTATTCGGACTTTGACAGCACACTTTGAAGTCGCAACAGCAACTGGTCAAGCTGTTCTCTGCACATCAAAAGTTCTTCGGGAGTTTTGGAGGAATCTTCAATTGACTCGCCCACATCGTCCATCGGAACAATGCTTGATGAGGGGATGGCTTTTTTCTGTTCTCCCCGTCTGATTATCGAAATAAATCTTCTTTCAACAACAACCGACATATAGCTTTTAAAGCTTGCACCGCCGTTTTGGTCAAAGGCTTTGCAGGAACAAAGCAGTCCCACAAGTCCTTCCTGAACAAAGTCATTGTGTTCATAGCCCTCTGCCGAAAACTTTCGTGCAATTATGCTGATTGTGTCAAGATATCTTACGACAAGCTCATCAAAAGCACGGTCATCACCAAGACTCACAAAATTTGCAAGCTGTGCGTCGGATAAAGTACCGTAGGATTTTTGCAATTCGGTCATAACCTGCCCCTAATACTTATTCTTATACGCTTAATAGTATAACAAAAACGCACAAATGTCAACAACCTGAATGCAATTTCTGTAATATTGCATTATGATATGGAAATTATTTGTGCAAAATAGCTGAAATAAAGTCGGAATTACATACATTATGAAACTTGTTAAGAGAAGCAGAAAATGTTATACTTTATATTATTAATTTATTACGATTTTTATTTATCGGTTCGGGGGAATTTTTATGGTTGTTACCTGCAACAGTTTTGGCGTGAGCGGTATGGACGGCTACAAGGTTGAGCTTGAGGCGTCAATGTACAACGGCACACGGGAATTTGATATGGTCGGTCTGCCCGACGCCGCCGTGCGTGAGAGCAAGGACAGGGTTCTCAGTGCATTAAAGAACTGCGGATTCAGATATCCTGCCGCACATATGACCGTGAACCTTGCCCCTGCCGATATCAAAAAAGAAGGGCCTATTTACGATTTGCCGATTGCGGTTGCAATTCTTATACTGCTCAATCAGATTAAGAGCAACATCTCCGACTGCGCATTCATCGGCGAGCTTTCGCTTTCGGGAGAAGTCAGAGGAATCAACGGAGTTCTGCCCATGGTAATCAAGGCGAAGGAATGCGGTATAAAGAAAATTTATGTTCCGAAAGCAACGCAAGCGAGGGCGCTGTTGTTGACGGAATTGAAGTGTATGGTATTGACAACATTCTTCAACTGAAAGATTATCTCAATCACATTCTCGAACCTGCACCCGCAAAGCCGAATACACATTCTCCCACGGAAGAACGGGACTACATTCCGGATTTCTCCCAGGTAAAGGGTCAGCTTGAGGTGAAGCGTGCGCTTGAAATTGCCGCTGCCGGCGGTCACAATATTCTGCTCATAGGCCCTCCGGTTCGGGCAAAAGTATGCTTGCAAAACGAGTTCCGTCAATTCTGCCCGATATGAGCTTTGACGAAATGATTGAAACCACAAAAATCCACTCAATTGCAGGAACGCTAAAGCATGACGGACTTATCACAACACGGCCGTTCCGTTCGCCTCACCACACGGTAACGCCCGTAGGACTCGGCGGAGGAGGTACGGGAACTATCAGACCGGGTGAAGTTTCACTTGCAAACAACGGTGTGCTGTTTCTTGACGAGCTGCCCGAATTTTCAAGAACGGCGCTTGAGGTACTCCGTCAGCCGATTGAGGACGGCTCTATCACAATTTCAAGAGCAGGTCAGAAATGCACCTATCCGTGTTCGATTATGGTGGTTGCCGCAATGAACCCATGTCCGTGCGGATATTACGGTGATCCGACAAGAAAATGCACCTGTTCGGAACAGAAGATAAAACGCTACCTCAACCGCATTTCGGGTCCGCTTCTCGACCGTTTTGATATCCATGTAGAAGTGCCTGCCGTGAAATTTGAAGAACTGCGTGACGCTTCATCTGCCGAATGTTCAGCCGACATCAAAAAGAGAGCAGACAGAGCAAGAGAAATTCAGCGAGAAAGATTTAAGGGCAGTAAAACAACCTGCAACGCAAAAATTAACGCAGAGCAGTTTGAAAAGGTCTGCATAATTGATAAAGAGGCTGAAAAGACGCTCAAGGACGCTTTTGAAAGTCTTGGTCTCACCGCAAGAGCGTATGACAGGGTTTTGAAAGTTGCAAGAACCATTGCCGATTTGGACGAGTCGGAAATAATCCGCTCCGAGCATGTTCTTGAGGCGGTTCAATACCGCAGTCTTGACCGCAAATATTGGGCAAAATAAGGCTTATACCTTACACAAAAATTTAAAATATCACTTTTAAAAAGTACGGCTTTATGCTATACTACTATAGTGTGACATCAAAGCGATGTTGCAGTTTCATGACACAGGAGGTTTTTTATAATGGAAATTACAAAGAATTCAATAATCGGTGATGTTCTTGATCAGTACCCCGACACAGCAGAGCTTTTCTTCAGCATCGGTATGCACTGCCTTGGCTGTCCTGCATCACGAGGCGAAACGATTGAAGAGGCTTGTATGGTACACGGTGCAGACGCAGACGCACTCGTTGCAGACCTTAACAAAGCAATTGCATAATGAACGGCGCATCTGATTTTTCGCTTGATAACCGTCTTGCGCTTTGTGCGGACTTTGTGCGTGACGGAGCAAAGGTTGCCGATATCGGCACAGACCATGCCTATCTTCCGGTGTGGCTGTGCCGTATTGGCAGATGCAACACAGCGATTGCCGCAGACATCAACCCCCTGCCCCTTGAACGGGGAATTGAAACAATTAACAACAGCGGTCTTAACAATCGAATTGAAGCAAGACTTTCAAACGGTCTTGAAAAAATTTCGGGCGATGAGGCTGATGACATAGTAATTGCAGGAATGGGCGGAGAACTCATTTCGCAGATTATCGAAAACTGGGAGTATTCAAAGGACAGGTCAAAGCACTTTATTCTTCAGCCTATGACCAAAAGTGAAGAGCTTATGCGTTGGCTGTTTGCAAACGGTTTCAGCGTTATCAAGCGTGACTGCTGTACTGCCGCAAACAAGTGCTACACTGTAATTCTTGCCGAATACAGCGGTGAGGTTCGCACGGTATCCGAAAGCGACCTTTTTCTTTACGGGCTTGATCCGAAGAACAACTCCATGCACCGCAGATTTATTGAAGGCTGTGTGCGCAGACTTTTAAAACAGGCTAAGGGCAACCCTGTCTGTGCCGAAACCGCACGCATTCTTGAGGAGAGCTTTAAGTGAAAACCATAAACGATATACTTAATTTTTTTGAAGAATTTGCGCCCTGTGCAACTCAGATGAGTTTTGACAACGCAGGGCTTATTGTGGGCGACAAATACACAGCCGTAAGCCGTGTGCTTGTCGCTCTTGACATTACGGAAGATGTTGTAAATGAGGCGGAAAGTCTGGGATGTGAGCTGATTATCAGTCATCATCCCGTAATTTTTGCCCCTATAAAAAGGCTTTCGCCTTCTTCCGTTCCCTATCTGCTTGCACAAAAGGCATTTCTGCCGTTTGTATGCACACCAACCTTGATCTCGGAGAAAAGTTCGGAGTAACATCTGTCTTGCAGACGCACTCGGAGTCAAAAACCCCGTGCTATCGGGTTTGGCGAGTGTATGTTCACGGGCGAGCTTGAAAGCGAAACCGATATTCACGATTTTGCAAAGCTTGCAAAGAAAAATCTTGACTGCAAGGGACTTCGCTACACCGACATTAAAGACAGGGTTAAAAAGGTTGCCGTATCGTCGGGTGCAGGCGGTTCAAATGTGTTTGATGCGGCTTTGGCGGGTGTTGATGTGCTTGTCACGGGAGAAATCAAGCACCATGAGATTATCGCCGCAAATTCACTCGGAATTGACATTATTGACGCAGGTCACTTCAAAAGTGAAGATATTGTAATTTTACCGCTTGTAAACAAGCTTTCAAAAGAATTTTCCGAGATTATTTTTACAAAATCGCAATCCTGTGACGATATGATTAAATTTATTTAACCTGTAAGCATCATTATCAAAATATTTGTTGCATATTTTGTTACAATTTGATATAATGATACGGTAAATTACTATATGTGGTAGTGCGCCGTCTGTACGCACCGCAAAATGAGGTATTATGAGAATCAGAAAAAAGAAATGGGCAGAACCGGAGCTTTCCGTTTGCAATTTTTATGTAAAGAATCCCGAAGAAAACGCCGGAAAATGGATGCAGGCTTTCAAAAAGGAACAGCCGTTGTATCTTGAAATCGGCTGCGGCAAGGGCGGTTTTGCGGGACAGCTTGCGCTTAAAAATCCCGACAAAAACATTATCGCACTTGACATCAAGGTTGATATGCTCGGCGTCGGCAGAAGAACAATTGTAAAGCTTTTTGAGGACGCCGGCAAAACGCAGGATGATATTACAAATCTTTTACTTGTAAAGTACAATGTTGAAATGCTTGACAAAATCATTACGGCTGACGATAAGATTGACAGACTTTTCATCAACTTCTGCAATCCGTGGCCGAGAGCAAAGCACAAAAAGCGCAGACTTACATACTACAAAAAGCTTGAAATGTACAAAACATTCTTGAAGCCTGACAGCGAAATCCGTTTCAAAACCGATGATGACGAGCTGTTTGACGAAAGTCTTGAATACTTTGAGCAGAGCGGATATGAAATTTTGTATCTCACCCGTGATTTGCACGCAAGCGATGTTACCGATAATATTGAAACAGAGCATGAAAAAATGTTCTCCGAAGAGGGCATAAAAATCAAGTATCTTATTGCAAGAACAAAAGCCTTGACAGCCCCATAAATAAAGACGGGAGGGATTTTTGTGAAGATTAAAAAGCTGATTTCGGCTTTGGTTCTCAGTTCAATGCTTGTCGGTTTGAGCGGTTGCAACATCACGGATTTCAGCGCAGAAAATCTTCTTCGTCCTCCTAAGGCAGTCGGAGATGAGGCTGAAATTGAACAGCTTATTGCCAAAACGGCTGACAGCGGTTATACGCTGAAATATCCTAAAAACGGAAAATTCCGCAGTGCAATCATCATGACCGACCTTGACGGAAACGACAGCAACGAGGCTGTTGCATTTTTTCGCAACAGTGCCGAAACTTCTTCGGTTCATATGCTTGTCATGTACTCAAAAGACAATTCGTGGGAGATTGCGTCCGACAATATCTTTGAAACCACCGATATTGACAGCGTTGACTTTGCGGATTTAACCGGCAACGGAAAGGCTGAAATCATCGTTAATTCAACAACCTACACTCCAAATGTCGGCAAGCTTTCCTGCTACTCCTACTCGGAAGGCAAGACAAACGAAGTGGGTTCGGGACAAAGCTGTTCAAGCTTTGTTACGGGGGATTTTGACAATGACGGAACAAGCGAGATTATGTCGCTTGTTCTCTACACAACCGAAAACGAGGCTCTTGCGTCAATGCTTGATTACAACGAGGACAGCAAAAGCCTGTATGCCAAAGCAATGGCAAACATGGATCCGAATGTTGTAAAGTACAAGAACATTGCCGTTACAAAGCTTGATAACGATATTACGGGAATTGTCGTTGACGGAACTTCCGCAAATGAGGTTACGAACACACAGGTTATTTTTTACAGCCGTGACCTTGCAATTCTGCGTAATCCTCTTTTTAAAGAAAAAGCAAAAAATATAACCCGGCGTTCATCGCAAATCATCTGTTCGGACATTGACAAGGACGGAAAGCTTGAAATTCCCGTTACACTTGATCTGCCGAAACAGAGCGGTGACAGCAAAAATATTTATGCCGACAAAATCATTTGGAACAGCTTTGACACACCCAAGGAGGCGCTTGTTGCAAAACAGGCAGTAATCATAAATTACGATTATATGTTTATGATGAACTATGCCGATAAGTGGAGCGAAAACAAGGTTACGGCAATTACCGACCTTGAAAGCGAAACCACCTCATTCTATGCATGGAACGGCACTAAGCTTGACACGGAGCTTTTTGAAATAAAGGTGTTCCCCGTCAGCGAATGGGAATCGGGCAAATCGGATGATTTTACGCTGATTACAAAAGACGATAAATATGCATACACATTTAATAATATAAATCCCGACACACAGATTTCGCTAAGTGATGACGAAATCAAGACAGGTTTTTCCACACTTGATCAGTCGGGAATCTGATCATAGCAACGGAGGTTTTGATATGAAAAAAATTCTTGTTTGTGAGGATGAAGCGGCAATTCGTGACTTTGTCGTTATCAATCTTACAAGGGCAGGCTACGATGTAGTTGAGGCAGACTGCGGCGAGGCGGCTTTGCAGAAATATGAAGAAAACAACGGCGATTTTGATGTTGCGATTCTTGATGTTATGATGCCGGGTATTGACGGTTTTCAGGTTTGTAAGGAGCTGAGAAACCGCAACGGCGGAATCGGAATTATTATGCTTTCGGCAAAAACTCAGGAAATGGACAAAGTAACAGGACTTATGCTCGGTGCAGACGACTATGTTACAAAGCCTTTCTCACCGAGTGAGCTTCTTGCAAGAGTTGATTCACTCTACAGAAGAGTTGCGCTTGCACAGTCACATTCCGAAAACAACTTTAAAGAAGAGCTTAAATCGGGCGAGTTCACACTCAATCTTCGCAACCGTGCGCTTATGAAGAGCGGAAAGATGATTGAACTCACACAGGTTGAATTCCAGATTATGGAGTACTTCTTCTCTAATCCGGGTGTTGCTCTTGACAGAATCGACATTCTCAACCATGTATGGGGAGACGCTTATGTCGGCGAGGATAAAATTGTCGATGTTAATATCCGCAGACTCAGAATGAAGGTTGAGGACGAACCTTCAAATCCTAAACATATCATCACGGTTTGGGGACTCGGCTACAAGTGGGATTCAGGCGAATAACTTTGCAGAACAGCCTGCATAAAATTTATACAATCTAAAGAGGAGGGCGGCAACAATTTTTAAGGGTATTTCAAAAAGATGGATGCTCAACACATTGAGTGTTATACTGACAATCATAATCCTTATTGTTGTCAGCCTTATTTTCATTGTTACATATATTTTTCAAAACAGCGTTGAACAGAACCTGAACACAACAAGCAGCGAACTTTCACTTGTCTTTTCGGGATTTCAGAGCGACAGTTCAACCTCGTTTACGGCGTCTGCCCGTGATTATGTTGAAAACTTTGACAAAAAAGAAGAAATGGAGGTTCTTGTAATCAATTCCTCCGGCAGAGTTGTCATGACTTCAACAGGATTCACCCCCGATGACAACGAGCAGATTCCCGATTTTAATGATGCACTCTCAAACGAAAACGGCTGTGCATATTGGAATGGCAAGCTTTCATCGAACGAAAGTGCAATGAGCCTGACAAGAATCATCACCAACGAAAACGGAACCTGCGTAGGTGCGGTAAGATACATTGTTTCCATGGAACAGGTCAACACGGCAATTGTGCTTGTTTCTGCGGCAGTTATTGCGTGCGGTCTTGTTATCATCGCCCTTGTAATATTGTCGGGACTTATGTTTATCCGTTCAATCGTTACCCCGATAAGAAAACTTTCGGAGATTTCAAGCAAGATTGCCCACGGCGATTTTTCACAGGCAAAAAAGATTGAGTACAAATACGATGATGAAATCGGCGACCTCTGCGATGCAATCAGCGATATGGCTCTTGATTTACAGACAGCCGATCAGATGAAAAACGATTTTATTTCACGAGTATCACACGAGTTGCGTACTCCGCTTACGGCGATTAAGGGCTGGGCTGAAACAATGCAGCTTTCCGAAAGAGGAAAGCTTGACCGCAAAACCTTTGACCGTGGTATGGGAGTTATTATCAGCGAAAGCTCACGCCTTACAAGCATTGTAGAAGAGCTTCTTGACTTCAGCCGTATTCAGAGCGGAAGAATGAAGCTCATCAAAGAAAAGCTTGACATTCTTGCCGAATTTGACGATGCGGTTTACTTCTTAAAGGAAAGAGCCGTTACAGAGGGCAAGCATCTTCTTTATGATGAACCCGAGGTTGTTTATCCTGCCGTTTACGGCGATAAAAACAGGCTCAAGCAGGTTTTTCTCAATGTGCTTGACAATGCGTTGAAATACACACCAAAGGGCGGTGTTGTTGCCGCTCAGGTAATCTACAGCAAAGATGAACCCGATATTATCAAGATTGTAATAACCGACACGGGTTGCGGAATTTCTGCCGAGGATCTTCCAAAGGTTAAGGAAAAATTCTACAAAGCAAACCAGACTGTCGGCGGTTCGGGAATCGGACTTGCGGTTGCCGATGAGATTATGAACCTCCACAACGGTTCACTTGATATCGAAAGCGGAGAGGGTGTCGGCACAACCGTAACGCTCACCTTCCCTGTGTATAAAGAGGGCAGTGAAAGCTCACTTCCCGAAAACATTAAGCTTTAATCTTATTTCTCTGTGCAGCCTAATACAGAAAGGAACAGCTAATGGCTAAAAATACTACTAAAAAAATCACCTCAATCGGCGGCAGCGCCTGATTGAAGGCATTATGATGAGAGGTCCGAAACGCACAACCGTGTGTGTTCGTACCGCACCCGACAAGATTTACAGCGAGGATATAAGCATAAACACAATTCCCTCAAAATGTAAGCTTTTCAAGCTTCCGTTTTTAAGAGGAATCGCAGGTCTTATTGACTCAATGCGACTTTCCTACAAAGCGCTTATGCTCTCTGCCGATAAGGCAATTGAATCAACCGAAATCGAAGAAGAACCGTCAAAGTTTGAAAAATGGCTTGATGATAAATTCGGCGACAAGCTTGTTAAGGTTATGATGGTAATTGCGTCAATCCTCGGTGTTGCGCTTGCCGTGGGACTTTTCTTCTTTGTCCCCTCTTTCCTGTTTGACCTCAGTGCAAATGTTGTGCCGGCTTTCAAGGGTGACGGCGGAAACGCTGTTTTCTGGAAGTCTGTTTTTGAGGGTGTTCTCAAGATTTTTCTTTTCTTACTTTATATTATAGTATGTTCACAAATGACAGAAATGAAAAGGGTGTTTATGTACCACGGTGCCGAGCACAAGACAATTTTCTGTTACGAAAACGAAGAAGAACTCACAGTTGAAAATGTTAAAAAGCAGAGCCGTTTTCACCCGAGATGCGGAACAAGCTTTATGGTTCTTATGCTGATTGTCGGCATTCTTGTCGGTCTTTTCGTTCCTGTTGCACCCTTCGGAATCGGATTTTTAAGACCTGTATTCAAGATTCTTCTTCTCCCCGTTTCATGCGGAGTCGGTTACGAGCTTATCAAAATCTGCGGTAAGCACGACAATGCCGTAACAAGAATCATTGCAGCTCCCGGACTTTGGGCGCAGAGAATCACAACAAAAGAGCCTGATGACACTATGATTGAAGTTGCAATTGAGGCTATCAAGGCTGTTATCCCCGAGGACGGCTCGGACATTGTAAGCAAGTAATGACTGTAAACGAAATTTATCAAAGCGGACTTAAACTGCTTGAAAATAATAATATTGAAAATTCAAAATTTGAGGCGCAAAGTCTTTTACAAAAGGCTTTTTCGCTTGACAGAGTCGCTTTATCATGCACAAAACTGATAAAGCCGATGAAAACTGTTCACATAACTTTTTAAAATTTATAGAAAAACGAATTTCAGGCGAGCCGTTGCAGTATATTCTCGGCGAATGGAGCTTTATGGGATTCGATTTTAAGGTGGGCAGAGGTGTGCTCATTCCCCGTGATGACACGGAAGTGGTTGTCAATCTCTGCATTGATTTTCTCGAAAACAGAACATACAAAAAGACGGTTGACCTCTGTTCGGGCAGCGGTGCAATTGCCGTTGCACTTGATAAAATTTCGGGTGCAAAAGTTACGGCAGTTGAAATTGACGAAACCGCTTTTTCATATCTCGAAACAAATGTAAAAGAAAACAATTCGTCAGTAAAGCCTGTTATGGCTGACGCTCTCAAAATCTGCGAAACATTTGCAGACGGTGAGCTTGACCTCATTGTTTCAAATCCGCCTTATATAAAATCAGCCGACATCGAAACACTTCAAAAAGAAGTTCGCCTTGAACCAAGACTTGCACTTGACGGCGGCGAGGACGGCTGCGATTTTTACCGTGAAATAGTGAGCCGTTGGAGCAGAAAACTCAAAAAAGGCGGTGCGCTTGCATTTGAACTCGGAGAAAATCAGGCTGACGCAGTAAAGGCACTTATGACTGACAAAGGCTTTTCGGATTTTAAAATTTCGCTTGACTTTGGCGGTGTGCAGAGGGCGATTATTGGGACTTTGCTCTGATTTTAGAAATTTTGTTCGATAAAATTACCGCCAAATTATTGCATTTTCCCCTCACATATTTTATAATCTTAGTGCGGACATAACCGCCGATGAAGTGACGGTTATGTTACAGACTGAAAAACATCAGCTCCCTTTGCGGAGTACGGAGGTATATGAAATGGCAGTAGATAAAAACAAAGCGCTTGAAACTGCGCTCACACAAATTGAAAAACAGTTCGGCAAGGGTGCTGTAATGCGTCTTGGCGAAAATAAACATATGAACATTGAACACATCTCAACAGGTTCGCTTTCGCTTGATATTGCACTTGGAATCGGCGGACTTCCCCGCGGAAGAATTGTTGAAATTTACGGACCTGAATCTTCGGGTAAAACAACACTTTCTCTCCACTGCATTGCAGAGGGACAGAAAAACGGCGGCAATGTTGCATTTATTGATGTTGAGCATGCACTCGATCCGACATATGCGGCGGCTCTCGGTGTTGATGTTGATTCACTCCTCGTTTCACAGCCCGACACGGGTGAAGACGCTCTTGAAATTGCAGAGGCACTTATCCGAAGCGGTGCGATTGATGTTATCGTAATCGACTCTGTTGCGGCTCTTGTTCCGAAGGCTGAAATTGAGGGTGAAATGGGTGACAGCCATGTAGGTCTGCACGCAAGACTTATGTCACAGGCACTGCGTAAACTCGCAGGTGCAATTTCAAAGTCAAACTGCGTTGCAATCTTCATCAACCAGTTGCGTGAAAAAGTCGGTGTTGTTTACGGCAACCCCGAAGTAACAACCGGCGGTCGTGCGCTCAAGTTCTACAGCTCCGTTCGTATTGATATAAGAAGAGTTGAAACCCTTAAATCAGGCGGTGAAATGGTCGGTTCACACACAAGAGCAAAGGTTGTAAAAAACAAGATTGCGCCTCCGTTCCGTGAAGCTGAATTTGATATTATGTACGGTGAAGGCATTTCTCGTGAGGGCGAACTTCTTGACCTTGCCGTAAAGGCTGAGGTTGTTCAAAAAGCAGGAGCATGGTTCAGCTATGACGGCAGACGACTCGGACAGGGACGTGACAAGGTCAAGGAACTTCTCAAAACCGACAAGGAGCTTGCTGCTGAAATTGAGAAGAAACTCTGGGAAAATATTGACAAGCTTTATGAACGCAAAAAGCCTGCTCCAAAGGTAAAAATTACCGAAGTTCCGTCTGCAAACCAAGAAATCAAGCCTGATTCTGCGGATAAGACAGAGAAAAAGAGCGGTGCAAAAATTGATGTTCTGGTTGACGACTGATGCTTATAACCGCAGTTGAACCACGAAGAAAGGCGATGTGTGCGCTCTACATTGACGGCGAATATGTTATGAATCTTGACGCACGCACAGTTATTGAAAACCGATTTGATGTCGGCAGAGAGATTGATGACGAGGAGCTGCACGAGATTATCAAGCTAAGCAATGAGCGCCGTGCAAAGGAAAAGGCTTTGTGGCTTATTTCCTATCGTGACCACTCAAAAAAAGAACTCACCGACAAAATCAAACGCACCTGTGACGAGGAATCGGCGGAAAAGGCTGTTGAGCGAATGGAAGAACTCGGTCTTGTAAATGACGAAAACTTTGCAAGACGATATGCCGAACAGCTTTTGTTTTCAAAACATAATGCTCCGAGAGGTGCGGTAAGACAGCTTGTTCAAAAGGGAATTGACCGTGAACTTGCAGAAGAGATTATCGAAGAAATCGACTTTGATCCGTGTGACGGAATAAGGGCAGTTATCGACAGAAAATATAAAAACATAAATGATGAAAAAATAAGGCGAAGAGCCGTTGCCGCTCTGCAAAGGCTCGGATACGGATGGGATGACATTAAGACCGTCCTCAGAGAATACACAGAGGAAGACTGATTATGAATTATAAAGTAGGCATTGTATCACTCGGTTGTGCAAAAAATCAGGTTGACGCCGAGATGCTTTTGTACACACTCAAGAACAGAGGATTTATTATTGTGAACGATCCGGCAGATGCGGATGCAGTAATTGTAAACACCTGCGGATTTATCGAAAGTGCAAAACAGGAAAGCATTAACGAAATTATTGAACTCGGCAAGCTCAAGGACGAGGGCAAAATCAAGGCAATCATCGTAACAGGCTGTCTTGCTCAAAGATATAAGTCGAAATTTCCGAACAGCTTTACGAGGTTGACTCGGTTATCGGAATCGGTGCTAACGAAACTATCGCAGACATCGTTTTGAAAACACTTGACGGACAGAAGTGCGAAAGCTTTCCCGACAAGGTTTGTCTGCCGCTTGAGGGCGGAAGAATTCTTTCAACTCCCCCCTACACCGCTTATCTCAAAATTGCCGAGGGTTGCGACAACCGTTGTTCCTACTGTGCAATCCCGATGATTCGAGGAAGATTCCGCAGCAGAGATATTGAAGATGTTGTAAAAGAGGCGGAAGGTCTTGCTGAGCGTGGAGTCAAGGAACTCAATGTCATTGCTCAGGACACAACCCGTTTCGGTGAAGATAAATACGGCAAACCGATGCTTGCAGAGCTTCTCAGAAGGCTTTGTAGGATTGACGGCTTTAAATGGATAAGGTTCTCTACTGCTATCCCGACCGAATTACAGACGAGCTTATTGACACAATTGCAAGTGAAGATAAGATTGTAAAATATATGGATATTCCACTCCAGCATTGTAACAAGGATATTCTCCGCAGAATGAATCGTCACGGTGACAGAGAAAGCCTCACTGCACTCATGAACAAGATTAAGGATAAAATTCCGAATGTAATCTTCCGCTCAACCTTTATTACAGGTTTCCCGGGTGAAACCGAGGAGCAGTTCAATGAGCTTGCAGAGTTTGCCGCCGATATGAAGTTTCAGCGACTCGGCTGTTTTGCCTACTCTCCCGAGGAGGATACAAAGGCAGCTGAAATGCCCGACCAGATTGACGAAGAAATTAAGCAGAAGCGTGCCGATATTATTATGGAGCATCAACAGCAGGTTATGGCTGAATACTGCGAAAGCCTTGTTGGCAAAGAAATTGAAGTTCTTGTTGAAGGCTTTGACAAGCTTGCCGAATGTTTCTTCGGCAGAAGCTATGCCGACGCCCCGAGGTTGACGGCTGTGTATTCTTCACCTGTGACGGTGAAAAGCCAAAGGCAGGAGATTTTGTCAAGGTGCGTGTAACCGATTACACAGGCTGCGATCCTGTCGGTGAATTTGTCGGCAAAATCAACTAAGTGGCTAAAAGACTCAGCAATTTCATAATATTTAACTTTGAAAGGCACATAAAATGAACTTACCAAATAAACTGACAGTAGGACGAATAACTCTTGTTCCGTTCTTTGTGGCGGCATTACTTGCGAACTTTCCGCTCAACAATGCCGTTGCTCTGATTATTTTTATTGCGGCGTCACTCACAGATATGTTTGACGGAAAAATTGCAAGAAAAAACGGTCTTATTACAGACTTCGGAAAATTTGCAGATCCGCTTGCAGACAAAATTCTTGTGCTTGCCGCATTTCTGTGCTTTGTACAGCTTGGAATATGTGACTGCGTTGCGGTCATAATCGTGCTTTTCCGTGAATTTTCCGTCACCTCAATACGGCTGATTGCCGCCTCAAAAGGCAAAGTTGTCGCCGCTAATATGTGGGGCAAAGCAAAGACGGTTTCACAGATGATTGCTATAATTGCAGTAATTGCAATGCAAATCGTGCTTGAACTGCCCGAAGTCGGACTTAATTTTATAAACACGGCAACATTTGAACCGATTTTCTTTGTGGTGGGAGAAATTCTCATCTGGATTTCGGTTGTATTCACAATCATTTCGGGCGTTGTATATATAATTCAAAACAGACAGTTTATTTCTCAGACCTGAGAACAGACTCTCACGGTCTTGACAGGAGGGTGATTGCGTGTTTAAAACCCTGAAAGCGGATATTGATGCGGTTATGGAGCGTGATCCTGCCGCAAGGAGCAGAGCAGAGGTGTTTTTTCTCTACTCGGGTTTCAAGGCGGTGCGTTCTCACCGAAAAGCCAACTGGTGTTTGCGACACAACCTAAAGTTTCTTGCAAGGTGGATTTCTCAACGCAGTCGTCACAAGACGGGAATTGAGATTCACCCGGGTGCAACCATCGGCAAGGGACTGTTTATAGATCACGGAATGGGCGTTGTCATAGGCGAAACTACAATAATAGGAGACAACTGCACCATTTATCAGAATGTTACTCTCGGAGGAACAGGCAAAGAAACGGGAAAAAGGCACCCCACACTCGGCAACAATGTGCTTGTCGGCTCGGGTGCAAAGGTTCTCGGTCCGTTCAAGGTTGGTGACAACGCAAGAATTGCCGCAGGTGCGGTTGTTTTAAGCGAAGTTCCGCCGAATGCAACGGCTGTCGGCGTTCCGGCAAGAGTAGTAAAAGTCAACGGTGTTCGCAGTGAAACCCTTGACCAGATTCATGTATCGGATCCGGTTGCACTTGCATTGTGCAATCTTGAGCATAAAATTTTTGAACTTCAAAAACAGCTTGATGAGCTGAAAAAGGAAAATGTAAAAAGTGAGGAATAGCAAATGATTCTATATAATTCTCTCGGACAGACAAAGCAGGAATTTGTACCGCACACACCCGGCAAGGTTAATATGTACACCTGCGGTCCTACTGTTTATCACTATGCCCACATCGGCAATCTTCGCACCTATATTATGGAAGATGTTCTTGAAAAGTATCTTCGTTTTTCGGGTTATGATGTAAACCGTGTAATGAACATCACAGATGTAGGTCATCTTTCAAGCGATGCCGACACAGGCGAGGATAAGATGCTTTCAGGCGCAAAGCGTGAGCATAAAACTGTTATGGAGATTGCAAAGTTCTACACAGACGCATTTTTTGCCGACTGCGAAAAGCTTAACATCAAGCGTCCCGATGTTGTAGAGCCTGCAACAAACTGCATTGACGATTTTATTGATATGATTTCCGTTCTGCTTGAAAAGGGCTATGCTACATTGCAGGCGGCAATGTTTACTTTGACACTTCAAAGCTCGACAACTACTATGTGTTCGGCAACATGAACGAGGACGATCTTGCTGTCGGTGTTCGTGACAGCGTTGAAGAGGACGAAAACAAGCGTAACAAGGCTGACTTTGTTCTCTGGTTCACAAAGTCAAAGTTTGATTCACAGGAGCTCAAGTGGAACAGTCCGTGGGGTGTAGGTTATCCGGGCTGGCACATCGAATGTTCATGCATCAGCTATAAGCATTGCGGTGAATATCTTGACATTCACTGCGGTGGCATAGACAATGCTTTCCCCCATCACACAAACGAAATTGCACAGAGCGAGGCTTTTCTCGGTCACAAGTGGTGTCCGTACTGGTTCCATGTACTTCATCTCAACGATGCAAGAGGCAAAATGAGCAAGTCAAAGGGCGGTTTCCTTACAGTTTCACTTCTTGAAGAAAAGGGCTACAATCCGCTTGTTTACAGAATGTTCTGCCTCCAGAGCCACTACCGCAAGCCGCTCACATTCTCATATGACAACCTTGACAACACAGCCACAGCCTACAACAAGCTTGTAAAGAGAATTTCCGCTCTTTCAAGGGACGGTGAGCCTGATATGGCAAAGGCTGAGGAGCTTACAAAGGGATTTAGTGAGGCGCTTGACAATGACCTCAACACTTCTCTTGCTCTCACCTGCGTTTATGATGTTCTCAAGGCTGACACAGACGATGCAACAAAGCTTTATGTAATCGGCGAATTTGACAGGGTGCTTTCACTCGACCTTACAAAAGTTCCCGAAAGCAACAAAGCGGACGCTGACGATGACTTTGCCAAGGAAGTTGAAGAGCTTATTGCACAGCGTACAAAAGCCCGTGCCGAAAAGGATTGGGCGACAGCCGACGCTATCCGTGACAAGCTTAAAGAGATGAAAGTTGTTGTCAAGGACACAAAAGACGGCATTGAATGGCATGTTGAGGGTTAACTTGACTGCTATCGCCCAATGAACGCACCTAATTAAAACAAAATATGAATAAATAAAAATCCCCTTCATATAAATTTGGTATGGAGGGATTTTATGCGTTTGTATATCATAACAAAACGAAATCTAATATCAATCGGATTCTGTCTTTTAATCGGAGTGCTTGCAGGGGCAATTGCAGTCACATCAACCGTTCGAGCCGTTCAGAGTGCGGCTGCTCAGCGTGAAATTCCCATTTACTATGTTGACACGGACAAAAAGCAGGTTGCCCTGTCGTTTGATGCGGCATGGGGCAATGAGCAGACCGAGCATCTGCTTGAAATTCTCGACAAATACAAGGTGAAATCAACATTTTTCCTTGTGGGCGACTGGGTTAAGAATTATCCCGACAGCGTAAAGGATATTGCAAAGCACGGTCACGATGTGGGCAATCACAGCAACACACATCCGCATATGACACAAATGTCATCGTCCGATATGGTCGGTCAGATTCAGTCCTGCAACGAAAAAATCAAGGAGCTTACGGGCAAAACTCCCACCCTGTTCCGAGCCCCCTACGGCGATTACAACAATGATGTTGTAAAGTCGGTCAACGGCTGTAATATGTATTGCGTGCAATGGGATGTCGATTCGCTCGACTGGAAAGATCCTACTCCCGAGCAGATAAAGCAGAATATTATGAAAAAAATCAAGAACGGCAGTATTATATTGATGCATAACGGTGCAAAAAATACCCCCGAAGCATTGCCGACGGTAATCGAGGCAATCAAGTCCGAGGGCTACGAAATCGTTCCGATTTCGCAAATTCTGCTCAAAGGCGAATACTACACAGATGTTGACGGCAAAATGTGCAGTAAAACCGCCACACAACCGAGTTCGTGAGAGAACATTTTTATTAATGCCGCAAAACTACCGTCATACTGTAGGGGCGTTCATCGGACGCCCGCCAAGTAAAGGCATAAATTATAATGTTAAAACAAATTTTATAAATGAAATGCAGTTACCGAAATAATGTAGCGGCGATCAGTGATCGCCAATCTTTGGTTTTGCAACCAAAACGAAGATAAGCATAATCTTTGCCATCTTAAAATTATATATTAATAAACAAAATATTTTCTGCGATTACTTATTCATTTCGTGTTGATTGGTAGCCTTGCGACCGCCGCCGGTGGCGGAAAAAGGGAGCAATGCGCTGTCTGAAATAACGAGCAATAGGAAGCACATTTATGTGCAACGCATTGCGACTATATTTCAGACGGGAGAACGAGGTTCGCCGCTACATTGCATTGTAGAAAAGGTAACAATTTTACACTCGGGCATAATTTGTGTTAAGTCGCACCGATTTTACAATCGGTACGATTGGCGGTCACTGACCGCCGCTACAGATTATACACAGTTTTCATCACATCAAAAATTATGTGAATAAACAAATAATTTCATCAAAGCGGGCGTCCGATGAACGCCCCTACTGATTAACAATAACATTCATACAAAAACAGACTGACAGATTATCAGTCTGTTTTTTAATGCAATCATCATTTTCTTGCAATGTTAAGAATATTTTCCCACCATTCATTAGATGATATTATTGAATAGGTTGTGAGAAAACTTTCCGCTATTAGCAAACGAATGAGTATGACGAATAGTATTGTTAAAAATAAATCCAATGCCATTACTAAACATATATTTAAAATATTACCGTATTCTGCATATTTTAACCTTAAAATAAATGTCGGTACTACACATATACAACTAATGAACATTAAGTCAAGAGGTATCACAAGCAACGATATAATTGAATTCAGCACATCATTATGACAAACAAAATCTATTGACCAAGTAACAAGTAACAAATAAAAAATTAACACCTTTGCAAAATCAAGTATTGTAAACCCAATCGTAGATGTAACTTTTACTGATTTGAATGAATTTTTCCGAACTAAATAGAAAGATATAAAAAAAGTAATAATTAATAAAACCGCAAATATTAAATAGCAATTGTTAACAATGAAATCAGCAAATACTTCGGCTACTCTATTACTTCCACACAGATAAAATAAAAATGCAATAATTGCAAAACCACAATTACTAAATAAAATAATCATTGCGTACTCCTTAAATTATTTCTAATTAAAAAATCACTTAATGCAAAAGCAAGTTCTATAATTTTATATACTTTATTCACTTGAATTATACTCATATTGTATAAAATTGTCAACAAAAAGTTATAATATTATACTCACAAGGTATAATTTATGGAGCGGGTACGGCAAATGCAAAGAATTAAGGAACTACGAAAAGAAAAATCTATGAACCAAATTGCATTGGGAATGGAACTTAACTTTTCGCAAAAGATAATCAGCGAATATGAAAACGGAAAGGTTGAACCGAGCATTACAACGCTCAAAAAACTTGCGTCAATTTTTAATACATCTGTTGATTATATAATTGAATATACGAACATCAGACAGCCGATTGACAAAATTGCACAGTCTAAACTTTCGGAAACTGAATGTGAACTTCTCAACGAATTTCGCTGTCTGCCAAAAGAAAAACAAAACATTGCCCTTGGTATCATTATGGGATTAAAGCACAGTTAATTGTAGCCAATATAATTTTATTCGTATCGTGTTTACACACGATACGATTGACGAACGAGGTTCGCCGCTACAGTATGACGGTTGTTTTGCGGTCCTTATAAAATTTGTTTTAACATATAGTTTACACTATTACTTGCGGGCGTCCGATGAACGCCCCTACTGATTAACAATAACTTTCATATAAAAACATATAAAAATCAGGCTGACAGGTTATAAAAAATCTGTCAGCCTGTTTTTTTAATTATAACTTAGATTAAATCAATAATATGCCTTTTCAACATTTGATTTGTCGGCAAAATCAGCAAAATGCTCATCTGCGTATGAGCCCTTTTTAACATAGATTGTAAGTTTATCAGAATCGACACAAGTCAAGAAACTACTTTCTATTGAGGTAAGTGATTCCGGAAGATAGAGTGTTTCAAGTTTTGTCCAAGCAAAAACAGAATCACCGACAGTTGTTACTGATTCGGGAAGTTTAATCTCCTTGATTCCTGAATACTGGAACGCAGATTCCTTGATTTCGGTTACCTTATCAGGAATTTCAATAGTTTCAAGCGACTCGCAATTGCTAAAACAGAATTCTGAAATTCTCTTTAGGTTTTTCGGAAGCTGAACCGTTTTCAGGTTATTATCATATACAAACAAACCGTCAGGAAGATTTTTGATGTTTTCAGACTCAAACACAACACTTTCAAGGTTATCGTTTTCTGAAAAATAGTTATCCTCGCCGCTTGCCCAATCATCAATTCTTAAATCAATACAATTTTTTGGAATTACGATTTCGCTCTTCTTTGCTGCTTCTTTTGAAAGATTGACAATGCAACTGTTTTCATCCCACACGAAGTCACCGTCAACTGCATCTCCGACTTCAGCAGTACTTGAATCATCAGCTGATGAATCATTCACGGACTCAACCTTGCTTGAAGATTTGTCGGTTGAAGATGAATTGTTACCGCCCGAACAACCCGTTGCAACCGCACCAAGCGCAACCGTCAAAGCCAAAAGTGAAACTATAAATATTCTTTTCATTTTTTACTCTCCTCATGTTTGCTTTATATCATTGCTTAATACAGCAAAGTTATTATATTACTAAAACAAGATTTTGTCAACAAGTCAAAATCTTGTTCTCTAATATCAACAAAGAATAACTTTTTCGGTACAAAGATTATATTAATTTATATCAAAATCAAAATTTATTATTAAACCGCTACAGCATAAAATCAGGCTGACAGGTTATTAAAAATCTGTCAGCCTTAAATTATTTTATCAAGTTTTCGCTACGAATTAAAATCAATAAACAACAACACGGGTTCCTGAGGAAATGTTGTTATAGATTTTCTTAGCTGCGTTGTACGGTGTGTTTACACAGCCGTGTGAGCCGTGACCCTTGTACCTTGTTCCACCATATTCCCAGCTTGCTCGCCATGATGCGTCATGGATTCCGCAACCGTCAGATGTGAACGGAAGCCAGAATGTTACATGGGAATTCTCCATAAGTGTTGCAGGAGATGCCTTGTAAATAATTGAATATGCACCCTTTGGCGTATCGTTTGTACCGTAGTTGCCGGTTACAACATCTGTTTCAACAACAAGCTTACCATTCTTGTAGTACCACATATGCTGCTGATTGATACTGATTTCAACATATGTGCCGCCGACTGAAACACCGTAGGCATTCTTGCTGATCTTTACACTCTTTGTCTGGAATGTGCCGAGGCACTTGTACTTTTTCGGGTTACTGCTCGGTCCCGAATACTTGTAAGCACGAATACGGAAGTAATAGGTCTTGCCGACTGTAAGCTTTTTGGTGTTGTAGAAAGTATTCTTTGTTTCACCAAGCTTTGTATATTTTCCGTTCTTTGAGGTTGAATAGAAAATCTCATATGCTGTCGGAGTGGTCATTGCCTTGCCCCATGTGAGATTTACTCTTGAAAGTCTTGTATCTGTCTTGAAATTAACGGCATTAAGACCTGCCACACATCTTATTGTTGACGGTGACGAATAGTAAGTGTTCTTTTTGATTGCACGGTAAGCCCTAATCTGATAGTAATACGCTCTGCCGTTCATAACTCCCTTATCTCTGAAAGAAGTTGTGGAATTTGAAGTGATTGTCTTATAAAGAACATATTTTCCGTTTGTGTTCCTGCTCATACGGTAGATTTTGTAGCCTGTTGCCTGTGAGTTCTTTGACCACGAAAGTGTAATTGCAGCACCCGACTCCTTGAGTGAAACGCTTACGGCATTCGGGAGAGTAGCTGTTCTGTAGGTCTGACTCTTACCCTCATACTTTACACCGTCATGCTCAACATAGGCGGCAACCTTTACATCATACCAGGTTGCTGTTCTAATCTTTTTGAGTGTACAGGCATTTGACTTTACATATGTAAATCTTGAAAAATTCTTGTGTGCGTCATTGTTGCGGTAGTAGATTACATAGCCTGTTGCACCGCTTACTTTATCCCACTTGAACGAAAGCGAATTTGTTGTATATTGCGTTCTTTTGAGATTCTTGATTGCGCCCACATTCGGCTTAAACGGCTGAGTCGGAGGAACCGTAGGAGTTACGGGCGGCTCCGTTACCGGCTGTGAAGGCTCGGTTGCCTGAGTTGGTTCAACGCTCGTATCTGTTACATCAGATGCAACAGTTGCCTCTGTTGCAGGCTGAGAGTCTGTTTCTGCCGCAGAAACAGCTAATGTTCCGACAACAGAACAAGCCACGGTAACTACTGCGAGAATTACAGCCAAGGTGTGTTTGAATTTGAATGTCATATATTCCATCCCCAATCGTATTTGATAATTAGATTATATATGATTTTTTGAAAAAATAAAGAGTATTTAAGTAAAAAATTTCAAAAATCTTCCACTAATTACTCTTACTTTATCTTGTCATTTTTATTAAGTCTTGAAAGGCGTTCGCATTCGGCAATCAGCTTGCTCTGTTTAAGCTTCTTTCGTCCTCAAGCACAGATTCACGAACCTGTTTTCGCAGTCTTTCAATGGTGTGTCACGGTTGCCTGTTATCTCTTTCGGGCTTAAAATTTTTGGTGCAAGATTTGATGCACCCGGTCTTGTGAGCATCTGAATGGTGATATGCTCATGCTGAATGAGAGCGAAAAGCTGACTGAGAGAGGTACATTCGTCAATTGCCTTGACGAGTTCTTCCGTTGTTTTGTGACGGTATCCGTGCACCTTTGTTTCATTCAATTTCACTCACCGCCCTTTATCGCCTTTTGCGGAACATTGTTATCATTATATTTCCGAATAAATGCCTCCGCTGTTTGATGAAGGACACTTGTACCTTAGATTATACTTAATTTTCACAAGATTTTCAATATTTATTTTCGGTTTCTTTGTTTACATCAACACTTTTTTATGATATGCTGACTAACAGATACGCAAAATGTCCGTATAATCGACATTTTTCAGCGTTAAAAAATTTTTGTCAGGAGTAGAATAATGAAAAAAACTATTTGTGCCGTAACGGCTGCCATGCTTGCGCTTACCTCGGTTTTGTGCGGTTGTTCAAGCAACGGTGAAAGCAGTTCGCAGTCGGGCAGTACAACCCCGGCAACTGTTGCCACAGACACAACCGTCAAGACAACAGGCGAAAAAATACATATAAACGACAGCACTCTCGGTGAAATCTGGATTACCGAGCTTGACGGTGTACCGAAAAATACACTCAACAACGATAACTTCACCTCTGACGACACTTTTAAATACTACAGTGAAAACGGCAAGGCCGCTTCAATGGAGGGAATCGACATTTCCTCCTACAGCGGAAAGATTGACTGGGACAAGGTTAAAAAATCGGGTGTTGATTTTGTTATGGTTCGCATCGGCGGCAGAGGCTACGGTTCTGACGGAAAAATGTACTCGGACGATTCCGCCCTTTCATATATAAAGGGTGCTAAGGCGGCAGGACTTAAAGTCGGCGTGTATTTCTTCTCTCAGGCTGTCAATAACGATGAGGCAATTGAAGAGGCTGACTATATAAAGACACTTCTCGGCGATGAAACAATCGATTTTCCCGTTGCATATGACTGGGAAATCATCAAGGATGATGACGCAAGAACCGACAGCGTTTCCGCCGCTCAGGCAACAGCCTGTGCAAAGGCATTCTGCAACCGTGTAAAGGAGCTTGACTACACACCGATTATCTATTCTCCGAGCAAGGAGCTTTACTTTAAATATGACCTCACACAGCTTGCAGATTTTGACATCTGGTACTGCGAATACGCAAATGTTCCGACATTCTATTATCAGTTTTCTATGTGGCAATACTCTTCGTCAGGCAAGGTTGACGGAATTGAGGGCGATGTTGATATGAACATCTGCTTTACAAACATAGCCGATTACGATTAAGAAAGGATAATATATATGAAAAAGATAGCAAGCTTTACAATCAACCACAACACACTTATGCCGGGTGTTTACATCTCAAGAATTGACGGAGATATTACAACATACGATATGCGTTTTGTAAAGCCAAACACACCACCGTATCTTCCGAATCCCGTTATGCACACAATTGAACACCTTTTTGCAACATATGCCCGCAACAGCAAATTTGCCGACAATGTAATCTACTTTGGGCCTATGGGATGCAGAACGGGTTTTTATTTTCTCGTTCGTGATATGTCAAATGAGGACGCACTACAGCTTATAAAAGACACAATAAAGCAGTGTGCGGAGCACAAAGGGGAAATTCCCGGAACAACTGCAATTGAGTGCGGAAACTACCTTGAACACGACCTTGATGGTGCTTTAAAAGAGTTAAATAAATATTACTCTTTGTTAAAAGATTACACAGTTGATAACTTACAGTATAATTAACATAGGGAATTATTGTTTGATTTACCCTGTTTTTGTAACCTTATCCCCTGTCTTATTATTAATTATGACATTTTTTAATTCTCATATTGCAATTTCGTAACTATTTGGTATAATAAAGGTATCGTGTTTGTTACAAAAATGTAACGGTTAATGAGATAGGAGAAATTATTTTGGAGACAAAGTTCATTGGTTTGGAAGGTTTCAATGAAATCGAGAGTCTTCCGACAAAGAAACGCAGAGTTTGCAGGCGTAAGCTTACAACAGCACAGAAAACTGTTCGCTTTGTAAAGAGAGCAACAACATTTTGTGCAAAATCAGTTGTAAGAATGTCAAAAAACACAGCCGCAAAACTCGCACAGGCAATTGAGAACAGGAAGGGTTCTTTAAAGTCTGTTACAATCAAGTCTGTTAATTCGCCAAAGAAAGCAAAAACACAGATATCAGCTATTGACAAAGCATTCAACGAATCAAGAAACGGCACAACAAAGAGTGCCGGAGAGATTGTATCGGAACTTTCGTTCAAAAGCGGAAAGCAGTATGCTCACCTTGCACCGTCGGCAATCCGTTCGCAGAAGTTGCTCAGAAAAAAGGCTGTGCTTGCAGTAGTAGCCTGTTTCAGCGCAATCACACTTTCATGTGTAACGGTTGCAAGCGCACTTGATATGAAAGATAACAACAGCGCACAGACCCCTGCACTTGTTGCAACAAGTGACGAGGCTGTTCCTAATACTGAAATTGACGGCGAATCGGCATCGGCAAACCTCAAGGCAATTTCACCGTCATGTGCAAGTCTTTATATTGACGGCAAGTTCATCGGTGCGACAGAAGAAATTGATCAGCTCAATGCAGACCTCGATCAGGTTCTTGTTGATTACCGCAGAGATTACGATGACGAAACAACAACCGAGTTTGCAAATTCGGTGGAGGTTGTAAAAGGTAACGCAAGCGGTACAGACCTTATTACCGCAGACGAGGTTATGGCACTTGCAGACGGCAAGTTTTCAATCTCACTTTCAACAGACATTGTTTACACAAGAGATGTGGCTTATGACACAAAGGTAAAATATGACGAGGACAAGTCTTCTTCATACAAAAAAGTTACCACAAAGGGCGTTAATGGTGAAGAAGAAGTAACGTTAAGAACTACATTTGTTGACGGTGTTCAGACCGATGCAGTTCAGACTGACGCAAAAACTATTAAAGAGGCAGTTGACGAAGTTGTTGTAAAAGGTAAGGCTGAGGATACTTCATCAAGCACAGGTTCATCATCAACCTCATCAGACAGCAGTTCTTCATCAAGTCCAAATTCATCTTCAAGCTACACAACAGGTTCATCGGGTATGTTTGCATGGCCACTCCCCTACACACATACATTGACAAGTACCTTCGGCACACGCTGGGGCAGACTTCACGGCGGACTTGACATTTCAGACGGCGGTGTTTACGGACAGCCTATTTATGCATCCGCAAGCGGTACCGTAACATTCTCGGGCGGTGACAACAGTGGCTACGGCAACTATGTTATCATTGACCACGGCAGTGGCTACACAACACTTTACGGTCATTGCAGTTCACTTGTTGCAGTAACAGGTCAGTATGTAAATCAGGGTGACCTCATCGGTTATGTCGGTTCAACAGGCAACTCAACAGGCCTCATCTCCATTTTGAAATCCGCCTCAACGGTGAAAAAATGGACCCCCTCGGCTACACAAGCTGATTTAATTAAATATAAAATGCAAAATTATAACCCCCTATTCACTTGAATAGGGGGTTTTGTTTACTCATCTTCGGCTGATTCTTCTTTTAAATTTTCAAGAGCTACTCTTACCGCTTCCACAACAAAGGCAGAAAATGTGCAATCCGTACCGACAAGGACAGATTCCACTTCATCAATCACATCGTTTGGAAATCGTATACTTTTGCTTGTTGTTTGGGGAATTTGCGGAATTTTAAACTTTTTCATTGCGTGAACTGCTCCTGTATTACATTATATATTACTATTGTATGCAATTTACACAAAAATTGCGTATTACTTTTGTCTTGCATTTTGTATTACGCAATGTTATAATTGAATCAATGAAGCTTCATATCTAAAAAATTTAATAAGGAGGCAATAAGTGATTACTGTTATTGGGTATATTCTGACAACTCTCGGCTTTGGCGGACTTGCATATTCGTTATTTACTGTGAATACAAACAAAAGATATTCGTGGACATCTCCATTTTCTTCATTTGAAAAAACAATTATTGCAGTTGCTATAATTTCATTTATTATTCTGCTTGTAGGAATTATTATGGTTATATTTTCTTTTGTTAAAAAGAAAAATGAGGATAAGCTTAATTCACTTAAAAATTTAGAAAATAACAATAAATGTCCAAATTGCGGTCTTAATGTTACCGCAGGTATTAACGAATGTCCACGATGCCACCAAAAACTTAATAATATTGACGGAGGTTTTTATAATGGCAAGAACAATTATTAACCTGCCACTGCGAAACAGTGTTGATGAATCATACAACACTGCTGTAAATATTTTGCAGGCAAACGGTTTTAAAGAAGTTTCCTACAACGGCGAAACTGTATGGAAAAAAGGTACAGGACTTTTGACTGCTATGCAATACATAAAAATTGAATTTACAGATACAACGCTCGTTGTATCTGGTTGGGTACAAGCAGGTGTCGGTAGTGTTGGCGGAAACGAAATGGCACTTAACGGTATTGTTGCCGCTGTACCAAAAAAATCTGTTATGAAGGTCATTGAACAGATTAAGGCAAGTCTGTAAACAGAGGTAACAATATGATAAAATTAAGAAAAATATCAATGGTGTTATGTATAATTACGATGTTGTTTGCGGTTATGTCATTAAGCGGTTGCAGTAACAACAGCATAACCGGAATATGGGCATTTGTTGACGACGATGGGCAAGTTAGCGAAAATTCAAAAATGTATTTTAATGATGACGGTTCTTGCAATGATATTGATTATCATGGTCCGACAAGTGCTGACCCTGTGTCATACAAGGTCATGAGTGATGGAAAACTTGTATTCACAATGGAATGGGACGGCACATCATCATTTGACCTTGCTCAAAGCGAAGAGGAAGCCATGAATGATTATCACAAATATTATATTTCAGGCGACACATTGATTTTCAGGAAAAGCACATACAAGAGAGTATAAAATTACACCCCGATTCGTTTGAATCGGGGTTTTGTTTATTATGAATATGGTTTTATCTGAACATATACTGTGCGGTGTCGAGGACTGACTCCATTGTCTTAAAGGCTTTGTTTGCCTTTTTCTTGAGTTTTGGGTTGCTGTCTACCATATTTTTGCCGACAATACCCATGCAGACGCCTGCCGTCATTCCTATTGCAACGCCTTTCATCACATTCATCATTGGACTTGTATTCATAATCACACCTCCCAATCTTGCAAATTCATTGACAAAATGTGTGTTTTTTCATCTTTGTCACACGGCTTTGTCAAAAAAACTTGCATTATTATTGTTTACGATTTAAAATGTATTTAAACAGAAAAAGAATGGAATAATAAAAATTGGAGTGATAACTTTTGGCAACTCTCAACCTTGTGCTTGTTGAACCGAAATTCCGCAGAACACGGGCAATGTGGCACGAACCTGTGCCGCAACGGGAACAAGACTTCATCTTGTCAAGCCTATGGGCTTTGAACCCGACGATAAAAAACTCAAAAGAGCCGGACTTGACTACTGGCACTTGCTTGACATCACATATTATGAAAGCATTGACGATTTTTTTGAAAAAACAAAGGGCGGAAAATACTTTTTCTTTTCAACAAAAGGAACTCACCGCCACAGCGATGTTGAATATCCCGACAACTGCTATCTTCTTTTTGGCAAAGAAACAAAAGGCTTGCCCGAGGAGCTTTTAATGCAGCATCCCGATGATACTTTAAGACTGCCTATGATTGACGAGGCAAGAAGTCTTAATCTTTCAAACTCGGTTGCAATTGCGGCTTATGAAGTTTTAAGGCAATGGGATTATCCTGCTTTGCAGAACAAGGGCGAGCTTCACAACCACAAGTGGAGCGACCTCAACAATATGACATAAGAACAAAAATAATATTCATAAACTTCCTTAAAATCAGTATTTGTAAAGACAGTGCAAAAAATACCCCGACAGGCGAATTTTTTAAAGTTTTCTATTGATAAAAAGGGGTTTTTGATATATAATAATGGTGACTGTAAAAATACTAAATTTTTACAAATTTCTTCTTACACGAAAGGAATGTATATTATGCAGCTCAACAAAGTATCTGTTGATGACATCAATGTAAAAGGTAAAAAAGTACTTGTTCGTTGTGACTTCAATGTACCGCTCAAGGACGGCGTAATCACAAACGACAACAGAATTACAGCAGCTCTTCCTACAATCAAGAAGCTTATCGCTGACGGCGGCAAGGTTATCCTTTGCTCACATCTCGGCAAGCCGAAGAACGGTCCCGAAGAGAAGTTCTCACTCGCTCCCGTAGCAGTAAGACTTTCGGAACTCCTCGGTCAGGATGTTGTTTTCGCTAACGATGACGAGGTTGTAGGCGAAAATGCTAAAAAGGCTGTTGCAGAAATGAAAGACGGCGATGTTGTTCTTCTCCAGAACACTCGTTTCAGAAAAGAAGAAACAAAGAATCTTGAGCCGTTCTCATCAGAGCTTGCTTCACTCGCTGATGTATTCGTAATGGATGCATTCGGTTCGGCTCACCGTGCACACTGCTCAACAGTAGGTGTTACAGACCACATCAAGGACACAGCAGTAGGTTACCTCATGCAGAAGGAAATTGACTACCTCGGCAATGCCGTTGAAACTCCTGTTCGTCCGTTCGTTGCAATCCTTGGCGGTGCTAAGGTTGCTGACAAGCTCAATGTTATTTCAAACCTCCTCGAAAAGTGCGACACACTCATCATCGGCGGCGGTATGGCTTACACATTCCTCAAGGCTCAGGGCAAGGAAGTCGGTCTTTCACTCGTTGATGATACAAAGATTGACTACTGTAAGGAAATGATGGCTAAGGCTGAAAAGCTCGGCAAGAAGCTCCTTCTCCCAATCGACACAACAATCGCAGCAGGCTTCCCTGATCCTATCGATGCTGAAATCGAAGTTAAGGTTGTTGATTCAGACAAGATTCCTGCTGACATGGAAGGTCTTGACATCGGCACAAAGACACAGGAACTCTTTGCCGACGCTGTAAAGAGCGCAAAGACTGTTGTTTGGAACGGTCCTATGGGCGTATTTGAGAACCCGACTCTTGCAAAGGTACAATTGCTGTTGCTAAGGCTCTTGCCGACACAGATGCAACAACAATCATCGGCGGCGGCGACAGCGCAGCTGCTGTTATTCAGCTTGGTTTTGCTGACAAGATGAGCCACATCTCAACAGGCGGCGGCGCATCTCTTGAATACCTTGAGGGCAAGGTTCTTCCGGGTATCGCAGCAATCGCTGACAAATAATTTAATCAAATAAAAGGGCGGATTTTTCCGCCCTTACTGATTTAACCCTGTTACTTTATTATAATAAAAACATATTCTGAAAGGAAAATTATCATGGATAAATCAAAGAGAAAGGCAATTATCGCCGGCAACTGGAAAATGAACAAAACTCCAAAGGAAGCTAAAGAGCTCCTCAATGCTATTACTCCCCTCGTAAAAGATGCAGGTTGTGAAGTAATCGCTTGTGTTCCTTATGTTGACCTTGCAACAGCACTTGAGGCTACAGAAGGCACAAATGTTAAAATCGGTGCAGAAAACTGTCACTGGGCTGAAAGCGGTGCTTTCACAGGTGAAATCTCAACAGGTATGCTCAAGGAAATGGGAGTTGAATATGTAGTTCTCGGTCACAGCGAGAGAAGACAGTATTTCGGCGAAACAGACGAAACTGTAAACAAGAGAACAAAGGCTGCTCTTGCCGCAGGTCTTAAGCCAATCGTTTGCGTCGGCGAACTCCTCTGGGAGCGTGAGTGCGACATCACAGAAGAAGTTATCGCAAGACAGATTAAACTTGACCTCTTCAATGTAACAGAAGAAGAACTCAAGAATGTTGTTATTGCTTATGAGCCTGTATGGGCTATCGGCACAGGCAAAACTGCAACAGCTGATCAGGCTGAAGAGGTTTGTGCATTCATCCGTGCTACAATCGCTAAGCTTTACAATCAGGCTGCTGCTGACGCTGTTACAATTCAGTACGGCGGTTCAATGAATGACGGCAATGCTGACGAGCTTCTCTCAAAGACAAATGTTGACGGTGGTCTTATCGGCGGTGCATCACTCGTTGCCGAGAAGTTTGCCGCAATCGTAAAGGCTGCAAGCAAGTAATTTAAACAGTATATTCAAACACAATGCCGTGTCCTTTTGGGCACGGCACAAAAGTCTGTAATCGGCTTTTGGATTTTGTTTTTTGCATAACAAGATTGTGTATGCTTTATGGAAAGGACACGCAAAATGAAAAAACCGGTAATTTTAATGATTCTTGACGGCTTTGGTATTGCTCCCGAAAAAGGCAACGCTATCAAGGCTGCTAAAAAGCCAAACATTGACAAGCTTTTTGCATCTAATCCGCTCACACAGATTGGTGCGTCGGGTATGGATGTAGGTCTTCCTGACGGTCAGATGGGCAACTCTGAGGTCGGTCACACAAATATGGGTGCCGGCAGAATCGTTTATCAGGAACTCACAAGAATTACAAAGACTATCAACGAGGACAAGCTCAAAGATAACGAGGCTATTGTTGATGCAATGGACAAGGCTCTCAAGAACGGCACGGCACTTCACCTTATGGGACTTCTCTCAGACGGCGGTGTTCACAGCCACATTGAGCATCTCTACGGTATTCTTGAACTTGCTAAGAAAAAGGGTCTTAAGGATGTTTACATTCACGCATTCCTTGACGGTCGTGATGTTCCGCCTTCAAGTGCCGCTGAATATGCTGACAAGCTTCTTAACAAGCTCAAAGAAATCGGCATAGGCAAGGTTGCCACAGTTGAGGCAGATACTACGCAATGGACAGAGATAACAACTGGGACAGAGTTGAAAAGGCATATGCCGCTATGGTATATGGCGAGGGCAACAAGGCAGATTGCCCTGTTTGCGCAATTAAGAACTCTTACAATGACGGCGTAACAGACGAATTTGTTGTTCCTTGTGTTATTGAGGGCGGTGCTCAGGTTAAGCCTAACGACAGCATCATCTTCTTCAACTTCCGTCCTGACAGAGCAAGAGAGATTACAAGAACATTTGTTGACCCTGATTTTAAGGGCTTTGAAAGAAAGAACGGTTTCTTCCCCGTAAACTTTGTTTGCATGACTCAGTATGATGCAACAATGCCTAATGTTGAAGTTGCATTCAAGCCAGAGGTTCTCAAGAACACACTCGGCGAGTATGTATCAGACAAGGGCATGACACAGCTCAGAATTGCAGAAACAGAAAAGTATGCTCATGTAACATTCTTCTTCAACGGCGGTGTTGAAAAGCAGTATCCGGGTGAGGACAGAATCCTTGTTAAGTCACCTGCTGTTGCAACATATGACCTCCAGCCTGAAATGAGTGCTTACGAGGTTACAGACAAGCTTGTTCCGGCAATCAAGAGCGGTAAGTACGATATGATTATTCTCAACTATGCTAACTGCGATATGGTTGGTCACACAGGCGTATTCGAGGCAGCCGTAAAGGCTGTTGAGGCTGTTGACACCTGCGTTGGCAAGGTTGTTGATGCAATCAAAGAAATGGGCGGTGTTGCTCTTATCACAGCCGACCACGGCAATGCAGATAAGATGGTTGCAGAGGACGGTTCACCGTTTACTGCTCACACAACAAACCCTGTTCCTTTCTGCGTAGTAAACTACGACTGCGAGCTTCGTGAGGGCGGCAGACTTGCCGATATCGCTCCGACAATGCTCCAAATTATGGGACTCGAGCAGCCCGAAGAAATGGACGGCACAAGCCTTATTAAGTAATAACAATTACTGAGCATATATTTAGTCACTAAATAAAAGGCGGACATCATGTAACAGTTAACGGGCATGGTAGGATAATCTACCGTGCCTGTTCTTGTATAATTTATTTCTTGTAACAAAATAAATCGACAACTAAGAATTTGACGAGGTGAATATTGTGGAGATTTGGGACGGATATCTGAAAGATGGAACACTGGCTAACTATGACCTGGTACGAGGGGAACCTATACCGAATGGAATGTATCACCTTGCAAGCGAAATTTTGGTCAAACATATTGATGGTGACTATCTGCTTATGAAAAGAGATACAAGAAAATCTAACTATGGAGGTTATTATGAGGCAACGGCAGGTGGTTCTGCATTAAAAGGCGAGGATAAAATATCATGTGCCAAGAGAGAATTGTTAGAAGAAACGGGAATTTCTTCTAATAATTTACAGGAAATTGGTCATTATACTTCACATGACACCATATACTACAACTTCTTATGTGTCACCGATTGCGACAAGTCATCTATAACCCTACAGAAAGGTGAAACAATATCATACAAATGGATTTCCGAAAGTGATTTTATTGCTTTTGTAAATTCAAATGAGATGATTGATATACAAAGGATGCGCTATCGTAATTTTTTTATAAAAATGGGCTACATAAAGTAATAAACTCCAATTTGCTGAGTAAATTTAAGGGTGCATTTCTCCGATTATGTAGTGCAAACAGCAAATACGCAAGCTACTTTTGAAGCAGCTTGGCGTTTAATTGTTTTACGGATGCCAGCAAGTAAAGGCATATACACTATGATAAACACAAAGCGTATAAATGTCACAAAGTAATTGTTCAACTGTAGCGGCGAACCGTGTTCGCCGCTACAGACAATACCTCACTTTCATAACATCAAATGATTTTATTTAAACATGAAATTTCATCTAAGCGAGAGAACGAGGTTCTCCCCTACATTAGAATACACTATTCTTATCACATCACAAAACATGTATAAACAAATAAATTCAGTAAGACAACACCGCCGCAAATTCCCGCAACGCAAAATTTAAGTTGTAAAATATCGTTAATCGGTGTAGAATAATATTACTTGTGTATTGTTAATTTTATGGCAGAGAAGGGGAAAATTTGATTAAGCTACGAAGATATCTTGCATACTACAAAAAAGAATGTATCATCGGTCCGCTTTGCAAGCTGTTTGAGGCAATTTTGGAATTGCTCGTTCCGCTTGTTATGGCAGGAATCATCGACAACGGTGTGCGAAACGGCGACACGGCATACATTTGGAAAATGGGCGGTCTGCTCGTTATTCTTGCAACTGTAGGACTTTGCAGTGCGCTTGTGTGTCAGTATCTTGCATCAAAGGCATCTCAGGGTGTAGGAACAAAACTGCGCCGAGATTTGTTTTTGCACATCAACAAACTCTCTCACGCAGAGTTGGACAAGCTTGGCACTCCGTCACTTATAACACGAATCACATATGACACCAATCAGGTTCAGCAATCTGTTGCAATGGCTATCCGCCTGCTCACCAGAGCACCGTTTATTGTTATCGGTTCAATGGTTATGGCAATGACAATCAACCTTGAAATGTCAATTATTTTCTTCATTGCGGCTATATTGATTGCCGTTACTCTTTACCTCATTATGACAAAGAGTATTCCTATTTTTGAAAAAATGCAGAAAAAACTCGACAAAATCAGTCTTATCTGCCGTGAAAATCTTTCGGGCAACAGGGTTATCAGAGCCTTTTCAAAGCAGAAAAATGAGAAAAAGCGTATTGACGATTCAACCGAGGATTTGGCTAAAACTTCGATCAGAGTAAGCATCCTTTCGGCACTTTTAAGCCCTGTCACCTACATCATCACCAATGCTGCAATTATTCTCATCATTTGGTTTGGTGCTCAGAATGTCAACGCAGGCAACGGAATGCTTTCGGGTGACATCATCGCCCTTGTAAACTATATGACGCAGATTTTGCTTGCAATGATTGTTGTTGCAAACCTTGTTGTACTTCTCACGAAGGCAAGTGCAAGTGCGGCAAGACTTAACGAAGTGTTTGAAACTCAGCCGAGTGTGTGTGAAAGCACTACCAAGAACATTGAAATTTCAGAGAGCGAAAGCACTCCGAAAATCGAATTTGACAATGTAAACTTCACATACGGCACGGGTGATGATGAGCTTGAGGACATCAGCTTTAAAATCAAGCGTGGTCAGACGGTCGGTCTTATCGGCGGTACGGGTTGCGGTAAAAGTACGCTTGTCAACCTTATCCCCCGTTTTTACGATGCAACACAGGGTACTGTAAGCGTTGACGGCAGAAATGTCAAGGACTATCCGTTCTTACAGCTCCGTTCACAGATTGGTATTGTTCCTCAGCAGTCAATTCTTTTCAAGGGAACAATCCGTGACAATATGAAATGGCAAAACGAAAATGCAACTGACGAGGATATTATAAAGGCTCTAAAAATTGCACAGGCATACGAGTTTGTAAGCAAGCTGAACAAAGGGCTTGACAGCTTTGTTGAACAGGGCGGTAAGAACTTCAGCGGAGGTCAGCGTCAGCGACTTTGCATTGCCAGAGCACTCACAGGCTCACCAAAGCTTCTCATTCTTGATGACAGCTTTTCGGCTCTTGACTTTGCAACAGATGCGGCACTCAGAAAGGCTTTGCGTGAAAACACAAAGGATATGACCGTGATAATCGTTACACAGCGTTGCTCAACAATCAAGAACGCAGACCTTATTCTTGTGCTTGATGACGGCAGACTTGTCGGCAAAGGTCCGCACGATGAACTGTTTGAAAACTGTGAAACCTACCGTGAAATCTGTCTTTCACAGCTTAATGAAGAGGAGGCCAAAAGATGAAAAATTCAGCAAAAAAATCCTCCTCTGTAAAAAAGGTAACTCAAAAAAATAAAGCCGTATTCGTTTTATCTGATTTTAGCTCTTGTGAGCGCAATCATCAGCGTTTCGCTCACGCTCTATATTCCGGTTCTCACAGGTAACGCAATCGACAACATCATTGACAAGGGTAATGTTGACTTTGCAAGCGTTATTCAAATTCTTGTGTACATCGGTGTAGGCATCGGCGGTGTGGCACTTTTCCAGTGGATTATGACCTACTTTACCAACATTGTCAGCTACCGCACTGTTCGTGACCTAAGACGGGAGGTTTTTGAAAAATTCAACACAGTTCCCCTCTCCTACATTGACACAACACCTCACGGCGACCTTATCAGCCGAGTAATCAACGATGTTGACGCAGTTGGTGACGGTCTTACACAGATGTTTCTACAGCTTTTTTCGGGCATTGTTACCATTGTCGGCACGCTTGTATTTATGCTGACAATCAACTGGAAAATCGCCCTTGTGGTTGTTGTTCTCACACCGCTTTCGCTCTTTGTTGCGGCATTCATCGGCAAGATGACACACAACCGCTTTACCCGTCAACAGGCACTCAACGGTGACATCTCGTCATATGTTGAGGAGCATATCGGCAATCAGAGAATTGTAAAGGCTTTTTCATATGAGGACAGAGCCTTTGAAGAATTTGAAAAGTACAACGATGAACTTCTTGAAGTGGGATTCAAGGCGCAGTTTGCAGGCGCACTTGCCAACCCGTCAACAAGATTCGTAAACGCATTGGTTTATGCCGCAGTAGGCATCATGGGTGCTCTGTTTGCCGTTGCAGGCACACTTTCAGTCGGACAGTTATCATGCTTCCTTACCTACGCAAATCAGTACACAAAGCCGTTTAACGAGGTTACAGGCGTACTCACGCAGTTGCAGACAGGCATTGCGGCGGCAGGACGGGTTTTTGAGGTTCTTGAGGCAGATAACGAAATTCCCGACAACAGTACAAAAGAGCTTGAGCATTGCGAAGGCAATGTCAAGATTGAGAATGTAAACTTCTCCTACACAAAAGAAAAACCGCTCATCACAAACTTTTCGCTTAATGTCAAGAGCGGCAGTCACATTGCCATTGTCGGTCCGACAGGTTGCGGCAAGACAACATTCATCAATCTTCTTATGAGATTTTATGACACGGACAGTGGCAAAATCAGCATTGACGGTGTTGACATTATGGATATCACCCGTGACAACCTCAGAAAATGCTACGGAATGGTTCTTCAGGACAGCTGGCTGTTCAACGGAACGATTATGGAAAATCTGCGTTACGGCAACGAAAACGCAACCGAAGAAGAAGTTATTGCCGCTGCAAAAGCAGCATATGCGCACTCATTCATCCGCCGTATGTCTGACGGCTACAACACCGTAATCAGCGAGGACGGCGGTAATCTCAGTCAGGGACAGAAACAGCTTTTGTGTATTGCAAGGGCGATGCTTACAAACCCGTCAATCCTTATTCTTGACGAGGCAACTTCATCGATTGATACCCTTACCGAAATCCGTGTTCAAAAGGCTTTTGCCAAGATGATGAAGGGCAAGACGAGCTTTGTTGTTGCCCACAGACTTTCAACAATCAAGGAAAGCGATGTTATCCTTGTTATGAAGGACGGCAACATCATTGAACAAGGCACACACGAGGAGTTGCTCGCCAAAGGCGGATTCTATAACAAACTTTACAACAGTCAGTTTGCAAAACAATAATACGGCGACGGTCACTGACCGCAAATCGAAACAATTGTAAAATCGTTTCGACAATAAACCGTATAACTGACTACTACACTCGAACACACAATTTTCAACAAATCCTAAAATATATACAAAACGAGGTCATCAGCTAAAAACCGATGACCTCTGTTTTTTATTATGAACTTTTAATCAGAAAGGGATTTTTCAACATTTATTATCGGATAAAGCTTTTCGTCAATTGACTTGATTTTCTCGATTGCACTCTGTTTAATCTGTCTTTCTGTAAGGTCAAGTCCATACGGAATAACCATATCAAAGACAACATTTGTATGCGTACTGCCCTTTACAATTCTGAAATCGTGGATTGAATACTCCGGATTAAGCTCACACAAGCCCTCCTCCACCTTCATTTTAAGTTCATTTGTAAACGCATCGTTTGACGCAATCGGATCCATATGTATGGTTGCAAAACAGTTGTACCTGTTTTCAAGCTGTTTTTCCGTCAGGTCAATTGCGTCGTGAGCTTCAAGGATATCCTCGTCACACGGTACCTCTGCGTGGAGTGAAACAAAGCATCTGCCCGGACCGTAATCGTGAATAATCAAATCGTGGATACCTACAATCATATCATTTTTCAACACTGTTTCCTTAATTTCATCAACAAATTCGGCATCGGGTGCTTTGCCGAGAAGCGGTGAAAGGCTTTCTTTGAATGTGCTGACACCCGTAAAAAGTATGAACAGCGAAACACACACGCCGAGCCATCCGTCAATCTGAACTCCTGTTGAGGCAGAAATAAGCAATCCGATTATTACAACCGAGGTTGCAATGCAGTCGGTCAAAGAATCGAGTGCCGCCGCCTTGAGTGCGGTTGAATTTATCTTTCTCGACAATCCCGAATTAAAAAAGTACATCCATAATTTTACGAAAATTGACGCAATCATTATTGCGAGTGAAAGCGTTGAAAATGCTGTTTTATCCTCGGGAGTAATTATCTTTTCTATCGAACTTTTTATAAGTTCAACACCCATTAAAAGGATTACAACGGAAATTCCCAAGCCTGCCACATACTCATAACGACCGTGACCGAACGGATGCTCTCTGTCGGCAGGACGGCTTGCAAGCTTAAATCCGAGGAATGTAACAACCGAACTGCCTGCGTCCGAAAGGTTGTTGAGGGCGTCGGCAATAACGGAAACCGATGCCGAAACAATTCCGGCAAACAATTTTCCTCCGAACAGTAACAGGTTAAGAATTATTCCGCAAACACCCGAAAGGTTGCCATAGGCAGTTCTAACCTTTGGATTATCGCAATTGTCGCTGTCTTTAACGAACAGCTTTACAAGTAATTTTGTCAAATAAAACACCAACTAAAATTTATTTACAGCGAATCGTTTCGGCTGAAAACATCGGCAACCTCCGTAATTGAAATGTACGCTTTCTTGTCGATTTCACGCACAATTTCCTTCAGCTTGCCAATCTGGAAACGGTTGACAACAAAGTAAATCATCACCTTGTCCTTGCCTGAATATCCGCCCTGAGCCTGCATTACGGTAACGCCGCTTTGGAATTCCTCCGAAAGTGCGTTACAAATTTCATCGCAACGGCTTACAGACGCAATAATCGTTGCCGCCTTTGCCCTGTCAAAACCTTCAACAATAAAGTCAATCGTTTTAAGTGCGGCAAAATATGTAACAATCGAATAAAGCGGAAGAATCCAGCTTTGCAGAATGAAACCGCATACAACATAAAGTACGATATTGTATGCCATAACGAATGAACCAACCGATACACCGATTTTCTTCGCAAATATTACTGCCATAACCTCGATGCCGTCCATTGCACCGCCAAATTTGATTGCAAGACCGCTGCCTATACCCGAAATCACACCGCCGAACACAGCGCAAAGGAGCAAATCGGTTCCCGCAAGCGGAGACGCCATACTGACATCAACGGGCAGAACATCGGTTATCAGCCATGAAACGAACGAATAAACTGCAACCGTATAAATTGCGTAAAATGTAACTTCTTTCCCTGCTTTTAAGCCGAACAAAAACAGCGGCAGGTTAAAAATTATAAGAAAAAGTGAAAGCGACAGGCTTTCGGGTGTAAGTTGTGCGGCAAGCATAGCCGTACCTGAAATTCCGCTGTCGTAAAGGTTCACGGGATTAAGAAATATTGTAATTCCAAACGCATTGATAATTCCGGCAATTGTGAGAAAAAGCATATTTTTGATTTTGATTGTCTTTCTCGCTCTTTGTAAAAGATTTTTCATTGTCATCATCCTTTGCGATAAATTTCCATCCCTATCATTCACATAAGTATAGCCTAATTGTATCACAATAATGATATTTAGGCAAGAAAAGCAAAAGGCACCGAAAAATCGGTGCCTTAATCAGCTTATTGATTATTCCTGAGAGTCAGCCTTGGCTTTCTCAATAATTTTTTGAGCAACATTTGCAGGAGTATCCTCATAGCGGACAAACGCAAATTCAAATGATCCTCTGCCCTGTGTTACCTGGCGAATGTAGGTTGCAAAATCATCCATTTCTGCCATAGGAACTTCCGCCTCAACAATCTGCGTTCCGTTCTCACCCGGCTGCATACCGAGTACACGACCTCTGCGCTTGTTGACCTCGCCCATTACATCACCCATATTTGCATCCGGAACATTGGCTTTAAGGCTTCCGATCGGCTCAAGAAGCGTCGGAGAAGCATTTGGAATACCGTTCTTATAAGCAAGAGATGCCGCTGTCTTGAATGACATCTCGGAGGAATCAACAGGATGATATGAACCGTCATAAAGAGTAGCCTTGATGCCTACCATCGGATAGCCTGCAAGAACACCCTTCTTGATTGAATCCTGAAGTCCCTTTTCAACGGCAGGGAAGAAATTTTTCGGAACTGCACCGCCGACAACTCTTTCGGCAAATACAAGACCGTCCGAATCACACGGCTCAAATTCAATCCACACATCACCGAACTGACCGTGACCGCCCGACTGCTTTTTATATCTGCCCTGTGCGGAAACCTTTTTGCGGATAGTTTCTCTGTATGCAATCTTTGGCTTTTTGAGGACTGCGTCAACATTATACTTTGTTTTAAGTCTTGAAATTACAACATCAAGATGCTGTTCACCGAGTCCCGAAATTAACATTTCATGGGTTTCGTGGTTTGAAACGAGCTTGATTGTCGGATCTTCGTCTGCAAGCTTTGCAATGCCCTGAGCAACCTTATCCTCGTCACCCTTCTTTGCGGGATACACAGCCATTGTATATGATGATGACGGATAGTCAATTCCGTCAAGAACAACCTTTCTGAGAGGCGAACAGAGTGTGTCGCCTGTTTTTGTTGATGCAAGCTTCGGGATTGCACCGATGTCGCCTGCACCGATGTACGGAACATCCGACTGCTTTTTACCGCTTACGGAAAGCACCTTTGTAATTCTCTCCTGTGCGCCTGTACGCATATTGATGAGAGGAGCGTCCGAGCTTACCTTGCCCGAAACAACCTTTACATATGAAAGTCTGCCGATGAACGGGTCTGCAACCGTCTTGAATACGATTGCGGCAGCCGCACCGCCGTCATTAACCGAAACATCAACGGGTTCACCGTCAAGGTCAACACCGATTTCACCGCTCTTGTCAGCCGATGACGGAGCAAGCCATGTAAGGCTGTTCAAAAGCTGATCAATTGCGAATGTATTATGAGCGTCACCGCAGAATACGGGGCAGATTGTGCCGTCCTTAACACCCTGACTTACACCGAGAATAATTTCTTCGGGAGTAAACTCCTCACCCATAATAAACTTGTCAAGAAGTTCCTCGCTTGTTTCGGCAACAGCTCCTTGATAGCCTCACGCAAGCCCTCAAGCCTGTCGCCCATATCAGGAAGCGCAGTCTGTTTTACACTGCCATCTGTGCCGTACTCATAAGCCTTGTAATCAAACAAATTAACATAAGTGTTTGCCTGACCGTCAACAATGTACGGAACAACAACAGGACAAACAGACGGACCGAATGTAGCCTTCAAGCTCTCGAATACACGATAGAAACGGGCACTTTCGTCGCAAAGACCGTTTACAAAGAACACCTTTGTAAGCCCCGCCTTTGTTGCCGCCTCAACTGCTTTTTCGGTACCTACACAGACACCGTCCTTGCCCGAAACAACGACGAGCGCTGTGTCAGCCGCTCTCATGCCCTCTGCAACACCGCCTGCAAAATCAAAAAGAACCGGGGTGGTCGATTAAGGTTGATTTTTGTATGTTTTTCCATTCAATTCGGTGCAACCGCCGTCATAATTGAAGTCTGTCTTTTGATCTCCTCGCTGTCAAAATCAAGGACTGTGTTGCCGTCTGCAACCTTACCGAGTCTTTCGCTCATTTTTGAGAGATAGAGTATTGACTCCGCAACCGAGGTTTTGCCGCTGCCGCTGTGTCCTGCGAGGGCAATATTAAGAATTTTTTTAGCGTCGTATTGTTTCAAAAGTGAAATCCCCTTTCGTAAAATTTCTATTCTAATCAAGCTTATTTCGACAAAATTAAACAATAGTGTCAATTAATACGGAATTATTATAGCATATTTGTATAAAATAAACAACCGAATTATGGCAAAATAAAAAAATTCACCCTTTGCCCAAATGGACAAGGGATGAATTGTGCAACTTGCTTTTTTATTTTATGTTAAGCCGAAAAATATACAGATTTTTGCAAGGCCAATTGTGCATTTTAACGATTGGGTTTCCTGAAAAATCAATTTTTGACAAAAGGAAAGGCTCTCAAAACGAGAGCCTTGAAAACTTGATTATTCGAGAACCGCACCCTGTGCGCCTGATGTAACAAGCTTTGCATAACGAGCAAGGTAGCCTGTTGTAATCTTGGGCTGACGGGGCTTCCATTCTGCCTTACGCTTTGCAAGCTCTTCGTCAGAAACGAGGAGATTGATTGTGTTTGCAGGAATGTCGATTTCAATCATATCGCCCTCTTTAACAAGTGCAATCGGACCGCCGACTGCTGCCTCGGGAGATACATGACCGATAGCCGCACCTCTTGTTGCACCTGAGAAACGACCGTCTGTGATAAGAGCAACACAGTTGCCGAGACCGCTGCCCATAATAGCGGAAGTCGGGTTGAGCATTTCTCTCATGCCCGGACCGCCCTTAGGACCTTCGTATCTGATAACAACAACCTCACCGGGATTGATTTTGCCATCATAAATTGCACTGAGAGCATCCTCTTCGCAGTCAAACACTCTTGCCGCACCCTTGTGGTGCATCATTTCCTCTGCAACGGCACTTCTCTTAACAACAGAACCGTCAGGAGCAAGGTTACCCTTGAGAACAGCAATACCGCCTGTCTTGCTGTATGGATTTGTAACAGGGCGAATGATGTCTGTGTCCTTGATTTCACAACCCTTAATGTTCTCGCCTACAGTCTTGCCTGTTGCCGTGATAAGGTCTGTGTCAAGAAGTCCAACCTTTGTAAGCTCGTTCATTACGGCATAAACACCGCCTGCTTCGTTGAGATCCTCCATATATGTGTGACCTGCAGGAGCAAGGTGACAAAGGTTAGGAGTCTTTTTGCTGATTTCATTGGCAATGTCAAGGTTAAGTTTAACACCTGCCTCTTTTGCGATTGCAGGAAGGTGGAGCATTGTATTTGTTGAACAGCCGAGAGCCATATCAACAGTAAGAGCATTCATAAATGCTTTTTCCGTGAGAATGTCACGAGGACGGATATCCTTTTCAAGGAGTTCCATAACCTTCATGCCGGCGTGCTTTGCAAGCTTGATTCTGTCTGAGTAAACAGCAGGAATTGTACCGTTACCCTGAAGTCCCATACCGATTGCCTCGGTAAGACAGTTCATACTGTTGGCGGTGTACATACCCGAACATGAACCGCATGACGGACAAGCCTTGTTTTCAAACTCGGCAAGCTCTTCGGCAGTAATCTTGTTTGCCGTGTAAGCACCGACTGCCTCAAACATACTCGAAAGACTTGTCTTTTTGCCCTTAACATGACCTGCAAGCATAGGACCGCCGCTTACGAAAACTGTCGGAACATTAATTCTTGCGGCAGCCATAAGCATACCCGGAACATTCTTGTCGCAGTTAGGAACCATTACAAGTGCGTCAAACGCATGAGCCTTTGCCATAGCCTCTGTTGAGTCTGCGATAAGCTCACGGGTTACGAGAGAATATTTCATTCCCTCATGTCCCATAGCAATACCGTCACAAACAGCGATTGCAGGGAATACAATCGGAACACCGCCTGCAAGAGCAACGCCCTGCTTAACGGCGTCAACAATCTTATCTATATTCATATGTCCCGGAACGATATCGTTCTTGGAACTTACAATACCGATAAAAGGTTTCTTAATTTCTTCTTCGGTAAGACCGAGAGCATTCAAAAGCGAACGCTGAGGTGCGGTACTTACGCCGTCCTTTATAACTGAACTTTTCATTGTAAACACCCTTTCCATAATTATCAAATCGGAACAAAATTCACATACAAACCCTTCAATTGTTCCATAATAAAACACAGTGAAAATTTCTGTATCGTTAATCTTAATTTTAGCACATCGGCTGTTCAAAATCAAGTAGAGAACCTATATTGCCAAAATCATTTACTGCGGCTCAATCGTTGATTATTCTGCCCTTTTCAACATTGGGCATAATAAAGTTATCCCTTGAATATTCCCACAGCTTTTTTGAGCCGTCAGCAGTGTTTTTGTTGCGGTTAAGGATACTGTGCAGGTGAACAATATGCTCTACCCACGCCTTGCCGTCGGTTGCATCATTGAGCATGGCGGGCTGAATGTTGTCCATTGTGTGAGCAAACTTTGCTTCGGCTGTTTCACCGCTTTCAAATTCAAGCCACAGATTCATCATCTTTTCGCCCTGATCTTCCGGAAGAAGTCCGAAAATTCTTTTTGCGGCTTTCATTTCACGCTCTGCCTGAGTTTTCTTAGCTTCCTCATCATAGGCATATGTATCGCCTGCGTCAATCTCGACAATATCGTGAATCAGGAGCATTGTCATTGTTTTAAGCACATCAATTTCCGAATTTGCATATTCGGAAAGCATAACGGTCATTATCGCCATATGCCATGCGTGCTCGGCATCGTTTTCCTTTTTTCGAGCGTCGGAAAGGTAGGTTTGACGGATGATGAATTTTTCCTTATCAATTTCCTTTATAAAATCAAATTGCTTTTCAATTCTTGATTTCTCCATAATGTTCCCTCTTAAAATTTAGGCCTGCACATGGGCATAGTGCAGGCTTTATGTGATTATTTATTTACTACAGGAAGTTTGGTTTTATCGTATTCATCCAGTCTGTTGCCGTAAAGGTAATAGTTCGTTTCTTTTACAACAACAGGCGAAAGCACAACTACGGCAATAAGGTTGGGAATTGACATAAGTGCATTGAAGATGTCAGCCATTGTCCAAACAAGATCGAGCTTGATAACAGGACCGA
>ENA-OQIW01000004-OQIW01000004.1-human-gut-metagenome-genome-assembly--contig:-NODE-4-length-85188-cov-3.835906_pt1 | contig 85188 bp, 87 predicted proteins | sample MGYA00242586_ERZ504751 | MGnify/ENA primary metagenome ERZ504751 (study PRJEB26092, sample SAMD00036349) | human gut metagenome | host: Homo sapiens | study: EMG produced TPA metagenomics assembly of the...
GCAGAAGCTTCCTCCTCTAGAACGACGTAAGTGGTTGTTGTGCTCGACTCAGCGGCAACCGATGATTTGGTAGCTGCTGTGTTGTTTGTTGTTTGTGTCATCAAGATCCTTGAAGTTGAGAGTGTCAAGGAACGAATAGTAGTAGAGCATTCCGCCGCCGCCCAACAGGAAGATTATTGAAAACACAAGACAAAGGATTCTTTTAAGTCTGCCTTTTTTATTATATAATTTTTTGACCTGCTTATTTGAGCTTATGTCAATAAAATTGCTTTTCTGACTGCTTTTTTCGTAATTTGGCATATTACTCCTCCAATCGGGTAAAAAGCACACAATACATAAGTATAGTTTATTATACCATATGAGAATTTCTTTTAATGCTAAATTAGAATTAAAATCTGCCTTTTCGTAAAGTTTTAGCGAAAAATCTGACTGAAAATATTGATTTTTTTGTCGGTAACTGTCAATCCTGTTCATCAAGTGACAAATAGAAGGACGGAAGGAACTCTTTTTCAAACACCTCGTTTTCGGGCATATTCATGTTGTGAATTGAATTTTCGGTTGCCTCTTTTGCCTTTGAAAACTCGCTGTTGCCCATTTTTATTTCTTCAATACATTTTATGAGTGCGGAAAACTTGTCCGCCGCTTTTACATATTTTTTAAGTTCATCGTCACCTGCACCGTTCATTTTGATGATTTTATCCATATCGTCCTTAAAATCATCCGGAAGCATCGACACAAGCCTGTTGCCTGCCGTTGTTTCAATCTCCTTATAGGCATTTTTGATTTCGGGGTTGAAGTATTTTACGGGAGTCGGCATATCGCCCGTTATGATTTCGGTTGCATCGTGAAAAATTGCGAGCAATGCGGCTCTTTCGGCATTGAGATTACCGCCGAAACGCTTGTTGTGAATCAAAACAAGGCAATGTGCAATCACTGCAACATCAAGACTGTGTTCGCTGAGGTTTTCACAGCGTGTGTTGTTCATAAGTCCCCAACGGTTGATGTACCTCATTCTTGAAAGCATTGCGTAAAAATGTGAAATATTCATAGGTAGTTTCTCCTGTTTTTTGCTAAAAATTAGTGCAATTTGTATCGCATTATGTTATAATGTAATCTAAATGCGAGTGTCCTCTGTTCTCTGCAAGCAAAGCAGAGCGTTGCTCCGAATTGAATATGTAGGTGTCTTTTGAATAAATGACGGTGAAGGACATTTATATTACTGATTATACTATTCATAATTTAAAAGTAAAGAAATTATCGAAAAAAGAATTTTTTCATGACTTTTTGCTTCCGTGGAGGGTTTTATGCCGAGCAGAATTTTGCAAAAATATCCAACACAAAAACTATTCGGTTTGCGTGTGTTTCTTATATCAATTATAACCGCAACAGCACTTTTTCTACCGTTTATCATAATGGGTGGCGGTGTTTTCTATTATTACGGTGATTTTAATGTTCAGGAAATTCCGTTTTATCAGCTTGTGCATGACGCCGTAAGAAACGGTGATACGGGTTGGATGCACAATGTTGACCTCGGAACGGATATGCTCTCAAGCTTCAGCTTTTATCTTCTTGGCAGTCCGTTCTTTTGGCTGACAATTCCGTTCCCGAGTGAGGCTGTACCGTATCTTATCGGACCGTTGCTGATTTTAAAATTCGGCTGTGCGTCACTTTCCGCATATCTCTATTTGAAAAGATATGTGGCTGACAGGAATTTCGCTCTTGTAGGCGGATTGCTGTATGCATTTTCGGGATTTTCAATCTACAATGTGTTCTTTTTCCACTTTCATGAACCGATGATAATGTTTCCGCTGTTGCTTGCGGCACTTGATGCATTCATCTATGACGGAAAAAGAATAGTGTTCACACTTGCGGTATTCTCCGCCTGTGTTGTGAACTACTACTTCTTTGTGGGACAGGTTCTGTTCGTAATTATCTATTTTCTTATGATTACGCTTACCAAAACCTACAAATTTAAAGTTAAAAATTTTCTCTTGCTTGCGCTTGAGGTTATCATAGGATTCCTTGCAACGGCATTCATACTGCTGCCGTCAGTGCTCGGATTAATTGGAAACCCAAGGCTTGCCGAGCTTCCGAACGGCTGGGATTCGCTTGTCTACAGTCAACCGCAAAAATACTGGCTGATAATTTTAAGCCTGTTTTTCCCCGCAGATATGCCTGCGTTCCCTGTGTTCACACCCGGCTCAAATTGCAGATGGGCGTCTGTTGCGGCATGGTTGCCGCTTGTCGGAATGACGGGAGTTATCGCATATTTTCAGGTTTGCCGAAAAAGCTGGCTCAAAAAGCTTCTTGCCGTGCTTGCTGTGTTTGCGTGTGTGCCTGTTTTGAACAGTATGTTCCAGCTTATGAACAGCTCAATTTACTACGCAAGATGGTTCTATATGGGCGTGCTTATGCTTGTTCTTGCAACAATCAAGGCGTTTGAAAACAGAAAAACCGATTGGAACAGGGCGATTCGTTGGTCGGCAGGAATTACGGTAGGCGCAACTCTGCTGATAGGTCTTATGCCTGTGAGCTATACGGATGAGGAGAGCGGCGATATTCAAAATACGGTTATCGGCACTCAGGCAACATTTGAACGCTATTGGCTCTATGTTCTTATGGCTTTGTTAAGTCTGCTTGCGTTCGTTCTCATCATCAAAAAATTCAGACGAAACAAAAAGAGATTTACGGTTATGCTCACTGTAGGTATCCTGAGCGTTTCGCTTTTTACCTCATATTTTATAATCGCCACAGGCTATTTCTCAAGCAGCAGTACAAATGCCATCAAAGAAGATATCATAAACAGGCGTGACGGCATCACAATTGCCGATATTGACAATGTTCGCAGTGATTTTTACGAATGTGTTGACAACACGGCAATGTTCTGGCAGATTCAGAGCATTAACTGCTTTCAGAGTTCTGTTTCAACATCTATAATGCAGTTTTACGATGCACTCGGAATTACAAGGGATGTTGCGTCAAGACCTGACCTTGATGTATACGGACTTCGCCCGTTTCTGAGTTGTAAGTATCTTTTTGATTACCGTGGCGACGGAAAATCGGGAAGTCTGAATTCATTCGTTGACGAAAACGGCAACACAAGAATGCCGGGTTGGAAATATCTCAGAACGCAGAACCGTTTTGATATTTACCGCAACGAATATTACATTCCTATGGGATACACCTTTGATAAGTTCATTGCCGAAGAAGAATTTGACCTTGTGACGAACGCACACAAGTCTGAGGCTTTGCTTTACGCAATGGTTCTTCCCCGTGACCTTATGAAGAAGTATTCCGATATTACGGGCTACAGCGATGAAAAGTACAAGCTTTTGTACGGCAAACATCCGGAGGATTACGACAGCATTACGGAAAAGTTTGATTACAGTAATTCAGATTACAAAAAGGTTTGTAATCTCAGAGCCTTGAACAGTTGTACTTCATTTGAATATACAGATAACGGCTTTAAGGCTGTTTACAATAATAAAAAGGGCGACGATAACCTGTTGTTTTTCAGCGTTCCTTACAGCGATGGTTTTACCGCAACTGTAAACGGCAAGGCGGCAGATGTTGAAAAGGTTGACTACGGCTTTATGGCTGTTAAGATTCCAAAGGGGGAAAAGTGTGACATTGTGTTTACCTACGAAACACCCGGATTTTCAACAGGTGTCAAAATCAGCCTTTGCGCATTCGGAGCATTTTTAATCTACTGTGCGGTTATTGTGACCGTTAAAACAGTTAAAAAAGAAAAAATAAGAACTGATAAAGATACAATCAGCATTTAAGTACGGAGGTATTTATTATGTTTGGAAACAAAATACTTGACTTCAAAGACGAACTTTTAAAGGATCTTAACACACTTCTTTCTTTTGAATCGGTTGACGGTGAAAAGAATGACGAGTGCGATAATGCCTTGAATTTTATTCTTAAAAGAGCAGAAGATTTCGGACTGACAGGGGAGAGAACAACCGACAAGAGCGGTCATATAACCCTTGGCGACAGTGGAAAGCTTTGCGGTGTGCTTACTCACCTTGATGTTGTTCCTGCGGGAAACAGCTGGAGCGTTCCGCCGTATGCGCTTACCGAAAAGGACGGCAGACTTTACGGCAGAGGAATTGCAGATGACAAGGGTGCGGCTCTTGTTACTCTCTATTGTTTGAAAGCAATCAAGGACAGCGGTGTAAAGGGCGTGAACACTCTGCGTGCTATTTACGGCACGGGTGAAGAAACTGGTATGGAGGATATGGAAAATTATTTCAAGAAAAATCCACTTCCCGACATGGCGTTCACTCCCGACAGCGATTACGGCATCTGCTTTGCCGAAAAGGGTATTCTTCAGCTTGAAGTCAGCACACTTTTAAATAATGCAACAACACTCAGCCAGTTCCATGCAGGCAGAGCAGTTAATGCAGTTCCCGACAGAGCGTATGTAATGCTTGATTCATCAGACTATGACGAGCAGACTCTCATGCGCCTTGCAGACGCAAGTGACGGTGATTTTGAATTTAATTACACTATTGACGGTCTTATGATAATCAGCCGTGGCAAAGCGGCTCATGCGTGTGAACCGGACAAGGGCTACAATGCCGCAGCGGCACTTGTTGACCTTATCTCAAATGTTTACACAACAAAGGAAACAGGTTCAATCTGTTCATTTATTGACTACGCAATTAACAAGGAAACAAACGGCAGATCACTCGGTCTTAAAATGAGCGACGCTGTTTCGGGCTCGCTCACCGTAAACCTCAGCAGCGTGAATATTGAGGGACAGACCGCAAAGGCTGTGTTTGATATCCGTTATCCCGTTACCGTGAGCGGAAACAGAGTTCTCAAACAGTTCAAAAAGGTTGCAAAAATCAGCGACCTCAAGGTTACTGTTCTCAATCACGAAGAACCGCTTTATGCCGATAAGGACAGCAAGCTTGTAAAGCTTCTCTCTGACGCTTATGAAAGCGTTACAGGTGAAAAGGCTGAGCTTTATTCAACAGGCGGCGGAACATACGCAAGAATGCTCGGAGGTAACGGTGTTGCATTCGGTCCTGCATTCAAAAATGACGATGTTCGTATGCACAATGCAGACGAAAGTATGGATAAGGAGAACTTTTTTAAACACGCTCAGATTTGCCTTGAGGCAATGTACAGAATGTTTACTGACGGAGAATAATGCGTTTCGTTATGAACAAATTCAGATGAAAAGGGAATGCTAATGAATACGGAAAAAACTGTTAGAAAACAGGCAAAAAAGGTTTTTGAGGGGAATCGGTCGGTAATTATTTCAGAGATAATGGTCGCTGTGCTTGCATTTTTGACAGGGCTGTTTGCGTTCAGCCTTGCAATGTCTGTGGCAGGACTTTATGGTGTAAAAAATCCGAATCAGACTCAGCAGATGCTTACAATGATTTTCGGGCTTGTATTTTTTGCTTTTGTTGTTGTGTGTCTGCCGCTCATAAACGGAGTTTACAGAAGTGTGTGTAATGTAGTCAGGGGCAGAGAGTGCAGTTCTCTTGATGTTTTTTACTATTATAAAAAGCCGAAATTATTTTTTAAGTCTGTTATTCTTGATGTAATTTCAGTCGGCTTGTTTTTTATCATAAGCGGTCTGCTCAATGTGTTCAATTATCTTAGTGCGGTTTCGGATAAAATAATTGACAATTCACCCTCACTCACGGTGGTTGTGGCTGTATTGCTTGTTTTGGCGTTTATCGTCAGCACTGCGGTTGTTGTGGTGTGTTACATTATTTTTGTTCATTATACATTTTTGGCTTACGGTTTTAACGAACATCTGCCGCTCGGAATTTATCTTCCGAGAATGATGGCTTTTTCAATAAAGAACTTTATCCCCACAATAAAGCTGTTTATCGGTTTTATCGGCTGGGCGGCTTTGTGCTTTTTTGTTGTTCCGGCATTTTATGCCGTGCCTTATTTTCTGACAACCTCTGCAATGTCTGCAAAATGGTTGTTCGAGCTTGAAGGGAGCAGAGATATTATATGTTAGTTTCACTTTGTATGATAGCCTATAACGAATCGAATGCTTTGAGCGGACTTTTCAGGGATATTGCACTTCAGGACTATCCGCATGATAAAATTGAGGTGGTATTTGTTGACAGTATGTCAACCGATGATACTAAAGAAAAAATGGAAAAATTCCGTGATACCGACTACGGCTTTTGGAATGTGTCCGTTGTTCAATGCGTAAAGCGTAATCAGGCAACATCATGGAATGCCGCTCTAATGACCGCAAAGGGCGATGTTATCATAAGAGTTGACGCTCACGCAAGAATTCCGAGAAACTTTGTTTCACGAAATGTTTATAACATAAAGCAGGGCGAAAATGTTGTAGGCGGCGGCAGACCGAATATCACTTCAAATGTTTCAAGCTGGAAGCTTACCTTGCTTGCGGCTGAGGATTCTCTGTTCGGCAGTTCGGTTGCTTCGTACAGACGGCCGCTTGCGCAAAAGGAATATCTTGACAGCCTTTTTCATGCGGCTTACCGCAGAGAGGTTATTGCCAAGGTCGGCGGATTTAACGAAAATCTCGGCAGAACCGAGGATAATGAATTTCACTACCGCATTAGAATGGCGGGCTACAAGATGTGCTGTTGCCCCGATATTATTTCGTATCAACATTCACGAAACGACCTTCACGGAATGATAAGGCAGAAGTATTCAAACGGACGGTGGATAGGACTTACACTCTCGGAATGTCCCGGTTGTCTTTCATACTTTCACTTTGCACCGTTTCTTTTTGTAATGGCACTTCTAGGCTGTTCCGTGCTTGCATTTCTCGGACTTCCGCTTTTTTTGTACATTCTTTTGATAATCTACGGAATGTTTGATATTGTAAACGCTGTCGGATGTTGCACAATGAAAAATGTTCAGCCTCAGTTTGTGTTTTTGCCGTTCATTTTCCCGTTGCTCCATGTTGCCTACGGAATAGGTACGATTGTTGGTTTGATTCAGATTCCGTCATGGCGGAAGAAAATCAAAAACAGCGGTGCGAAAGAACACATTGAAAAGGTAAAAAGAAAAATCAGGGAAAATACACTTCCCGGTCATTCATACAAATAATTTTTTGGGCGGATAATCTCCGCCCGTATTTGATATTTACGGAGATACTTATGACTGAAAAAGTAGAACTTACCCCCGAACTTTTGCGTGAATTACAGCTTAAACAGCTTGATATGCTCGTGTATTTCAGGGACTTTTGCGAAAAGAACAATCTCACATTCTATCTCATCGGCGGTGCGTTAATCGGTGCGCTCAGAAACGGCGGATTCGTTCCGTGGGATGATGATGTTGATGTTATGCTGCCACGAGAGGACTACGAAAAGCTGTACAAGCTTTGGCATGAACAGGCGCAGACGGAAGATTTCGACTTCTCAAAACTGACAGCGATATGTTCACGGGCAATATTTTTATGACCGTAACCGACACAAATTACACTATGGTCAAGACAAATCAGACCGAGGTTGATATTCCGCACGGACTTGTGCTTGATGTCTTTCCGCTTGATGTTTGTCCCGACAGCCGTTTTGCACGCAAAATGCAGTATGTGTGGACAATGCTTTATTCGCTGTTTTTGGCTCAGGTTGTTCCAGAAAAGCACGGCGGAATTGTGGGGGCAGGCAGTAAGGCTTTGCTTTCAATTTTCAGGGAAAAAAAGCTCCGTGAAAAGATTTGGAGAACTGCCGAAAAGCATATGATTAAGTACAGGCTTGATAAAAACAAGTGTGTAACGGAGCTTTGTTCGGGCCCTCATTGGATGAAAATTGAGTATCCGAAACACATTTATTCGGGTGTTGATTATGTCACATTTGAGGGCATAAAAATGCCGTGTATGTCGGGCTATGACGAGTATCTCAGAATGGTTTTCGGTGATTATATGCAGCTTCCGCCGGTTGAGGACAGAGTGCCACACCACGATATTGCATATCTTGACCTGAACTCACCGTGTGAAATTTATGACAGCAAAAGAAAGAATAAGCAAAAATAACGGTGTATTATGGAGCTTATAAGAGATAATTGGACTAAAAATGACTATGATGATTTTGTAGAGGAGCTTCGTTCATATGCCGATGAAAAGTACAGAAGCTTTCATTCCTCATTGATTCCCGACAATGACAAGGACTTTTTTATCGGAGTAAGAATGCCTGTTATGCGAAAGCTCGGCAAGGAAATTTCTAAGGGCAACGGACGCAGTTTTTTAGAGCAGACAACCGATAATTCTTATGAAGAAAAAACAATGCGAGGTATTGTAATCGGTTTGCTCAAAACCGAAAGCTATGAAGAATTTTTGATGTACAGCGATGATTTTGTACAGCGTATAGACAGCTGGGCGGTTTGCGACGGCTTTTGTGCAAATTTAAAGCAGACGAAAAAGTATAAATCAGAATTTTTCCCTCATGTTTGTGAATACACCAAAAGCGACAATCCGTGGATAATTCGTGCAGGTCTTGTGCTGATGCTCGACTATTATCTTGAAGATGAGTACATAGACACGGTGCTTAAATGTTGCGACAATGCGAAAAATCCGCATTATTATGTGAGTATGGCAAGGGCATGGCTTGTTGCAACTGCACTTGCAAAGTGCAGAGAACAGACTATGCGGTACATAAAGTCAAATTCGCTTGATAACGCAACCTTTAATAAAATGATTCGGAAATGCGTTGAAAGTTTCAGAATTGACGATGAAACGAAAAAATATCTCAAAACACTGAAGAGATATTGACAAATCCGAAATTCGGCATATAATATAATCAACAGTTGTCTTCGGGGCGGAGTGAAATTCTCCACCGGTGGTTAAAGTCCACGAACAGGTGAAAGCCTGCCGAGTCTGTGAAATTCAGACACCGACGGTTATAGTCCGGATACGAGAAGATGCGGCAGAACAGGCGGTTCGTCTGTTTTATTTTGGTACGCAATCCCGTTACATTTGTAGCGGGATTTTTCTTTTCCCGACAACTCGAAATAATTTTTCAGGAGTGGTCGTAATGACAAAATCAAAAGCAAAAACAATCAATTCAGACAACACGGCAAAGACAACAAAGCTTGCCGTAACCGCAATGCTTGCGGCGCTTTCGGCAGTTCTTATGTTCTTTGAATTTCCTCTCGGATTCATCGCACCTTCATTCTATGAGTTCGATTTTTCCGAAGTTCCCGTTCTTGTCGGAACATTCAGCATGGGGCCGATTGCCGGTGCAGTAATTGAATTTGTAAAAATTCTCGTTAAGTTCCTTATCAAAGGCACAAGCACAGGCGGAGTAGGGGAGCTTGCAAACTTCCTCATCGGCTGTTCGTTTATCCTGCCGGCAGGTTTCATCTACAAGTACAAAAAAACAAGAGTCGGTGCGATTGTCGGAATGCTTACGGGTACGGTTGCAATGGCGGCTATCGGTGTGGTTCTTAACACATTCGTACTTGTTCCGCTCTACTCGTCATTTATGCCGCTTACAGAAATTATCAAAATGGGACAGGCAATTTTCCCTGCAATTGACGGCACATTTACATTCTGCCTGTACTGCGTAGGTCCGTTCAACATCATTAAGGGACTCATCATTTCGGTAGTTGTTTTCATAATCTACAAGCCGCTTTCAAGACTTATCAACAGCCTCGATGCCCTTCTTACAAAGAAGAAAAAAGCAACAGTTCAGTAAACTCTAAATTAATTTTTGGTTGACAAACAGCAAATTCAGGCGTATAATAGCATATGGTGCCGAAAGGCATCTATCACAGAGTAGAAATTTGTGCGTGAAGTGTTTTGCGGACGGGGAGTTGCCGCAAGAACGAAAGGTTTATCCTGCGGTACAGATTTCGCATCCCGCTGTTACTTTGGGACATATAATTCAGCGGGCAGAGCAATCTGTCCGCTTTTTTCTTCCTGAAGCAACAACAGAGATTCAGGAGGTAAAAAATATGTCACAACTCAAAAAAATTCAAAGCTCTTTGCTTGAAATGAAGAGTATCTACGCTCTTGCGGCAATTGCAATGCTGCTTGCACTTCGTATTGTTCTCGGATTTTTTGCAAACAGCACACTTCCGTTTTTCGGAAACAATGTAAAGCTCAGCGCAGCGTTCCTTCCCATTGCCGTAACAGGCGTAATGTTCGGACCGATTCCTGCTGCAATTGTCGGCGCTTTGGGAGATATTCTTTCATTTATCATTGCCCCGACAGGCGCATATTTCCCCGGCTTTACAATCAACGGCTTTATTACAGGTTTTATCTACGGTATGTTTCTTTATAAGAACAATGTAACTCCGCTCAGAGTTGTTCTTGCATGGTTTACAAATATGCTCTGCGTTGAAACATTCCTCATAGCTTTTTGGCTTTACACACTCTACGGCGGCGGTTCAACACCGTACACAGTTTATCTTACAGCAAGATTCATCAGTGTTGCCGTTAAGTGCATTCCCGAGATTATTCTTGTGTTTGCTCTTGGTAAGCTTGCAGGTAAAATTCGTGTTCCGCACGCAATAAAGAGAACCTGATGAAAAACTAATGCAAAATTTTAAGGTTGGAAATCGACTGCTCCCCGCAGTAGTTTCCAACCTTTTTTGTTTTTGTGAAAAATAATTTTTTGTAAACATAAATTCACCTAATTCGGGCATTGGAATTGTTTTTCTATCAAACTATCTGCTCGAATTGGGAACGGCGGCTCGCCGTGCTGGCGGATAATATCCGCCCCTACGAGATTGCTATTTCAAATAAAATAAAAGTCGGAAAGCAAATTTGAAATCTGCTTTCCGACTGAATTTTTTGTTATAAGATTTGACTGCACGATTAAGCCCACTTGAGGGTATCGTTGTAGAGATTGATGTAGTCCTGAGCCGAACGATCCCAACTGTTGTCGCTCATCATAGCACGCCACATAAGCTGATGCCAACCCTGGTCGTCCTGAATGCCCCACAATGCTCGTCTTACGGCAAGCTGCATATCTGCACATTCTATAGTTTTTGAATGTAAATCCATTACCGTAGTTGTCAGCACTGTCGAAAACAGAGTCTTTAAGACCGCCAACCTCACGAACAACAGGAATTGTGCCGTAACGGAGTGCAATCATCTGTGCAAGACCGCAAGGCTCCTGAGCAGAAGGCATAAGGAAAATATCTGCGCCTGAGTAAATCTTTCTTGCAAGTTCGGGAACAAAGCCGTGACAGAAGCAAAGTCTGCCCGGATACTTCGCCTGCATATAGTTGAAGTAGTCCTCGTACTCCTTGTCACCTGAACCGAGAATTACAAACTGCATATTTTCTGTGTCCATAAGCTCCTCAAGGCCCATTCTTACGAGGTCAAGTCCCTTGTGCGCAACAAGTCTTGTTACCATACCGACCAGCGGAACATCCCAGCGCTGTTCAAGACACAAACGCTCCTGCAAAGCACGCTTACATTCGCCCTTGCCGCTCATATCGTCCTTTGAATAGTTGCGATAAAGCTGATAGTCTGTTTCGGGATTGTAGCTTTCTGTGTCAATACCGTTCTTGATACCGCAAAGTTTGTAATGACGAAGATTGAGTTCGTCATGAAGTCCCCAACTGAACCACGGGTCTTTAATCTCAGCTGCATAGCTTGGAGAAACAGTTGAAACACGGGTAGCTGTTTCGATAGCACCCTTCATCATATTGAGTTTGCCGTTCATTTCAAGAATCTTTGTTTCGGATGCAGGAATGCCGACGCACTCTGTGTTAACTTCCCAGCCGTATTCACCCTGATACTGGATGTTGTGAATAGTGAACAGACTCTTAATGTTATAGTACCATGGTCTGTGTGAATAGAACAGATAGTAGTAAACAGGAACAAGAGCCGTCTGCCAGTCATTACAATGAATGATGTCGGGATGGAAATCAATGTAAGGAAGCATTTCAAGAATTGCACGGGAGAAGAAAGCGAATCTTTCAGCGTCGTCATAATGACCGTAGAGAGTGCCTCTCTTGAAATAATATTCGTTATCAATAAAATAGTATGTACAGTCATTCCATCTTGCCCAGAACAAACCGCAATACTGATGACGCCATGCAACCGGCACGGTAAAGTTTGTGATGAAGTTCATGGAGTTTTTAAGTTCCTGCGGAATTGTGCCGTAAAGCGGAACAACAATTCTGCAATCCTGACCTTTTCTGCAAAGTGTGTGCGGAAGACTTCCTGCTACATCAGCAAGTCCGCCACTGCCGCAGAAAGGATTAGCCTCTGAAGCACAGTATAAAATTCTCATTGTAAGATTACCTCCTGTTTAAACAACTTTATACAACAGATTTTTTAGCAATATAAATGGGGTACGAATCATATCCCATAAGTGATCGACCATCCTTGATGGTAACATCCTTATCTATGATAACATAGTTGAGGTTGGTATTGCAACCTATTTTTGTGTCCTGCATTACAATACAGTTAGAAAGCTTTGCGCCTTCGCCGACATAAACACCCTTTGAAATAACGCAGTTCTCAACCTCACCGTTGATAACACAACCCTGTGCAATGATTGAATTTTTCACATTGCTTGTAAGTCCGTAGCGTGACGGAGCGTCATCTCTTACCTTTGTATAGATAGGTCTTTGCGGATTGAAAAGCTCATCCCTTACTTCTTTTTTCATAAGATCCATATTGAACTCAAAGTAATCGTTGATTGAGCTGATTGCCGCACAATAACCCTTATTTTCATAAGCATAAATACTGTATTTGCCCAGACTGCTCTGAAGAAGTCGCTTTACATCAAGCTGATTAACGCTGATGGCGTTTCGGATTTCACTCATAAGAATGTCTTTCTTGATGAGAATAGAGCCGTATGCGTGGTTGAATACCTCTTTGTCAACAACACCGGGCTTTACAAAAATCTGATTTACCTTGCCGTCATTGTCTACATCAAGGGTAATCGGTCTGTCATAGCCCTGCGGAATTGCATGATTCTTATATATAAGTGTAATGTCTGCCTTCTTCTTTGAGTGGAAGTCAAAAACATCTGTGTAATCAATGTTAGTAATTACATTGCCCTGTGAAATAAGCACATACTCCTCACGGCAATGCTCAATGTAGCCGTGCATATTGTAGATTGTTTCAACAAAGCTTGAAAAAGCCTTGCCGTCATATGGTGGGAGAATTGAAAGATTGCTCCTTCTCTTTGAAAGGTCATATGCACTGCCCGAACCCACATGATCCATAAGTGACTGAAAGTTGCTTTTTGCAACTATGCCTACATTGCTGATACCTGAGTTTGACATATTTGAAAGGTCAAAGTCGATAATTCTGTATTTTCCGCCGATCGGAACGCTTGCAGTTGTTCTTGAAGACGCAAGCTCGGGGATTTTGTCGTCAAGTGTTGCCGCAAAGATGAAACCGAGTACATTATTACTTCTCATTGCCGTCCACCTCCGTGTCGCTGTCTATCATGGTTTTTGCTTTGATAACGGTGTTTTCTTTGATAACGGTATTTGCACCGACAACAGTAATTCCCCAGTCGTCAATATTTTCCGTTTCTTCGGGGTTTTGTCCGACTTTTGCATTTTTGCCTACAACGGTGTTTTCGGCAATGATAGCAAACTGAACCTCGGCACCGTCCTCAATTACCGCACCGGGCATGATGATTGAAGAATTAATCGTAGCATTTTTACCGATTGTAACACCTGCAAAGAGAATTGAGAACTCAAGGTTGCCGTAAACATTGCATCCGTCGGCAACGAGTGAATTTTGGATTGACGCCTCGTTTGAAACATAGTGCGGAGGCATCATCGGGTTTCTTGAGTAGATATCCTTGAGGTCTAAAGTAACCTTTGGATCGAGAAGATCCATATTAGCCTCCCAAAGGCTGTCGATTGTTCCCACATCTTTCCAATAGCCTTCAAAAGGATATGCAAACATACGCTCACCTGCGTCAAGCATGGCAGGGAGGACATCCTTACCAAAATCGTGGCTTGAACCCTCTTTGAATTCATCCTCTGTAAGATACTTTTTAAGTTCCTTCCAGCTGAAAATATAGATGCCCATAGAAGCGTTAGTGCTTTTCGGATGAGCAGGCTTCTCTTCAAATTCGTAGATTGAGCCGTCCTCATTTGTGTTGAGAATACCGAATCTTGAGGCTTCTTCAAGCGAAACATCAATTACCGCAATCGTACAAGCGGCATTCTTTTCCTTATGATATTCAAGCATCTTGTTGTAGTCCATTTTGTAGATATGGTCGCCCGAAAGGATGACCACATATTCAGGATTATAACGCTCAATGTAGTTGATATTCTGATAAATTGCATTGGCTGTTCCCGAATACCAGTCTGCACCGTCAACAGCCTGATAAGGGCTGAGACAGTTTACACCCGAGTGCATACTGTCAAGATCCCACGGCTGTCCGTTTCCTATGTATTCGTTAAGAACAAGAGGCTGATACTGTGTGAGAATACCTACAGCGTCAATGCCTGAATTTACACAGTTAGATAACGGGAAATCAATAATACGATATTTGCCGCCAAACGGTACGGCAGGCTTTGCAAGCTTTTTGGTAAGCACGCCAAGACGAGAGCCTTGACCGCCGGCAAGCAGCATAGCCACTACTTCCTTTTTTGGAAACATATTAAAATACCTCCGATATTTATTTTATTATCTTTATTAAACTTATTAATTACAGTCTTGTGACTGAAAATATCAATTTTATTTCTGAGCTTCATCGGGTTCAAGTTCTTTTGCACACCTCAGATAGATTACGCTGAGTGGGGGGAGAGTGAGCGAAAGGCCCTGATCAAAACCGTGAATTTTCATTACCTCGGTTTTGATATTATTACCGTTTACAACACCGCTTCCGCCGAAACGCTCTTCATCAGAGTTGAAAACCTCGTCATAAAGACCGTATTTAGGAACACCGATGCAGTATTCGTCACGCCTGATGGGCTGAAAATTACATACCGAAACAATTTCATCACCGTTTTTGTCGGTGCGCTTGAATGCAATAACACTGTTTGTGTAATCGTCATGGTGAATCCAGTCAAAGCCTTTCCAGACCGTGTCAAGTTCGTAGAGCGGCTTGCAGTCAAGATAAAATTTGTTAAGCTCTTTAAAAAATGTTCTGAGCTTTTTATGCTTTTCAAATTCAAGCAAATCCCATTGAATTGCCTCTTCGTGATTCCACTCGTCAAACTGTCCGATTTCAGTCCCCATGAACACGAGTTTCTTGCCCGGATGAGCGTACATATATGTTATGAATGCTCTCACGCCTGCAAACTGCTCATCATACTTTCCGGGCATCTGCTTTATGAGTGAGCCTTTGCCGTGAGAAACCTCGTCGTGTGAAATCGGCAGAAGAAATTTTTCTGAAAAAGCATAATAAAAGCTGAAGGTAAGACTGTCATGATTGAACGGCCGCCACATCGGATTGAGTGACATATAGTGCAGCATATCGTTCATCCAGCCCATGTTCCACTTGAAGTCGAAACCAAGACCGCCGTCCTCTATTTTATGAGTAAGCTTTGGCCACGATGTGTTTTCTTCAGCAAACATCATAACATCGGGGTGGTACATATGAACAGCCGTGTTGAGTCTTTTTACAAAATCAACAGCGTCAAGATTTTCTTTTCCGCCGAATTTGTTCGGTTCCCATTCGCCCTCGGCTTTACCATAATCGAGGTAGAGCATAGAGGAGAGTGCGCCGATTCTCAAGCCATCAATATGATATTTGTCGAGCCAGAACATTGCGCATGAAACAAGAAAACTTGTAACCTCGAATCTTGCGTAGTTGAAAAGGCAGGTTCCCCATGAGTCACGCTTGCTTGTTTTTGGATCGTTGCTTTCATAAAGAGGCGAACCGTCAAACCTTGCAAGTCCGAAATCGTCCGTCGGAAAATTTGACGGAACCCAGTCAAGAATCACACCAATGCCTTCACCGTGAAGCTTGTCAACAAAAGCCATAAAATCAGACGGTGTGCCATAGCGTGAAGTCGGGGCATAGTAGCCGGTTGTCTGAAAACCCCAGCTGCCGTCATAGGGATACTCCATAATCGGCATAAGCTGAACATGGGTGTAGTGCATCTCCTTTAGGTAGGGGATAAGCTCATCGGCAAGCTTTTGATAGTTAAAAAAGTTGCCGTCAGGATATTTTCTCCATGAGCCTGCATGTATTTCATAAATATTCATCGGTGACGATGAAATGTTGTTTTCTTTGCGTTTATTAAACCATTCGCTGTCATTCCACGAATAGCTTTCTATATCATATACAACAGAGGCCTGACCGGGGCGTGTTTGAGCATGAAAAGCATACGGATCTGCTTTCATAAGCCTGTCGCCGTATTCGCTTTCAATGCAGTATTTGTATGTACAAAACTCTTTTACACCCTCGACAAACACTTCCCACACACCGTAACCGATGTTATACATATAGTTTGCCTCGTTGTTCCAATTATTAAAATCGCCTGCAACCGAAACGCTCCTTGCGGTTGGCGCCCACACACGGAACACTACTCCGTTTTTGTCGTTACGGTTCACGAGGTGTGCGCCCAAAAAATCATACGCACGCACTGAATCGCCGGTGTGAAAAACTTCAAGAGCCGGTCTTGCCTCGTTAAAGCTGTAATTCATAAGAATTGCTCCTTGTTTAATATCTGTTGATTGTTGATTGTTTGCTCACACTTATATAATACCAAAATTATATGTCAATTTCAAGCAAATTCAAAAAATTTAAAACTAATTTTTCGTGTATATTTTATAAACTGCGACTAAATGTTACATTTTAAAGCATAATTTTACGAATAAAGAAAAATAAGGATAAATATCTTCCGAAAAAGAAAACAAAAAGGGCTGTCCAAAAAGGACAGCCCAAAGAATAATCTGTAAATTCAGATTAGCCAAGCTCAGCGAAATACTTAATTGTTCTTACCATCTGGCTTGTGTATGAGTTCTCGTTGTCGTACCAAGAAACAACCTGAACCTCATAAAGATCATCAGCAATCTTTGATACCATTGTCTGTGTAGAATCGAAGAGTGAACCGAATCTCATACCGATTACATCTGAAGAAACGATCGGATCTTCGTTGTAACCGAATGACTCAGAAGCAGCAGCCTTCATAGCAGCGTTGATACCTTCAACTGTTACATCAGAACCCTTAACAACAGCTGTAAGAATTGTTGTTGAACCTGTCGGAACAGGAACACGCTGTGCAGAACCGATGAGCTTACCGTTGAGCTCAGGAATTACAAGACCGATAGCCTTTGCAGCACCTGTTGAGTTAGGAACGATGTTAGCAGCACCTGCTCTTGCTCTTCTCTTGTCGCCCTTTCTGTGAGGACCGTCAAGAATCATCTGATCGCCTGTGTAAGCGTGGATTGTTGACATGATACCGCTCTGGATTTCTGCATACTTGTTAAGTGTGTCAGCCATAGGAGCGAGGCAGTTTGTTGTACATGAAGCAGCTGAAATGATTGTATCGTCAGCTGTAAGAGTTTTTTCGTTTACGCTGTAAACGATTGTCTTAAGGTCGTTGCCTGCAGGAGCAGAAATAACAACCTTCTTAGCGCCGGCATCAATGTGAGCCTGGCTCTTTGCCTTTGATGTATAGAAACCTGTGCACTCGAGAACTACATCAACACCGAGTTCGCCCCAAGGAAGCTCAGCAGCGTTTGGCTTAGCGTAGATTGTGATCTTTTTGCCGTCAACGATGATTGAGCCTTCGCCGGCCTCAACTGTGTGAAGGTTTTCACCAATCTTACCGCAGTAGCCGCCCTGTGCTGTATCGTACTTGAGAAGGTTTGCGAGCATAGCAGGATCTGTAAGATCGTTGATAGCTACTACTTCGTAACCCTCAGCACCGAACATCTGTCTGAAAGCAAGACGACCGATACGGCCGAAACCGTTAATTGCAACTTTTACTGACATAAAAAAATTCCTCCTAAAATTCTAAGGTGCTTCTATTATATTACATTTTTTTCATTTCTTCAATAGCTTGACAAAAATTTAACGAAAAATTTTTGTCTTTTTTACAAATACGGTAAAAAACACGGTCACATTTTGCTTTTTTAAGGCAAATTTAAGCTGTAACCGTCAAAAAGCTGTAATCTTTTTTATTTCCGTAATAATTATCTGCAAAATTCCCGTGCTTATTCTTGACAATTTGGTTATTTTATTATAAAATTGTATAGTCCGCTGATGCGGATTTTGGCAAAAGTACAGTTTTTGACTTTTGCGACTTTTTTAATCAGACTCTTTAAAAGAGCCGTTATATATAGATTATTTTTTATTAATTTTTATGACGTTTCGCCTTTTGAAACGCTCTGTGCAACCTGTACGGTGTTTTGCGGTTGCGTATGTATATATAATGTATTAAAAATATTTACAAAGTAAAAATGAAAATTGAATATCTTTTTAACGGCACCTTTAAAGTCTAATTGATTGGGAACTGTGAAATATTAAAAAATCAAACTAAGGAGGTGTCCAGATTGCCATTGTGGATAAGTATTATCTGCATTGTCGCCGCAGTTGTTATCGGTGCCGGTGCAGGTATTTTCCTTGGAATTGCCATCCGCAAAAACACAGCCGAGAAAGAAATCGGAAGTGCTGAGGAGGAGGCAAAGAAGATTGTGGCTGATGCAATCAAAACAGCCGAAGCAAGGAAAAAAGAAGTAGTCCTTGAGGGTAAAGACGAGGTTCATCGTTTCAGAAACGAGAGCGAGAAAGAAATTTCCGATCGACGCAAGGAAGTTCAGCGTCAGGAGAGAAGAATCCAGCAAAAGGAAGAAACTCTTGACAAAAAGCTTGACAATATGGAACGCAAGGAAGAAAAGGTCAACAAAAAGCTTCGTGATGCAGATGCAAAACTCGAAGAAGTTGAAACTCTGAAAAAGAGCCAGTTTGAAATGCTTGAAAAAATTTCGGGCTACACGGCAGAACAGGCTAAAAGCTATTTGCTTTCACAGCTTGAAAATGAGCTTGCTCACGAGAAGTCGGTTAAGATTATGGAATATACCGAACAGCTCAAAGAGGAAGCAGACGACAAGGCAAGAAACATTATTTCGCTTGCAATTCAGCGACTTGCAGCTGAGCAGGTTTCAGAGGCAACAATTTCGGTTGTTCCTCTGCCCAATGACGAGATGAAGGGCAGAATCATCGGTAGGGAAGGCCGTAACATCAGAGCCATCGAAACTCTTACGGGTGTTGATCTTATTATTGATGATACGCCGGAGGCTATCACGCTCTCATGCTTTGAGCCTGTAAGAAGAGAAATTGCAAGAATTGCACTTGAAAAGCTTATTGCAGACGGCAGAATCCATCCCGCAAGAATTGAGGAGATGGTTGAAAAGGCAAGAAGAGAGGTTGAATCCGAAATCAAGCGTACAGGTGAGAGAGCCGTGCTTGACGCAGGTGTTCATAACATTCATCCGGAGCTTGTCAAGCTTCTCGGCAGACTTCGTTACCGTACAAGCTACGGTCAGAATGTACTTGATCACTCTCTTGAAGTTTCATACATTGCAGGTATGATGGCGAGCGAGCTTGGTCTTGATCCTACAATTGCTAAGCGTGCGGGTCTTTTGCACGATATCGGTAAATCCATTGACCATGAGGTTGAGGGAACACATATTCAGATTGGTGTCGATCTTGCCAAAAAGTATAAGGAAAGCGACGCTGTTATTCACGCTATTCACGCTCACCACGGTGATGTTGAGGCGAGAACAATTGTTGCCTGTCTTGTACAGGCGGCAGATGCTATTTCAGCCGCAAGACCGGGTGCAAGAAGAGAAAATGTTGAAAACTACATTAAGCGACTCCAGAAGCTTGAAGAGGTTGCGTCTTCTTTTGACGGTGTTGAGCGTACCTTTGCAATTCAGGCAGGCCGTGAGGTTAGAGTTATGGTTAAGCCCGAAATTGTAAATGATGAGCGTATGATTCCGCTTGCAAGAGATATCTGTAAAAAAATCGAAGAAGAGCTTGAATATCCCGGACAGATTAAGGTTAATATTATCCGTGAAAGCAGAGCGTCCGATTTTGCAAAATAAAATATCTTGATTTTAACTACGGTTGACAGGACTATGTTGACCGTAGCTTTTATTTTGTAGGGACGATATTATCCGCCAGTACGGCGAGCCGCCGTACCTGATTCGTGTAGATAGGTTCATTAAATGAAAAATTGAAAATTGAAAATGGAAAATTGCGGTCGGGAAGATGGTTTGCAATATAAAAAAACATATTATGCCCGAGCGTAGTATAGTAGCTGTTTGCACAATTTAATGTAGCGGCGAACTGTGTTCGCCAATCATTTCGTGTGCAAACACGAAATGAATAAATCGCAATTGTATTTTTATATCATAACTATCTTAAACAAATAATTTATATTAAGTCGGTTTGGTTTTGTAACCAAACGATCGGCGAACGAAGTTCGCCGCTACAAACGCTACAAAGAATATGCTGTAATCAAAAAAATAATTTGCAAGAAAATTAAATAAACTTGCAAAAATTAAATTTGTGCCGTAGCTTAGATTTTTGACCTGTTATTGTAAACTGTAATTTAAAAAACAGCAAAAAACTTTAAAAAATATTCAAAAAAGTATTGACAATCGGTTAACAAGGCTTTATAATTCAAGACAGTAAGGCAAAGGTCTTACGAAGTTTTCGGAAAACTGAATATAAAAAGGACAAGGAAGTTCACTTTGGTTTCTTCTGATTTTGCAACAAATTTTTAAAAACTTGCAAAATCGGATAAAAACATTGTGAGCTTTATTTTTTTGCTTCGGCAAAAACGGTTTATGTGGAGGTTAAAAATGGATTCAGGAAATATAGGCTTTGTGCTGCTTTGTGCGGCTTTCGTATTTGTAATGACTCCGGGTCTTGCAATGTTCTACGGCGGTCTTGTACGAAAGAAAAATGTTGTAAATACAATGATGACATCAATTTTTATTATCGGTATCGGAATTGTTATGTGGGTGCTTTTCGGTTATTCGCTTTCGTTTGCTCCTTCGGGAAATGCTTTTATCGGTGATTTCCGTTGGCTCGGCCTTGAGGGTGTTTCACTCACGGAGGGCTACACGATGATGCGTCGATTCCGAATATGGTATTCTCTGCGTTCCAGATGATGTTTGCCGTAATCACCCCTGCTCTTATCACGGGTGCGGTTGCAGGCAGAATGAAGTTTAAGTCAATTTTCGTTTTCACAATTTTCTGGTCGCTTATCGTTTATTATCCGCTCGCTCACATGGTGTGGGGACAGGGAGGACTTTTAGGTGCAGACGGTATCGGTGCTCTCGACTTTGCAGGCGGCGATGTTGTACATATCAGTTCGGGTGTTTCGGCACTTGTACTTTGCATACTCCTCGGCAAGCGTCACGATTATGAACATTCAATTTACAGAATTCACAATATCCCGACAGTTGTACTCGGTGCGTCGCTCCTTATGTTCGGTTGGTTCGGCTTTAATGCGGGTTCTGCACTTGCCGCCGACGGTCTTGCGGCTCACGCATTTATGACAACTGGTGTTTCAGCCGCAGCCGCAATGCTCTCGTGGATGCTCTGCGATGTTATCAAGAACAAAAAGCCTACGCTTATCGGTGCAAGCACGGGTATGGTTGCAGGTCTTGTAGGTATCACGCCCGGTGCCGGCTTTGTTCCGATGTGGGCGGCAGTTATTATCGGTTTGACAACAAGCCCCGTTTGCTATATTATGATTTCATACGGCAAGAAAAAATTCGGCTTTGACGATGCGCTTGACGCATTCAGCTGTCACGGTACAGGCGGTATCTGGGGCGGACTTCTCACAGGTGTGTTCTCATGCACGGCAATCAACAGCAGTGCAGGTAACGGTCTTGTGTACGGTGAGTTTGCACAGTTCGGTGCTCAGGCGGCAGGTATCGGCATCACAATTGTAATTGCGGTTGTCGGAACACTCATCTGCTACGGCATCACAAGACTTCTTACAGGCAAAATCAGGGTTGACCTCAGAGATGAGCTTATGGGACTTGATGTTTCACAGCACGGTGAATCTGCTTATCCGTCATTTAACGGTCTTGACAACTAACGGAGGTTTTAAAGTATGGAAAACAATAACGATATTCAGCTTATAAAAATAGAGGCCGTTGTTCGTGAAGAAATGTTTGTAGATGTCAAAAAGGCTCTCACGGATATCGGTGTAAACGGAATTACAGCGTATCAGGTTGTCGGCTGCGGAATTCAGCGAGGTATGTCGGAGTATGTAAGAGGACAGAAGGTTGATGTTCAGGTTTTGCCGAAAATCAAGTTTGAAATTGTTGTTTCTTCCGAAGAATGGGAGAGAAAAACAATTGAGGCAATCAGAAAAACAGCCTTTACGGGCAACCCGGGTGACGGTAAAATATTTACCTACTATCTTAAACAGGCGGTTAAAATCCGTACGGGAGAAACAGGCTACGATGCAATTCAGACTCCCAACTTTGACGACTGATATTTTCCTATTTTCCTATATCAAAAAAGTGCGTACCGAATTTCGGTACGCACTTTTTGCTTGTAAAATTGTTTATCTTCTTATTGTAATATCTTCCGGGCTGACAGTATTGTCACGAAGTCTGTTGTAATAATCGGGATTTGAATGCTTTATGCTTATCGGCTTTAGCTCGGGAGTTGCAAAACAGTGTGTTGTTCTGCCTGTTGCAGAAAGTTCTCCGTTTTTATTGTTGAAGAGTTTATAGTCAAAAATCATTCTTGAACCCGTAAAAAATACAAGGCTTACTTCAACGGAATACTCATCGCCGAATTTAAGCGGCTTTTTGTAACGGGCATATGCGTCAACATTTGGAATATATAATCCTTTTGATTGCATTTCGGCAACATCACAACCGATGTCGTGCATATACTGAATTCTTGCATCTTCAAAATATCTGATAAAATTTGAGTGATGAACAATGTTCATACAGTCTGTTTCATAGTATGAAACCTTTGCTTTGTATAATTTCTCGGTCATATTTTCTCCTTTACATATATTCGGAAAATCCGTAATTATTTTTTAAGCAACAAACCGTTTTTAAGGTCCTCTGCTGCCTGTTTTTTTATTACAAAATGCTGTTTCTTGCCTGTTGCAGTCTGCGGAAGATCGTTGACAAAACGGTAGTATCTCGGAGCCTGATATTTTGAAATATTCGGTGAGCTGTCACAGAAGTCAATAAGCTCGGCAACTGTAAGGCTTTCGTCAGCTTTTATTACATATGCCGCAACGCACTCGCCTCTTGTTGAATCGGGAACACCTGTTACGATACATTCCTGAACCTTCGGGTGTGAGTTGAGAATTTCCTCAATTCTTGCAGGATAAATATTTTCACCCTTGCTGATAATCATATCATCTTTTCTGCCTGCAACTGTAACAAACTGCTCGCTGTTCCAAGTGCCGATGTCGCCTGTGTACATCCAACCCTTGTAGAACTTGTCTTTTGTAGCCTTTTCGTTATTTACATAGCAGTAGGTAGTTTTGTTCGGACATTTGATGATGATTTCTCCCTCTGTTTTGTTATCGCAGGGGACTGTGTCATCGGGCTCTGCTTTTCTGTCGTCATAAACATTTACAAGTCTTACCTCATCATCTGTGCATGATCTGCCTGCCGAACCTGCCATTTCAGGAAGGTCATACGGACGAAGAAATGTATTCCAGAAAGATTCCGTTGTGCCGTAGCCGTTAAAAATGTTGGGGGAGAGAAGTTCCTGATAGCGAATGCAAGCGGCTTTTTCAAGCGGACTGCCCATGGTAATAATGCCCTTGAGCGAAGAAAGGTCTTTCGGATGCTTTTCCTGTCGGGCTGCAAGCATTTCAAGAGTTGACGGAACACCTGTGATGAATGTAATTCCGTATCTTTCGATAAACTCCATACAACTCCTCGGGTTGAATGTTCTCATAATCACAAGACACGCACCTGCATAAAGGGTAGGTGTAGGACCGCCCGAATGAATACCGCCACGGTGAAACCACGGCGTCATATTCATCGTAATATCAACGGGTGAGAGCGGAAAGTGCATAATTACATCGTGAGCCGAAAGAACTTCGTTGATTGCGTTAAGCGGAACGCCCTTTGGAGTGCCTGTTGTACCCGAGGTCTGAAGTCTTAAAACCTCGTCATAAATATGCGGCGCATAGTCAACAGGCGGATTTTCGTCACTGCTGTCCTTGATGTAATCGTCAAAGAAAATGTGTCCTTCGGGAAGAGTTACTTCTTTTTTGGAATTATTAACGCAGAGAATCAATTTTGGCTTATGCTCGCAGATTTCAAGAGCCTGTACGGCTGTTTGCATAATGTCTGCATCATAAACATAAACAACAGGCTTGTTGTGTCCCATAATTTCTGCGGTTTCGCCCGGTGATAGGTTAAAGTTAGCGGGATTTGAGATTGCACCGAGTTTCTGCGGCGCAATATAACCGAACAAAAACTGTGGTGAGTTGTAAAGCTGCATAAACACGATGTCGTTTTTCTTGACGCCGTCTTTTTTCATAGCGTTTGCAAATCTGTTCGCATCGGCATTAAGCTCTTTGTAGCTCCATGTTCTGCCGCTCTGAGGATCAATTGCGGCAGGCTTATCCGAAAAGCGTCTTACATTTCTCATAAAGCCGTTAAGCCATGTAAATTCACTTTCAAATGTTTCTCTGAACATCTGTGAATCATATGTTAAATTCATAATATCCCCCTGTCCTATTATGTATGGGTGTACATTATTTTATACACACATATGTGTGTTGCTTGTATGTTGTTTTGTCGGCAGATTATTTGCCGTATTTGCCTACGATAATACTTGAGTTCTGACCGCCGAATCCGAATGCGTTTGACATGGCAAAGTTGATTTCGGCTTTCTTTGCGGTATTTGCAACAAAGTCAATGCCGGCACATTCGGATCAACCTCGTTGAGATTGATTGTAGGCGGAACTGTGCCTGTTTCAATAGCCTTGACACAGGTAATTGTTTCTGTAATACCGCCTGCGCCCATCATATGACCTGTTGCGCCTTTGTTGAGCTTACATAGGGGAGAGTGTTGCCGAAAACCTTCTTGATTGAAGATGTTTCAACTGTGTCACCCTTGTTTGTTGCAGTACCGTGGGCATTGATGTAGCCGATGTCGGAAGGATTGATTCCTGCCTCTGCAATTGCCTGTTTCATACAAGCGATTGCACCTCGTCCTTCGGGATGTGGAGCAGTTACATGGTAAGCGTCATCTGTGTTGCCGCAACCTCTGATTTCTGCATAAATCTTCGCACCTCTTGCAAGAGCGTGTTCCTCTGTTTCAAGAACGAGCGCACCGCCGCCTTCACCTATTACAAAACCGTCACGGGTAACATCAAACGGACGGCTTGCAGTGCTTGGCGAATCGTTTCTTCTTGAAAGAGCTTTTGCGTTGGCAAGCGAATAAATTACAAGAGGACAGAGAACTGACTCTGCTCCTACTGCGAGCATAATATCAGCCTTGCCGCTCTGCATACACATACAAGCTGTGTTGATTGCGTCACCGCCTGACGAACAAGCTGTGCTTACCGTAAAGCTCGGTCCCTGAATATTGTAGTCGATTGCGATATTTGCGGCGGCAATGTTTCCGAGAATTTTGGGAATAAAACGAGGACCTACCTTTTTGTGTGATGCGCCTGTGAGTGCCTCCTGAGTATATGCGATTGTTGCAATACCTGCCATTGCAGTACCCATAACAATACCTGTTCTTTCGGGTTCAATCTCGATTCCGCTCTGTTTCATGGCTTCCTCAGCCGCAATATAAGCGTATTGCATAAACGGATCTGTTTTTCTGATTAAATCCTTTGGAAGATAGTCGGACGGATTAAAGTTCTTTACTTCGCCGGCAATCTGAACAGCGAGTTCAGACGGATCAAAAGTCTTAATTGTGTCAATGCCCGATGCACCTGCTGTGATATTATTCCAGTAGTTTTCAACACCGATGCCGACAGGTGTTACCGCACCCATACCGGTTACAACTATTTTCTTCATTCGTTAAGCTCCTTGTTTTAAAATAAGTTATTTACATTTTGCATATTATTATGCTATACTTGAATTGTACCAAATATGGAAAAATTATTCAATACCGTTGATTATGCAAAAATGACGATTTGGCAGTCTTAAATTTACAGTTTTGCATAATATTGAAAAAAACCGACAAAATACTGTGGGAAATTGTCAAAACGGAGGTTATTATGGATATAAATCAGCTCAATTGCTTTATAACTGTGGCTCAGACGCTCAACTTTTCAGAGGCGGCAAGGCGGAACTATGTTTCTCAGTCAACCGTCAGCAGATATGTAAGCGACCTTGAAAAGGAGTTTGGGGTTCAGCTTTTTACACGCTCTCACCGTGATGTTATCATAACAAGCGAGGGCAAGGCGCTTTTGCCCTATGCGATTGAAATTGTTGAAACTTTAAAGAAAGCAAAAACCGTTATCAAGCAGATGCATGACGGAGGTCAGGGTAAAATCACGCTCGGCTGTGATGTTACCTCGCTTTCGTTCCCGACAAAATGTATAGCCGACTTTGCGGAAAAATATCCGGGAATCACAATTGATGTGCGACAGCTTGACGAGGCTGACCGCACGCTTGCAATCACAGGCGGTGAATACGACTTCTGCTTTATGCCGAGAGATATGGTTCCCGAAAGCTCAGGTATTGAATCAATCATTACACATAATGAAACTTTGTCCGTTGTAACAGCGAAAAATTCAAAATTCAGCGGAAGAAAAAGCGTTAAGCTTTCCGAATTGGCTGACGAAAGTATTCTGGTACTTTCGGAATCTGTTGCTCCGATTGTGTATATGGAAATTATGGATTTGTTCCGTACATTTCACATAACCCCGAAAATTGAAAATTCATTTGACGATCTCGTTTCTATATATGTATCGTCCTCTTCGGGAATCGGCGTGTCTGTCGTACCAACCTCGGTCGCCGCATATACTTCTGACGAATACACCGATTCATACCTTATTGATGATGCGGACACAAGCATAGCCTATGTTATGGCATGGGAAAAGAATATTTCAAATCCTGCCGCAAAGCTTTTTATGGAGGCTGTTAAGAAATATGCCAAGGGAGATGACAACATTTACGGGCTGTAACTGAGCATATTTCTCAATATAAATTCCAATAAAGAACTATAGTGAAAATTTCACAAAATAAACACACATTATTTTCAAAAAAGGTATTTACTTTATAAATCTTCGGTGTTATAATTACGGTAGTCAAGGAGAAGTTGACAAAATATCCTTTCAGGAGGTAATTAAAATGTACAGATTTACTTTACCGAGAGATCTCTATCATGGTAAGGATGCTCTCTCAAGTCTTAAAAATTTATCCGGCAAAAAGGCTGTTGTAGTTGTCGGCGGCGGTTCAATGAAGCGTTTCGGTTTTCTTGACAAGGCTGTTGACTATCTTAAAGAAGCAGGTATGGAGGTTAAGCTTATCGAGGGCGTAGAGCCTGACCCATCTGTTGAAACAGTTATGAAGGGCGCCGCTGTTATGCGTGAATTTGAACCCGACTGGATTGTTGCAATGGGCGGCGGTTCTCCGATTGATGCCGCAAAGGCTATGTGGGTATTCTATGAGTATCCAAACACAACCTTTGAGGAAATTATTACTCCGTTCAGTTTCCCGACACTTCGTACAAAGGCTAAATTCTGCGCTATCCCGTCAACATCGGGTACTGCAACAGAAGTTACGGCTTTCTCAGTTATCACAGACTATGCAAAGGGTATCAAATATCCGCTTGCTGACTTTAATATCACACCTGATGTTGCTATCGTTGATCCTGCACTTGCCGAAACAATGCCGGCTAAACTTACTGCTCACACAGGTATGGACGCTATGACTCACGCAATTGAAGCTTATGTTTCAACTCTCAACTGTGAGTACACAGATCCGCTTGCACTCCATGCAATTGAGATGATTCACGACAACCTCAAGAAGTCTTATGAGGCGACATGGCTTGCCGTGATAAAATGCACGATGCACAGTGCCTTGCAGGTATGGCATTCTCAAATGCTCTGCTCGGTATCGTTCACTCAATGGCTCATAAGACAGGTGCGGCTTTCACAGGCGGTCACATTATTCACGGCTGTGCAAACGCTATGTATCTTCCTAAGGTTATCAAGTATAACTCAAAAGATCCTGTTGCAGCTGAGCGTTATGCTAAGATTGCTAAGTTCATCAACCTCAAGGGCGAAACAACAGAAGAACTTGTTGACGCACTCATCGCTGAACTTCGTTCAATGAACGATCAGCTCAACATTCCGCAGGGCATTAAGAACTACGGTCCGGGCGGCGTTAAGGCTGACGAGAGCATTATCGACGAAAAAGAATTCCTCGAAAAGCTCCCCGAAGTTGCCAAGAACGCAATTGCCGATGCTTGCACAGGTTCTAACCCACGCCAGCCAAATCAGGAAGAAATGGAAAAACTTCTCAAGGCTTGCTACTACGATACAGAAATCGACTTCTGATTCGTTTGACAAATCTATTTGTACTTATCACAGCTCTCCGTTTTCGGGGAGCTGTTTTTTTAATAAAAAATCCGCATTAAAAAAGCACTTAAAAGGCATAAAAATCATATGGACAATATTGCTTTGTTGTGCTAAAATTGACTTGAAATTGATGAATTTGGTGACATAAAATGAAAATTGCAGTAATAAACGGTCAGAACCATAAAGGCTCAACCTATCATATTGGCAAGCAGGTTGCCGATAAATTAGGCGGCGAGGTTACGGAGTTTTTTCTTCCGAGAGATTTCGGCAATTTTTGCGTAGGTTGTACGCAGTGTTTTCTAAAATCCGAAACACTTTGTCCGCATTATGAGCGACTGAAAAAGATTACCGAGGCTATGGACGAGCTGATGTACTCATCTTCACAACGCCCGTGTATGTTTATCATTGCACAGGCTCAATGAAAGCATTTCTTGATCATTACGGTTATCGTTGGATGGTTCACCGTCCCGAACAGAAAATGTTCACAAAGCAGGCGGTTGTAATTTCGACAGCCGCAGGTTCGGGTACAAAATCTGCCAACAAGGATATCGCCGACAGTATGTTCTTTTGGGGCGTTCCAAAAACTTATCGTTACGGTGTCAATGTTCGTGCAACAAATTATTCAGGCGTCACCGATGAACTCAAAAAGAAAATTGACAAAAAGACTACCTCAATTGCCAATAAGGTAAAGAAAAATAACGGCAAAGTTAAGGCAGGGTTAAAAACAAAAGGCTTTTTCTTTATTATGAGAATGATTCAGAAAAGCGGCTGGAATGAAGCCGATAAAAATTACTGGGCAGAACGAGGTTGGAACGGTAAAAACAGACCGTGGAAAAATACATAAGGAGATGTTTTAAATGGCAAAAAATACTGAAATCAGCTTGAGAAACAAGGTTATTTATTCGGTTTATGTCCGCAACCACACAAATGACGGCACATTTAATGCCGTTGCAGAGGATCTTGACAGAATAAAGTCACTCGGTACTGACATCATTTGGTTTATGCCGATTCATCCGATTGGCGTCAAGAATAAAAAAGGCTCTCTCGGTTGTCCTTATGCAAACAAGGACTATCGCACAACAAATCCCGAATATGGCACAATGGACGATTTCAAGAGCCTTGTTGAAAAAATTCACGCAAAGGGCATGAAGTGCATCATTGATGTTGTCTATAACCACACTTCGCCCGATTCAAATCTTTCGGTTGAACATCCCGAATTTTTCTACAGAAAGCCGGACGGCAATTTTGGCAACAAAGTCGGCGATTGGAGCGACATAATCGACCTTGATTATTCTAACAAAGAATTATGGCGGTATCAGATTGATTCACTCGTTATGTGGGCGAGAATTGTTGACGGCTTCCGTTGTGATGTTGCATCATTCGTTCCCGTTGAATTTTGGAAACAGGCGAGAGAGGCTGTTTCAAAGGTAAATCCCGACTTCATTTGGCTTGCCGAAAGCGTACACAGCTCTTTCAATGTGTTCTCTCGCAAGAGCGGAATTTATACCGCAAGCGACTATGAGCTTTTTGACGCTTTTGATATGGAATATGACTACGATATCCGTGAGGTTTTCGACAAATATTTGAAGGGCGAAACCTCACTTTCAAATTATATGGATATGTTCAATTATCAGGAGGCAATTTATCCGCAGAATTACGATAAAATGCGTTGCCTTGAAAACCACGATCAGCCCCGAATCTGCCATTATGTAAAGAACAGGAGCGACCTTGAAAATTATACAGCTTTTCTGTATTTCTTGAAGGGTTCAACCCTCATCTATGCAGGCCAGGAGTTTGGTTGTGATGAAACTCCAAGCCTTTTTGACAAGGATGTTTTCCCACGCAACACAGGCATTGATTTAAGTAACCTTCTTGCAAAGCTTGATACAATCAAGAAAACCGTTCTTGATGATGACGATTATTTCAGGGCTGATGCAGACGATGAAAACGATATTGCAATTCTTGAGCGTGACAACAACAAGAGCAAAAAAAGTCGGCATTTTCAGCCTTAAATCAAAGTCGGCTGATGTAAAAGTTGACCTCCCCGACGGCGACTATAAAAACGAAATCAGCGGTGAAACAGTTGCGGTTTCAAACGGAAAGGTTCATTGCAACGGCAAAGCAATAATTATCCGCAAGTAAAATAAAATTCTATATAAGAATAATACAACCTCCCTGCAAAGCATTTCAGCTTACGGGAGGTTGTTCTTTATATAAAAATCCGTGTTGCATGGTTACAACACGGATTTCTTGGTTTTATTTAATTGAACCGTCGCCACCCATAAGAGCGGTCATTTCTTCAACGCGTTCCAAAGGAAACGGTGGTTCGCAAAGCAGTTTTTTATATGCTCACTTAGCTTTCTTTTTATTACTGCCGAAAATTTTAGTCGGAATAATGCTTCCGAGGAATGCGGCGAGCAAAATCCACGGAATAACTCTTGCGTCAAAGCAGAGCAAAAGGAGCATTGTTACGGCAAGCGGTTTTTTCATTGTGACACCGAGAAGTCCTGCCGTTACGACTGCCGCACAAAATGCCGTGTCAAGTCCGCCGAGCATTGCAACACCGTAGCCGATGCTCACTCCGCAGAAGATGACGGGGAAGAAGTGACCGCCTTTCCAACCCGACTTTATGCAGATGTTTGTGAGAATAAGTTTCAGCACACCGCTGATAATGAGAATCCACGGTGCAAATTCGGCAAAGCTTTCCTTGACAACGGTAATGCTTTCTTCGCCCGAAAACATTGTGAGGGGGAGGTATGTACCCATAACACCGAGGATAATTCCGCCGAGAGTTGTGCTGATATTAATGCCGAGTTTACCCTGAATGAGTGCGAAAAATTTTCCGAAAATCTTTGAAGATACGATAAACAGAAAACCGCATACAGCACCCAAAAGTGCGAGAGGAATTCCCCACAAACGCTCAAAATTTGTAATGTTATAACCACCAAGTCGTGGAAGTCCCATACTTCCGCCGAAAATCGAGTTAAGCAAAAACAGAGTTCCCGCCGCAAAAAGTACGGCAATGATGTTTGAAATAAGCTTTGTTGAACGGATATCGGTAGGCTTTTCTTCGCTGTCAAGCCTTTCTTCATTGACCGATGCAAGACCGAAAAGCGGTGCGTAGAATACCGCACTCAAGGTTGCGCTTATGCCGATTTGCATTAGTTCGGGAATTTTACTTTTAGCGTCTTTCATATGGCTTCCTGCCCAGTAGCAAAGTCCCACGATAACACCTGTCAAGCCTGCCTCAGGACCGAGACTTCCGCCGAAAACAAGGGGCAAAAGTGCCGAAACGCAGAGCAAAAGCACCTTGTTATACGGGTAAAATTTATCTTTTTTTACCTTTTTCATAACCTCGTCAAGTTCATCGGGAACGGCATTTGTCAGCTTTTGCCATATTCCGAGAATAAGTCCGCCCGCCGTACAGACAATAATCGGATAAAATTTGAAATCAAAATTTGACGGAATTGTATCCCACACAAGACCGATTCCCAAACCCATAAGTTTTAGAAACAGCCATACTATCAGCGAAGTAACCGCACCGCTGAATCCGCAAAAAATGTAGTATAAAAAATTGTTGGCAACAGTCCGTTTAGTCATTGTCGCACCTCCGTGTGTTTATAATTGGATTATAACATAAAACACAGCAAAAAAGCAATTATTCCGCACAAAAAGTACGAAATAATTGCTTTTTATTATTTTTTTAATTTTAGAACCTCTTCTAAACAAAAACAGCTGACACCAATGCCGATGTCAGCCATAAAAACCTATTTGATTTTAAATTTTAAAAGCGGCACTTACCTTTTTGAATTCTCTTTTTCTGATGATGAAGTAGGCAATCAAAACGGATGTGCCTGTGATAAGCCATGAAACGGGGTAAACCATAAGGAGCATATCATAGGTGTGGAATGCCTTGAATATTGTGAAGAGCCAGATGATTCTGAACACAACAGAACCGAAGATTGTGAGGATTGCAGGGAGAAGTGAATGTCCGATTCCTCTGAGCGCACCGCCGCTGATTTCGTATGAACCTGTCATAAGCTCAAGGAGCATAACAATCGCCATTCTGATGATTGCGTACTTGATAACGGTGGGGTCGGTTGTGAAGAAGGTGATGAAAAATCCGCTTCCGAGCATGAATATAACGCTCACACAGCCTGTGAAAATACAGCTGAAAAGCATACAAAGCCTAAACACCTTTTTGCATCTGTCAAATTGAAGTGCGCCGTAGTTCTGACTTGTGAATGTAACAGCTGTCTGGCTGAACGCACATACTATATAGTATGTAATGTATTCAAAGTTGAGTTCAGCTGATGAGCCTGCAACCGCCTGTGAACCGAAGCCGTTTATGGCTGTCTGAATGAATACATTTGAAATTGAGAAAACCATACCCTGAATACCTGCAGGAGCACCGATCTTTAAAATCATAATGAGATGTTCTTTTTTGAATGAAAGTTTTTTTGGATTGACTCTGATTGACTCGTCTTCGTTTCTGATGAGGAACATCATAACAAGTCCGGCGCTTATGCCGTCGGCAATTACTGTTGCAATGCCGACTCCTGCAACGCTCATATCGCAGACGATTACAAAGAAGAGGTTCAAAAGAACATTTACAATACCTGAAATTACAAGACAGTAGAGCGGACGGCTTGTGTCGCCGACACTTCTCAAAATTGCCGAACCAAAGTTGTAGAGCATTACAAACGGCATGCCCATAAAGTAAATTCTCAGGTATGTTGCTGCAAGGTCAATTACATCATCCGGTGTGTTCATCAACCTTAACAGCGGTGCTGCAATAACCTGACCGAGTATCAGAAGAAGAAATCCGCATATAAGTGAAAGTGTTATTACCGTGTGAACAGCTTCCGAAACCTTTTTACGGTCATTTTGACCTATATATCGTGCAATCAAAACATTTGCGCCGACCGAAAGTCCCGTGAATAACAGCACAAGCATATTGATGAGCGGAGCGTTGCTTCCGACTGCGGCAAGTGCCTGACTGCTTGAAAATCTGCCGACCACCGCAACATCGGTTGAGTTGAAAAGCTGTTGAAGAATACTGGATCCTGCAAGCGGAAGTGTGAAAAGAAGAATTTTTTTTACGAGCGGACCTTCCAGCATATTTATCTGGTGTGAGCGCTGTCGCTTTTCTTTTACGGCATTCTGACCTTTGTTTCTTCTAAACAGACTTGCAAACGCAAGTGAGAGCATTTTTTTGACTTTCTCCATTAATTTCTAACCTCTTCAATCACATAATCTTTGTAAACAATACCATTCTTTTCCGCTTTCCACAATTATTGTAATCCTGTTGACTGAAATAAACAAGCAAAATACCTTATAAACATAAAGTTTACTTTGCTCACAATTTTAGTTACAATAACTACCTCGTCAAAATTCTTCTTTTTATGCCTTTATAATATGGTAAAAACTGCTTTTCTGCATATTTTCAGACCGATTTTTCTCAATAAGCAAGGCTTTGAATTTGTATGCAATTTGTGCCTTTTCAACAAAAGTAAAATTGCTCTCTTGTAAGCATTGACGAAAAATTTTTTAACCTACAAATAAATGATTTTAAAATTGTTGTATATGCCGATTAATAATGATACAATTATGATACAAGCTTAATATAATTAATATAATATATTTTTAAAGGGTATATTTTTAAAGGGATAAGCGAAAAGGAGTGAATGTTATGAAGAAAAAGATTGCTGTAATTGTGGTTGCAGTTGTTTTATGCGTTGCCGCCGCAGTATTTGCCGTGCCGAAAATCAGTTTCTATGCGTGTGAGCCTACCGTGTATTTTGATGTTGAGTACTGCGACAAGGTTGACGCTAAGATGTCTGTCGAAGATGCCGAAACCGTGAAGAAAATGTTTGAGGGCAAATCCGCATATTTTGATTCACCCTCGTGCGGTTTTTCCGAAAAGGCATCAATAAGAATAGGCTGTAATACATATATGCCTGCGTGTGACGGTGATGAAACAGTCAAGCACGGATTTATGTATTTTAGTCTTTCAAAAAGCGAAAATAACGAACTTCGCAAGATTATGAAAAAGTACGGAGCAGATACGAGAAAAGCCATCTAATACCGTTGACAGACGCATTTCCGTGTGTTAAACTTTTCTCGAAAAATATACGGAGGTGTTTTTATGAAAAACTACAACTGGGCAACACTCGGTTGCGGAGTTATCGCAAATGAGCTTGCAGCCGCACTCAAAAGCAGAGGACAGAAACTTTATTCCGTTGCAAACCGTACCCACGAAAAGGCGGTTGCGTTTGCCGAAAAGTACGGCATTGAAAAGGTTTACAACGATATTGACGAGCTGTTTAAAGACGAAAATGTTGACATAATTTACATTTCCACACCGCACAACACGCATATAAAATATCTTCGCAAGGCACTTGCGGCAGGAAAGCATGTTTTGTGCGAAAAGTCGATAACGCTCAATTCAGATGAACTTGACGAGGCAATCTCTCTTGCAGAGAAAAACCATGTTGTGCTTGCAGAGGCAATGACAATTTTCCATATGCCGATTTACAAGGCACTTCTTGAAAAGGTAAATTCAGGTGACCTTGGCAAGCTTAGGCTTATTCAGATGAATTTCGGCAGTTACAAAGAGTACAATATGAACAACCGATTTTTCAACCGCAATCTTGCAGGCGGTGCAATGCTTGACATCGGCGTGTATGCGCTTTCGTTTGTTCGTATGTTTATGAGCTCATGCCCAAACGATGTGTTGTCGCAGGTTAAATATGCAGAAACAGGCGTTGACGAACAGGCGAGTATTCTTTTAAAGAATAAAGAGGAGGAAATGGCAACTGTCATTCTTTCGCTTCACGCAAAACAGCCAAAGCGTGGCACAATCTCGTTTGACAAGGGTTATGTTGAAATCTTTGAATATCCCAGAGGCATGGAGGCAAAGATTACATACACGGCTGACGGCCATTGTGAAACAATCTCGGCAGGTCAGACAAAGGACGCTTTGCTTTATGAGGTTGAAGATATGGAAAAGGCGATAGAGGGCGACACGGCTCTTATGCACCTTGACTACACAAAGGATGTTATGAAAATCATGACCGACATCCGCAAAAGCTGGGGCATGAAATATCCCGAAGAAGAGTAAGTTTTTTGAATTTAATTTGATACTAAACACAAAACTCCACCGTGAAACGCGGTGGAGTTTCCTTTATATATTTGATTAAATCAGAATTAGTAGTTTTCTGCGTGGATTTCAAAATAGCTCTGTGGGTGGTTGCAGACGGGGCAAACCTCGGGAGCTTCTTTGCCTACAACAATGTGACCGCAGTTACGGCATTCCCAAACCTTGATTTCGCTCCTTTTGAAAACTTCTGCAGTTTCAACATTGCGGAGTAATGCACGGTATCTTTCTTCGTGGTGCTTTTCAATTGCGGCAACAAGGCGGAACTTGTGTGCAAGCTCTGTAAAGCCTTCTTCCTCGGCAGTTTTAGCGAAATCTTCGTACATATCTGTCCACTCGTAGTTTTCGCCCTCGGCAGCGGCAAGAAGATTTTCAGCTGTGTCGCCGATTCCGTTAAGCTCCTTGAACCACATTTTTGCGTGTTCTTTCTCGTTGTCTGCCGTTTTTAAGAAAAGGTTTGCAATCTGCTCAAAGCCCTGCTTTTTGGCAACAGATGCAAAATATGTGTATTTGTTACGAGCCTGTGATTCGCCTGCAAAAGCAGCCTCAAGGTTCTTTTCTGTCTGTGTTCCCGAATATTTTGTTGCTTTAGCCATAATATTACCTCCGTTAAATTAATTTTTTTTAAATTTAAAAATACTCAATACGCCTTTGTGTATTTAATTTTTGAATAAAATAATAATCATTATTGATTTAATACTACTATACCTTTTTTATATAGATTTGTCAATAGATTTACGCAAAAAATATTTCTTTTTTAGGATAGGCATATTTCATTTGAAAATACCTATCCGTTATTTTATGCCTGTTTTTTCGATTTTATTACTATTTTTGCGAAAAATATTGCTTGTGTATTGTTGCAATTTGCTAAAGTGTCGGATGTCTGAAAATTTTACCTTGACTTTTCACCCTGTACAGTATAAAATAGTTTTCAAAGAAACGCATAGTAAATTGATAGGAATTGTAGGTTAAACAAAATAACCTCAAAAATCCAAAAGGTGACGCTTATGAAAAACATTTACAATCTGAAGAAAATACGAATGTGTACCTCATTTGGAGGCAAGTCGTACTGTTGTATGTAATTGCCTGTCAGAATCTAAAATCAAATTAATTTGAAGTGAGGTAATCAAAATGAAAAATTTAAGAACAAAAGTATTATCGGCAGTATTGGCAGTTTCAGTATTGGGTGCATCAGCGGTTGCCTTTACAGGATGCGGAAAAAAAGATACTACAAACGATTCAAAAGTAACATTAACAAATGTTTCGTATGACCCTACACGAGAGCTTTATGAATCATATAACAAAATCTTTGCAAAGCATTGGAAAGAAGAAACAGGACAGGATGTTGAAGTTACCCAGTCACACGGCGGTTCGGGCAAACAGGCTCTTGAGGTTGCAAACGGTCTTGAGGCGGATGTTGTAACACTCGCACTTGAATACGATGTAAACGCAATTCGTGACGCAGGTTTGATTGAGGACGGTTGGGTAAATGAGTTTGACAATGACTCTTCACCATACACTTCAACAATTGTATTCCTTGTTCGCAAAGGTAATCCGAAAAACATCAAGGATTGGGACGATGTTGCAAAAGACGGTGTGGGCGTTATCACTCCAAACCCGAAAACTTCGGGCGGTGCAAGATGGAACTACCTTGCCGCTTGGGCATATGCAGACAAGAAATATAACGGTGATGAGGCAAAAATTGAAGATTTCATTAAAAAGCTTTATCAAAATGTGCTTGTGCTTGACTCAGGCGCAAGAGGTGCTACAACTTCATTTGTAGAAAACGGACAGGGCGATGTTCTTCTTGCTTGGGAGAATGAGGCGTATCTTTCAATCAAGGACAATCCCGACGAGTACGAAATCGTAACTCCGAGCGTCAGCATTCTTGCACAGCCGTCTGTTGCCGTTGTTGATGAAGTGGTTGACCAAAGAGGTACTCGAAAGGTTGCAACAGAGTATTTAAGTTATCTTTACAGCGATGAGGCTCAGCGTATTGCAGGCGATAACTATTACCGCCCTTATAATAAGGAAATTTTGAAGGAATACTCCGATGTGTTCGACCTCAACATTAATCTTGTAACAATCAACGATTTCGGCGGTTGGGACGAAGCTCAGAAAAAGCACTTTGCAGACGGCGGTATCTTCGATAAGATTTATGAGAAAAAATAAAACCGATTAAAAAATGACATCAGGCAGTTTATAGGCAATCCTGTCTGATGTCGGATGATATTTTACAGGGGAAACAGGTGTGATAATGGTTCAGGCAAAAAAGTCAAAAAAAGCAAAAAGAGTAATCCCGGGCTTCGGTCTTTCTTTGGGTGTAACAATCACATTATTAAGCCTTGTTGTGCTGATTCCTCTTGCCGCTCTCGTTATTTATACGGCACAGATGCGCCCCTCTGAATTTTGGGAGGCAATCACCCGTGAAAGAGTGCTTGCAAGCTACAAGGTTAGTTTTATAACCGCATTTATTGCATCTCTCATCAATGCCGTTATGGGTGTAATTCTTGCGTGGGTGCTTGTTCGTTACAAATTCCCGGGTAAAAGAATTCTTGACGGTATGATTGAACTTCCGTTTGCACTTCCGACAGCGGTTGCAGGCATTGCACTTACTTCTCTGACTGCCGACACAGGTCTTATCGGTGGATTTTTTGCAAAATTCGGCATAAGCATTGCCTACACAAGAGTTGGTATTACGGTTGCACTTGTGTTTGTTGGAATACCTTTTGTAACAAGAGCAGTTCAGCCTGTTCTTGAAAAGCTTGATCCTGTTTATGAAGAGGCGGCAGGAGTTATGGGAGCAGGCAGATTCAGAATTTTCAGAAAAATTATTCTTCCCGAAATTCTTCCCTCGGTTCTCACAGGCTTTGGTCTTGCATTCGGAAGATGTCTTGGTGAGTACGGTTCGGTTGTTTTTATTGCAGCAACAAGCCGTTTGAAACAGAAATCACTCCGCTTATCATTATGTCGGAGCTGCAGGAATATGACTACAAAAGTGCAACGGCAATCGCACTTGTAATGCTTGCCGCATCGTTTTTGATTTTGTTCCTTGTAAATATGGTTCAGCACAGAAATGTAAAAATTCTGAAAGGGGGAAGATAAAATGTACGAAGAAACAAAGCGTTCAAAGGTTGTAAAGTACATACTCATAGGCATTGCACTTTTATTTGTATTCGTAATGCTCGTTCTTCCTCTTGTTACGGTAATCTGCGAAGGCTTTCAAAAGCGGTGCAGAGGTGTTCTGGCAGGCTGTCAGCGATGATTACACGGTAAAGGCAATTGTGCTTACTGTTGAGGCAACCGTGTTTGCGGTACTGTTCAATACGGTATTCGGAATTTTTGCCGCCTGGTCAATTACAAAGTTCAGATTCAAGGGCAAAAAACTTCTTACAACACTCATCGACCTCCCCGTAACGGTTTCGCCCATAATCGCAGGTCTTATATTTGTACTCACATTCGGCAGACAAAGCCCGATATATCCGCTTTTAAGCGAACTTGGAATCAAGGTTATCTTTGCCGTTCCGGGAATTATCCTTGCAACCGTGTTTGTAACATTCCCGTTCATCTCAAGGGAGCTTATTCCCGTGCTTGAATCAGAGGGTACTGATGAGGAAGAAGCCGCCGCACTTATGGGTGCAAAAGGCACAACTATTTTCAGAAAAATAACATTTCCGCACATAAAATGGGCATTCCTTTACGGAGTTGTACTCTGTGCCGCAAGAGCAATGGGTGAATTTGGTGCAGTTTCGGTAATTTCGGGACATTTAAGAGGAAAAACAAACACGCTTCCTCTCCATGTTGAAATTTTGTTCAACGAGTTCAAGTATGTTCCTGCATTTGCGGTTTCATCAATACTTGTGCTTATGGCGATTGCGATTTTGATTATCAGAAGTGTGGTTGAATACAAAGGAAAGAAGGATGCGTAATGTATGTTGAGCTTAAAAATATAAATAAAACTTTCGGTGATTACAAGGCATCCGACAATGTAAATTTTGGTATTGAAAAGGGCAAGCTTATCGGACTTCTCGGTCCTTCGGGCAGCGGCAAAACAACAATTCTTCGTATGATTGCAGGACTTGAAAATCCCGACAGCGGCGATATTGTGATTGACGGAAAGGTTGTCAACGATATTCCCGCAAGCAAAAGAGGCATAGGCTTTGTATTCCAAAACTACGCTCTTTTCAGATATATGACAGTTTTTGATAACATTGCTTTCGGTCTGAAAATTCAGAAAAAGAGCAAGAAATTTATCAAGGAAAGAGTAAACGAGCTTGTAAAGCTTATCGGTCTTGAAGGACTTGAAAAGCGTTATCCAAGCCAGCTTTCGGGCGGTCAGAAACAGCGTGTTGCATTTGCAAGAGCGCTTGCGCCAAACCCGAATCTTCTTCTTCTTGACGAACCATTTGCCGCAATTGACGCAAAGGTTAGGCAGGAGCTTCGCTCATGGCTTAAAGATATGATTGAAAGACTCGGCGTTACAAGTATATTTGTAACTCACGATCAGAGCGAGGCTATTGAGGTTGCCGAATGAATCATAATTACAAACAAGCAGAATTGAGCAAATAGGCTCGCCGATTGACATTTATCAGCATCCCGAAACCGCATTTTCCGCATCATTTTTCGGTCAGACTACTACGCTTGACGATTATACAAAGTTCAAGACCTTTGATGTTGTCGATAATGTTGACCGTGCAGTTATCCGTCCCGAATTTGTAAAGGTGACAAAGCTCAGCGAAACAACCGCACAAAAAGCGTCTGTATCCGTCGGCGAGGTTATAAAGACTTCATTCAGAGGCGACAATATCGAAATTGCCGTAAAATGTGACGGAGGCACGGTTTATGCGTACAGAGGACTTGACGAAACTCCGATTACCGTCGGGGAAAAGGTCAATGTATTTCTTTATCGGCTTTTCATTACCAAAGGCGATGAGGTTCAGATTCTCCGTAACAAATCACTTCAGGAAGAATCGGTTATCATCTAATCTGTTTAATCACGATATCAACTGTAAAAAATCCTATAAAAACAAGCAAAGCACCGAGGGTAATTTCTCTCGGTGCTTTGCATTTCCTTAGCTTAATTTCAGTTTATTTTCAAATTCTGTAATCCATTTAGGTCTGTAACCGTTTGAATAATTGAATTTGTTGTTTTTTATTTCGGCAACTTTAATAAATCCGTTTTCATTATCATAAAAAATTACTTCATCACACAGCGGAACAATTCTTTTTAAAGAATCGAAGCGGTTATCAAATCTTCTGCACACATCATTTTTCGGAATATCATGACCGCCTTTCCGTACCCTGTTTTCAATTCTTGCAAGACTTTCTTCTTTTGAGTTAAGACCTACATAGTACATAATAACATAGTAGCCCTGTTTTCGTGCCTGCTGAATTGTTTTCTCGGTTCTGTGTCCTGAAAGAGTGGTTTCCTGTGTGAAAGAAATATTGTTATCAAGGCAGTATTTTATTTCTTCAACTGCTTTTTTACCCGCCTTTATGTTATCGTAATTGTTCATTTTTGCAATAGCATCAGCATCAATTATATGACCAAGCAAAACTTCCTGTCCTTCAAGAACACCACGCAAACTTGATTTTCCTGTTCCGTTAACTCCTGCAATAATTATATATCTGTTCATTTTGCAACCTCTAAATAGTTATTAGCATAATTATACTATAAATTGCAATTTTTAACAATAGCAAATTAAAATGAAAAGACAACTATATTAGTTTACTTAATCAAATCCTTGATAACTTCGCCGGCTATGATAAGACCTGCAACCGACGGAACAAATGCGGTACTGCCGGGAACCTGTCTGCGTTGGGTGCATTTTCTTTCAGTCCCGGGAGGGCATATGCAATTTGTTTTACAGCTTATTGCCATATCGTCAACAGGTGTGATAGGCTTTTCTTTTGAATAAACAACCTTCAGCTTTTTGATACCTCTCTTTTTGAGTTCGTGTCTCATAACCCTTGCAAGAGGACAGACCGAGGTTTTGTAAATGTCGGCAACCTCAAACGCTGTAGGATCAAGCTTGTTGCCTGCTCCCATTGAACAGATGATAGGCGTCTTAGCTTTGTCGGCTTGCATAACAAGCTCAATTTTGCCTGTTACCGTGTCAATTGCGTCAACTACATAGTCGTATTTTGAAAAGTCGAATTTTTCCGAGGTTTCGGGAGTGTAGAAGGTCCGGTGTTTGTTGATGATTATGTCGGGATTGATGTCCTTGAGCCTTTCCTCTGCAACATCAACCTTGTATTTGCCTACTGTTTTTCTTGTTGCAAAAATCTGGCGATTGATGTTTGTAAGGCACACCTTGTCATCGTCAATAAGGTCAAGCTCGCCGACTCCGCTCCTTGCAAGAGCCTCCGCCGTGTATCCGCCTACACCGCCGATTCCGAAAATTGCAACTCTTGTTTTTGAAAGCCTGTCCATAGCTTCTTTGCCAATCAAAAGCTGTGTTCTTGAAAACTGATTAAGCATAAAAACGCTCCTTAATACATATTCAAATCATTTAGTATTCCTATCGGTACAATAAGTATTTACATCGGAATAAAACTCCCGCTGTTTGCTGACGGGAGATATCTTTGTATAGTTTATCTTGTAATCACTGTTTTTGTCAAGCAAAACCCGAAATTTATTGACATGGAATGGTGAATGTAGTATAATCAAAACATACCAAACAGATAGGTTTAGTGGTAAAATAACTGACTAACTTTAATTGACAATAGCTGTCGGCAGTAATAAAATAACTTTAAAAGTGTATTTTACTGTCGGATTTTATTTGTAACGGAGCGAATTTTTTATGTACTGCCTGAGCGTAAGTCACAAAACTTCAAATGTGGTTGTGAGAAAGAAGCTTGCCTTTCCCGATGAGCAAAAAAAGACATTTCTTGACGAACTTTATTATTCTGAAAATATCAGCGAGTGTTTGATTCTCTGCACCTGCAACAGAACCGAGGTTTATTTTTGCGGTGACGAATCATCTGTGAAAACGGTTGAAACCGTTCTTTCGGATTTTTCGGGAATTGATTTTGACGAACTAAAAAAGTACATCTGTCTTTTCTACGGTGACAGGGCTTTGCTCCATCTTTTCAGGGTGGCAGGCGGAATTGAATCAATGGTTATCGGTGAGGATGAAATACTCGGTCAGCTAAAGCGAGCCTACGCCTTTGCAAAGGACAACGGCACGGTTGCATATGAGCTTAATATGTGTGTTCAGGCGGCTGTTGCCTGTGCAAAAAAAATCAAGACCGAAACCGCCATTTCAAAAACATCGGTTTCCGTTGCAACTCTTGCGTCAAACGAGGCGGCAAAATTCAAAGACGGTGAGCTGAATGTCCTTGTAATCGGTGCAACAGGCAAGGTTGGCTCAACCGTTGTGAAAAATCTTTTGTCACACAAAGGTATAAGCGTTACCGTGACTTCACGAAAACATAAAGCAGAAACTGTTTTTGAAAATACGGGTGCGAATGTGATTGATTATGACGAAAGATACAAAGCGTTTGATTTTGCAGACTGCGTAATCAGTGCCACAAGCGGACCGCATTACACGGTTACATATTATGATTTAAAAAACAATATAAAAACCAAAAAATCAAGGCTGTTTATTGACCTTGCCGTACCGCCCGACATTGACGAAAATATCCCCAAAATAAGCGGTGTAAGGCTCATTAACATTGACTGCATAAAACAGCTTGCAAACGAGAACAATGCTCTCAAACTCGACAGCGTTGAAAGTGCAAAAGAAATAATTTTTGAGGAAATTGAAGTTCTCAAAAAAGACCTTGCCTTTCACGAATTTTTGCCGTGTATGCAGTCTGTGAAAAACGCAATGCCGTCAGATTTTTCGGAAAAATTCATTTATAAGCTGAAATCCGATGTTTCGGCAGAAGAATTTGCAAGAATTCTTGAAATCTACAGAAAGTGCGGAGAGAATAACTAATGGCATACTTCCCGTTTTATATTGACATTGAAAATAAAAAAATACTTGTAGTCGGCGGCGGTACGGTTGCACTCAGAAAGATTGAAAAGCTGACGCCGTTCTCGCCGGACATAACCGTTGTTGCCCCGAAAATCTGCGATGAAATCAAGGCTTTGAATGTAAAAATCATTGACCGCAGATTTTGTGACAGCGACCTTGACGGTGCGTTTTGCGTTGTCAGCGCAACCGATGATGAAACGCTCAACGGCAGAATTTTTCAGCTTTGCAATGAGAAAAATATTCTTGTCAACACAGTTGACGATAAGGAAAAATGCGGATTTATTTTTCCTGCAATTGCAAGCAAAAACGGCATAACGGCGGGAATTACAACATCGGGCAAAAGTCCGATTTACGCAAAATATCTTAAAGAGCTTTTTGTGGGAATCCTTGAAAGTATGAACGAAAACACAACCGAGGTTTTGTGGAAATATCGCCCGATAATTAAGGAGAAAGTTGAAAAGGAAGATGACAGAAGAAAGATTTTTGAACAGCTTCTTTCGCTTTGCCTTTCGGGACTTGAACCCGATGAAAAAACTGTTGAAAATTTGATTGAGGAATACGAACAATGACGATAAAAATCGGAACACGAAAAAGCAGGCTTGCCCTTGCACAAACCGAAATGTTAATAAAAACGCTGAAAAACCGTTTTCCGAATGTTAAAATTGAAACGGTTTACATCTCGACAACAGGCGACAAAACCCTTGACAAACCGCTTACAGCTTTGGGCGGAAAAGGTGTGTTCATCAAGGAGCTTGAAATGTCACTTTTGAGCGGAGAAACAGATGTTGCCGTTCACAGCGCAAAGGACTTGCCGACAAAAATTGCAGACGGACTTGAAATTTCCGCCGTGTTGCCAAGGGGCAGCTATGGCGATGTTTTTGTTACACGCAATGATTTTGAAATTAAGGATGGCTTTGTCATCGGAACAGGCAGTTTAAGGCGAAAGCTTTTTGCGGAGAAAATCTATCCTAATGCAAAATTCAAGGATATAAGGGGCAATGTTGACACCCGACTTAAAAAGCTGTTGAACGGTGAGTACGATGCTCTTGTGCTTGCAAAGGCAGGGCTTGAAAGACTTGACCTTTGCAACGGTGAGAACTACACGGTAACTCCGTTTGATACCGATGAATTTCTTCCTGCACCGTGTCAGGGAATAGTTGCGATTGAAAGCAGAAAAAACAGCGAGGTTTCCAAAATGCTCGCTGAAATCAGCGACAAAAATACAATGCTTTCGTTTGAAACCGAAAGACAGGTTCTGCACAGCCTCAATGCCGATTGTTCAACTCCCGTCGGTGCAATTTCAAAGGTTGAAAACGACAGGATAACGCTTTCTCTGTCTGCCGACTGCAAAAAAACAGTCAGCGGAACAGATGAAATTTCAAACAGAATCAAACTTGCTAAAAGGCTGGTGAGCGAAATTGAGTAACGGAAGAGTGTATATTGTCGGTGCGGGATGCGGCGATTTTGACCTGATAACAATGCGTGGTGCGGAGTATATCAGACATTGCGATGTGCTTGTTTACGACAGCCTTATAGATGTGTCATTGCTCGGTTTTGCGCCCGAAACGGCTGAAAAGATCTGCGTTGGAAAGCGTTTTGGCAGACACAGCGAAAAACAGGAAAATATTAACGAAATCCTTGTTGAAAAGGCGAGAGAGGGCAAAACGGTTGTTCGTCTTAAAGGCGGCGATCCGTTCGTGTTCGGCAGAGGCGGAGAGGAGATTGAAGCCCTCAAAAGTGCCGATATTCCGTTTGACATTGTACCCGGAATTTCTTCCTCGATTGCCGTTCCCGAACTTGCGGGAATCCCTGTTACACACAGAAATCTGAGCCGAAGTGTTCATATAATCACGGGACATACGGCACAGGACACCCTGCCCGAAAATATAAAGAAATGTGCCGAAACCGACGGAACGCTTGTCTTTCTTATGGGATTGAGAAACCTCCCCGACATTGTGGAAAATCTTATACGGAACGGTAAATCGGAGGATACTCCCGTTGCAGTTGTGTCAAACGGCGCTTGTGCAAAAAATCAGACCGTGAGGGGAACTCTCTCGACAATCTGCGAAAATGTTAAATCAGCAGAGGTTGTACCGCCTGCCGTTATAGTGGTTGGCGAAACCGCAAAATTTGACTTTACCCCCACAATTACAAGACCGCTCAAAAATGTTTCGGTTACTGTTACAGGTACGAGAAATCTCTCCGACAAGCTCGGTAAAATGCTTACGCTTTCGGGTGCGGAGGTCAAAAGGCACGATCTTTTAAAGGTGATTGAATATCATGACAACGAAGTTTTTGACAATGCAATAAACGGTATTGACGGCTACGATTATGTGGTGCTTACAAGTATGAACGGTGCAGAAATTTTTATGAGCCGACTTCGTAAGCTGAAAAAGGATATCCGCAGTTTTGCAAATGTCAAGTTTGCGGTGATTGGTTCGGGAACAGCGGCTGTACTTGAAAAGTACGGAATTTTTGCCGACTGTATTCCGAATGTCTACACAACCCGTGAACTTGGAATTTTGCTTGCAAAAACGGTGAAAAGCGGCGAAAAAGTATTGATTCTGCGTGCCGAAAACGGTTCGCCCGAACTCACTCGGATTTTGGCTGATAACAACATTGACTTTGATGATATCAAAACCTATGACATTCAGCTTGAGAAAAAACAGGACAATTCCGTTGTTGATACCGATTTTATTACTTTTGCGAGTGCGTCGGGTGTGAACACATTTTTTGACGGCGGAGCAACTATTTCCGACAGAACTTCCGTTGTCTGCATAGGTGAAATTACCGCCGAGGCACTTGAAAGTCACGGCGTAAATTCGTTCAAGATTGCAAAAACGAAGGACACAGACGGAATTTTAGAAACTATAATCAAGGAAGTAACTTTGAAAGAAGGATAAATATATGAGAAGATTCAGAAGATTAAGAGCAGGCGAGCAGATTCGCAGTCTTGTTCGTGAAACAAGAATTGACAAGGGCGATTTGATTTACCCGATTTTCATTGCAGAGGGTGAAAATATTAAAAAGCCCGTTGATTCAATGCCGAATGTCTACCAATATTCGCTTGACAGAGCAGACGAGATTCTTAAAGAAATTGAAAACAGCGGCATTGCAGGACTTCTTATTTTCGGAATTCCAAAGCATAAAGACGAGCTTGCAACATCAGCCTATGACGATAACGGTGTAACTCAGAACGCAATCAAATACATAAAGAAAAATTATCCGTCACTCCTTATTATTGCCGATGTCTGCCTTTGTGAATACACAAGTCACGGTCATTGCGGTGTTGTTTGCGGTCACGAAATTCTCAATGACGAAACACTTCCGCTCCTCTCTAAAATGGCTGTCAGCCTTGCAAAAGCAGGTGCGGATATCATCGCTCCTTCGGATATGATGGACGGCAGAGTGTCTGCAATCAGAAACGCACTTGACGAAAACGGACTTATCAACACTCCGATTTTGTCATACAGCGCAAAATTTGCCTCAGGCTACTATTCGCCGTTCCGTGACGCCGCAGAATCTGCCCCGGAATTTGGCGACAGAAAAAGCTATCAGATGGATTACGCAAACGGCAAAGAGGCTCTGCGTGAAATTGCAGATGATATTGACGAGGGTGCGGATATGGTTATGGTCAAGCCTGCACTTGCATATCTCGATATCGTAAAAGCCGCAAGCGAACGCTTTGACCTTCCGCTTGTTGCCTATAATGTAAGCGGTGAATATGCAATGGTCAAGGCGGCTGCCGAAAAAGGCTGGATTGACGAAAAGAAAATTGTGTGCGAAAATATGATTGCAATCAAGAGGGCGGGTGCGGATATCATAATCACATACCACGCACTTGATGTTGCAAAATGGATTGACGAATTTTACAAATAGGGAAGTGCTTTTATGAATACAACTCAAAGCGAAAAGCTATACGCACAGGCGCTTGACTTTATGCCCGGCGGTGTGAACAGTCCTGTCCGTGCGTGCCGTTCGGTCGGAAGAACTCCGCTTTTTATCGACCATGCAGAGGGTTCAAAAATTTATGATGTTGACGGAAACGAGTTTATCGACTATATCTGCTCCTGGGGACCGAATATCCTCGGTCACAAACAGCCCGATGTTATCAAGGCCGTGACTTCTGCCTGTCAGAACGGACTTACATTCGGTGCGTGCCACAGCGGAGAAATTGAACTTGCCGAGCTTATCCGCAAAAATATGCCGTCAATTGAAATGCTACGACTTGTAAATTCAGCACAGAGGCGGTTATGAGCGCAATCCGTGCCGCAAGAGGCTTTACAAAAAGGGATAAAATCGTAAAATTCGAGGGCTGTTACCACGGCCATTCCGACGGCTTGCTTGTAAAGGGCGGTTCGGGACTTCTGACAAATTCAATTCCGAACAGCGCAGGTGTGCCGAAAGGTACACAGACACAACTTTGCTTGCAAAATATAACGATGAAGAATCCGTGCAACAGCTTTTTGATAACTGCGGTGATGAAATTGCCTGTGTAATCGTTGAGCCTTGTGCCGCAAATATGGGTGTTGTTCCGCCCAAAAAAGGATTTTTAAAATTCTTGCGTGAAATCACTGAAAAGCATGATTCACTTCTTATTTTTGATGAAGTAATCACAGGTTTCAGACTTTCACTCGGCGGTGCTCAAAAGCTTTACGGAGTAAAACCCGACCTTACAACCCTCGGAAAAATTGTCGGCGGCGGAATGCCGCTTGCAGTTTACGGAGGACGAAAAGAGATTATGGAGTGTGTTGCTCCTCTCGGTTCTGTTTATCAGGCAGGCACACTTTCGGGAAATCCGGTAGCGGTAAGTGCAGGCATTGCAACGCTTAAAATTCTTGAAAAAAATAAAGATTCGATATATCCCGAGCTTGAACGCAAGTCTGCAAAGATTGAAAATGCAATGAAGAACGCAGGACTTAATGTGAACCGTGTGGGTTCGATTATGACGGCGTTTTTTACCGACAAAAAGGTTGTTGACTATGACACGGCAACCACAGCCGACACAAAGAGATATGCCGAGTATTACAATCATCTGCTTGAAAACGGAATCTATGCCGCACCGTCACAGTTTGAGGCGATGTTTGTTTCATTTGCGCACACGGAAGATGACATTGAAAAAACCTGTCAGGTTATTGAAAGCTTTAAATAAAATCCGATAAAACAAGAAAAGCCACCGACATAAAAATCGGTGGCTTTTTGTTTTTAATCTATCAGATGTAGTACATCGGAATGTTGTGTTCAATTTCATTGTTTTTGATATACTCATCGCAAAGCTGTGCAAGTGTAATGCTTTCGGCATATTCCTGAAGATATGACGACATCTTCGACCAAAGACTGTTGTCGATAAGTCTTATCATAACATCATCATCGCCCCGAGTGTTAAAATAAACATTGCTCAGAACATTTGCGTCAAGTGCGTTTATGATATCCTTGAATGTAATCTCTTTAAGGCTTTTTGCAATAACATAACCGCCGTTTGAACCCTTCTGACCTCGCACAAGTCCTGCCGAGCTGAGTGATGAGAGAATCTGTTCAAGATACTTTTTAGATATATTTTGCCGTTTGGCAATTTCGGGAGTTGTTACCGCATTGCCGTTTAGTGAGTGTGACGCAATGTCAATAACAGCGATGATTCCGAATTCCACCTTTGTTGAAATCTTCAATTTTAGCATCTCCTTTCCGTGCGTTTTGTTTGCTGAAAGAGTATATAATAATGGTAACAGTTTTTAATTTAAAAATCAATACCTACTAAACAAATATGCATTGTAGGAAATAATGGAATTACGGCAAATTTTAAAGAAAAATTGTGCAAGAGGTAAAATCTTATTAAACCTATTGAAATACTATGATTAATGGAGTATAATCTACCTATATCAATCGAAGCCGTCAGACAAATTCTTATGGCGGTCTTACACAAAAGGGTTGGTTGTATGAAATTAAGGGGTTGGTGATATTATGGAGTTTAACACCGCATTACTTCACAAGGGGTTTAACGGTGAAAAGGTTTTTGGCTCAACCTTAACTCCCATTTATCAGGTCAGTGCATTTTCGCACAGCTCTGCCGAACAGCTTGAAAAGGTGTTCAACAACAGAGCTCCCGGCTACGCCTACTCTCGAATAGGCAATCCCACGGTAACATCTTTTGAGAACAGAATTGCTTCCATTGAAAACGGTGTCGGTGCGGTTGCGTGTTCGTCAGGCATGGCAGCCGTTACGATGGCACTCCTGAACATTCTTGAATCAGGTGACGAAGTAATCGCAAGCGCAGGTCTTTTTGGCGGAACAATTGATTTGTTTGGAGATCTTGAGCCTTTCGGAATTGTTACACGATATGTCAACAAGGTGACAGCCGAGGAGATTGAACCGCTCATAAACGAAAAAACAAAAGCAGTCTTTGCCGAGCTTATCGGCAATCCCGGACTTGAAATTGCCGATCTTGACGCTGTATCAGAGCTTGTTCATTCACACGGTGTTCCGCTCATTATCGACAGCACAACGGCAACTCCGTATCTTATTCAGCCGTTTGAACACGGTGCCGATATCGTTGTTCATTCCTCGTCAAAGTACATTAACGGCGGCGGAAATTCAATCAGCGGAATAATCGTTGACAGCGGCAATTTTGAATGGAATACGGAAAGATACAAAGGTCTTGCAGAGTACAAAAAATTCGGTCGGCTTGCATATGTTGCAAAGCTGAGAAACGGTATCTGGCGAAACATAGGCTGTTGCCTTGCACCGTTTAATGCTTTTATGAACTCTGTCGGACTTGAAACACTCGGACTTCGTATGGAGCGTCTTTGTTACAACGCTCTTGAGCTTGCAAAGTTCTTTGAAAAACAGGACGGAATCGAAGTCAACTATCCCGCTCTTGAAGCTTCTCCTTATTACAACCTTTGTCAAAAGCTGTTGAAGGGAAAAGGCGGTGCAATCCTCACAATCAGGGCAGGAAGTAAAGAAAGAGCGTTTAAGCTTATCAACAATTTGAAGTATGCAACAAATGCAACAAATATAGGCGACACAAGAACACTTGTAATTCATCCGTCAAGCACAATTTACGCTCACGGAACAGAAGAACAAAAAAGAAACGCAGGCGTGTTTGAGGATACAATAAGAATCAGCGTCGGCATTGAGGATATTGAGGATTTAAAGTCTGACTTCAAACAGGCTGTAGACAGTATAAATGTGAATGAATCGGAGGAGTAAGAGAAATGGCAGTTGATTATGCTACGCTTAAAAAGGGCGGCTTTATGCGTCAAAAACAGAAAAATAATTTTTCACTCAGGCTCAGAGTTGTAGGCGGCAACCTCACAGCTAAACAGCTTGCGAAAATTGCCGAGGTTTCGGAAAACTACGGTGACGGTTATGTTCACCTCACATCAAGACAAAGTGTTGAAATTCCTTTTGTAAAGCTTGATGATGTTGAGGCAGTTAAGGACGCACTTGCCGAGGGCGATGTTGAGCCGGGCGTTTGCGGTCCGAGAGTAAGAACAATTACAGCCTGTCAGGGTGAGGCAATCTGTCCCGGCGGTTGTATTGATACATACGCTCTTGCAAAGGAGCTTGACGACAGATATTTTGCAAAGGAACTTCCGCACAAGTTCAAGTTCGGCATAACAGGCTGTCAGAACAACTGCCTTAAAGCCGAGGAAAACGATGTCGGTATCAAGGGCGGAATCAAGGTTTCATGGAAAGAGGACGCTTGTATCGGCTGCGGAGTTTGCGTAAAGGCCTGCCGTCAGGGTGCAATCACTCTTGAGGACGGGAAAATTTCCGTTGACAATTCAAAGTGTAACTACTGCGGCAGATGCTTCAAGGCTTGCCCGACAGATGCATGGGACACAATTCACGGCTACATTGTTTCATTCGGCGGACTTTTCGGCAACTCAATCAACAAGGGCGAAACAATTATTCCGTTTATCGAAAATAAAGAAAAACTTATGGAAATCTGTGATGCCGCTCTTAACTTCTTTGCAGAAAACGCAAAGCCGAGCGAACGCTTTAAGTTTACAATCGACAGAGTAGGCAGAGAAAAATTTGAACAGAGAATTTTGGAGGTTTACAATGGCTGATTTTGTAATTGACGATACAGTAGATATTACCGATGTGGTATGCCCGACAACTTTTGTAAAGGCAAAGGTTGCCCTTGAAGAACTTGACGAAGGTCAGATTCTTTCAATAAAAATGAATGACGGCGAGCTGTTCAGAATGTTCCGAGAAGTATCAAGGAAGAGGGACACAAAATTCTCAAGCTCATTGACAACGAGGACGGCACATATGACCTGATTGTTGAAAAGGTTGGTGATTAAATGCCGCAGAGAGTAAGCAAAGACAATTTTCAGAGCGAAATTCTTTCAGCCGATACACTCGTGCTTGCGGATTTTTATTCCGACAGCTGTATCCCTTGCAAAAGACTTTCACCCGTACTCTTTGAGCTTGAAAAAGAGTATGAGGGCAAGCTGAAAATTGCAAAGATAAATGTTAATTTTGATTCCGAGCTTGCATCGGAATATGAAGTACAGGCGGCACCCACACTCGTTTTCTTCAAAAACGGTGAAGAGAAAGAAAGGCTCAGAGGTGCGGTCAAAAAATCAGAAATAATCGAAGTGACAGAAAAACTTATTAAGGAGTAATCGTTATGACAATCACAGTTGCAGGAAACAAAAAGGAAGTTGCAGACAATCTTACGGTAGCACAGCTCATTATTGACGAGAATGTTGAAACACCCGAGTATGTAACCGTTACAATCAATGACGAATTTGTTAAGAGCGGTACATTTGAAGAAACAACCTTAAAGGACGGCGATGTTGTAGAGTTCCTTTATTTTATGGGAGGCGGTCAGTAATGGCATTTTCAAACGAACAGCTTGAAAGATATTCAAGACACATTATTCTTAAAGAGGTCGGCGCAAAGGGACAGAAAAAGCTCCTTAATGCAAAGGTTCTCATTATCGGTGCGGGCGGACTCGGCGCTCCTGCCGCAATGTATCTTGCCGCCGCAGGTGTAGGTACAATAGGAATTGCAGATGCAGACGAGGTTGATCTCTCAAATCTTCAAAGACAGATTATCCACTCAACACAGGATATCGGCAAGCCGAAGGTTGAGTCGGCAAAGGAAACAATGGAGGCTATCAACCCCGATGTTACCGTAAAGACATACCACACATTTGTTACAAGCGAAAACATACTTGACCTTGTAAAGAAGTATGACTTCATCATTGACGGTACTGATAACTTTCCGGCAAAGTTCCTTATCAACGATGCCTGTGTAATGGCTAAAAAGCCTTTCTCACACGCCGGAATCATCAGATTTAAAGGTCAGCTTATGACCTATGTGCCGGGTGAAGGCCCTTGTTACCGTTGTGTATTCAAGAACCCTCCGCCAAAGGACGCAGTTCCAACCTGTAAGCAGGCAGGTGTTATCGGTGCAATGGGCGGTGTAATCGGCAGCCTACAGGCAATGGAAGCAATCAAGTACATCATCGGTCAGGGCGAGTTGCTCACGGGCTATCTTCTTACATATGACGCACTCAAAATGGAATTTCGCAAGGTAAAACTTCCGAGTGACACACACAATTGCGCAGTCTGCGGTGACCATCCGACAATCACAGAGCTTATCGACTACGAACAGGCAGAATGTGACGGTGTTCATTTATGATAAAACTTACAAAAAGTGACTTTGAAAAAATACTTGCTCACGCTGTAAAGGAGCTTCCCGATGAGGCTTGCGGCCTTATTGCAGGAACGGTTGAGGACGGTGACAAGGAGATTAAAAAGGTTTATCTTCTTACAAATATCGACCACTCAAACGAACATTTTTCGCTTGATCCAAAAGAACAGCTTGAGGCAATCAAAGATATGAGAAAGAACGGATTTGTTCCTCTCGGCAACTGGCATTCACATCCCGAGTCGCCGTCAAGACCGTCTGAAGAGGACAAAAGACTTGCCTTTGACAGCAAGGCAAGCTATATGATTCTTTCGCTTATGGACAGAGAAAATCCCGTTCTCAATTCATTCAAAATTACGGGAGATACAGCAGAAAAGGAAGAACTTGTTATAGAGTAAAGGAGGGAGATTATGTACGACATCGTGATTATCGGCAGCGGTCCCGCAGGACTTTCAGCCGCAATTTATGCACAGCGTGAAAACCTTAAAGCGGTTGTGGTTGAAAAAGAATTTATGGGTACGGGACAGATTGCGAGAGCGAGAGAGTAGATAATTACCCCGGACTTTACGGTGAAACAGGCTTTGACCTCGGAGAAAAGTTCAGAACTCACGCCAAAAAACTCGGTGCTGAATTTGTTGAGGGAGAGGTTACCGAGGTTGAAAGAGTTAACGGTAACCTCTCCGTAAATATTGACGGCGGTGAAAGTCTTGAAACAAAAACCGTAATCTATGCGGCAGGAACACAGCGCAGAAAGCTTGGTGTAAAAGGCGAAAAGGAATTTTCGGGTAACGGAGTTTCTTATTGTGCGGTGTGTGATGCGGCTTTCTATAAGGATAAAATTACCGTGGTAACAGGCGGCGGTGACACTGCTTTGGGTGACGCACTTCTGCTTTCAAGATTCTGCAAAAAGGTTTATCTCGTTCACAGAAGGGATTTTTTCAGAGCAGGCAGAGCCTTGCAGAACAGGGTGTTTGCCACGGAAAATATTGAAGCTCTTACAAATGCAACGGTATCTGAAATTAACGGAGATACAAAGGTGACTTCGGTCACACTTTTACAAAACGGAGAAGAAAAACAGCTTGATTGCAACGGTGTTTTCGTTGCAGTCGGAAGTGTTCCCGATACAAAACCTCTTGCAAATCTTGTCAAAACCGACAAGGACGGTTACATTATTGCCGATGAAAGCGGAAAAACCTCTGCAGACGGTATTTTTGCAGGCGGTGACATCAGAACAAAAGCACTTCGTCAGGTTGTTACAGCCGTGTCGGATGGCGCAAACTGTGTGATTTCGGCAGAAAAATATCTTGACGAAAAACAATAACGGCAAGGGAGTGAAATCCTATGAAAACAGAAAAAATAAGCACCGATGTCCTCATTATAGGCGGCGGAACGGCAGGCTGTTATGCGGCTCTGACCATTTCCGAAAATTCGGACAAAAAGGTTCTTATCTGTGAAAAAGCACACATCAAAAGAAGCGGTTGTCTTGCCGCAGGTGTAAACGCTCTTAACGCATACATTGTTGAGGGCAGAAAACCGCAGGACTATGTTGACTACGCTAAAAAGGACGCCGACGGGATTGTCAGAGAGGATTTGCTCCTTACCATGTCCGAAAAGCTCAACGAAGTAACCGACAGGCTTGAAAAACTCGGTCTTGTAATTTTAAAGGACGAGAACGGAAAGTATGTTACACGAGGCAACCGAAACCTTAAAATCAACGGTGAAAACATAAAGCCGATTCTTGCGGACGCGGTCGAAAAGGCAAAGAATGTAACGGTTCTCAACCGTGTTAATATTTTTGATTACTCGGTAAAGGACAACAAAATCAACGGTGCATTCGGATTCGGCATTGAAAGCGGAATTTTCTACACAATCGAAGCAAAGGCTGTCATAATTGCCACAGGCGGTGCGGCAGGACTTTACAAGCCGAACAACCCCGGATTTTCCCGTCACAAGATGTGGTATCCGCCCTTTAACACAGGTGCAGGCTACGCAATGGGAATCAGAGCCGGTGCAGAGATGACAACCTTTGAAATGCGTTTTATCGCACTCAGATGCAAGGACACAATCGCTCCCACGGGAACACTTGCACAGGGTGTAGCGCAAAGCAGATTAATTCACTCGGCGAGGTTTATGAAACAAAGTACGGACTTACAACTTCCGAAAGAGTTTACGGTACGGTAAATGAAAATCAGGAGGGCAGAGGTCCCTGCTACCTCAGAACAGAGGGAATCTCAGCCGAGCAGGACGAATCACTTTTAAAAGCGTATCTCAATATGGCACCTTCGCAGACAATCAAGTGGATTGAAAGCGGAAGAAATCCTTCACGGCAGAATGTTGAAGTTGAGGGAACAGAGCCGTATATCGTAGGCGGTCACACGGCAAGCGGTTACTGGGTTGACACAGACCGTGCAACCACAATTGAAGGACTTTTTGCAGGCGGTGATGTTGCAGGCGGTTGTCCGCAGAAGTATGTTACGGGTGCTCTTGCAGAGGGTGAAATTGCAGGGCTTTCGGCAGTTAAGTATATTGACAGCAAAGAAAGCTTTGAGAAAATCAGCAATGAAGATACAAATTATCACCTCATAGAAACAGAGAAATATCTCACAGACCGCCATTCACTCTACACCACGGAACAGCTTGAAGAGGCAATGCAGACGGTTATGGACAGCTACGCAGGCGGTATAAAAACAAACTACCGTTTCAACGAAAAACAGCTTGACATTGCCGACTGCAAAATCAGACAGCTTGAAACGCTCACAGATGACCTCTACGCAGAAGATTTTCAGGAGCTTATGTATATCTGCGAGCTTAAAGAAAGGCTTACGGTCTGCAAAAGCGTAATTGCTCACCTCAGAGCGAGAAAGGAAACACGCTGGCACAGCTTTGCCGAAAACCTTGACTATCCCGAAAAGGATGACAGGAATTTTAACAAGTATGTTAATTCCCGTCTTGAAAACGGCGAGATAAAAATTATTATTCGTGACCTTGTAACGGGAGGTGAAAAGTATGAGCATAGTAATTGACAAGTCCAAGTGCATAGGCTGCAAAAAGTGTCGCAATGTCTGCCCCGGAAGTCTTATCAAGACCGACGAAAACGGCAAAGCTTACATCAAATATCCCAAGGATTGCTGGGGCTGCACCTCCTGCATAAAAGAATGTCCCGCATATGCAATCAGCTTTTTCCTCGGTTCAGATATCGGCGGTATGGGCAGTAAGGTTCACACCGAAAAGAACGGAGATATCCTCTCGTGGTTAATTGAAAAACCGCATGGCGAGGTCATTAAGATTGATATAAATCAAAAAGAATCAAACAAATACTAAGGAAACACTTTGTAAGTATTTCCGTGAAAAGGAGATAAGGTATGAGTCAGCTTTCACATTTAGATGAGCTTGAAGCAGAAGCTATATACATAATCAGAGAAGTTGCGGCAGAGTGCGAAAAGCCTGTTATGCTCTACTCAATAGGCAAGGACAGCTCGGTTATGCTCCACCTTGCAATGAAGCGTTTTATCCCGAAAAACCGCCGTTCCCGTTCCTCCACATTGACACAACATGGAAGTTCAAGGATATGATAAAATTCCGTGATGACACAGCAAAAAAGCTCGGAATTGAAATGCTCGTTTACACCAATGAAGAAGGTGTTAAAAAAGGCATCAACCCGTTTGATCACGGTGCGGCTTACACAGATATTATGAAAACACAGGCTCTCAAACAGGCACTCAACAAATACGGCTTTACTGCGGCATTCGGCGGCGGCAGACGAGATGAGGAGAAGTCAAGAGCCAAGGAAAGAATTTTCTCTTTTAGAAATAAAGCACAGGCATGGGATCCTAAGAACCAGCGCCCCGAGATGTGGAAGCTTTACAACACAAAAATCAATAAGGGCGAAAGCATTCGTGTGTTCCCGATTTCCAACTGGACAGAAAAGGACATATGGCAGTACATTCAGAGAGAAAAAATTGACATCGTTCCGCTTTACTTTGCGGCAAAAAGACCTGTTGTTTACCGTGACGGTAACATTATTATGGTTGATGACGATCGTTTTCCGCTCAAAGAGGGCGAAGTACCCGAATTGAAATCGGTTCGTTTCAGAACACTCGGCTGTTATCCTCTTACAGGCGGCATAGAGTCAACTGCAACAACTCTTGATGAAATTATTGACGAAACCCTCAGCTCCGTTTCTTCGGAGCGTACCTCCAGAGTAATTGACAACGAGGCACAGGGCAGTATGGAACGCAGAAAAAGGGAGGGTTACTTCTGATGAAAGGTTTACTTAAATTTATTACCTGCGGCAGTGTTGATGACGGTAAATCAACACTCATAGGTCACATACTTTATGACGCAAAGCTTATTTATGCCGATCAGGAAAAGGCTCTTGAGCTTGACAGTAAGGTCGGCAGTCGCAGCGGTGACATTGACTATTCGCTTTTGCTTGACGGTCTTATGGCTGAGCGTGAGCAGGGCATCACAATTGATGTTGCTTATCGCTACTTTACAACCGACAACCGCAGTTTTATCGTTGCCGACACACCAGGTCACGAGGAATATACAAGAAACATGGCTGTAGGCGCATCTTTTGCAGACCTCGCAGTTATCCTCATTGACGCATCACAGGGCGTTCTTGTTCAGACAAGACGGCACGCAAGAATCTGTAAGCTTATGGGTATAAGACATTTTGTCTTTGCCGTTAATAAGATGGATTTGGTAAAGTACAGCAAGTCACGCTTTGACGAAATCGTAAAGCAGATTGAAAAACTTAAAAACGAGCTTTTACTTGATGATATCTACATCATTCCGCTTTCCGCAACAGAGGGCGACAATGTTACCGTGAAGTCAGAAAACATTCCGTGGTACAACGGTGTTCCTCTGCTTCAGTATCTCGAAACTGTTGATGTTGATTCCTCGGAGGAGGAAGAAGGATTCTATCTTCCTGTTCAGCGAGTTTGCCGTCCCGACCACACATTCAGAGGCTTTCAGGGACAGATTGAGTCGGGCAGTATCAGCGTAGGCGACGAAATCGTAACACTCCCGAGCAATGAAAAGGCTCATATAAAGCAGATTCTTATGACAGATAAGGATGTTAAAACCGCTTTCAAGGGACAGCCCGTTACAATCACACTTGACAAGGAAGTTGATGTATCACGTGGCTGTGTAATTACAAAGGACACAAATCTTGCGTCCTATCAGGAGCTACAGCGTCAATTCTCTGGATGGATGACGAACAGCTTACAGCCGGCAAGGATTATCTTGTAAAGCTCGGCACAAAGACTATTTCGGGTATCGTTTCCGAAATCAAGTACGCTGTTGATGTGAACACAGGCGAGCATATTCCTGCCGATTCACTCACAAAGAACGGAATCGCAGTCTGCACAATTCTGCTTGCAGAGCCGATTGCGGTTGACCTTTTCTCAAAGCATAAAACACTCGGCGAGCTTATTTTGATTGACCGTGTGTCAAATATGACATCAGCCTGCGGTGTTGTTGATTCGGTTGAAGAAAAAGCCGATGCTGCAAAAAAGGCGTCATTCGTACTCGGCACACTTGAGGCAAGAGGTGACATCTTTGAAGAGTTTTTCTACGACACTTCCAGCCTTAATGTTCTCAAATATCAGCCCGTTAAGGAAACCTATACAAAAGGTGACACAATCCCTGTTGAGGGCGAAAGCTATAAGTATCCCGACAGCTTTGATATTATAGTTCTTCGTGACAGCGTTGCCGTAAAGGTTCGTGACCGCAAGATTACCGATATCGTTCCGACATCGGAGTACAGATACGGCGGTGTTCCTGTTGTAAACGGCAGAGGCTTTGAGGTTCTTGCCGACAGCAACGAAAAAATTCAGCAGTTTCTTTCCGAGTATTCAAATCTTAAAAGCATCAACGATGCGGATTTCTTTGCAAAGTGGGTTAAGTTCGATACCTACAGAAAAATTGCAATTCAAAACAGATAACAGGTTTATTCATTTTAACTCATTCGCAGAGGGCATTGTCATTTGGCAATGTCCTTTGTGATTTTATGACTTTCTTGCCGAAAAACTGACATTACTGCCAAATTGTTGCATTTATAATTTTTATTCTGTATAGTGTACTCAACAAATAAATTTAAAGGAGTGCTTACAAATGAGCAAAACAGCGGCGGTACTAATCACATTTTTTCTCGGTGAACTCGGTGTTCACAGATTTATGACAGGCAAAATCGGAACAGGTATCATCTGGCTTTTAACTTGCGGTGTTTTCGGTATCGGTTGGCTTGTTGATTTTATTATGGTTCTTACAGGCAAATTCACGGACAAAAACGGAAATGTCTGGGGCGCTAACTAATCTGAAAGGAAGTTACTATGGCATTCGGAGTTAAAACCAAAAACATTAAGACAAAAAATTCTTATACGATTGAGAGCTTTTTTGATGCAATCAAAGACAAAGAGTTTACGGCAGGAACTCCGTCACTTACAAAGCATGGAATGGCTACCGTAATAACATTTCCCGCTCTCGACAGTCAGAATCAGGTGTGGATTATGAAGAGCGGTTTCGGCAAGGAAACGCAGAAATTCTCAATTCAAAAGTCCACTCAGGCGGGTATGGACAATGTAGCAAAAAATGCGGCATTGGATTCAATCACAGGCGGGCTTTTCAGCGTTGGCGGAATGGTCAGCGAAAACACAAAAAAGTGTGAAAAACTTGTTGATGCAACCGCAAAAGAACTTTCAGAAATGAATCTGTAACCAAAGTCGGCACGATTTTCGTGTCGATTTTTTCTTGCCAAAAACTGCTTTTAACGGTACAATTAGGCGGGGTGAGATTATGTTTTTTAACGATTATTACAATTCTCCGATTGGCAATATAACTATGGCATCTGACGGTGAGAGCCTTTGCGGTTTGTGGTTTGATGGACAAAAGTACTTTGCGTCAACCGTAAAAGGTGAAACTGATGATAAAACCCTGCCTGTTTTTGAACAGACAAAAAAGTGGCTTGACATATATTTTTTGGGCAACGAACCCGATTTTATGCCCAAATTTTCGCTTAACGGCTCAGAATTTCGCAAGGCTGTGTGGGATATTCTCCTGACAATTCCCTACGGCTCAGTTATGACCTACGGCGAAATTGCAAAAATTATGGCAAAACAGCGTGGCGTTGCTAAGATGTCCGCACAGGCGGTCGGTGGTGCTGTGGGACACAATCCCGTTTCGATAATCGTGCCGTGTCACCGTGTTGTCGGGACAAACGGAAACCTTACGGGTTATGCGGGCGGCATAGACAAAAAAATCAGCCTTCTCAAAATTGAAAAGACTGATGTTAAAAAGCTTATTCAAAAATTCCCGAAAAGAATTAACTAAAATTATTAATTACCCAACCCGTGGTTATTGCAAGTCTGTTATCCGACAGGCTTGTTTCAATTTTACCGCCGTTTTTTTCGGCAAGATTTTTCAAAGTTTTATACGCAAAGCTGTGGTACAGAACATGGTTCTGTGCCTTTTTTATTTCTTTTTCAATCGGAAAGCTTATGCAGCAAAAGAGAAATCCAGCCCTTGTTTCCGCTTTTAAGGCGATAATTTGTTTTCCGTTTCCACAAAATTCCTTTACATTTTCAAACGCAATGTCAATCATATTGTTAAACAAAACGCAGATTTCAAGGTTGTCGGCAGGCACATTTGCAAGCGAACCCTCAAATGTGATTTTAATATTTTCATCTGCATTTTTCTGCTTATCGCTTAAAATTGCATCCGTAAGGTCGTTGCCCGTGTTGTACAAAATCTGAAATGAGCTTATAATCTCGCTGTCATATTTTTGCAGGAGAGGAAGAACCTCATCATATTTCCGACTGTTGATAAGTGACTTCAACCCGATTGACAGATCGTTATAATCATGCCTGATTTTTCTCAGTTCATATCCCGAAGTCGTAATGCTCTTGTAATAATTAATCTGTGCGTTAAGCTGTCTTTCGTAGATATCGTTTTCAAGCATATATCGGCTCTTTTTTATCTGATTGTACAAAAGAATCGGTATTGAAAACGAGAATACAATCGACACAATCAAGGTTAGAATTTTGAGCACAATCGTTCTGTAATCAGATGACGGAATTATGTAGTATGTGCCGAAAGTCGCCATACTTCCGCCGAGATACAGAAAAATCAATATCATAATTATTGTAGGTTTGGTAATTGACTCAACCACAAGCTTTGTTTTGATTTTCAGCGGACTTGACAGGATTATAAACATTCCGAAAACAATCAAATTAGAAATAAGACTGAAAACAGCAGATTTTTGAGAAGTTAAATCAAATTTCAGAATGGAACACAACAACTGAGAAATTTCAAAAATGAAAAAAGTCAGCCCCGAAAAGAATAGCGAGGACAGTATCAACATCATTTTTTTACTGTATCCTAATGCTACAGGCATAAATGTCAATGCCACAAAGTGCAGAAACAGTAAAACTCCGTTTTTTTGTCCTTCGTCTATGAACATAGAAATGCTTGCCGTAATGATAACAACGAGCAGTGACAGAATAAAGTACAGCTTGTATTTTGTAATTACTAAAATTTTTGAAGTAAAGTAAAAAACTGCAATCAGTCCCACTACAAGCTCCGCATAGCTGTAAAATAGCATAAATTATAACCTCACATAATTTTTTTCAAGAAAATTCATATATGATGTCCTAAAGGATTTTTGATAATTTTTACTGAGATAAGCAGATTCGCCGTTACTCAGATACACCGTATCTGATGAGTATGATTTTACATAGTGAAGATTTACCACAAAAGAACGATGGGTTCTTACAAAACAATACTTTGGGAGAAGATTTGTAACTCCCGAAAGAGTTTTTGAACAGTGCATGACTTTGGTGTTTAAATGAATGTTTGAGTATTTTCCGTCTGCCTCAATAAAGCAGATTTCATTTGAGTTAATTTTTTTCAATTCCTTATTTTGAATAAGAGTTATCGGATAATTTGCATCTACAATTTTTACATAGTCGTCAATTGCCTTGAAAAATTTTGATTTGTCAATCGGTTTCAAAAGAAATCTGAATGTGTTCACTTCAAACGCATCAATCATAAAGTGGGGATAAGATGTCAGAAAAATTATGCAGGAAAGCACATTGCGTTTTCTGAGTTCCTTTGCAACAGTCAGTCCGTCCGTACTGCCAAGCTGAAAATCAAGCACGATTATATCGTAATTATTCTCGGAATCCAAAAGCTTTTCACCGCTTTCAAATTCATCAATATCAATAATTATACGATTTTCCTTTGCATATGTCAAAAGCAGCTTTTTTAGCTCTTCGATTATGTATTTATCGTCATCACACAAAGCCGCAAACATATTTTCACCCTCTTACTCCCAAAATAGAGTATCTTGCTCCAAACTGTATTTATATTGCCTTTTTTGTTTGCTATTGTAATCCCATACAATAGAATAAAGGGGGAGCAAAAAGTGTTTGGACAATTATTTCAATGGCTTTTCGGTTGGCTCTGATGCCTGAAAAATAAAAGGCAATCGTTTGATTGCTTTTTATTTGCAAAGTAATTTCACTCCCGAAAACCGCACTTTTGCTCCTATTCATTATAATTCTTTTACACAATAAATTATAATGTTTCTGCACCTTATTGTCAATATATGGCATTGCCGTTGCTGAAATTTATTATATTATTTTCAGGATATTGTATGTAGTGTTCCTTTCACTCCCAAAAACCGCTCTTTTACTCCAAGGTATATTTATTTTCGACTTTGAGTATTTAAAATGTAGACAGAGATTACTATTGAAATCTTGTTTATTAATTTGACAGTAAGTGCATAATTTGACAAGCATTTAACTTTACCGTCCTTGTCCTGTTTTTTGCAGAGCAGGGGCGGTGCTTTTTATTCTTGCCGTTATTATAGAATATAAAAACAGCGGACAATCCATTAATTCGGAATGTCCGCTGTTTTGCCTTTTATTATGACTTGATGTTGTATTATTAATCGAAGAAGCCAAGACCTCTTAATGCGTTGATGAATCGTTTCATATAGTCAAGCGAGGTAACGGGCCACACAAATCCCATTCTGTAAAGAACCTGCATTGTGTATGTGTTGCTCTTGCCGACTGTAAATGTCTTTTGACCGTGAGCCATGTTCTGATATGCAATCATACTTGAAAGAATCTTTGCTTTTTCGGGATCCTGCTCGGCTCTGTCAAGTGCAATCATATATTCCTCATACTCTGCACCCTGTGAATGAAGTCCGATTTTGTTCATCTCAGTGTAGAGGTCGCCCATAATGAGAGTATGGTTGTTGAACGGGTGGAACACGGTGCAATCCTTCGGAGCCTGTGCAAGCAGAAGAATTGCCTTTGCCACAAAATCAATCGGAGAAAGCTCAAACGGCATTTCCATTGCTTCGTACGGATATTTGCCGATAAGGAGTGTAGATTTGAGTCTGCCCATAAATGTGTTGGTGGTGAAATTAATCTGATATTCACCGTCACTGTTTCTTGCGGCAAGTGTGCCTACACGCATAATCTTTGCGTTAAAGCCCTTTGAAACCTCTTCAAGAATCGCCCTTTCCGCAAGGAACTTTGACAGGGTGTACTTTGAACCCTCATGCTGACCAAAGTAAAGTTGATTTTCTTTGAGCTTGTCAACAGGACCTTGTTCTCCCACAAACATACCGCCTACGCTCATTGTTGACACATGAACAAGCCTTGCATTAGCCTTTTTGCAGAAGTCAAGCACATTGAGAGTACCGTAAAGGTTTACATCTTCAATGTCTGTACCCTTTGAAAAGTGCTTAACATTTGCGGCACAGTTGATGACCGTGTTAATGTCCTTGTCAATAAATTTATCGAATGATTCACGGTTTGTAACATCACCGCTGATAACGGTAACTCTGTCGGGATATCTTTCTTTCAGACTTTCTTCAAAGTAGTAATAGTAGATTGAGTTCATTCTGTTTTCGGCAGGATTATTGTTTTTGTCACGAATCATACAGTAAACCTTGCCGTTATACTTGTGAAGAAGTTCGTAGAGAATGTGTACTCCGAGGAAGCCGGCAGAGCCTGTCAGAAGAACATTGCCGAGTTTTTGAAGCTCACCGTTTTTAAATGTATCAATATTATTCTTTTCAAGAACTTTATTGATATTTGTATAATCGTAGTCCGAAAGATTTTCAAGGTCTCTTCGGCTGAATCATCCTTGCCCACAAATTTTGCAAGAGCCTGCGGAGTAGGATTTGCAAATATGTCGCTGTATGCAACCTCAATATTTTTCTTTGATGCGGAGATTACAATTCTTGTTGCTGTAAGCGATGTTCCGCCGAGGTCAAAGAAGTTATCGTCTGCAAAAACATTGTCAAGTTCAAGAATTTCTGCAAAGATGTCGCAGAATGTTTTTTCAAGTTCATTCTTCGGCAACCGACCTCTTTCGGATTTGTTGCTCTTAGGTTCGGGAAGAACCTTTGTGTTGACCTTGCCGTTTGGTGTGAGAGGCATTTTGTCAAGCTGAACATATGCGCTCGGAACCATATAATCCGTGAGAGATTTTGCAAGCTCTGACTTAATTTCATTTGGCTCAATCTGTCTGTCGGCTGTATAGTAAACGCAGATTGCGTCAGCCTTGCCGACCTTTCTGATGAGAGCAATTCCGCTCTTGATTCCGTCAACTGCGGTCAGGCACTTTTCAATTTCTCCGAGTTCAATTCTTAATCCTCTCAGCTTAACCTGATTGTCTGTTCTGCCGAGAATAATAACATCGCCGTCTGTTGTCCATTTTGCGTAGTCACCCGAGCGGTAGGTGCGTTCACCGTTGAATTTGATGAAAGCCTTTGCAGTTTGTTCGGGAAGTTTGTTGTAGCCGAGTGCAACACCGCATCCCTGAATGAGAAGCTCACCCACAACTCCGATTGGAAGGAGATTGTTGTCTGAGTCAACGATATATTCCGTGTAGTTGCGTAACGGCCTGCCGATTGAAATTTCGTCTGCATTCGTAAGATTTTTTGCGTTTGAAGAAACCGTGATTTCAGTCGGACCGTAGGTGTTGATTATTGTTGCGTTCGTCTTTTCACGCAGTATCCTTAATAGCTTGTCGGGATATTTTTCACCGCCCGATAGTATAACCTTGCAGTTTGCCATTGCTTCTGCAAATTCGTCAAGCTCCATATATTGCAAAAGTCTTGACGGTGTAGAGTTGAACGCATCAACATTGTTTTCTTTAAAGAATTCTGCAAGTGACATCGGGTTTACCGTCTGTTCTTTACTTGCAAAAACGAGGGTAAGACCGTTGCAGAGCGACAGCATGGTTTCCTTTAGCGACATATCAAAGCTGATTGTAGTTACAGAGCCGTATGCGTGACAGTTGTCAACAACCTCCTTAACATGAATGTTTGAGTCGCTGTATGCAAGGTAGTTTGCAATGCCGATGTGGCGGAGCATAACGCCCTTTGGCTTGCCTGTTGAACCTGAGGTGTAGATAAGGTACGCAAGGTCGTCAGGCTGTACATCAACATTCGGATTTTCTTCATTATTGCCCGAAAGAAGTTTTGAAACATCAACCGTGCGGTCATATACGCCAAGCAGTTCGCCGGCCGTAATTACAAAGTCTGCATCGCTGTCCTCAATAATATTGTCGATTCGCTCCTTCGGATAGTCGGGACATGACGGAATAAACGCACCGCCGGCCTTGAGAATGCCGAGAAGTGATATGAAGAATTTTGAGGTTCTTTCAAGCAGAATAAGAACCTTTCCGTCCTTTTCAAGACCTTTTTCAATGAGTGAGTTTGCCGTGATATTTGCAAGACGGTCAAGCTCTTTATAGGTCAGTTTGCCGTCACGAGCCGAAAGTGCAATTCTGTCGGGAGTTTTTGCAACCTGTTCTTCAAACATTTTGTGAAGAAGTTTTGTCTTAATGGGAGCAATTTCTGTTGACTTAAAGCTTTCAAGCTGAGCAATTGCGGCGTTGTCAAGGAGTGAAACCTTTCTGATTTTGCCGTTTGGATTTTCGATAATATGTTCAACAGCGCAGAGAACGGATTTTGCAAGCGTTCTCATAAGTTCACCGCTGTAAAGTGCGTCATTGTACTGAACCACAACGCTCGGCTTGCCCTTGTAATCCTCAATGTGAATGGCTGTTTTGAACTTTGCGGTATTCATTTCAAGGTAATCACGGACAACAGCTTTGCCGTCAATTTCAAGGTTATCAACAACACCAAGCTGATATTCGTACATAATGTTCGGTGCATAGCCGTATTTTGCACAAAGCTGTGCGTAGGGGTAAATTTCGTTTTCAATTGAATCCGTGAAAACAGCCTTGCTTTTTTCAACAAATTCAAGTGAGGTGATGTCCTCAATTTCAATGCCGAGCGCAAGAGTTTTCACAAACATACCAAAGCAGTTTGTAAGCCGCATATCGCTTCTGCCGTTGCTGATTGTGCTGATGTAAACATTTCTGCTGTTCACAAATCTTGAAACAGCGTAGAATGTGCCGGCAAGGAAAAGGTGGGCGGGAGTGATTCCGTGCTGTGAACAGAAGTTTGCAACCCTTGCCATATCAACGGGGACTGCCTGAGATGCAAGAGTACCGTCCTCTGCATGACCTCTGAGGTCAGCCGTGATTTCGCTTGCAGATTCAAAATTTTTCATCATATTGTCGAAGAACTTTTCAGCATTTCTAAATTCATCACTGCTTTCAGCCTTAATTTCATTCTCTGCATAATCAAAGTAGGTGTAGCTTTCAGGCTCAATGTTACCGCCCTCGTACAGCGTTTTAAGCTGTTCAAAGAAAAGTGCAACGGATGCACCGTCAAAGATAAGGTGGTGGAAATCCGAAAGCAGATATACCGCCTTTTCGGTTTCTGCAACCGAGATTCTGAACAGCGGTGCTTTCATAAGATTGTGCGGTTTTACAAAATCCTTTTTGTAGGCTTCAAGCTGTTCTTCCGTAAGCTTTTCAACGGGAACATTCGGTTTTGCAGAGTCAACATATGCCTGCTCAATATCATCGTTTTCAAGTGAAAGGTGAGTCATAATATATGGGTGAGCCTTGATTACCTTTACAACGCAGTCGGCAAGCTTTTGTGCATCGACTGATTTTGAAAATGTGAGAATTGACGGAATATTGTAAAGTGTGCTGTACGGATTTTTCATACAGTCAATATACACGCCGAGCTTGAGTTTTTGAAAGGGGATAGAGATGCCGTTTATTGTTCTTTCTTTTTCTTCTTTTTTGATACCAGGTTTGCGGCATTTGCCGTACCGCTTGAACATAAACTCCTGAAGTTCGTCCTCAATCGAAAGAACCGAACAGCCTTCATCATCTTTTTAACCTGTGCCTCAAAGCCGAATGCCTTGTTGAGCTCAACTGCAAGCTTGATAACCGAAAGCGAGGTCATACCTGCGTTGATGAGATTTTCGGAAATATCAAAATCGCTGTGTCCGATAATCTTTTCGATAATTGCGGAAATTTTCTTTTCAAGGAATGTTAGTTCCCTCGGAGCGGAATTTTTCTTTTTTGAAGATTCTGCCTTGATTTCGGGAAGCTTGCGCTTGTCAACCTTGCCGTTTACATTGAGCGGAATTTTGTCAATCTGCATCGTAGCGGCGGGTACCATATACGGCGGCTTGTGTTCAAGAATAAATTCGTTGAGCTTTTGAATGTCAATTTTTCTGTCGGCAACAATGTATGCGTTAATGCATTGTCCGCCGCCATCAAGCTTTCTTGCGATTACAGCTGTGTTTGTAATGCCGTCATATTTGCGGATAATTTTGTCAACCTCGGAAAGCTCAATGCGGAATCCTCTGATTTTAACCTGACCGTCATTTCGTCCGATAAAATCAACCTTGCCCTCATCTGTAAGGCGAACAATGTCGCCTGTGTGATAAAGCCTTTCGTAACCGTTTTCATTGCAATACGGGTTCTTTTCGTATGCTTTTGCAGTCTGTTCGGGACGGTTAAGATAACCTCTTGAAACCTGCTGACCTGATGCGCATAGCTCCCCCAAAGCCCCTGTCGGAAGCCGTCTGCCGTATTTGTCTGTTACATAAAGCTTGATATTGTCAAGCGCCTTGCCGACAGGAATTCTGTGATAGAGTTTGTCAACGGGCTGTGTTGTGATGTAAACCGTACATTCTGTCGGACCGTAACCGTTTATGAGTTCAAAATTCTTTGGCGGTTCAAGGGGAACAAGCCGTTCACCGCCCGTAAGAAGATATTTGAGCGAGTGGTTGTCAATTTCGGTTGCAAACTGTCTTGCAACCTGTGTTGTCATAAATGCGTGGGTGATTCCGTTATCTTCAAAATATCTGTTCAGCCTTACAAGGTCAAGTCTGATGTCCTCCTCAATAATGTGAAGCTCGGCACCGCCGATAAGCGCAGGATACATTTCACTGAGGCAGGCGTCAAAACCGTAGCTTGCATATGCCGAAACAACACTGTGTTCGTCAATGTCAGAGTTTCTGATATGAAAATCGCAGAATGAACGAACATTTTTGTGTTCAAGCATAGCACCCTTTGGAGTGCCTGTTGAACCCGATGTATAGATAAGTATAAACAAATCATCGGGTGAGGGTTTTGTAAAAACTGCGTCTGATTTCGGAAGATTCGGAATATCCTTTGTAAGAAGAATATCACCGCTGTAATCGGGCAAAAGCTCAAGCAGATTTTCGTCCGCAATAAGAAGCGTTGCGTTTGCGTCCTTAATCATAAACTGAAGTCTTTCGGGCGGATATGACGGATCAAGCGGTTGATATGCCGCTCCCGATTTCAGCACACCGATTGACGCAATCGGCATATATTCGCATCTCGGAATCAGAATAGAAACAACCTCTTCTTTACCGATACCCTTTGAGTGAACATAACCTGCAATTCGGTCTGTAATCTCATCAATTTCAGCGTAGGTGAACTTCTTTTCTTTATATACAACCGCTGTTTTGTCGGGATTTTTTTTGCATTGCTCCTCAAACAAATCAACAACGGTTTTGCTGTCGTCAAACGGAAATTCCGTTTTGTTGAAGTTATCAAGCTCTGCAAGCTGATTTTCGTTTACAAGCTCAACTTCGCAGAGCTTGGATTTTTTAAGAAACTGCTCAACAATCTTTAAAAAGCTGTCGGCAAACGAACGAACAGTTTCCTCTTTGAACAAATCGTTTCTGTATTCAAAACGCAATTCAAAATCTGTTTCTGATTCAAATACCATAACATTCAATTTTGAAATGGCACTTTTTAACGGAACAAGTTTTAATTTTAGAGCCTGACCGCCTATTTTAAAGGTGTTGAATATGTCAGCCTGATAAGCCAGCATAATGTCAGCAGAAAGGTCATAGTCAGACGCAAGTTTCATAAACGGAAACCAATCGTTTGCAACTGTTTCCTTTATGTTTCTGCGTATTTTTTTGAGGTAGTCCGAAACTGTATCTTCTTCGTCAATATTTGCGTGGATAGGAAGTGTGCGAACCATCATGCCGACCGTATTTTTAAGCTGTTTGTCAAATCTTCCGTGGGTAACTGTGCAAACTGTTGTTTCGCTCTGATTCGTAAATTTTGCAACTGCGTATTCATATGCACCGAGGAAAACTGTGTATGGTGTAATTTGGTTTGCTAAGGCAAAATTGCGAACATCCTCAACGGAGAATTTGCCGTTCGTGGATAATTCAAAAGAACCGTTCGGTTTATCCTCAACCTCTGAATTCTCTGCAAAATCTTCCGTTATTTCCGACTTTGACTCAACAGCCGAAAAAATGCTGTCATAGTAGTTCTTTGATTTTTGATATTCTTCGGTTTCTTCAAGCTTTTCCTCAAAACAGAAAGATCAAGCTGAGAAAACTTTTCGGGTTCAAGCTCTTTTCCGTCATATGCAAGCGCAATGTCATTGCAGATAACCGAAACAGATGTGCCGTCAGAGATTATATGGTGAAAGTCCATTGCAAACATAGATTTGTCACCGCATTCAAAAACCGCAAATCTGAACAGAATGTCTTTTTCAAGGTCAAACGGCTTAACAAAATCTTTGCCTGCCTGTTCAAGATTGTTAACCTGTACGACAGGAATGTCAAATTCAACGCTGTCACGAGGCTTCATCATCGGACTTCCTGTTGAATTGTCAATGAAATTTTCATAACAGGGTGATTGTCAACAGCTTTTCTTACGGCATTTATCAGCCTGTCGGTATCAAGACTTCCACTGTCAAAAACATAAGTGCAGGGAATGTTGTACATTGTGCCTTTTGGGTTGTGCATACACGAAAGATAAACACCCATCTGGCTCGGTGTAAGCGGATAAAGCTCTCGTTTTTCACCTTTGTATGTATCAAGCAAGTTGATTAAATTACTCATAATATTCAACTCCGTTTGTTAAAGTTTAATTATTGTGCGGTTGAAACCAAGCGCCCTTGAATATTCAACCTTATCCGAAATTGCCTTTACAACCGTGAGAGGACTCATCTCAAATTCCTTATCGTCATTGAGCGGATCAAATTCATCACCGTTGTCACGAACGGAAATTATTGTTTCGTTTTTATCGGCAAAAATTCTGATGTCGATGTCTGCAAATTTCTTTTTGCCTTCCATTCTTTCGGCACAGCTTGCAGCCATTTCTTCAACGGCAACTGCAATCCTGTTTGCACGGCTTTCTTCAATTCCGTTTTTTGAAAGGAAAGAGGAGAGGTAGAGCGAAACGCCTGCCGCATTTTCTTTTGTTCCTTTGAACGAAAGGGCAAGAAGCTCGTTGTCCTCGGTTTCTTCAAGAAGGTAAAAGTTTTTATACTTTCCGCCCGATTTTCTCTTTTCGGCAAGGTCAATAAAATACACAACTACAAGTGTTCCCACCTGTGCAACCACGAGTGAATACCATACGCCCATGATGCCGAAAAATTTGCCGAGAATTAAAGCTGACGGAATGAGTATGACGATTCCGTTGATGATTGAAATTGCAGTAGAAATAGCTCTTTTCTGCGTTGCCATATAGTAGTAAAGCAACAAAAACGAGAATGAAAGTCCGGGGAATGACAATGCGTTGATTCTCATTGCCGGAACTGTGTTTGCAATGTCTGTGGGTGAAGTAATTCCGAAAAATTTAATTATCGGTTCAGGCTCGATACAGATGAAAAACATAATTACAACGCTTGAAACAGCAAGCACCCTTGCGGCTCTGCGGAATGCATAGCGCACACCGTCATAGTCCTTTTCACCAAGACAAACCCCGATAATCGGAATCATTGTCTGACTTGCACCTGTGATAAACATTGACATAAAAATTTGGCTTGACGAGCATACCGAATATGAAACCATACCCGCACTTCCGCCTATGCTCTGAATAATTGTGTTTAAAAACAGCATTTTAACTGTTATCAGCATTGTACCCAATGCTCCCGAAAGTCCGATTGTAACCATTTTTCCGAGAAACTTAAAGAACTGAACGGGATTTCTGAGAATTGAAAAGTCAAAGTGCAATGTGCTTTTCTTCATGATGAAGTGTGTTGACATCATCACAAACCCTACCGCATAGCCTGTTACGGTCGCAATTGACGAGCCTGCAATGCCCATTTTGAAAGCACCCATAAACAGGAAGTCAAGTCCGAGATTTACGGCATTTGCCACAATTACAATGTTTGATGCAAACGCAGGTCTTGCGTCTGCTCTTACAAAGTGAATTGAACACATGAGCAAAAGGTAAATCGGTGTGCCGATTATGAACGGAACATAGTATTGATACAACAGCGATTTAAGCTCTGAGTCCTTTGTAAGCAACGAGCTTATCGAGTCGGCAAGCGGCAGCTGAATTGCAATAAAAATTACGCTGAGTGCGATAAGTACGATAAATGTTGAAGTAAAAACACGGTTAGCCTGCTTTTCGTCACGCCTGCCCTTTGCAAATGAAATTATCGAGGACGCACCGAGTCCGAAAAGTATGGTAATCGAAAAATAAAACTGCGAAATAGGGGACATAAGGTTGATTGCCGCAAGTGAGTTTTGCCCCAGAAGATTGCCTGCAATAATTGAGTCCACAATCATCGCAATGTTTGTTGCCATAGCCGTCAGAACTGTAGGAAGAAAATATTCCGTGTATTTTTTGTTGACGGTAACGGCATTTCTGCCAAGTACGGTACTGCTCATTTTAACTCCTTATCCCTGCTTAATGTCAAGGTAGTCAGACATCCCCGTCATTGAGAACAGCTCCATAATTGTGTTGCTTACATTGACAATTTTAAGATTTCCGCCTTTGCTTTTTAGGTTTTTATAAAGTGCAAGAATAACCCTCAGTCCCGAGCTTGAAATGTACTCAAGGTCTTTAAGGTTGAGAGTTACGGTTTCAACCTCGTCAAAATCGATGCTCTTTGCCTCGTCATCAAGCTGCGGTGCTGTCATTGTGTCAAGACGGCCCTTGAGTGTGATAATAACATTCTGATTGCTTATAGCCTTATTGATTTCCATAGTTAGTTCCTCCGATAAATTTTATTCTTAATTTCAATCGTTCAACATTTCCATTATAGTGTCAATACCGTGACAAAATACTGACAATCGGATTATTATAACCTGATTTTGGAAACATTGTATTATTCGGTTTTGAATTTTGAGTGAAGAATAATTGATTTTTTAAATTAGAAATTTTTTGTGATTGTAAAAATATTTTTGCCGTTAGATCTTTCATAGGAAAGAGCGTCGGAAAGTTTCTTTGTCATGAAAATTCCCAGACCGCCGATGCTTCGTTCCTCAAGCGGAGCGTGAATGTTCGGCTCTGCAATTTCAAGCGGATTGAATTTTTTTCCGCTGTCAATGAATTTTACAACAATGCAGTCTGAAAATTTGCTAACTTCAATTTCAGCCTTGCCGACATTTTCACCGTAAGCATAGTTGCAGATATTTACAAACACTTCCTCGCAAATCAGTTCAAGCTCAAAAACAAGCTTACCGTCTGCATTTTCACCAAGCATTTTTGTCACAAATTCTATAACATTCGGCAGATTTTCCTTAACGGCATCAACGCAAACGATTGGCATAATTCTCACTCACTTTCAAAACACCTGTTTCAACATAATGTACAGTTTTATACAGGTACTTAAATATGAAAATTATACAACATTTTGAAGAAGAAATCTATAGAATTTGAAAAAATATTGCTAAATTGTGAAAATATTTTAATTAATTGCGTTTACCTCGCATTCTTTTGAAAAAACAACACCGTGCAAAACTGATTTTTGTTTTGCACGGTGTATGGTTATTTTGAGCATATGTAAACAAGTTTAAATTTTTACTTTTCTTAATGCTTTGTATTCTTCATTGCCGTACGGATTTATAATTACATATTTATCAATAAATCCGTCATTATCGTGATAAAAAATATAACGCTCGTAGCTTGTATCACAATCAGGCAATCCTAACTTTGCTTCAAGGGTTGGGTTATTTTCAATTGCGTTTTTAAGCATTCTTTTAATTACTTTGTAAGATTTAAAGTAGCTTATAATTTCGGTTTCTTTCAGACCTGATTCATCATAGCTGTATTTTTCAAGTTCGATTTCATCTATTTTTGTTCTTGTTGCCTTATTACTTGAAACCGACGCAGTCAGGAATGATTTTATTTTGTTATCTGAATCATAAATACATTCTGATAATTCGATAATGGAATTATCATAGTTATCTATATCAATTCCTGTGACGAGGTTATCTTCGTAAATAAGTACTTCTGTTCTAACGGCTTTCCAATCTAACAACGAATTAACCGCAACAAGTCTGTTATCACTGTCAAAAAGATATTCCTTGTCAGGATTTGTGCGTTTTGTGATTCGTTTCAGAAGTTTGCCTCGCCTGCAACTGCCTATAATCAAATCGTCAACAGGACTCGGACAGTAGTATCCTCTGTATATTCCGTTTTCGTTGTTTGAATATTCTTTTCTGACGGCAGATTTTTCGGCAAGTTCACGCAGATTTTTTAATAAAGGTGTATAATAATCTACTTTTTCTGCAAGTCTATTTTTCTCGCTTAACATAAACTCGTTTAATTTAAGCTCTTTGTTTCTGCGTTCTTTAACCATTTCGATACACTCGGGTGTTTCATTTATTTCAAACATAATAAACCTCAATTTCGACAATCAGCAGGTTGTATATATCGTTTTTTTACTCCGATATTTTTGTTATCTATATTATAAAACCTGAAAAAGCCAAAATCAATAATAGCCTAAAATTAGTTTCTAAATTTGGCATTACTAACAAAGAAAAGAGGTAAGTTTTGTTGCACTTTACCTTTTTGAAAAGCGGTTGTAAATTTGTGTAATATATTATTTACTTTTGCCGAGTTAAATATTATAATAAAAGGTATGCTTGCAAAATATATCTGCAATATTTTGTAAAAAATGAATTTAAAGTATGGAGTTAAAAATGGGTGGGAAAAATTTAATAAAATCTAACCGAAAGGTTATTCTTGAGGGAATGCGTGACGGTATTCCGATTGGACTCGGCTACCTTGCCGTTTCGTTTTCACTTGGCATTGCCGCAAAAACTGCGGGACTTAATGCGTTTCAAAGCTTTCTTGCAAGTCTTTTGTGCAACGCATCGGCAGGCGAATATTCGGGTTTTACCGTAATTGCGGCTGATTCGTCATATTTTGTAATTGCGCTTGCAACCCTTGTTGCCAACGCAAGATATCTTCTTATGAGCTGTGCGTTAAGTCAGCGTATTTCAAAGAATACCTCGATTATCCACAGGCTGTTGCTCGGATTTTTTGTTACAGACGAATTTTTCGGAATTTCAATTTCACGGTCGGGCAAGCTGAATCCTTTTTATACCTACGGCGCAATCCTCATAGGTTGCCCGTGTTGGGCATTCGGCAGTATGCTCGGCACAATTGCAGGCAATCTGTTGCCGCTTCGTATTGTCAGCGCACTAAGCGTTGCACTTTTCGGAATGTTCCTTGCAATCATCGTTCCGCCGTCAAGAAAGAACAAAACACTTCTCGGAATTGTACTTGTCAGCTTTGCGGCAAGTTTTGCATTTGCATATATTCCCGTCATCAATCAGATTGACGAGGGTACACGCACGATTATTCTTACAATCGTAATTTCGGCAGCGGCGGCATTGCTGTTCCCTGTCAAAGAAGAGGAGGAGAACGAAAATGTCGCATAATCCCTATATATACATACTTATTATGGCGGCTGTAACATTCGCAATCCGTGTTCTTCCGCTTACACTTGTTAAAAAGCAGTTTACAAACACATTTGTGCGTTCGTTTCTCTACTATGTGCCGTATGTAACGCTTTCGGTAATGACATTTCCGGCAATAATCAACGCAACTCACAGTCCGATTGCAGGCATAGCAGCCTTTGCGGCAGGTCTTGTGGCGGCATGGTTCAACGCAGGTCTTTTCAAGGTTTCATGCGTATGTTGTGCGGTTGTGTTCATTCTTGAATTTTTTGTGTGACATTTTTGATGCATAGCCTGTTGTTTAATTAGTTTGGAAAGTTTTGATTAACTGAAAGGATTTTTAAAATGAAGTTTTTGCATATTTCGGATTTGCATATTGGAAAATATGTGAACGGCTACAGAATGCTTGATGATCAACGCTATATGCTTGAGCGTATTGTTGAGATTATCAAAGAGAAAAATCCTGACGCTTTGCTGATTGCAGGAGATATTTATGACAAGTCTTTGCCGTCTGCCGAGGCAGTTGAATTGTTCGACAGCTTTATGACTGAAATTGCAGGACTTCACGGCAAAACAGGGTTGAAAACCTTTGTAATCAGCGGCAATCACGATTCGCCCGAAAGAATCGGTTATTTCAACAAGCTGATTGAACTCAACGGAATTTTTACCGACGGTGTGTTTGAAGGCATTGCAAGAAAAAATACTGTTGAATGTGACGGAGAAAAGGTTAATATTTTCTCGTTGCCGTTTATCCGTCCGTCATTTGTGCGTAAGGTATATCCCGAAGAATCGGCTAAAATTACCGACTATACAACTGCTGTCAGGGTTGTGCTTGAACATTCCGAAATCAATGCCGATGAAACCAATATTTTGATTGCTCACCAGTTTGTAACGGGCAGTGAAACCTCGGGTTCGGAGTCAAGCCTCGGTACGCTTGATAATGTTGAGCCGTATGTTTTTGAACCGTTCGATTATGTTGCACTCGGTCATATTCACGGCAAGCAGATTATGGGCAAAAACAAAAATATTGCCTATTGCGGTTCACCGATAAAATATTCAAAAACTGAATGTCGCAACAAAAAATGTGTGATTTTCGGCGAGCTTTCAAACGGAAAATTAAATCTTGAAGAAATTCCCATACAGCCGTTGCATGATATGAGAATCATAAAAGGAACTCTGCGTGAACTCGCAGAAAATCCGATATCCGACACATATGACGACAAAACCAATGACTATGTTTTTGCCGAGCTTACGGACGAAAACCCTGTTACCAATGCATTTTCAACGCTTGAAAATATCTATCCCAACATTATGGGACTTGAATATGTCAACAGAAAAAAGAGCATTGAAATGACTCCCGAAATGTACGGTAAAACAGAGGGCAAGAGCAATATTGAACTTTTTTCGGATTTCTATAAAATGCAGAACGGAAAAGAGATTAAACCCGAATCCGTAAAAATTATTGAGAGAATTTTCAAAGAAATCGGAGGTGTAAACGATGAAACCGATTAAACTGAAAATGAGCGCTTTCGGACCGTATGCCGATGTTGAAACGGTCGATTTTTCGGCATTTGACGGCAAAGGGCTTTTCCTCATAACAGGCACAACGGGCGCAGGAAAGACAACAATTTTCGACGCAATCTGCTTTGCACTTTTCGGTGAAACAAGCGGTTCTTCACGAAACGGCGAAATGCTCCGCAGTAACTTTGCAAAGCCGCTCACACGCACCTATGTTGAGCTTGACTTTGAACACAGGGGAAAGAAGTACCGCATCATTAGAACCACCTCGAATGAGGTCGCAAAAAAGCGCGGAACAGGCAGTAAAATTGAGGGTGCGTCAGCAGAACTTACGGGTGATGACATTACAACTTCGCTCACAAAAACGGGCGAGGTCAATAATAAAATCAGCGAAATTATCGGCTTGAAATGTGATGAGTACCGCCAGATTGCAATGCTTGCACAGGGCGAATTCAAAAAGTTCATTGAGTCGGGAAGTGAAAAGCGAAGCGAGATTTTTCGCAAAATTTTTCACACGGACATCTACAAAGAATTTCAGGATAAATTGAAAACAGAGTCAGCCGAAAAGCTTGAAGAAAAGAAAAAAGTCTGCGAACTTATCAAGTCAAAAACCGTTGCCGTTGAAATTCCCGATGATGACAGCTTTGCCGAAATCAGCGAAAAAATCAGCCTTTATACCGACAGAACAGCCTTACGGTAATTGATATTGAGCAATTTCTTTTGCACCTATCGGTACTTTCCGAGATGCAGAAAAAGGACAATGCAGAAATTGAAAAAAAGCGAAAAGAGCTTGAAAAGGCAATTCTTGAGGAAGAAAAGAAAAAGGCTCTTGCAGTTGAAATCAATAATAAATTCGATACTCTTGATGTCGAAAAGCTCCGCCTAGAACAGCTTTTGCAGAGCAAACCGCATTACGATGAAATGCTCAAAAAAGCTGAGAATGACGAAAAAATACTGCACTCCGTAAAGCCAAAATATGACAGCTTTGCCGAGTCACGGAAAAGATATGATTCGGCACTCAAAAACTGTAAAAATGCGGAAATAAACAGAAAATCCGCCGAAGAAAATTTGAAATTAAAACAGAATGTTTTTGGCGAGAAAAAGTCGCTTGAGGGCAAAATCGCAACGCTAAACGAGGAATCGGGAAAACTTCGTGCAAAGGAAGATACTTACAGAAAATATTTTAACCTTACGGCAAATTTGAATGTATATGAATCAGTTTTGCAAAATTCCGAAAAGGAAATTTCAGACAACAGAAAATCTTGTTCGGATACGGAAAATCTAAAGACAAAAGCGGAAAAATTTATCTCAGAAAACAGCGACACAGAGCAGAAAATTTTTGACGCCAAGAGCAAAATAACCGCATTGAAAGACAAATCAGGCAAGGCTGAAAGGCTTTCTGCCGAATATGAAAATCTCGCAAAAATCAATGCAAGGTTGACTAATGCAAAAGCAGAATGTGCCGACCTTGCAAAGTCGGCAACGGCACTCAACAACGAGTACAACACTAAGCACAATATCTATATAATGAATATGGCAGGCGTGCTTGCCGACACACTCGAAGATGAAAAGCCGTGTCCCGTCTGCGGTTCATTGCATCATCCGAATCCGGCAAAACACAGCGAAAATGCCCCCGACAAGGATACGCTCAATGCTTTGAAGGCAAGGTGTGAAGTTGCTGAAAATGCCGTTCATAAAAAGTCAAATGAGGTCACAAGGCTTGAAACGGAATCAGAATCCGCAAAAACAAATGTTACGGAATTTGCGAATGCACTTGAGGTTGATGTCGAAACACTTTCAGCCGAAATGATTTCACAGCTTTTGTCGGAACAAAAGAAGCTATTAAAAGCGCTTGAAAACGAAGCTTCTGACCTTGAAAAAGTCAGAGAACAGCGTGAGGTCTGCAAGGCTGAAATCTCAAGGTTTGATGAAAAGCTTAAAAAGCTTGACCTTGTTCATACAGAATTAATCCGCAAAAATGCTGACGCAAAGAGCAAATATAATTCTGCAAAAGAAGAAACCGAGAGCCTTAAAGCGGAGATAAAATACTCATCGGTTGAAGAACTTTTGAATGCGGCAAAGGCTTGTGCAGACAAGGCAGAGCAGATTAAGTCTGAAATCGACCTTGCGCAAAGCGAGCTTTCAAAGGCAAAGTCAGATTTTGACAGCAAGGTTTCTGTTGAAAACGAAACTGCAAAACAGCTGAAAAGTTTTGAATCTGAACTTGAAAACAAAAAATCGGAGCTTGATATTGTTCTTTCAGAGAATAATATCTTGGAATGTCCCGATTTTAATTTGTTGACCGAAGATTCTATAAAAGAATTAAAACGAGAGGCAGAAACCTTTACCGATTCTTTGAAAAAATCACGGGCAACGGTTGAAGCCTGTGAAAAATCAGTTGAAGGAAAGCAAAGGGAAGATGTCCTTAAAATCAATGAACTGATTGATATCTATACTTCTGAAAAGGAAAAATGGGACAATCTTTATACCGCAGGCGACAGAAGTCTGCACAATAATCAAAACATTTACAACAGCGTTGAAAAGCTGAAAAATGACTTTGAGGAAAAGCTCAGAATAGCAGATGTTTACGAAAATCTCAAGAAAACCGCCAACGGTGAAATTGTTTCCGATAACAGCAAAATCACCTTTGAACGCTACATTATGGGTTCGTATTTTGAACAGGTTTTGTACTATGCTAATCTGCGTTTTTCAAAAATGACTGGCGGTCGCTATGAAATTGTCCGTGGTGAAAGCCGTGACAAGCGAATCAGCGCAGGACTTGAAATCAGCGTTCGTGATAATTTTAACAACAAGGAAAGGGATATTTCATCTCTTTCGGGCGGAGAATCTTTTCAGGCGTCACTTGCGCTTGCACTCGGACTTTCCGACATTATTCAGCAGAGAAACGGCGGAATCAGACTTGATTCAATCTTTATTGACGAGGGATTCGGTTCTCTTGACAATGACAGCCTTGCATCTGCAATTGAAACGCTTAATGACCTTACAGGCAACGGCAACCGCCTTGTGGGTATCATTTCCCACATAAGCGAGCTGAAAAACAGCATAGGCAACAAAATCGAGGTTGTCGGCACAAAGTCGGGCAGTTCAATAAAAATTATTACAGATTAACATATCACATCATATTATGCAGCGGAGCAGAGATTTTCTGTTCCGCTATTGTATTTTAAAATTTGTTGTGCTACAATGTAGTTAGCAAAGACTAACTACAAGGAGGTCAATATGCTTTTAAACGGACTGATTATAATTTTAATACCATTTCTCGGAACATCGCTCGGCTCAGCCGTTGTACTTTTTTCAAAAGGAGAGCTCAATCAAAAGCTGCAAAAATTTCTGCTCGGATTTGCATCGGGAGTAATGATTGCGGCATCAATATGGTCGTTGTTGATTCCGTCAATTGAAATGGCAGAAAGTCAGAACATAGTTGCGTGGATTCCAGCGACAGTCGGATTTTTGCTCGGAATTGGATTTTTGCTTTTGCTCGACAGCGTTATACCGCATATGCACCTTGACAGCGACAATCCCGAGGGCGTTCGTTCAAGCCTTTCAAAGAACACTATGCTCGTTCTTGCCGTTACCTTGCACAATATCCCGGAGGGAATGGCGGTGGGTGTAACATTTGTCGGAGCAATTTCGGATAATACGGGAATAACCGTTGCAGGCGCATTGGCTCTTGCGGTAGGTATTGCAATACAGAATTTTCCGAGGGGGCAATAATTTCACTTCCGCTCCATGCAGGCGGAGCGTCACGCAAAAAGTCATGCTTTCTCGGAATTATGTCGGGAGTTGTAGAGCCTATCGGTGCTGTACTTACGGTGATTTTTGCAGGAATAGCAGTCCCGTTGTTGCCGTATCTTCTCTCATTTGCCGCAGGAGCAATGATATATGTTGTAACCGAAGAGCTTATTCCGGAATCACAAAACGGCAAACATTCCAACATCGGAACAATCGGTGTTGCAATAGGATTTACGCTGATGATGGTTCTTGATGTTGCTCTCGGATAAATTTTTTTATAAAATCGGAAAATTTCACTCTGCAAATTCTTGACAAATTTGTCATATATTATATAATTAATGGTAAAGTTGTTGTGTAAAACAACTTAAATATATGTACATTTGTGCATATGAGCGTTAAAGGAGGACTTTATATGTTGAAAGTATTCAAGAACGAAAAATTATGGTGTGCAGTTGCAGGTGCAGCAGCAGTAATCGTAGGCAAAAAGATACTTAAAGCAGATAAAACCCGCAGTCTTGCAGTTACAGGTCTTGCAAAGGGTATGAAGCTTCAGAAAGATGCAAAGGCAGCTTTCCAGAATATGAAGGATGAAGCTTCGGATATCTGCTATGATGCTAAAACAGAGGCAGGTATTCACGAAGATTCTGCCGCTGAAGAAGTGACAGAATAATGAAATTTAAAATTGTCTATGACAAGCCGCAGAGAATTCGTTTTCGCTGCGGCGCATATGCATTTGATAAGGAGTATGAGGGGGCAATCTATAATCTTGTGACCGCATCTCCTTATGTGAATTCGGCACAGGTAAGTTCTGCAAACGGCGGTATTCTTGTCAATTACACAAAGGGCAGCAGAAGTAAAATTATTGACCTTGTAAGAGCAATTAATGTAAAAACTCTTAAAAAGAATGAACCGAGTGCAGAATTTGGAATTCAGAAGATTGACAGCGATTTTCATGACAATCTTTTCACTCTTGTTGCAAAGCACTATCTTTCAAAGATGTTCCTTCCTGCTCCGATAAGAACGGCAATCACTCTTTACAGAAGTGCAAAATATATTAAAAAGGCTCTCAAAACTCTTTGGAACGGTAAACTTACCGTAGATGTGCTTGACGGTGCATCTGTTGTGGCATGCTTGTGTCAACGCAAGTTCAAAACAGCCGCAACGGTTATGTTTATGCTCAGAATATCGGGCTTGCTTGAAGAATATACTCACGCAAGGACAAAGGCGGTTCTCACAGACAGCCTTGCAATCAAGACCGACAGGGTATGGCTTGTTACCGATGACGGTGATGTTCTCATTCCGATTGAGGATCTGCGTGTCGGCGACAAAATCCGTGTTCAGACAGGCAAGGTTATTCCTGTTGACGGTGTTGTTGCAGACGGTGAGGCAACCGTAAACGAGTCGTCAATGACAGGCGAGCCGTTGCCTGTATTAAAGCGTGAGGGAATTTCCGTTTATGCAGGTACGGTAATCGAAGAGGGCAGTATTGTTGTAACAGTCCGTCAGCTTGCGTCAAATACTAAAATCAGCAAGATTATTGAGCTTATCGGCAATTCTGAGGAACTCAAGGCAGGTGTTCAGAGCCGTGCCGAAGCTCTTGCCGACAGAATTGTTCCGTTCAGCTTTATCGGATTTTTCGCAACTCTTATCTTCACAAAAAACATCACAAGGGCAGTTTCACTTCTTATGGTTGACTACTCCTGTGCAATCAAGCTGTCAACCCCTATTGCCGTAATTTCGGCTGTCAAAGAGGCGGCTGACAACGATATTACAATCAAGGGCGGAAAGTATCTTGAGGCTTTTGCGAATGCTGACACAATCGTGTTCGATAAGACAGGTACTCTCACAAACGCAGAGCCTGTTCTTGAAAAGGTTGTTGCATTCGGCGATTATACCGAGGACGAGTTCTCAGAATCTCAGCCTGTCTTGAAGAGCATTTTCCGCACAGCGTAGCAAATGCCGTTGTAATCGGTGCTGAAAAACGAGGAATTTCTCACTCCGAGGAGCATACCGAGGTTGAGTATGTTGTTGCCCACGGTATTGCAACAACACTTCACGGTAAGCGTGCAATAATCGGCAGTAAGCATTTTGTTGTTGAGGACGAAAATGTTACCGTTACAAAGGAACAGCAGAATATTATTGACGAAAAATCCGGCTCATGTTCCGTGCTTTACCTTGCAATCGGCGGTGAACTTTCGGGTGCATTGTGCATCAGCGATCCGCTAGAAAAGAAGCAAAACAGGCAATTGATATGCTCAAAAAACAGGGCATAAAGAATGTTGTTATGCTCACGGGCGACAGCTACAGAGCCGCAAAGGCGACTGCCGCAATGCTCGGAATTACCGACTACAAGTGTCAGGTTCTCCCCGAGGACAAGCACAGATATGTTGAAGAAATGAAGCAGAACGGTCAGAAGGTAATTATGGTCGGTGACGGTATCAACGATACTCCGGCACTTGCCGCCGCAAATGTTTCGGTTGCAATGAACGATGCGTCCGACATTGCCCGTGAAACTGCGGATATTACCATAAAAGGCTCTGATTTGCGTGCGCTTGTGCGTGTTCGCAAGTTGAGCAAAGACCTTATGAAACGAATCAACAAAAACTATCGTTTCATAATTGCTTTCAATTCGGCACTTTTGCTTTCAGGCTTTATGGGCGTTATTCAGCCGTCGGTTTCGGCATTTTTGCATAATGCGTCAACTATGATGATTTGTGCAAAGAGTATGACTCCGCTGACAAAGAAAAATGATAAAGGCAAAGCTTTGTCGCTCCCCGAAAAAGCAGAGCAGTAATTTTAGTGGATATTTATAAGTGAATATTTCAAAAAATAACCGCTGTCAGGTTTAATCCCGACAGCGGTTTTGTGCTTGATTAAGCGGATTTTTTCACTTTTATATACGCATAGATGTAGGCAACGGCAATGCTTATCAGAAGAATTGCAACCATAATAATTGTTGAATTGATTCCCTTTATGAATGAGCTTTCAATGATTGTCAAAACTCCGGTAACTACAAAGGCAATTCCGCCGGCTCGGTTTGATTCATACCACGCCAAGTCACTGCTTTGAGTCCATGATGTTTTTACTCCGATAAACGAATTTCGTTTTGTTTTCGGAAGAAAGTTGCCTGCAATAATCAACATTAAACCCATAACCGTATTTATAATGAACGGCACATTATCTGTAAAAGTTGTGCTGTCTGGCTTTAAAATTGCCAGAATAAGAAACATCAATTGAAGAATATTGAAAGCCGCAATGATTGATGTCACAAGTATCGCAGTGATTTTTACATTGTTATTTATCTTTTCAACGCTGTTTGTGCTGTATTTAGTATATATCTTGGTATACACCATGTAAAATGCATACATAAACAGAATGATTGCAGGGAGAATGAAGTTTTCGTATTTTGAACCATAACGGTCAACAGCACCGCTTGCGTTGTAGTGCATGGGAACGGTGTCATTCATAAAGAATAAAAATACGGAAGTAAGCAAAGTGGGCAATATGGAAAGTGCAAGCATAATTTTATTCAGCTTTTTCATAAAATCAACTCCTAAAATTGTTTAAGCCACATTATGAGTTCGTCAAAAAGGGTTGTGTTAAGCTCATAATAAACATAATTTTTTTCTTTTGCTTCAATCACCAGGTCGTTTTTCTTCAACAGATTGAGGTGATATGAAAGCGATGCAGGTGAAATTCCAAGTTTTTCGGCAATGTCGCCTGCAATCATTTTCTTGCCTTTCAGCATTGTCAGAATATTTCTTCTTATCGGATCTGAAAGTGCTTTAAGTGTACCGTTCAGTGACAAGCAGATACCTCCTCACAAACTCCTATTACATCTATTTAAAAAATATTTTAAATAGCTTGTAGCTTTATTATAGCCTGATTTACCGAAAAGTCTAAAGAACTTAATTTTAAAAAATAATTTTTTTCATATATCATCATAATGAAATTCCAAGGCTTTTTTTATAGTGTGATATAAAACCTAATCTTATAAAGTACCAATCCTAATCTATTTCTTTAATCACATATGGCTGCGTAGTTCTATCTGGTATAAAAAGTGAACAATAATAATACTCTTCTACAGTCTTTTTATCAGAACAATAAACAATAGTATACGGTTTTCTTCATCATCTCCTCTTACTATATAATTAAATTCAACAAAGTCCTCTTTAGGATATGCAATATTCCATGTAAGATAAAACGGTCTTTTTTATCTGTCAAAACAGCTATCTTGTGTAATTCTATTTCATCTACTATGGGAGTATGAAAAGAATTACCATGACCTGTAAACCAGGCATAATCATTATGTTTTTTCCATGAGCCGATAGGAATATTTTTCATTTTTACCAATTCATCTTTGATTGCTATAAAAGATCCTTTATGTTCCTTAAATGAAGGACATACGCATCAATTTCATTCCTATTCACCGAATAAAAATAAACGGAATAGAAAATAAGCCATCGCTTTGCAACTGCAGAATGGCTTTTATTTCTTCCAGCGTTATTTCTTAATTTTGTAAAGAACACGTTTGCTGTGGATAGCAGAACACTTTATCGCATGTCAAAATTATAAGTGATAAGATACGTCACTCTTGAAGAGTTTAAGAAACTGGCGTTAT